>Ga0170475_104461631_pt1 | contig 16186 bp, 12 predicted proteins | sample Soicark_Litter_5_FD_111474 | JGI IMG/M metagenome (GOLD analysis project Ga0170475, IMG submission 111474) | Avena fatua rhizosphere microbial communities from Hopland, California, USA. Combined Assembly of 48 SPs
CTTATTGTCGCCCTACATGATGCGATCAGCCATCGCCAAGAATAAACTCCGCCAATATGCCAGCCAGCAGCTCCGGCGCGTCATGGTGCAGATTGTGCCCGCACTCTGGCAATACCTGGTAGGAAAAATGGGCGAAGCAGGCCTGCCGTTCTGCGAACTTCTCTGGCGTCTCCTTCATCCATTCCAGTATTTTTTGCTCGTTGCCTGCCAGCCATAGCACGCGCGCCGTGACTGTGCGCCAGCAGGCCTTGGCCTCTTCCAGCCGATACAGGGTCGGATTGGGCCATTTATGGGCAGGATCACCCAAGTAACGCACGGCGTCGCCGTCTACCACAGCCAACTCTGCTGCGAGCCAAGCGGCCTGCGCACCACTCAAGCGGTGATTATGCTTGCGCATGCGCAGCGCCACCTCATCCAGGCTTTGCAAGGCGCGCAACGGCTCACTGGCCTGCACCTCTGCCAGCCAGCGCCGATAGCGGCTCGGCGCCTCGCTGGCCGGCACATCGGCGAGGCCAAATCCCTCAAGCGATACACAGCGGCTAACGCGCTCCGGGCGCACGCCTGCATACAGGCAGGAGACGATGCCGCCCATGCTGTGCCCGACCAAAACCTGCGGGCCAGCGCCGCCCAGCTCGGCAATCATCGCATCCAGGTCGGCCAGATAATCGGGAAACCAATAACCGCCTGTCGACCACTCGGACTGGCCGAAGCCCCGCCAATCCGGCGCGATCAGCTCGCAGTCCAACAAGGTCTCCGGCAAGGCATCCACCAGGAACTGGAAGGTGGCCGCGCAATCCATCCAGCCATGTAGCAGCCAGACGGGGCGGCCGCCCGGCTTACCCCAGCGCAGGACGCGATGCTGGAGGCCGCGTACCGCTATCCAGGTGGTGCGGAACGGCTGCTTGGGCTGGTAAATAAGCGGAGAAGATGACAAAAATGGCGCCTGGATAAAATATCAAGTCCGGTGGATCAAGCCCTGGCCGGCTGCAGCATGTCTATCATGTCACTGACGGCGCGCTCCACCAACGGCCCGCCCTCGATCAGGCTGGCGTCGCCGCGCTTGAACAGGGCGACCAGCTCCGCCAGGGTATATTCCAGGCCATTCTGGCCCTGGCGATTGGTAAACAGGTAGCGGCTCTTGCGCGGGCTGACCCAGGCGAGCTTGGCACGGCTGGTTTGGCCGTCTTTCTGCTTGAACTCAACCCAAGCGCCCTTCTTGAGCTGATTGCCGACCACATCGTCGTAGCCGCTGTATTTATCGAGCCCGGCATCCCAGGCCAGGTTATTGACCTCGAAACTCGCCAGGCCCTGCTCCATTTCCATGGGCGGCAGATCACCGAGCAGGTGTTGCGATCCCGCTGCCGGGGCCGACATGACCACGGACGGCAAGATATGCTTGACCTCGGCAACCGGTGCCGGCACTGCGATGGGAGTCACGGGGCGGGGTGGCGCACTGCTCGCCGCAACAGCACCTGCCGGCACGGGAACGGATGCAACGGGAGCAGGCGGCGGTGTGTGCTTCAAGCCCGACTTGATGGCATGCGCATGCGCCTGCACCAGTTCCGAAAAGAAAGATTCGCGCCGCGAGCGCTCGACACCGGCGTCCTGTGTGCCTACTTCCAGTTGCTTGAGCAGACGGGGCAACAGGTTCACCAGGCGTAAGCGTTCCTCCACGCCCACTTTCGGCGCGACGCTCCATACCAGATCATCCATGGCCTGCACGGCATTGCGCCAGGCTTCATCGGCATGCTCGGCCTTCAGGGCCACATGTACCAATACCGGCTGCCACTGTTCGACCAGGAAGCTGCGGATGATGTCCGGCATTTCCGGCAAAGCCAGGCGCTCGGAGACCACCTGGCTGGCCATCGCCGCCGCAAGTTCCCGCTGCTCTTCGGCGGCCAGGCTTTCCGCATTGCCCTGCGAGACGGCCAGCGCCTCATGTTCTTCCTCGTTCAGGAAGCTTTCCAGCTCCGTGAGCGTGGTTTCGAAAATACCGATATTTTCGTCAAAGCCGACCACGATCTGATCGACGAGGCTCGCGATCTTGCGATACAGGCGGTCATCCAGGCCATCCGCCTCCTGCCAGCCCAGGGCAGCCACCGATAAGGTATCCAGCAATTTACGGGTGGGGTGACTCTTGCGCGCGAAGAATTTGTTATCCAGCATCGCCACTTTGAGGACGGGTATCTGCAGGCGGCCGATCAAGGCCTTCATCGGCGCGGGAATATTCTTGTCGTCGAAGATGTAATCGAAGAGCATGGCCACGATATCGATGGTCATGGCGTCCAGATGGCCCAGCGAATTGGCAAGACTGGTTGTCTTGATCTGATGCAGCACATTGCCGTTGCCATTGATCAGCGCCGCCAGATCCAGGTCCCCCAGATCGGTAAGCGCCTGCGCAGGATTACCCTGCTGCAAAAGGTTCAGTGCATCGAGAAAGCTCTGCCCCAGGTTGCCGTTGAATGCGCCCAGATGCATGCTGGCCACAGCCGGTGCGCTTTGCAGGTTGGGCGCAGCGGCGCCTTGACCAACACCGGCCATGGCCCCAGGCGCCATGGCTGGATGCGATTGCATGACCTGGTTGAGCGCCAGCAATTGCTGCAAAGTGGCCAGCAGTTCCTGTTCATTGCCGACCGCGTAGGACGGCAGTTCAGGTTCCGGCATGCCAGGCTCGCCGCCCAACTGGCCGGCCTGCTGCGCATAAGCCGCACCCGCCTGCTCTGCCGAGCCGAAGGAAGCCTGGCGCCCGCCGGCAGTTCTGGCGCCGGACGGTGCAGCACGGCGCCGTGCAACGCCGGCCTTGGGTAAGGTGGGCAAAATATTGCGTTTGATCAGGAACTGGTTCATGTCCTGGTAAACATTGCTGACATTGTCGCCGGCAATCTGCTCAAACTGTTTGAGCACCAGCAGACGCACATTCAGATCGCTTTCTATCTGCTTGCAGGCGGCGCGAAAAGCCTCGACGATGGCCTGAGGGCTCATCGGATTCTCAGCCGAATCCACATCCGGCAGCGACATCAGCGAGCCGATACGCTGATTCAGCGCCAGCAATTCGTCGCCGCAGGCATTCTTGAGCTGGGTAGCGATATTGGTGGCGGTCAGTTCTTCTTCCTGCTCCTGAGGGCCGACCAGCGACAGTTCGACGCTTTCCAGGTCAAGCTGGTCGAAGCCGCTTTTCTCCTTGCGCTCGCCGCGCATGGTGCGGTTGAAGCCATCCACGAACTGGCGGCGGAACTCCACTTCGATAGCGGTACGCTTGGCCTGCGCTTCGCCCCGCGCCTGCATGTAGAGATTCTGCATGTCACGCTCGGCCGCGCCGTCGGCGAGATTGAACAGCGACTCCTCGATCTTGTCGAGCATCGCGGTCAGGGACTTGGAAAGGAGATCTGCGGCAAGGTCTCGACACGTCGAGAGCATTGCCAGCGATTCGGGTTTGCTCATGGATTTTGGTCCTGCGTCCTCATGGCGCAACGAGACCACTCGATTGGAATTTGCAGCCATGGTGTGTGCCCTGCCTTCAAACGCCGCCAAACAACATATGCATATTAGCACCCTCAGCGAGCAATGCTGAGCGTGCATCCTTTGCACCTCCTAACCCCGAACCAGGTTTGCCGCCCAGTCCTACCCCATTGGAATATTAGACAATGTTAATGTTTGAACGGCACAAAGTCAAACAATGCAGAGCCGGGAGGGAAAAAATATCATAACATGATGATTAATAACAAAACTATTCACAAAATTGGAAAGCATCGCCAACAGGAACCCAAGGAGTCAGGCTGTGGATAAGTCCAGGAGGTGCAATAATCAAGCCTTGCGGCATTGGGAAAATTCATATGTCGTATGCCTGCCAATACGCAGCAAAAGGTCCGCTTTTACTGGCTGGGAAGGGTAGCCTGCCGGCATCAGGTGGCATTAAAACGGGATAGAGAGAAAACGGATTATCAGCCCTCCCAGACAAACAGTACTTCTGTGAATGGAGAAGTAACTTCCTGTGCAGGAAGCGCCGACAAAGTTTATCTCGCCATACCCGCTCAAATGCCTGCGCGTCCTAACACCGGCAAGCTGAAAGTCTTATCGGCGCAAATTCACCAAAATTGAGCTTTTCTGAACGCAGACCCGCCCAGCAGGCCGACTTCTACCTAAATCCGCTGCCAGCCAAGGCTTCAGGATGTGCCCGGAAGCGCATCGCGAAACGGCGCGTGTGCTTCCAGCTCACCCAGGTAGGCGCTGATATTCTCGCCCTCGCGCTCCAGGTAGCGCTCGATGGCATCGGCAAAACGGGGATCGGACAGCCAGTGCCAGGATTCCGTCGCTACCGGCAACAGGCCGCGCGCCAGCTTGTGCTCGCCTTGGGCGCCGCCTTCAAACACGTCAAAACCGTGGGCAATGGCGTGCTCTATACCCTGGTAGTAGCAAAGCTCGAAATGCAGATTAGGGATATATTCCAGCGCTCCCCAGTAGCGGCCATACAGGCGGCGTTCAGCGCCAGCATGCTCGCTGGGGAAATCAGCCATGTCCAACGCCGCCGCCAGCGGCGCGCCGTCGCGATAGGCAAGTATCAGCACGCAGCACTCGGCAAGCTGCTGCCCCAGGGCACGGAAGAAGGCCAGGTTCAGATAGGGGCTGGAGTGATGCTCACGATAGGTATGCCGGTAGCAGCGTTCAAAAAACACCCAGTCGGAGTCCTCTATCTGCGCAGCGGTTTTGCGGATGATTTCAACGCCGGCATCAGCCACCCGGCGCCGCTCCTGGCGTATCTTCTTACGCTTGTCGCGGGTCAGGCTGCCTAAAAAATCATCCATATCCCGATAGCCGGCATTGCGCCAATGGAACTGCACGCCGCGTCGGCACATGAGGCCCGCCTCCTCCATCACACGGGCGTCCGCAACCGCCGGAAACAAGCAGTGCACACCGGAGATGCCCGTTTCGCGGGCAAACTGCAGCACGCCGGCGAGTAGCTGGCGCTGGTCATCGACATCGTTTGCGAGCAGGCGGCGGCCACCCACCGGCGTAAACGGAATGGCGGAGAGCAGCTTGGGGTAGTAGCGCAGGCCAGCACGCTGGTAGGCATCCGCCCAGGCCCAGTCGAATACATATTCGCCATAGGAGTGCTGCTTGAGATACAAGGGCATGGCTGCCACCAGCGCCTCAGCGCGATACAGCAAGGCATAAAGCGGCGTCCAGCCGGTATCGCCGCCTATGCAGCGCGTCGTTTCCAGCGCCAGCAGAAAGGCATGCTTGAGAAAAGGCTGCTGGCCGGTCAATACATCCCATGCGGCCGGCGCCACCTCGTTGATACTGCCGACGAAGCGGCAGTCTCCAATCATGTGGCGGCGCTGGCTGGCCATCACTGCTCAGGCAATCAGCGCAGGGATTTGTGCGGCGAAACGCTGGCGTTGCGGTGCGGCGTCGCCCAGCAGGGCAAAGCCCAGCATCTCCCCTTCCGGCGTAACGAAGCGCGCCGTCAGTCCGCTGGCGCTGCTCTCCGTCTGCCATTCGCCGACGCGCCCTGCCGGTGGCGGGCACAGTGCTGCCGGGCAGCCAGGCGTCTTGACGACGATAGGCATGGCCGGGTAGACCAGGGGCGTCGGCGTGCCGGTCAGCGTCGCTGCCAGGGCGCGCGCGCCCTGCATGATGGGCAGGACGAAGGGCAGCACATGCCCTTCCACTTCCGCGCAATCGCCCAGGGCATAGACATTGGCATCGCTGCAGCGCAGGAAGCGGTCGACGACGATGCCGCGCCGTACCGTCAACCCAGCCGCCTCGGCCAGCGCGATGCGAGGACGCAGGCCGATGGCGGACAGGATGATGTCGCCATCCATCGCGCTGCCGTCGCTCAGGCTCAGGCTGAAGCCGGTCTCGGTACGGTAGAGCTGCACGGGCGCCACCTCCATGCGGAAGCGGATGCCCAACTCTTCCAGGCGCGCCTGCAGAAACCGCGCCGGGGCTTCCGGCAGCATGCGCGACAGGGGCCATTTGGCCAGATCCAGCACCTTGACCTGGAAACCTGCCGTGGCCAGGTCATTGGCAAACTCGCAGCCGATCAGGCCGCTGCCGATGATGATGACGCGCTTCTTGCCGGCCAGGCGCTCGCGAAAGCGCGCATAGTCGCCGATATCGTTGACGTGCAGCACATCGCCGGCCTCGGCGCCCTGTATGCCGACCTCGAAGGGATCGGCCCCCATGGCCAGCACCAGGTGGCCATAAGGCAAATCGCCATTGTCCGTCTTGATGAGACGCGCGCCATGGTCCAGTCCCAGCACGCGGGTATGCGGCAGAATCTCCGCGTTCAGCTCTTCCGCCATGCGTGCCGCCGGCTTCATCACCAGTTGCTCCGGCGTCTTGTTGGCGGAAAAGCCGTTGGACAGCATGGGCTTGGAGTAGAAATCCCCTGCGTCGCCGCTGATGAGGCGCAGCGGCAGGTCGCGGGACAGCTTGCGCAGCTCACGTGCCAGCGTATAGCCCGCGAGGCCCGTGCCGATGATGTTGATGGGGAAGCTCATGGTGCCGTCCAATTCAGGGTTGTTTACAGATGCGCTTCAGATTCAGGCGATTTGCACCATCTCGAAGTCAGCCTTGCCGACGCCGCAATCCGGGCAGGCCCAGTCATCGGGAATATCTTCCCATTTTGTACCTGCAGCGATGCCTTCACCAGGCATGCCGATAGACTCGTCGTAGACAAAACCGCAAACGATGCATTCATACTTGTGCATGATATTTCTCCAAACTTTTCATTATTTCGTGTATCGAATTCGTGCCGCCACAGGCCGTGCCTGGGCGAGCAGCGCCGTCAGGCCGCGATTTTGCAGTCAAGCGCTGATTTTGGCGAGCGTTGCGCGATAGTGATTGGCGTGCCGCTCTTCCACCCGCGCCAGCGCCGCGAAACGCTTGGCTGCCGTCGCCAGGGTTTTGGCGAAGCGCTCGGCGTGCTCTTTCGACTCGGCGATCTGCTCATCGATCTCGTTGACCGCCGCCTGATTGCCCTCCTGCTCGGCTGCATGGCGGAAGGATGGGTACATTTCCGTGTACTCATAGGTTTCGCCGTCGATGGCATATTGCAAGGCCTTGGCCGGCGTCATGTCCTGCTTGGGGTAGAGCAGATCCAGGTGGCCGAAGGCATGCATGACTTCCTGATCGGCCGTCTCTTCAAACACCCTGGCGGTTTCCAGATCACCCGCTTCGCGAGCGAGCTTGGCAAAATAGCGATACTTGATATGCGCCATCGACTCGCCGGCAAAGGCGGACTCAAGGTTCTTGATGGTGGGGGAATTCGTAGGGGTAGTCATGATCGCTTCCTCGATAGTCAGCCGTCGTTGACGGGATAGGCGTATCTTAGGTGCGAGCAGAAAATAGATCCAATTGAATGAAAACATACCGTTCATTGCAATTTACTATCAACGCTATTCGACGGGCGCACCCTCCAGCATTTGTACCGAGTCCAGCCCGGAGCGTAGCACTGCCTGGCGCAAGGCCTCTATCGCCTCCCGGCGCGGGAAATTGCGCCGCCACGCCAGGATCACCCGGCGCGTGGGAATGGGGTCGGTAAACGGCCGAAAACTGAGCAGGCTGTCGTCGCCAGCATGCACGGAGGTCGCCGGCAACACCGTCACGCCGATGCCACCCGCCACCATGTGGCGGATGGTGGTCAGCGAGCTGCCCTGCAAGGTGCGCTGCAGGCTGCCCACCGGCTGCGCCTCGCGGTTCAGGTCCGGGCAGGATTGCAGCACCTGGTCGCGGAAGCAGTTGCCGCTGCCGAGCAGCAGCACATTCTCCTCGGCCAGCTTGGCGGAATCGATGGACAATTCCGCTTCCCAGGGATGGCCTTTCGGCGTCGCCACCACGAAGGGCTCTTCGTAAATCGCCTGGGTGGCGATGCCATTTTCGCGGAAGGGTTCGGACAGCACCGCCACGTCGATATCACCCTGCTTGAGCATCTCGGCGAGGCGCGCCGTATAGTTTTCTTCCAGCAGCAACTGCATCTGCGGCGCATTGACGCGCAGGCTGGGGATCAGGTAGGGCAACAGATAGGGGCTGATGGTATAGATGGAACCCAGGCGCAGCGGCCCGGACAAGGGGTCTTTGCCCTGCTCGGCAAGCTGCTTGATGGTCTGCACCTGCTCCAGCACGCGCTGCGACTCGGAAACGATGCGCTCGCCGATGGGCGTGATGGTGACATCCCCGGCACTGCGCTCGAAGAGGATGATGCCCAACTCCTCTTCCAGCTTCTTGACCGCCACCGACAAGGTCGGCTGGCTTACGAAGCACGCCGACGCGGCCCGCCCGAAGTGACGCTCACGGGCAACGGCCACGATATATTTCAGTTCGGTCAGGGTCACGGTCTCGCCTCGCAGGCAGTGTGGCGGGAGCAGCCTATCCCGCACTATTGCAGCAGCGCCATGCACAATGGCCCTGCATGCGTATCAAACCGGGCTTGCCCACAGGTCGTATTCATCGGCATCGGTGATTTCCACCTCAACCAGATCCCCCACCGACAATCCCTCATCCTCTCCAATATAGACGAGCCCATCGATTTCTGGGGCATCAGCATAGCTGCGCGCCACGGCGCCCTGCTCATCGATCTCGTCAACGAGGACGGTCAGGCGCTGGCCGATCTTTTTCTGCAGCTTGGCGGCACTGATAGCCGCCTGCTTTTCCATGAAGCGCCCTTTGCGCTCCTCGGCCAACTCCGGCGCCACATGGTCGCCCAGCGCGTTGGCGGTGGCACCTTCCACGGGCGAATAGGTAAAGCAGCCGACGCGATCGAGCTGCGCCTCATCCAGGAAATCCAGCAGCATCTGGAAGTCGCTTTCCGTTTCGCCGGGAAAGCCGGTGATAAAGGTGGAGCGTATGGCGATCTCCGGGAAGATGGCGCGCCAGGCCTGCAGGCGCTTGATGACGTTTTCCGCATTGGCGGGCCGCTTCATGGCACGCAGCACACGGGGGCTGGCATGCTGGAAGGGCACGTCCAGGTAGGGCAGCACCTTGCCCTCGGCCATCAGCGCGATCACTTCATCGACGTGCGGATAGGGGTAGACGTAATGCAGGCGCACCCACACGCCCATCTCGCCCAGTTCCCGGACCAACTCCGTCATGCGCGTCTTCACCGGGCGCCCCTGATGGAAGCCGGTGCGGTATTTCACGTCCACACCATAGGCGCTGGTATCCTGGGAAATGACCAGTATCTCCTTGACGCCGGCCTTGGCGAGATTTTCCGCTTCCTTCAACACCTCGTGCACCGGGCGCGACACCAGATCGCCGCGCATGGACGGAATGATGCAGAAGCTGCAGCGATGGTTGCAGCCCTCGGAAATCTTCAGGTAAGCATAGTGCTTGGGCGTCAGGCGTATGCCCTGCGGCGGCACCAGGTCCACGAAGGGATCATGCGGCTTGGGCAAGTGCAGGTGCACCGCCGCCATCACTTCCTGGGTGGCATGCGGCCCGGTAACGGCCAGCACCGAGGGATGCACATTGCGCACCTTGTCGCCGCCCTCTTTCGCGCCCAGACAGCCGGTGACGATCACCTTGCCGTTTTCCTGCAGCGCCTCGCCGATGGCATCCAGCGACTCGGTGACGGCGCTGTCGATAAAGCCACAGGTATTCACCACCACCAGGTCGGCGCCCTCGTAGCTCGCGGAGATTTCATAGCCCTCGGCGCGCAGTTGCGTCAATATCTGCTCGGAATCGGTGAGCGCCTTGGGACAACCTAACGAGACGAATCCTACTTTTGGGGCGTTCATGGAACGGCTTTCCTGACAATGATGTTGAGGTGATGATGAATTGCTGAGAAGCTGGAAAAACCCGGCCTATCCGGCCATTATCTCAGAGCCGGCAGGAATCGTCGCGGGCAGGGACGAAGCAAAACGGGCATACCGCTGGGTATGCCCGCAAAAGTGCGCGCCATCTGTCCGAAACCAGTCTACTTCTTGGGCGGCTCACCCGGCGGATGCGTGCCGGGGAAGGGAAATCCCGTCCACAGATTCTTGGCGCGGTCCTGCAATTGCTGCTGCATGTCCACGAACATGTTGGTGCTCTGCTCCAGGTAGCTGGTCATCATGTTCTGCATGGCCGGCGCCTGGAACTTCATGAATTCGCTCCACAGGTTGGCGTTACCGGCAGCGGTGTTGTCGCCGCCATACACCGTCTTCGCCTGGTCTTGCAGGCGCGCCTGCATCTGCGTGAACAACTGCATGTTCTTTTCCAGATAATTGCCCATCAGCCCCTGCATGGCATGCCCGTAGAAGCGGATGATCTGGGTCAGCACCTCGTAGGTGAACATCGGCGCCGTGCCGTTTTCTTCCTCGAGGATGATTTGCAACAGTACGCTGCGGGTGATGTCTTCATGGCTCTTGGCATCTTCCACTGCAATCTCGACATTCTCGAGCACCAACTGTTTTACGTCGTCCAGTGTGATATAGCAGCTAGTCGCCGTATCATAGAGCCGACGGTTGGGGTACTTCTTGATTACTCGCTTCTCTTCGGCCATTGTTGTCCCTATCGTTGCTTTTAATTCAACGTGTTACATGATGGATCGCGCAGGGCACTTTCGCTTTGCTGCAGCGCACAATAAAGCGATTGACACACACATCCCATGTTCATAGAATGGGATCAGATTGTGCGCAGCAACATTATATACATCATTAGGCCTGCGCTCGACATCCGGTGCTCAGCACCGGCCTGCTTCCACCCCTTGGAGTAAGACAAATGACACCAAATACTCAGCCACTCGCCGATATCGCCAACCAGCAACTCGAAACCGCCATGCGCATCGCCAAGATCGCATTGGACGGCGCCGAGCGCATGATGAAGTTCCAACTGGAAGCCGCCAAGCAGGCCGTCGAAGACGCCGCCAAGAGCAGCGCCCAACTCGCCGAAGCCAAGGATCTGCCGTCCGCCCTGGCCCTGCGTACCAAGCTTAGCGAGCATTCGCTTGAATCGGTAATGGGATTATCACGCACTGTGTACGAACTTGCCACGCAAACCCAGGCTGAATTCACGAAATTGGCTGAAGAGCAGGCTGGCGCGCTGAACAAGACCTTCATGGCCAACATCGAAAAGGTGTCGAAATCGGCACCTGCCGGTTCTGACGTGCTGATGTCATCCATGAAAAGCTCCATGGCCGCTACCGCCGCTGCCGTGGAAAGCCTGACCAAGGCCAGCAAGCAGGTTGCCGAATTTGCCGATACCAGCCTCAAGGCTGCGACGACGGCTACTGCGGATGCTGTCAAGAATGCGACAAAAGCGGGCAAGCAAGGTTAAGTCTCACCCTGCTCCGCACCGAAAAGCCCCGTTTGGGGCTTTTTTTGTGCCTGGAAATTAGTGGTTTGTCTGGAAGTGAGTAGTAGCGGAGTGTTTGACCGGCTGCAAGTCGCCAAAAAGCATGGGCAAGGAACAGCGTGCGTCCCCCATGGCTCCGGTCGTCCCGAGCGAGGTATTTGGCGGAAAATCGCCAAAAGGCGTGAATAAGGAACAGTGCACGTTCCCTCTAGCCCCGTTCGTCCTGAGCCTGTCGAAGGGCGAGTGCGGAGAGCCAAGGCATCGGGCTTCACAATTTTTTCCAATTTTTTTAAACGCTAATTACCTGATTACATCAAGATGACAAGACGGAAACAGCGAGCACTGACGCCACGGCTCTCCGCACTTGCCCTTCGACAAGCTCAGGACGAACGTAGTTAGTGGGAATGTGCCTTGTTCCTCACCGACACCTTTTGGCGATTTTCACCAAACAAGCACTACAAACCATAACGCTCGACAACATCCATATGCCAGCCCACCTCCAACCCGGCACGCTCGGCGTAACGGGGCCAGCACACGGGATGCGGCCAGCTTTGCGTCAGTTCGCGCAAGGTCTTGTCCACCTCGGCCGGCGATAAGCTGCTCGGCGCTGCCACCTGGAAATAGCGGCCAGGTATGGCATCGCCCGTCTCCGGGTCGGTTACCGTATAGTCGTCATCACTGGTCACGATGCACACCCAGCCGCGCCCCGCGAGTTCTGTGGCAAATGCCTCATACAGCGCGTCGCCGGCATAAGCGCCATCCACGAAGCAGGTTTCGCCCAGCCCGCCCGGCGCAATGGTGTAGACGGCGCGATAGGTGTAGATGAACTGGGCGCGCTCCTCCTCGTCTTCCGGCGCCCGCTCCACCGGGGCTGCGTCGAATGCCACCCAGTCGCCGCCATGCTGAATCGCCGGAGCGCGCGACAAGCCGACGACGCGTGCCGTGGCAGGTCCGGTGCGGCGCGCGTAATGGCGCTTCGCTTCACCCTCCTCGTCGAACTGGATGAAGGCGGCGCCCCAATCCTCTTCCACCGGCCCCGCTTCGCCTTCCAGCTCCAGGTTGAGGCGCTTGGCGGTAAGCCGCACCGTCGCCCACGCCTGGGCAGGCTGGCGACTGTCAGCAAGTCCCAATCGTCGTCGCCTGGTGCCTCCGCCAATGCCGCCAGTTCCTGGCGTAAACGCAGGGCAGTGGCAAGGTCGCGGTTCGCCATCGCTGCATCCGCCCACATGCGCCGCGCGCCGCGCGCCGCCGGTTCGGCCGCCAGATATTCGGCCAGCAGGTCGCCTACTTCCTGCCAATTTTCGCGGCGATAGGCGATCTGGGCGCGGCACCACAGCGCGGCCAGCGGATTGGCGGCGGCGATCTCGCCGGCGAGACTCGCCACGCCATCCAGGTCGCCGGCCTCCAGCAACAGGCGCAGCAACTGGAAGTTGGGTCCATCGATGGTGGGATTGGCGCGCACGAAGCGCCACAGGTGTTCACGTGCCGCCTCATCTGCACCACAGGCGCCAAGGGCAGACGCCGCCAGCTCCGCCAGATCGCTATCTGCCGGGCGCTGCTCGCAAGCGGCCAGCAGCCACTCTACGTCGTTCTCCGGGCTGGCGGATTCCTGGGCGCGCAAGAAGGCGACCAGCTCGGCCGCCGGCACCGGCAGCGCCTCACCGCCTTGCATCTGCAGCGCCCGGCTGCGCATGGCGGCGACGGCAGCCTGCATTTCTTCCGGGAAACGCAGCTTGTCGGCATGCGTCTGCGCCAGCGCCAAGGCCTGCCGCGCCGTCCAGCCGGCACCGCGCGCCAGCGCCAGCTCTGCATGGCGCAGGGCGATGGTCACCGCCTTGTGATGGGCGCCGACGCGGCTGGCATGCTGCAGGGCACGATGCAAAGCCCGGCCCAACTGCCAGGTATTGCGTTCCGGCACGGCCTTGGCGATGAGAAAGATGGGATAAGACCAGGTTTCATAGGAGCCGGGCTTGAGATCCTCCCAATCCGGCAAGATGGTCGCCGCCGTCTCGAAATCCTTATGTTCGGCGAAAATGGATGCGCGCAGGATGATGCGGCGGCGCACATCGCCCTCATCGGCATCATCGTCTTCCTTGGCCTCGATATCGTCGAGTATCGCCAGCGCCGCATAGCTCTTGCCGCTGGACCACAGGGCGGTGGCCTGGTTCAGGCGAAAGCTGTCGCCGATATCGCGCCCCACCTCGCGCATGGCCTGCGCCTGCTTTTCCAGGAACACTTCCGCCTCTGGCGCGCGCTTGGCGTCCAGCAAGGCATCGGCATATTCGCAACTGATGCAACTGAAGCAGGGCCAATCAGCATTGATGCGCGCCAGGGTTTCCGCGCTGACGGCCATGCGCTCGTCCGCCCAGCCGGGGCCATCGACATTGCTGTAGCAGATCGCCACATCCTGCGTCACACACACCGCCTGCGGGCAGGACAGCGTTTCATCGCGATGGGCAAACTCCAGCAGCGACACGGCTTCACCCAGCGCCACCTCGCCTTCCGCCTGGCGGGTCAGGCGGTTTTGCATGGCCCAGTGTCGGAAATACACCTCCAGCCACGGGTTCTTCAGGCTGCGCGCCGCCGCCAGCGCTTCCGGCAGCGCGGCCAGCAGCAAGTCGGGGCGCGGATCATCCATGGTGCCGGGGATGGTTTCGATCAGGCCGGCGATACGCTCATGCCCCGCCTCGCGCAGCTCTCGTTGCAGTTCAAAGACCCAGGCCCAGATATCCATGCACGCCTCCTGATATTCGTTGCGTATTATTTTACGCGAGCAGCAGGCCGATGACCCGCTGCATGCGCGCCAGCGCCGCGTTCAGATCGCTGCCCTCGGCGCTGCCGGCGCCGGACGCCATAATGATCTTCAGCGCCTTGAGCATCCCTGCCGCCTCAGCGACCTGGGCATGCCCGGCGCGCTGCGCCGCCAGCAGGGCAGACACGCCGGGATTATCCAGGTTCACATACAGGCGCGTGGTGGCGCTGCCATCGATACTCGCCGTGAAGCTGCGTACGAGGCGCAGCGCCGCCATGGAAATGCGCTTGTCCGCGTCATCCGCCTCCAGGCGCCGCTTCAGCTCCGCCTCGCGGTCGTGCACCACCACCAGCGGCAGCTCGGCCGGCACAAAGCGCGCCGGTATCAGGCGCTCGCCATCGCCCAGCTCGGCAGTCAGCCATGCCAACTCCTCGGCGGGCATCTCCACCGCCGTGAACAGCTTGCGGTTGCCCTGCTCGGTGCCCAGCTCCACCACCGTCGCGCCATGGCGCTGCGCCCATTCGCGCAGGAAGGGCAGCACCGCATAACGATCACCACGCGCCACCGGCACTTTCAGCGCCCGGAACAAGGTGTCTTCAAAACCACCGCCACCGCCCATGCTGACATGCAGCACGCCCTTGCTGCGCAGGGCACGCGCCGCCAGATCGCCTTGTGAGGTAGGAATCGTCACCGCGTCCGCCAACAGATCGAACAGGCGTGGATCGCACAGCGCCGCGCCCAGCAGCGACTCATTGTGACGGTTGATGACGCGCCGCCACGCCTCCGGCTGCTGGCGGGCGATCTCGGCCAGGCCGGTAATCAGCGATTCGGTCAGGGCCTCCTGCACCGTGCGGTAGGCCTCATCGCGCTGCAGGTCTTCGCGGCTGGCGGTGGGCGTGAGCATGCTCGATTCGATGACGCCGCCGACAAATCCCGCCCAGGCCGGCAGCAGATCGCGGGCATCGTCGTCCAGCAGCATGCCGCGCACGAATACGGAGAGATTACGGTTATCGCTGGTGCCATAGGTGGCGCCATCCTGCACCCACAGCATGCCGGCCAGATCGACAGGCTTGTCGCCACCCTGCCCGCCGGCCGTTACCGGCATGGTGCAGATAGGCTCGAACTGCGACTCGAAACGCGCCGCAAACGCCAAGGCCTGGCGCCGCGCCTGCACCACGTGCAAGGCGACATTGCTGGCCGGCTTGCGCCACGGCGGCACATCGGCATTGATGGGCGCGCTGCTGTCGGCACCGATGAATACCGGCACTTTGAGCAGGGCACAGTAATTCTCCAGCGTGCGCCGCAGCATACCGGGCGCGGCGACGTTCTCGTGGATGTCGCGCAATTCCAGCTCCACCACCGTGCCGACCGCGCGCGCCGCCACCGGCACCAGCGTGTATTGTTCGCCATTGCTGGACTGATAGCGCCAGCCGCGCGTCGGCTCCTGCCAGGAGGTAGTGGTGACGGTCACACGGCTGGCCAGCACGAAGGCCGACAAAAAGCCCAGGCCGAACATGCCGATCAGCTCGTCGCTATCCGTCTCCTCGCGCAGCTTGCGCGTGTAGCCGACGCCGACCGTGGCGAGATAAGTCTCCACCTCGTACTCAGTCAGCCCCGCGCCGGTATCGGTCACGCGCAGCACGCCCGCCTGCATATCGCCCTCGACGGTAATGCGCGGGCTATCAAACCCTGCCGGGTCTTCGATGCGCCGGCGCACGATGGAATCATGCGCGTTCTGCACCAGCTCGCGCAGCGCCACCACCGGCGTCGAATAGAGATGGCGGCCCAATACGGTCATCAAACCGCCGAGGTCTACGCCGGCCGTTCTTACCTTGCTAAGGGAATCGGACATGGCATATCAAGTCTTGGGCAAGGTCACACCAACCTGCCCCTGGTATTTGCCGCCGCGATCCCGATAGGAGGTCTCGCACACGTCATCGGCATCCGCCTCGAAAAACAGTACCTGCGCGCAGCCTTCGCCCGCATAGATCTTGGCCGGCAGCGGCGTGGTATTCGAGAATTCCAGTGTCACGAAGCCTTCCCATTCCGGCTCGAAAGGCGTGACGTTGACGATGATGCCGCAACGCGCATAAGTCGATTTACCAAGGCAGATGGTCAGCACATTGCGGGGAATGCGGAAGTATTCCACGGTACGCGCCA
>Ga0170475_104794738_pt1 | contig 16168 bp, 11 predicted proteins | sample Soicark_Litter_5_FD_111474 | JGI IMG/M metagenome (GOLD analysis project Ga0170475, IMG submission 111474) | Avena fatua rhizosphere microbial communities from Hopland, California, USA. Combined Assembly of 48 SPs
GCCCAATTTCGTACACCTGCGCCTGCATTCCGAGTTTTCCATTACCGACGGCATCGTGCGTATCGACGACGCCGTATCGCGGGCCAAGACACAAGGCATGCCCGCCCTGGGTCTTTGCGACCTGATGAATCTGTTCGGCATGGTCAAACACTATAAAGCCTGCCGTGGCGCCGGCATCAAGCCCATCATCGGTGCCGATATCTGGCTGGAAAATACCCTGGACCGCGACAAACCGCAGCGCGCCCTGCTGATCGCCAAGAATCGCGCCGGTTATGGCCGGCTCTGCGAATTGTTGACGGAGGCCTTTCGTCACAACCAATACCGTGGCCGCCCCGAAATCAAGAAAGCCTGGCTGGAAGTCGGCAGCAATGCCGACCTGCTGGCGCTATCCGGCGCACAGTTGGGGGATGTAGGCCAGCACCTGCTCAACGGCAATAGCGAAGCTGCGCTGGCCGCCGCCAACTGGTGGGCCGCACAGTTTCCAGATGGTTATTACCTCGAACTGCAACGCAATGGCGACGCAGCGGCCGAGACGGTGCTGGAAGGCTCGTTGGCCATCGCCAGCCAGCTCGACCTGCCGGTAGTCGCCACCCATGCCATCCAATTCCTCGACCCCGATGATTTCATGGCACATGAGGCACGCGTCTGCATCGCTGAAGGGAATATGGTGGCGGACAAGCGCCGTCCCCGCCGCTATACGGCCGAGCAGTACTTCAAATCGCCGCAGCAGATGCTCGAGCTATTTGCAGACATACCCGAAGCGCTCGCCAATACGCTGGAGATCGCCAAGCGCTGCAACCTGACGGTAGTGCTGGGCAAGAACTACCTGCCGCTGTTTCCCACGCCGGAAGGCATGGACCTGAACGCCTTCCTCGTATACGAGGCCAAGCGCGGCCTCGAAGACCGTTTGCTTCACCTGTTCCCTAAAGAGGAAGAACGGGAAGCGAAACGCGCCGAATACGAAGCGCGCCTGAAATTCGAAACGGATACCATCATCAAGATGGGCTTCCCCGGCTACTTCCTGATCGTGGCCGACTTCATTCGCTGGGGCAAGCAGAATGGCTGCCCGGTCGGGCCAGGCCGCGGCTCCGGGGCTGGTTCGCTGGTCGCCTACTCGCTGGGCATCACCGATCTTGACCCGCTGCGCTACGCGCTGCTCTTCGAGCGCTTCCTGAACCCGGACCGGGTATCCATGCCCGACTTCGACGTGGATTTCTGCCAGGACAACCGCTGGCGCGTCATCAAGTATGTGCGCGAGAAATACGGCAATGAGGCGGTCAGCCAGATCGTCACCTTCGGCACCATGTCGTCGAAAGCGGTGATACGCGATGTCGGGCGCGTGCTCGATATGTCGTATACCTTCTGCGATCAGCTTTCCAAGCTGATCCCCCTGGAAGCCAACAAGCCGCTGTCGCTGGAGCGCGCCGTCGAGGCGGAGCCGCTGCTCGCCGAAAAGCTCGAAAAGGAAGAAGAAGTCCGCGAGCTGTTCGCGCTCGCCAAAAAGCTGGAGGATCTGACGCGCAACATTGGCATGCATGCCGGCGGCGTGTTGATCGCGCCCGGCAAGATCACAGACTTCTGCCCTGTCTATCTCGCCAGCGGTGAGGAAGCCTCGCCCGTGTCGCAGTTCGACAAGGACGATGTGGAGGCCATCGGCCTCGTCAAGTTCGACTTTCTGGGTCTGCGCAATCTGACCATATTGGAACTGGCGCGCAAATATATCCAGGAACTGAGCGGCATCGACGTCAATTTTGAAACGCTGCCGCTTGACGACCGCGCTGCCTACAAGATATTCCAGGATGGCAATACCACCGCCATATTCCAGTTTGAATCCTCCGGCATGCGCGACATGTTGAAAAAGGCCAAGCCGGACAAGTTCGAAGAAATTATCGCCTTCGTGGCTCTATATCGCCCCGGCCCCATGGACCTGATACCGGACTTCATCGCCCGTAAACAGGGGCAGCGCTTTGAATACCTGCATCCCTTGCTGGAGCCGGTGCTCGCGCCGACCTACGGCATCATGGTTTACCAGGAACAGGTGATGCAGGCCGCGCAGGTGTGCGGCGGCTACTCGCTGGGCGGCGCCGACCTGCTGCGGCGGGCCATGGGCAAGAAAAAGCTCGAGGAAATGGTACAGCAGCGCGCCCTGTTCGTCGAAGGCGCCGGCAAGAAGGAAATAAGCGAGGCCAAGGCCAACGAAATCTTCGACTACATGGAGAAGTTCGCCGGCTACGGCTTCAACAAATCCCATGCCGCCGCCTATGCCCTGGTCGCCTATCACACCGCCTGGCTGAAGGCCCACCACGCTGCCGCCTATATGGCCGCCACCATGTCCACCGAACTGAACGATACCGATCAGCTCAAGGTATTGTTCGACGACTGCATCAGCGCCAATGGCCTGAGCATACTGCCGCCGGATGTCAATCACAGCGAATATCGCTTCATCCCCGTATCGCGCAAGGAGATACGCTACGCGCTGGGCGCGATCAAGGGCACCGGCGAAGCCGCCATCGACCACCTGGTCGCCGAGCGCGTCAAGAACGGCCCATATACCGACCTGTTCGACCTATGCCTGCGCACCGACAAGCGCATGGTCAACCGCCGCGTGCTGGAAGCCTTGATACGGGGCGGCGCCATGGATGGACTGGACCCGGCCGCCAGCAAGACGCAGCCTGCGAATCGCGCCAGCCTGCTGGCAACGGTGAGCCTGGCGCTGGAAGCGGCCGAGCAGGCCAATGCCAACGCCTCGCAAGGCGGGCTGTTCGACATGATGGAACCGGACCCCGAGCACAAGCTGCAATTGCTGGATACACCGGCCTGGGATGAAACGCTCAAGCTGCAGGAAGAAAAAACCGCGCTGGGATTTTACCTGTCCGGCCACCCGTTCCGCGCCGTCGAAGCGCAGGTGCGCAGCTTTGCCAAAACCAGCCTCAGCCAGTTGCGCGCCTCCAAGGAGCCGCAATGGGTGGCCGGCGTGGTGACGGAACTGCGAACCAAGGTGGGGCAACGCGGCAAGATGGCCTTCGTGACGCTGGACGATGGCACGGCCAAACGTGAAGTTTCCATTTTTTCCGAGGTATTCGACAACAATCGCAGCAAGCTAAGGGAGGATGCCTTGCTGATCATGGAAGCCAAGATCAGCGAAGACAGCTATTCCGGCGGCTGGCGCATCATTGCCGATTCCGTTTATGACCTAGCCGAAGCACGCAGCCGTTTCGCGCGCGCACTGGCGCTGTCCATGAACGGCAATAGCGATAGCCTGCGTTTGCGCAAGCTGTTGGAGCCCTACCTGGGCGGCGATTGCCCCGTGGAAATCCGCTACAGCAACGCACGAGCAGAATGTGGTCTGCGCTTGTCCGACCAGTGGCGCGTCACCTTGCGCGACGAGTTGCTGGGTGAGCTGCGCAACTGGCTGGGCGGCGCCGCGGTGCAGGTGCGTTTTAGGGATTGAGATGCAGCGTGGGGAGGCCTGGCATATAGGCTGTAAGCAGAAAAGGCTGGGGGCAACCCCAGCCTTTTCTGTATCGCCATGGAATACACTGCGCTATTGGATATACTTAAATAGTGACAAGTCCTGCACGGAAGAAAACGCCTTTCTTGCTGCATCCAGATAAGTCTGTGTCGAGGTAAAGTCGCTGATGCCCTTTACATAGTCGAGGCCCGTCAGGTCCGAGATGGTCTGCTGATATTGCACATTCAAGTCAGTGCTGGTGGAGTTGATCGAATCCATTTCATTCAAGCGCGAGCCGATATTCGCCTGTTTGGTGACGACATTGCCCAATGCATTGTTTAAATTCGACAGCGCCGTATTCAACTGGTTTTGAAAGGTGGCACGCGAGGTCGAATTATCCGCGTAGTCGGTCAGCGCCTTGGAAAAATCACCGATAGTGGTAAACAGATCGACGCTCTTGCTGGATTCGGTCGTAAATGAGTCCTGGTCATTCGGTACGCCGCTCACCGACACGCTGGCGCCGAAGTCCCAATTGGCATTGAGTGGTGTCAGCTCGCCTGGCAAGCCCTTTAAAACAATGTCGGAGCCAGAGGAATAGACGCGCGGATAAGTATTCGGTGTCGCAGCAGTATCCGTGCGGCCGCCAGCCGGGATATCGTTGGTGTAGTCGTAGCTGTCTATCAGTGATTTATTGTAGTTGGCTGACTTAGGATCACTGTCGATAATATCGTAGCTGGTCAGGGTCTTGCTTGCATCCGCCGGATCGGGCACGACATGGAACTTGACGCTATAGCGATCTGTATTCGTTGGATTGGCCCACTTGACCGGGTCAGCCACGACACCGGGGCTGATCACGCCAGTGCCTGTATTCGGGCCGCCATTATTGGTGCCCATGGCCGTGGTAAACACGGAATTGCCATCTTTGATCTTTACAAAGATATCCGCCCCGGAATCGGAAATCGGGATTTGCCGCGAAGCCGCAATTTGCACCTTGCGCTGGCCCTGGTCGCCGTCATAGCGGATATTGCCAAATGACAGCTCATTAAATGGCTTGGTGCTGCCCTTGAAACCAGAGAACAGGTATTGGCCATTGCCGTCCGTTGCATTCGCCAAGCCCAGCATTTGCTGGTATTTACCCTTCAGGTCAGCATCCAGAATATTCTTCTCAGACGAGGTCAGTGCCGGATTACCGGACTGCACTGCCAATTGCTGGATATCCTGTATGGTCGTGACCACCGCCTGCATACTGGATTCAGACAGGCTGAGCGAGCTGCTGCCGGCGCCGATATTGGTGATGTACTGGGAATTCTGGCTGCTGGCTTGCGTGAGGTCCAGTGAGCGTGCGGACGCGACCGGATCATCAGCCGGCGTCAATATCTTGCGCCCCGTGGAAAGCTGATTCTGCAGTTTGGCAAGATCGGCCGTGCGGTTATTGATATTGTAAACGCTGTCGGTATAGATGGTGCTGCTGGCGATGCGCATGGCGGCTTCCTTATGCTGATACGTTACAGATGCTGCCGTTATCCGGAGCCGCTGGCTGGCCACTGACCAACTTGCTAACCATTGATATTCAGTATCTGTTGAAACGCCTGCTGGGCAATCTGTATCGTCTTGCTGGCTGCCTGGTAGGCTTGCTGGAATATAAGCAAGTTTGATGCCTCCTCATCCAGGTTTACGCCGGCGGTTGATTGTTGGCGATTGATGGCCTGTTGCAGCAAAGATGCCTGCGCTTTTTGATTGATGCCGGCCTGGTTGGCCTGTACACCGATATTGGAAACGATCTGACTGTAGGCACTCTGATAATTGACCGAACCATTGGATATGGTATTTGCCGTCTGCAATTGTCCCATCGCCAGAATATTGCGATTGTCCGACACGCCGCCTAAATTCGGTTCGATCAGGAAAGTGTCACCGGCGGCAGGCACGCCGCTGACTTGCGTTTTCCAGCCGTTGAAGCTGATATCGGAACCGGAGGTATAAGCATTGGAGATGGGATTGCCGGTAACAGGGTCTACCTGCAAGGCGGCGCCCGTTGCCGGGTCGCGCAACTGGTAGGTGGTCGCGCTATCGAACACCAGGGATACCGGCTGCTGCAGCTTGACGTTGACAGGCGCGCCGCTCACCGTACCGGCTGCGATCTGGCCAGTGCCCGTGTTACGGCGTGGGTCGATGGTGAATTGGTCGCCCACATCGGCGCCTGTGACGCTCACCGTCCAACCGTTGTAGCTGATGGTGCCCACCGTCGGGTCGAAAGTCTGGCTGGCGGCCAGCGTAGTGTTGGTGGCGGCATCCTGTACGTCGTACGTCGTCGGTGAAGTAAACACCAGATTGATACGCTTGGCCGCTACCCCGCCCTGGGCTTCGATGGAAGCGCTGACGGCCGTGACGTCGCCCACCGAAGTCGGTGTCTTGCTGGTAACCAGGGAAAAGGTGTCGGCGCTGGAGCGGATCGGTGCCGCAGCGGCAATCTTTGCCGGGTCGCTGATGGCTACGGAAAGATTATCGGCAAGATCGCGCGTCGGCCGCACCAGGAAGCTGTCACCCGGCGTAAAGCTGCCGCCATTGAGCTGGAAGCGCAGGCCGTCTATGACCACCGGCGGGTTGGCCCACATCTGGGCGCTGACGGTGAAGATGGCCTTATCGCTATTGCGCGTGACGCTATAGTCGGGACCCTGGTAATTGAATGTGTAATCGCTGCCGGTCAGTTGATTTGTATCGTCGACGGACACCTGCAATTGACCGTTGCCGACATTCTTGGCATTGGGTATCACTGCTGAGGCGGCAGGCGAAAAGCTGACCGAGACTTGTTCGTTGGCATTCAATGGCCCGCTCAACTGGAAATTGACGCCGAATGCCGGTTGTCCCGTACCGGGCGGCAAGATGCTGGTCGCCGCATTGATGGCCGGAATCGTGACCTTCTGACCGTCGGTCAAACGCGTAATGACATAGTCGAGGGTGGTCGGATCGGCGGGATCGGGAGGCACGGCCTGCACGTTGAAATCGCTCTCGATGAAAGGATTGGTGGCATTGCTTTGCAGTGTCGCCGTCAAGGATTGCGTACCGTCACCCAAGCCATATTGCTTGTGAGCTGACTCCAGCGGCAGCTTGAAATAATTGCCGCCTATCTGCCCGTTCAGATCCTGGCCTTGCCGCTGCTGGTTGTTCATGGTCTGCGCCAAGGTCATGGCGACGCGGCCCAGCGAGTTTTGTGCCGCATCCAGCACATCGGTACGAAATTGCAACAGGCCGCCTAGCGAGCCGCCGGTAATCAGGCTTTGTGGAATGGGCGCGGTGCTGCCGTATTGCTGGTAGGCCACATCCAGGCGCCGCGGGTCATCCGTGGCAGGCACGGCGCCGAGCGTGAATGCCTGATTGCCCGCAACCAGGTTTTGGCCATTGCCGATAAAGATATTGAAACTGCCGTCCACCTGGGTCACCACCGTGGCTTTCACTTCCTGGTTCAGTTGCTTGACCAGTTCGTCGCGCTTGTCCAGCAGATCGTTGGGGGCGCCGCTACTGCCGCGCGTCAAGGCGATCTGATCATTCAGATTGGCAATCTGGCCGGTGATGGAATTGATCTTGCCCACCGTCGCCTGCAGTTCGCCATTCAAGTCGCTGCGCAACGTGGTCAGGCGGCCATTGATGGTTTGCAGCTTGGTGACCATGGATTCGCTCAAACCAAGCAGCGATTGCCGGGCCGGGCCGGAACTGGGATCGTTGGCGACCGTTTGCACGCCGGTGAAGAAATCCTGCAAAGACGGCGAAAAACCGGCGGAAGGGTCAGCCAGCAGGTTGTCGATATCGGTCAGGTGGTCGTTGAGACTGGTCAGGTATCCATCTTGCGCCGTTGCCGTTTGCACCTGGCGAGTCTGGAAATCATCGTAAATACGGTTGATCGCCGTAACCTGCACACCGCTGCCGACATAGCCATTGCCCGTTTGCTGGGGCAGGATGGCCGCCTGGGTGATGGTCTGGCGGCTATAGCCTTCCGTGTTGGCGTTGGCGATATTGTGGCTGGTGGTCTGCAAACCCACCTTGGCCGCATTGAGCCCGGTAACTGCGATGCCGTAAATGCTGTTGCCCATGATGCTTTACTCCAGCGGCCAGATACGCCGCGCTAATCTTTTGACCTGCCCGCCTACCTGATCGCCAGCGTGGTTTACGCCACCTTGAAGCGCTGCAGGGCCGGATGCGTGCTGACCTGCGCGAGCTTTGCCGCATAGTTCGGGTCGGTGGCATAACCGCCGTCCTGCAGGCTGGCGGCGAATGCCTTGCCGTCGCTGCCGGCCTTGGTGGCGTCGCTATAACGGTTCTGCAGCAACTTTGCGTAGTCGCTGAAGGCATCTGCGTAGCTGTCGTAGGCGCGGAATTTCTCGACGCGTTTTTGTGCTACGCCGTCCACGTATTCGGTGGTGACGATGTCTGCCGTCTTGCCCGTCCAGTTGCCACCGGCCTTGATGCCGAACAGGTTGTAAGTGTTGTTGCCCTGCGCATCGGTGATCGGACGCTTGCCCCAGCCGGATTCCAGCGCTGCATGCGCGAGCATCAGGTGCGGCGACAGGCCCAGTGCATTTGCAGCGGCGATGGCGTCATTGCCGACGGTGGCCACGAACTGCTCGGGGGAAGAGGCGGCGCCTGCTGCCGCATTGGCACTGTTGGAAACGGCAGCTTTTGCCGCAACGGGACGCGATAGCAGATCCAGCGTTTGCGGGCGCTTGACGGCTGTGGCAAGCAGTGCCGGGTTGTTGATGCGCGCCATCTGCTTTTCGACCATGTCGGCAAGGCCGATGCCTTTGCCGCTGGTCAGATTCTGCGTGAGCTGCTGGTCGTACATGCCGCGAAACGTGTTCACCGTTTCGCTTTCCGTGTCGTCGAACTTCGGCGTGGCCTCGCGCATGGACTTCATCACCATGTTGAGGAACATGGATTCAAATTGCTTGGATACGGCCTTGGCAGTGCCGGCCGGATCTTTGCCCATGTTGGTCTTGAGCTCGCCCACGCTCTTGGAATCAATAGCCAGGCTGCGATTCAGGGTAGAGCTGGTGGAGAGGAGGTCGACTTGCATAGCGGCAATATCCAGTCAGATTAAGGCATTGACGGGGTATAAGCAGCTTATGTGCCAGGCTGGCGCGGGGAAGCGATCAGGCGGTGAAACAGACGAGAAAACGCCCCCGGCCAGCGGGTGCGAGAATCAGATGACTTCCAGCTCGGCTTTCAGAGAGCCGGCCGCCTTCATGGCCTGCAGGATGGCCAGCAGGTCTTGCGGCGTAGCGCCTATGCCGTTGAGCGCACGGACTACGGCGGTCAGATTGGCACTCTTGGGAACCATGGTCACGCCGCCTTTTTCCGTCTTGATGTCGACGGCGGCATTCTGCGTCTTCTCGGTCGTTCCCTTGGACAAGGCATTAGGCTGGCTGACGCTGTTGTCGGCAGTAATGGTAACGGTGAGATTGCCGTGGGAAATGGCGCAAGGCTCCAGCGTCACCGCCTGGTTCATCACCACCGAGCCGGTACGGGCGTTGATGATGACCTTGGGCGATACTTCGCCGGGCGTCACATTCAGGTTTTCCAGCCGCGAGATAAAGGCGACGCGCACGTCTGAATCCTGCGGAGCGCGTATCTGTATGGTACGCGGATCGATAGCGCGGGCGATGCCGCCGCCCAGCGCTGCATTGACGGTTTGCGTGACGCGATTGGCGGTGGTGAAATCCGCCTCGTTCAGCGCCAGGGTAATCATCTCGCCCTGCCCGACTCCGCCCGGCACTTCCCGCTCTACCGACGCGCCATTGGGTATGCGGCCTACGGAAAGCTGGTTGATCTGGGTGCTGGAGCCGCCAGCAGACGCGCCAGCGCCGGCCACCACCAGATTGCCCTGGGCAATCGCATACACCTCGCCATCGGCGCCCTTCAAGGGGCTCATCAGCAGCGTACCGCCGCGCAGCGATTTGGCATTGCCTATCGACGAGACGGTAACATCGATCTGCTGCCCGGAACGGGAGTATGGCGGCAAGGACGCCGTGACCGTCACCGCCGCGACATTTTTAAGCTGCAGACTGGTAGAGGGCGGCAGTTGCACACCGAGCTGGGTGAGCATATTGATGACGCTCTGCACGGTAAACGGCGTTTGCGTGGTCTGGTCGCCGCTGCCATCCAGGCCGACGACGATGCCGTAGCCCACCAACTGGTTGCTGCGCACGCCGACGATGCTGGCGATATCCTTGATTTTTTGTGCATGGGCGAGGGGCGTCGCCGCCAAAATCAGGGAAAAGCCAAGCAAGGATGAGGCGATACGAGACAGGCTCATGCGTTAAGCACATCCGTTTTAACGGTTAAACCCGGCCCGTCATCACATCGCCAAGCCAGGCGTCACTAAAAGGGCGAGAAAGTATAGAAAAAGTTGGTCAGCCAGCCGGCCTTGTCAGCCGCAGCCACGCTGCCGGTGCCCACTTCCTCTATCCGCGCTTCCGCCAGCTTGGTTGAGGATACCACATTGCCTGCCTTGATATCGGTAGGGTTGACGATACCGGAGATGCGCAGAAAGCTGGTTTCCCCGCGCAAATTGATCTGCTTCTCACCGGCCACCACCAGGCTGCCATTGCCCAGCACCTCGATCACGCTGGCAGTGATGCTGCCGGTAAAGGTATTGTTGCTGCTGGTTTCACCAGAGCCTTCGAATTTATTGGAATTGTCCGTTTTCAGACCTATGCCGCCTAGCGTGCCGGTAAACAGCTTGGACGATGCAGTGGTGGAAATGGAGTTATCGATATTCCCGGTACGCGCCGACTTGTTGCCGGATTTGGAAGAAGCAGAAATGACTTCCTCTATCTGTACCGTGACCGCATCCCCGACCCGCCGTGCAAAATGGTCTTCAAACAAGCCACGCGCCGCCGCCATCTGGTAGATGCTGCCGTTGCCGGCGACCATGGCGCGCGGCTTGGCATCGACCATCGGCCGTACCGAGGTGGGATGGCTGACGATGCTTTGCGGCACGGAGGTAGCACAGGCGCCAAGCAGCAGGCTGGCGGTAAGAGCGATAGCGATGCGTTTCATGGTCGTGGTCCTGGCGTGTGATGTTTTGGCGATGTCTTTTTGGGCGATGTCTTTTTTGGCAGCGTCATGTATTGGCGATGTAATGCCTTGGCGCCATCAATCAAGCACCGAAAAATGCGCGATCAAAGCTGCGACAGCTTCTGCAGCATCTGGTCGGAGGTCTGGATCGCCTTGGAGTTGATTTCGTAGGCGCGCTGCGCCTGTATCATATTGATCAGCTCTTCCGTGATATTGACGTTGGAAGTTTCCACGTAACTCTGGTTAAGCACGCCAACGCCATTGGTGCCGGGCGCTGACACGGTAGGTGCGCCGGAAGCCGTCGTTTCCAGGTATTGGTTTTGACCAACGCTTTCCAGACCGGCTGGATTGATGAAGTTGGCCAACTGCACATTGCCGATCTGCGTCGAGGCAGTCTGCCCCGCCGTCTGTACGCTGATGATGCCGTCGTTGCTGACATTGATCTTGGTGGTGCCGGCCGGCACGGTGATGGCCGGATTCAGCGGGTAACCGCCCGAGGTGACGATCTGCCCCTGGTTGTTCACCTGGAAAGCACCGTCCCGCGTATAGGCGGTCGAGCCGTCCGGCAGGGAAATCTGGAAGAAGCCCTGGCCGTTGATGGCCATGTCCAAGGGATTGTCGGTGAGCTGCAGATTACCCTGGGTAAAGATGCGCTCGGTGGCGGAGGGCTTCACGCCAGTACCCAATTGCAGGCCGGACGGCAATTGCGTCTGCTGGCTGCTGGGTGCGCCCGGTTGGCGCAGCGTTTGGTATAGCAAGTCTTCAAACACGGGACGGGTACGCTTGAAACCATTGGTATTGACGTTCGCCAAGTTATTGGAGATGACGTCGATGTTGGTTTGCATCGCGTCCATGCCGGTCTTGGCTATCCATAGCGAGCGCAACATAATGGCGTTCCTTTCGTGTACTACCTGGTTTTAACTGTTGTTATTGATCGGCGACTGCCTGACTACAGGCCGATGCAGCTTACTGGCTGAGCGTCATCACCTGCGCAGCAGCGCGGGCATTCTGGTCAGCCGTTTGCAATAATCGTACCTGCATATCGTAGTGACGCTGGAAATCGATCATCTTTACCAACTGCTCCACGGCGTTGACGTTGCTCGACTCTATCGCGCCACCCAGTATCTGTACGGTAGGGTCTGCTGGCGCAACAGCACCGCTACGCAGGCGGAACATGCCGTCGCTGCCGCGCTCCAGATCCGCGCCATTGGGCCTCACCAGTTTCAGGCGCCCTACTTCATTGGCCTGTGCCGGATTATTGCTGGGCGAGGCGCTGATGGTGCCGTCTGCGGCTATGGTGATGATGCTGTCCGGCGGCAAGGTGATAGGCCCGCTCTCGCCAAGCACGGGGGCGCCTTTTGAGCTGCGCAGCACGCCATTGGCGTCCACCTGCAGGCTGCCGTTGCGGGTGTAGGCTTCGCCGCCCGGCACTTGCACGGCGAGAAAACCTTCGCTGACCACCGCCACATCCAGCGTGCGATTGGTAATCTGCACGGCGCCAGGCGTGAAGTCCGAGCCGGTGCTCTGCTCGACGGCAAAAGTACGTGTCGGCAGGCCAGTGCCGCCCTGGACGGGAACCGCGCGAAACGCCGCCAGCTCGGCCCGGAAACCGGGTGTGGTCGCGTTGGCGAGATTATTGGCGACTGTCGCCTGCTGATTGCTTGATTGCTTGGCGCCGGTCATCGCGACGTAGATCAGCCTGTCCATGTACTTTATCTCCAAGACTACCGTTAGCTTGGGTAAAAGCAATAGGCATGCCATCTACTGCAAAGCCAGGCAAAGAGGCCGTGAGCATGGGGCGGCAGAATGGGCGTAGGGGGATGAGGCCGGACAGAAGGTAAAAGCCAGCAGCAACTGGCGCTTATTGCCGGAACGGCAGGCCATTCTTGCCGCAGGCAAGAGCGGTTGCCGGCGCCACGCAAACCCGCTCTTGCGCAGCGCCAGCCACATGCCGTCAATCAGATGGGATTATCTCAGTGTAACCAGCGTCTGCAATACCTGATCCTGGGTCTTGATGGTTTGCGCATTGGCCTGGTAGGTACGCTGCGCCGTAATCATGTCCACCAGTTCCTTGGTCAGATCCACATTGGAATCTTCAACGGTGCTCGCCTGGATGGAGCCGAAATCGCTGGTGCCGGGCGCGCCCTGCCGTGCCTGGCCGGAGGCAAATGATTCCGCCCAGCGATTATCGCCCAGCGACTGCAGACCCTGCGGATTGGTGAAGTTGTAGAGCACGATCTGGCCTACCGTGCGATTCTGGCCGTTCGAATAGCGGCCCTGCACGACACCATCGGCGCCGATCGACAAGCCGGTCAGCGTGCCGTCGCCATAACCATCCTGATTCAGCACATTCACACCAAAGGCGCTGCCGTATTGGGTGCTGCCGCTTAGCGCCGTGGTGAACGACAGCGGTGACGTTGCGCCGTTGGGCGATACGATGGCGGAATTGGTGGCAAACGTACCGCCGGCAGCCAAAGTCCCATCGCCCTTGAAGGTAACGAAGCCGGGCTGCACGGTGGGGGTAGCGCCATCGAAGGACGTTTGTACTTCCCAGATATTGGGCGCGACCTTGGTGAAGAAGTAGGTCTCGGTATGCGCCGCGCCCTGTGCGTCATATACCGTTGCCGAAGTCGAACTGGTGAAGGTGCTAGGATCGGTCGAGGTAACCGGTGTCGTGCTGCGTACCGAGGCAAGGCCCGAAGTGGTGGGGCCAGTGGCCTGGGTAACGGCACTTAGATCATAGGTCACCGAGTCGCTGCTGCCGTCAGCATTGGTGAACGCCACCGTGACCTGCGAGCCGGAAACCAGCTTGCCGCTCGCATCAAACACCAGGTTGGAAAACACCGGCGCCGGCGTCGCATTCGATGCCGGGTCGAAGCTGGGCGTCCAGGAGTTGGTGCCAGGGCCAACGGCGGTCAGCGTAACGGTAAATGGTTGTGCCGTTCCCTTGGAGGTCAGGCCACTCACGGTATAGGGGACAGCCGTGCCGGCAGCCGCCGTCGGGTCCAGGTTGGCATTGGCGACGGAAACAGTGGTCCTGGCATTTACGTCGGAATTGATGCTGAAATTCGGCGGATTGGTCGTCGGCGTGACGGTCTGCACGGCGCCCGTGAAATTCAGATTCAAACTGAATGCCGGTGCAACGGGATTGGTCGGCGCAAGCTGCAGGCTGACCGGCTGCGTGGTCGTCAGCTTGCCGGTCGTGGCGTCGAAATTCAAAATCGGGCCTGGTGTATCAGGTGTTGCGCCATCCAGTGCCGTCGAAGCCTGCCAGACATTCGGCCCAATATTAGTCAGCGAAACCGCCAGGGTATGGTAGCCGCCGGTCGAGTCGGCGATGCGCAAGGTCGTGGGAAAGCCGTTGGCCACCACACCCACACCGGCCGCCTGGTCCAACTGTACGCCGGCCGCCGTAAACACGGTGGTGCCGCGTGAAATGATGGGGGCGCGCGCATCCAGATTGACGCCGAGCGCCACCCCGGACCCGGACAGACCGGTCGAGCCCGTGGCCTTGGCGCCGACATTGGCGGTCTGGATCTGGATAGGGGCCGGCGTCGTACCTGTCACCAACTGGCCATTGGAATTGGTCCCATATCCGGTCAGCTTTTGGCCGTTATTGACGATATAGCCGTTTTTATCCAACTGGAACTGGCCATTACGCGTGTAATTTACGGAGCCGTTGGTATCGAGTACGCGGAAGAAGCCATTGCCCTGTATCGCCATATCCAGCGGGCTATTGGTGCTGGTGAGGTTGCCTTCGGCAAATTGCTGCGTAACTGCGGCGGTCTTGCCGCCAATACCTACCTGCGTAGACGAGCTGGTCAGGGAGTTGGCAAAGACATCGGCAAATTCCGCCCGGGAACTCTTGAAACCGACCGTGTTGGCGTTGGCAACGTTATTGCCTATCACATCCAGGAACTTGCTGGCGGAGTTAAGGCCGCTCAATCCATTTTGGAAACCCATGTTGTTACTCCCTGCTGGCGTTTACGCTGTCTGATCGGACTTACTATCAATCCGTACCGTCATTACTATTCAATTGATCTGGGTAACATCCGAGAAATTCATCTGGTTCTTGTTGCTCAGGTTAAGCTTCACGCCATCACTGGCAACGGCCACGCTATCGACCTTGACGTAGGAGTAGGTCTTGAGCGGCGTGCTGCTGCCATCGGCCTTGACGGCAATAGCCGACATCACATAATTGCCGTCCGGCAATTTATTGCCGCTTGAGTCCGTACCATCCCAGGCCACGCTCTGCTTGCCGCTCTTGGCGGTGCTGACGCTAAGCTCGTCCACTTTCTTGCCGGTGCTGTCGTAAACCGTCATCGACACACGGGCGGCGCCATCCGGCACGTCGATCTGCGCTTCGGCCTTGGAGCCGGACAAGGGCAGCGTCGTGCTGGGCGCCATGACCGAGCGGCCTATCAGCGCCGCAGCCTGGTAGGACTGGCCAGAGGTAAAACTGGTGGCCAGTGTCGACATGGTGGTGTTGAGCTTTTCAACACCCGTCACCGTACTGATCTGCGCAAGCTGGGTAGTGGTGGCGGCACTATCCATCGGATTCATCGGGTCCTGGTTTTTCAACTGCTGGATCAACAGCTTGAGAAACTGGTCCTGGGTCTTGGTCGCGTCCGAGGTGTCGGTCGTCTTCTTGCCGTTGACCGCCTCATAGATGCCGGCCGCAGTGTTGACGCTATTGTTGGTTGTCGTCGTAGTCATGGCTTAGCTCCGGATCAGACCTGGCCGAGTTGCAGCGTGCGCTGCAGCAGGGTTTTAGCGGTATTCATCATGTCGGCATTAGTCTGGTAGGAGCGCGACGCCGACAGCATATTGGTCATTTCTTCCACGACGTTGACATTGGGCATGGCGATATAGCCCTTGTCGTCGGCCAGCGGATTCTTCGGGTCGTAGACGAGGCGCGGCGGCGACATGTCTTCGGAAATCGCACTCACCTTGACACCTAGCGATTGCGGCGCCACCGGGCTCATTTGCGTAGCCGTAAACACCACCTGCTTGGCGCGATAGGGCTGCCCCGTCGAGCTGGTCGCACTTTCGGCGTTGGCGAGGTTGCTGGCGGTGGTGTTCAGGCGCATGGACTGGGAGTCATGGCCGAACCGGCAATATCAAACACGCGAAATAGCGACATGGCTTGGAACTCCAAAAACGGGACAACGATGAATCGGGGTACTGTCTATTTATCTACTTGCTACTGGTCTTGCTGCTACTGGGATTGCAAAGCAGCTCTCATGCCAGCCAGGTGCTGTTGCATGAAAGTAATGCTGGCCTGGTAGCGGATGGCGTTGTCGGTGAAGTTGGCCATCTCCGTGTTCATGTCCACCGTGTTGCCGTCTATGGAAGGCTGGATGTCGTTGCGGTACATCAGTTGCGCCTCAAGAGGGTTGGATACATAGCCATCCAGATGCCGGGCATCGGTCTTGGCAAGCTGCAGCCCACTGCTGGTCTGGCCGCTCATCGCCTTGCCCAGCGTCGCGCCGAAATCAAAATCCTTGGCCTTGTAGTTAGGCGTATCCGCGTTGGCGATGTTGCTGGCGATCACTTCCTGGCGGGCGGCACGCAGGCTTAACGCGGCTTCGTTGAAGGCAAAGGCTTTGTCGAGTTTGGAAATCATGCTGGCCTCGGAAGATGGATCAC
>Ga0170475_116983058_pt1 | contig 16166 bp, 19 predicted proteins | sample Soicark_Litter_5_FD_111474 | JGI IMG/M metagenome (GOLD analysis project Ga0170475, IMG submission 111474) | Avena fatua rhizosphere microbial communities from Hopland, California, USA. Combined Assembly of 48 SPs
CGGAGGAACCATGACGCCGAACCAGCCGGGCTACGAAAGTACGACGAATGATATCCGCGACTTCCGCGGAGACAGTGAAGAAGCGATGCAAGCGGCGAAGCGCCAGCTAGCGGATGTGATCGACACGGTCAGCGAGCGTGCGCGAGAGTATGGCCGCTACGCCGACGAGCAGGTGCAACAGAACCCGTGGACGGCGGTTGGCGTCGGCTTCGGCGTGGGCGTCGTGATGGGCGCACTGCTGATGCTCGCGTCGCGACGCTGATTATTCAGCGGAAAGTCTTCGGCAGCCGGTAGAGCTGTCGTCGTTTAGTGACGCGATTTTCGGGCCGCGATGGCTGCGGACCGAAGTCGCGTTTGCTAACGTGCATCCATGGAGAACACGGATCTCCTGAGGAAGCTGAAGCAGGTCGAAGATAACGCTTGGATGCTGTTCAACGAGCTTCCTCCCTGCGGCGCCCGCACCCGTGCGCTGCATGTCTTCCTCGACGCGAAGGAACTGAAGTCCCGGCTGGAGCAAATGCCGGAAATTCCCTCAGTGAATCAGGCCGATCACCGGTAATACGCCGGGCTGGCTAGCGGAAGAGCCCATCGACCGTTTTCTCGAGCCGCGGCACGGCGGAAGGCGCGCCGCAGTTCTTGCAGATGATTTCCAGAGCCACGGGCATTTTGTCTACGCGACCTCGGCGGGTTGGGAAGCGGGCGCACGGACGATCGCCTCCGACACGGCAAGCGCCTGCGGAAGGAAAAGCGACACCGTGGTGCCGACGCCGACGTCGCTCTCGAGCTGCACGCCGCCGCCCGCCTGCTCACAAAAGTCGTGCACCTGCGCGAGGCCGAGTCCGGTTCCACGGCCGGGCGCCTTGGTGGTGAAGAACGGATCGCAGACCCGGGACAGAATCTCGGGCGGGATGCCTTGGCCGCAATCGGAGACGCTGATGATGGCGTAGGCGACGCGGCGATCGGGCCCTTCGCCCGGTTCAGCTGCTCGTGCGAGCACCTCGAGCTGGCCGCGGCCGTTCATGGCATCGCGCGCGTTCGCGGCCAGGTTGAGGAGCGCCATCTCGAGCTCAGCGAGGTCGGCCCAAATAACGGGCGTGTCGGGCGCGACATGGAGGCCAACCGGCACACCCGGGCCCGCGATGCTCTGCAAAAGGCCGCTTATCGCGGGCAGCGCGCGCCGGAGATCGACGACCTGCGGGTGCAGGGCTTGGCGTCGCGCGGAGCTGAGGAGCTGGCGCGTGAGCCGCGCGCCGCTGTCCACGGCGCGAAGGATCGCGCCGAGCTCGGCGGATTCGGTCATACGGTGCCGCAGCAGCTGCGCATTGCAGCCGATCACGTTCAGCACGTTGTTGAAGTCGTGCGCGATGCCGCTTCGCGTCAGCGTCTGCTCATGCAGGCGGCGGGCGCGCCGAATCGCGAGCAGCGATACACAGAGAAGCGCCACCGCGCTTGGCAACGCGATCGCGGCGAGGATCAGCGTGCGCTGCCGCCACGGCGCGAGCACCGCATGCGGGGACTGGCTTGCGGAAACCAGCGCTTGACGATTGCCGACCGCGCGCGAGGCGCTGTAGGCGGGATTCGAAATACCCACCTGGGCAAGGACACGGCCATCCGTCATGGCGATGCGAAGGCCGATTTCGTCGTCGGCCCTGGCCAGCCGCTTGTAGAAGTTCCTGAAGTGCGCAGCGTCGAGCGCGAGCTCGGTAAACCCGCCGCCGCGTCTCGCGGCGCTGACGCGGAATTTGCCCGCAATGCCGGTCGAGGCAACGACGAAGCCGTCGGCATCGCGAATGGTGATGGCACGGATGTGCGGCAGGCGCTCGCAGATCGCGCTCAGGAGTTCCTGCAGTGCGTCTCCGCGCACCGGCGTTCGCTCCAGCTCGCGGAACACGGTCGCGTTGGCATCGAAGGCACGCTCGGCTTCGTCGGCCATCGCTTGCGTGATGGCGGCGAGGCGTTCAGTGGCATTGCGTTCCGCGTCGCGCCACGCGATCCACGATCCGGCGCAGAAGAGCGCGAGGGGCAGTGCGAGAGCCAGCGCAGGGAAAAATTTTTCTTGGGACATGCGAGCGCTCAAATGCTAGCGGCCGCATGTTGCGAGTTTTTGTCGCCGGAAAATTAATTTGCGCGCGCGTGGCGTGCTTCACGCCGAACACGTCGCGATCCGGCGACAACCCGTTAGACGGTCGAGCGAGGGTCTCGGTAGATGCGCCCGGGCGCGGCAGGGTATTCGCCGAAAATGAGCGCGTACTCTTCTGTTCCAGCGTCGGGCTGGCGCTGCCAGCCGCTCGCGCAAGCGTCGATGTCGACCACGCCGTGCGTCGCCATCGTCTGCGCCGCTTGCGTCGCCTCGCCTTCGTTGAGCGCACGCACGAACACGATCATGCCGCCGCGGCGCACGCCCTCGGCGTAGACGTCGGCCTCCTCGGCCGGCACGCCGCGCGAGACGAGCTCCGCGAGCACGCCGCCCGAAAGGTCGATGTCTTCCAGGTCGAATCCGTCGTCTTCGAGCGCGCGCACGAGGCCGCGCGCCTGGTGCGCATCGCTGGCAAGCCCGACGACGATCATTCCCATGGTGAAGCTATGGTGGCAAATTGCGTGCCGTCAATAGCTGAGCGCAACGCCCCGCCTGACGTAGGCGCGCTTCTCCAGCTCTTCGAGCATGAAATGCGCGACGTCGGCGCGCGAGACGGTCGGCATGCCATGGAGCTCGAGGCGTTCGCCTGCACGATAAGTGCCCGTGCGCGGTCCCTCCGTGAGCACCACCGGGTAGACGATCGTCCAGTCGAGGCTGCTTGCGCGGACGATCGCTTCGCCGCGCGCCTTGTCCGCGAAGACCGCGGAGAGGACGGTGGCATACAGGAGGCGCGGCACCACAGGGGCATCGCGCGCCGTATCGCCTACGCCAAAAGCGGACATGACGACGAGGCGACGCACGCCCATGCGCTCCATCGCCGGGACGATGTGCCCGAGGCTGCGCTCCTGCAGTCGATTGGGAAACATCACTTTGCCGGTGCCGAGGGCGGAGATCGCCGCCTCGTTGCCACGCAGCGCTTCCTCGATCGCCGATGGCTCGCGCATCGTGTCGCCTTGCACCATTCTCACGCCGGCAGGAAAGCGTCCCGGCTTGCGCACCAACACGGTGACCTCGTGGCGCCGCTCGAGCGCCTGCTCGACGAGCCGTCGACCCGTTGGGCCGCTCGCGCCAAAGACGAGGATCTTCAAGCGCTCGGGACCGTCACTCCGACCAGCGAATCGCGCGTGATGAGGCTGGCGAGCTTTTCCTCGCTCCATCCTTCCGTTCCCGCCGGGCGCATCGGCACCACGACATAGCGCATGTCGGCGTTGGAGTCGTGCACGCGCACCGCGACGTCGTCCGGAATCACCGTGCCGAACTCGCGCAGTACGGCGCGCGGCTCGCGCACGACCCGCTTGCGGTAGTTCTCGCTCTTGTACCAGGTGGGCGGCATGCCGAGGAGCGCGCGCGGGTAGCACGAGCAAAGCGTGCACACGATGACATTGTGTACTTGGGGTGTGTTCTCTACTGCGATCAGGCGGTCGGCTTCCAGGTCAAGACCGAATTCCGCGCAGGCTGCCTTGCCATCCTCCAGCAGCCGCTTCCTGAACTCGGTGTCCGCCCAGGCATGGGCGATCACCTTTGCCCCGCGCTCGGGAAAGTCCTGCTCGAACTGCTCCATGCGGCGACGAATCTGCTCGGCCGTGATCACGCCTTTTGCTTCCAGCAGCTCCTGCATCGCGCGGCTCATGATCTCGTACTCCGACGGCGGGCCTTCGTCGAAGTCGCGGCCATGGGCCTTATCGTGAGGATGGTCGTGGTCGTGGCTCATGCTTTTTCCAGCCAGTGCTCGTAGATTTCAACTTCGATCCAATCGCGCTCCGGCCCGGCGTAATCGGGCCAGACTTCCTTCTGCCCGAAGCGCACGCGGTAGAGCACGCGCTCGGGCTTGCCGTCGAATCCGTAGGCGAGCTCCTCCGGATTCAAAAACGTTCCGCATACGCGCTCGACGACGCCTTGTTTGCCGCGAATGTAATAAGGCGTGCGGCGGTGGCCTGGCGGAAAGGAGCGCTTTACGCGCACGCGCTCACCGACGTGGAAGCGTCGCGCCGGTGCGTCGGTATACGCGCTAACTTTCATAACGCTGACGCACCTCTTTCATCTTCGCCGCGAGCTCGGTGTCGGTGAAGTAGCCTTTCTCGAGAAGCACCTGGCGCAGCGCGTGCGTGGTGCGCTCGAAGTATTCGAGCTTGTAATAGTGCTCGCCGAGATCCTCGGCTGCGCGACGCAGCTCGTCCAGGCGGAGGATCTTGCGGCTGGTGAGCGTGTTGCGAAGCGCATTGGCTTGCTTCTCCCAGAACTTCATGCCGTGGTCTGTAGTGTCGATAGGCCCGCCGTCCTCGTCGCCACCCATGTCGTGCGGCCGCTTGTCCTCGCTCATCGCGGCGATTCTACCTACCGGTTCGGCATGAGTGGCACAGGCCTTGCGAAGAGACGCGTAGTTCCACCCACCCCGGAAAAAGGAGAACACCAATGAGAGCGAAGCATCTCGCGGTAAGTATTACAGCGGCAGCGGTGATGGGCGCATTCGGCTCCGCCTTTGCGCAAACCAGCACCGACAACAACGTGAACGTCAATCCGAGCTCGGGCACTGCGTCGTCCTCGTCGATGAATCGCGACGCGGCGTCGACTCAATCACCGAGCAGCGACAGTCCTTCTCCATCCGCGGCTTCGGGCTCGAGCTCCTCCGCGCCAAGCGTGTCGTCGACCAGTCCATCGGCGTCGTGCACCTGCCCGGACCAGGCGACCGCGCAAAGCCCCGTCGGCAACACGTCGGTCAGCGGCGCGGAGACGTCGAGCGCGTCCTGTTCCTGTCCCAACTTAAGCTCCGCCGGCGGTAGCGCAGCGGCGGGCGCGGGCGAGGATCCCGAGTCCCAGTCGGCGCAGGATAAAGCGGTCAAGCAAAGCCGCTAGGTCGCCTCGTTGCAGTGAACAAACGGGCCCCGCAGGGCCCGTTTGCTTTTCCACGCAAGCTCGTTGAAAGCAAAACATCTCCCGACGGGCGGCCCGCGGCGCTAGCATTTGGAAGTCGGAGTTCGGAGGGGCTCATGAAGCACGGCATCGCCGTACTGCTCACCGTTGTCTCTGCCATCGCGTCGCTCGCGGCGCGGGCGCAGTCCGATCTCAATTCCCAGCAGCTCGAAGGCATGCGGCACTTCAACCAGTCCTGCCGCGTATGCCATACCAAGCCGCAGATGACGAGCCCGCAGTATGCGCCGGTGCTCTCGCGCGTGTCGCTCGGCGGGCATGAAGAGGCGATGAAGGTGTTCATTGCCAACGGCTCCGCCCGCATGCCGGGCTTCCGCTACCACTTCAAGCCCGCGGAAATCGACGCCATCGTTTCGTACCTGAAGACTCTGCCGGAATCCGACTAGGAGGACGCATGCGTACGCTCGTTGCACTGCTCGGCTTCATCCCCTTCGCGCTGCAGGCGCAGATCTCCGGCACGGTGTTCCGTGCCGATGGGCAGAAGCTTGCTGGCGTCGCGGTCTCCGCCAAGGCGGACGGCAGCACGATCCGCACCAGCGTGTTCACGGACGGCGAAGGGCGGTACACCTTCTCCCGCCTGCCCGCTGGCATGTATCGCGTGAGCGCGCAACGCCTGGGCTATCAGCCGGGCAAGGCGGATGTGCAACTGCCGGGCGGCGGACGGCAGAACTTCAAGCTGGTTGGCAATACGGACGCCGAGCAGACGTTCCGCCAGCTGCCGGGCAACGTGGCGCTCGACGCGCTCCCGCATGACACCGAGCAGGACCGGCGAATGCATCAGCTGGTGCGCAACAATTGCACCGCTTGCCACACCGCGAGCTATCCGCTGCAGTTCCGCTTTGACGAGGCGGGCTGGAACGCCATCATCGAGCTCATGAAGAATGCCAACGTGTATGGCAGCTTCGTCGGCAAGGAGCGTGGCGTCTCCGGCATCCTCGACTATCACCAGAAGGAGCTCGCCGCCTATCTCGCGCGGGCGCGCGGGCCCAACAGCGAAGCGAAGGTGGCGCTACCGCCGCCACCGTCGGGCGAGTCGGCGCGCGTCGAGATCCGCGAGTTCGACATGCCGCTCGACCCCGATCAGAACCTGCCCGCCAGCTTCGTTCAGAACGATGGCTCTGACTGGTCGCTCGCCACGCCGTCGGTAGCGATTCCCGGCTGGGGCGTGCACGATGCCTGGCTCGACGACGACGGCAACGTCTGGTTCACCTGCAATATCCCGAACAAGCGCACGTCGCTCGGCAAGCTCGATACGCGCACCGGTGCGGTGAAGCTGTTCAAGGTCGAGGCGAAGACCGGGCTCGCGGCCCAGAGCCACGGCATGACGCGCACGCCGGACGGCATGATCTGGTTCAACATCAATCCCGGCCGCGGCGGCCTCGCGCGGGTGAATCCGGAGACCGAGAAGATCGACGTCTTCATCCCCCCGGAACCCTTCTCGCCGACCGGCGGTGCAACCACCGTCGACTACGACGGCAAGGGCCGCATCTGGGTTTCCGCGCCCGACGGCGTGCTGCGCTTCGATCCGCAGCGGCAGGAGTGGACAAGCTACAAGACGGCCAGCTTCAAGCTGCCCACCGGCACCGGCATCACTTATGGTGCGGCCGGTGATCGCGCCGGCAATGGCTACTGGGCGGTGATGATCCACGACATCATCGGCGTCGCGGATGGCGCGACGGGCAAGGCGAGCGAAATCAAGCTCGCACCGGTGAAGACGGCCTGGGACCGCACGCCGCCGGAGGAGCGCAAGTTCTACGAGACGTTCAACCAGCCGGACTTCAATAATCCCGTGCCGTATGCGCAAGGCCCGCGCCGGATGGGCACTGATAAGAACGCGGACGTGCTGTGGGTCGGCAACTCGTGGGGCGCGAACCTCGCGCGCATCGATACCAAGACGCACAAGGTGGCATATGTCGACCTGCCGAACCGCATGCAGCCGTATCACGTGCACGTCGACGCCAAGCACCGGGCTTGGACCAACATCTGGGGCGCCGACCGCGTGATGCGCTACGACCCGGCGACCAAGACCTGGACCGGGTTCGACCTGCCGACACGCGGCGCCGAGCCGCGCTATATCTCCGTGCACGAAGCCGACGGCCGCACACAGGTCGTCCTGCCGTACTTCCGTGCGCGCAAGATCGCGGTAATGACGCTGCGCTAATTGAGTAGACAAGTGTTCGCGCTAGCGACGCTGCTCACGCTGTGCGCCTCCGCGTCGGGGCAATCGCTTTTCTCGGGAACGGTGGCGTCCGTAGAGGAAGGCCGCATGGAAGGCGTGGTGGTCAGCGCGAAGCGGCTCGGCTCGATCGTCACCGTGAGCGTCGTCACCGACGACGCCGGCCGATTCAGCTTTCCCGCGGGCCGGCTCGAAGCCGGCCGCTACGACCTGCGCATCCGTGCCACGGGGTACGAGCTCGATGATCCGGCGCAGGTGGAGATCTCGCCGGCCGAGCCGGCCGACCTGCCGCTGAAGCTCCGCAGGAGCGCCGACATCACGAAGCAGATGACGAACGCGGAATGGCTCGCCAGCTTTCCCGGCTCGCCCGACCAGAAGAAGTTTCTCTATAGCTGCGTCGGCTGCCATACGCTCGAGCGGATCGCGAAGTCCAATCACGACGCTGCCGGTTTCGTCCAGACGATGAAGCGCATGGCGGGCTACACGAACAACAGCCACGTCGAGCGCCCGCAGGTACGCCTCGTCGCCCGCGACCCGATGCGCGACTTCGGCCCGAATATCGAGCGCGATGCCGCGTACCTTGCCACGATCAAGGACTACAAGCCGCAGGCCCTGCCGCGGGCACAGGGAAAGAGCACTCGCGTCGTGATCACGGAGTATGACCTGCCGCGTCGACCGATGATGCCGCACGACGTGGTGGTGGACTCGGACGGCGTCGCCTGGTTCTCGATGTTCGACGAGCAGTTTCTCGGCCGCTTCGACACCCGCACGCTGAAATACTCCGAATTCGCCATCCCGGTGCAGCGCAAGGACTTCCCGAAAGGCACGCTCGACCTCGAGGTCGACCCGCAGGGAAACCTCTGGCTCTCGCACATGTTCCAGTCGGGCGCGATGAAGTTCGACAAGAAGATGCAGCGGTTCACGGCGTACCCGCTGCCCGCCGAGCGGCAGAACGAGCACACGCAGCAATCGATGGTCGGCCCGCAGCATTGGACGGTCGACGACAAGCTCTGGATCAACGATGCCGGCATTCCGGGCCTGCATCGCCTGGACATGAAGACAGGCAAATGGGAGACTTGGAAGCCCTACGAGAACATGAAGGGCCCGCACTCCGTGTACGGCATCTATGCCGATTCGAAGAACAACATCTTCTTCATGGATTTCGGCGGCGAGAACGTCGGACGCATCGATGCGGCGACGGGGAAGCTCACCTTATATCCGACACCGACGCCGCGCTCGCGCCCGCGCCGCGGCCGCATGGACGCCGACGACCGCGTCTGGTTCGCAGAGTGGCGCGCCGAGCAGATCGGCATGTTCGACACCCGCAGCGAGAAATTCACGGAGTGGAAAGTGCCAGGCCCCTACACCGCACCCTACGACGTGGTGCGCGACAAGGAGGGCAAGGTGTGGACCGCCGGCATGAACAGCGACCGCGTCATCCGCCTGAACCTCGATAGTGGCGAAGCGCTGAGCTATCCGCTGCCGAGCCAGACCAACGTCCGCCGGGTGTTCGTCGACAATTCCACCACGCCGCCCACCTTCTGGGTCGGCAACAACCACCACGCCTCGATCGTCAAGGTCGAGCCCCTGGAGTAACGCCATGAAAATTTCCTTCTTTCTATGCGCGCTGGGCGTCGCGATGAACGCCAGCGCAGCCGATATGCGCATCGTGATGGAGGAATTCATGGTGCCGGCCGCCGATGCCGGCATCCAGCTCTACGTACGCAACAAGCACCCGGAGGGCGTCAGCCGCTTCGCCGGCGACAAGATCCTGCTCTACGTCCATGGCGCGACGTATCCCGCGGAGACCGCGTTCGACCTCAAGCTGAACGGCCTGTCGTGGATGGAGTACATCGCGCAGCGCGGCTACGACGTGTATCTCGTCGATGTCCGCGGTTATGGCCGCTCGACGCGTCCGCCAGAAATGGACAAGCCCGCCGCAGAGCACGAGCCAATCGTGCGCACGGAGACGGCGGTGAACGATGTCGGCACCGCGGTCGACTTCATCCGCAAGCGCCGCGGCGTGCAGAAGGTGAATCTCATCGGCTGGTCGTGGGGCACCACGATCATGGGCTGGTACACCTCGCAGAACAACGACAAGGTGAACCGCCTCGTGCTCTATGCGCCCGGTTGGCTGCGGCAGAGCGCCTCGCTCACCGACTCCGGCGCAAAGCTCGGCGCCTATCGCACGGTGACGCGCGAAGCGGCAAAGGCACGTTGGCTCACCGGCGTGCCGGAAGACAAGAAGGCGACGCTGATACCGGCCGGCTGGTTCGAGGCCTGGGCGGACGCGACCTTCGCCACCGATCCCGTCGGCGCGAAGCAGTCCCCGCCGGTACTGCGCGCGCCGAACGGCGTCGTGCTCGACGGCCGCGAGCACTGGTCGGCCGGAAAGCCGCTCTACGATCCCGGCCAGATCCGCGTGCCGACCTTCCTCGCCCACGCCGAGTGGGACCAGGACACGCCGAACTACATGTTGTATGCCTACTTTGAAAAGCTGACCGGTGCGCCCTACAAGCGCTACGTGCAGATCGGCGAGGGCACGCACACCGTGATCATGGAGAAGAATCGCATGCAGCTTTTCCACGCGGTGCAGCAGTTCCTGGACGAAGACCTCTCGCCTGCCGACTAGAAGAACGTTCCTCGCCGCGCTGGCGGCGTGCGCCGCGCTGCCGGCGCTCGCGCAAGACGCGAAGCGCACCCGCCTCGTCCTGCTCGGCACCAAGGGCGGTCCGCGCGTCGGCACGACGCCGAAGAATCCGTCGACCCTGCTGCTCATCAACGGCGTGCCGTACCTCGTCGATTGCGGCTACGGCGCTTCGGTGCAGCTCGTCGCCGCGGGCGTGCCGCTCAACTCGCTGCGGCACATTTTCATCACGCACCATCACTCCGACCATATGCTCGAGCTCGGCCCGGTCCTGTACAACGCCTGGGCCACCGGGCTGCGTGCGCCGGTCGACGTCTGGGGACCGCCGGGGGTCGAGGCCATGCGGCGGAGCTACTTCGAGTACATGAAGCTCGACATCGAGACGCGCATTGCCGACGAAGGCCGCCCGGACTTGCGCAAGCTCGTCACGGCGCACGAGTTCGACAAGGCCGGCGTCGTGATGCAGACCCCGGACGTCAAGGTGAGCGGGGCGCTGGTGCGGCATCCGCCCGTCGTGCCGGCGTTCGCCTATCGCTTCGATGCCGCCGACCGCTCGGTCGTGATCTCGGGCGACACGGCCTATTCGCCGGAGCTCGTCGCGCTCGCCAAAGGCGCCGACGTGCTGGTGCACGAAGTCATGTACCTGCCGGGGCTCGAGGCGCTGCTGAAGCGGGTGCCGAATGCCGCCACCCTGCGCGAGCACCTTCTCGCCAGTCATACGGTGCCGGAGGATGTCGGCCGCGTCGCGTCCGCGGCGGGGGTAAAGACCCTGGTTCTGTCGCACCTCGTGCCCGGCGACGATCCCTCCATCACTGACGAGCAGTGGAGCGAAGGCGTCCGCCGGCATTTCGCCGGCCGTATCGTCGTCGGGAAGGACCTGATGGAGATCGACTAATGCTTTCAGCGCCTTAAGACTTCGGGGCGCAGGCCTTGCTCCTCCCGGCTGGCGAGCGCCAAGGGCTGCGCGAAAAGCGCAGCGGTCGGTGGCATAGCCGGCCACGCGGCGGGCCACGGCGCGGGTGGCTGCGCGGAAGGCAAGCACCACGCGAAGAAGAAGGAGCAGGCAAAGGCCGAGAAGCAGCAGGAGAAGCAGCCGCCCAAGGCGGCACGGCCCGGGCCCGGAAATAACCATTCTGGGACGGAGCCCGAATTAGTTAGGGCTCTGTCCCCGAATTTTTGTATCCTTTGCGGCTATGACTACGCTTCCGAAAGTCCGCATAGCCCCCAACAACCCCGTGTTCGACCTGCCGGTGATCGTCGGCATCGAGGAGGGGCTTTTCTACAAGGCCGGGCTGGATGTCGCCTTCTCCGGCACCTACGCCGACCGCGAGCGCGATCAGGTGCAGACGCCCGTGCTGCAGCGCCTGAAGGAGGAGATGTTCGAGTGCGGCTCGGCGGACAGCTACAACGTCTGCGAGTGGGCGAGCATCGACCGCCTCGAGAAGGGCAAGCGCGGCGGCAAGCTCGCCGCGCTGCGCGCAGCGGTCGCGGCGCAGGCCATCGTCAGCTTCGATGACAAGCTCCAGACGCCACGCGACATGGCCGACGTTCCGGTCGCCGTGCAGGAATGGACCGGCTCGCACTACACGACCATCCAGATGCTCGAGAGCGCCATCGGCCGCGAGCACGTGAAGATCGAGCAGGGTGGGTTGCCGCAGATGCGCTGGGCGGCGCTCAAGTCCGGCCAGCATCGCGCCGTGACGGTGATGGAGCCGTTCATCAGCCTGGCGGTCAAGGAAGGCGCGCACATCATCGCCGCGTCGTTCTATCGCGGCGGCGAGGTGGTGGCGGCGGATCTCGCCCCGGAGCAGAGGAAGGCGTACTACGACGCCGAGAACAACTCGGTCGACCTCATCAACGCCGACTTCTACAAATATGCGCACCACGTGGTGGCGCACGCCAAGGGCGCGCTGCAGCCGAAGGAGCTCCTTCGCGCGTTCGTGCATTACAAGCACGTCGACTATTACGATCCGGAGCTCTTCACCCGGGCGTACGAATGGATGAAGGCCCGCGGCATGACCGAGGGCCAGAGCCAGCACGGCGCGCTCGTCGTCGGCTGAACCAGAACTAGAACGAAGGAGGCTGCAGTGATTCGCACGCTGGCGCGCGCGTGGTTCGCATGCGCGGTTTTCGCTTCGATCGCACATGGCCAAACGTATCCGTCGGCGCCGATCAGCCTGGTGATCCCGCTCGCCGCCGGCGACGCCACGGACATCGCCGCGCGCGCCATCGGCGACCGGCTGGCACAGGAGCTCAAGGTGGCCGTGGTCCCGGTGAACAAGCCCGGCGCGGGCGGCGCGCTCGGCACCGACCTGGTGGTCAAGGGCCCGAAGGACGGGACCATGATCGGCATCCCCAACAACGCCGCGCTCGTGTTCCGCGCGCTGCTCGACCCCAGCACGGCGAACTACGACCCATTGAAGGACCTGACTCCGCTCGCGATGGCGATGCGCTCGCCTTCGATCCTCGCCGTCGGCGGCGAACAGCCGTTCAAGAACTTCAAGGAGATGATCGACTACGCAAAGAAGAACCCCGGCAAGGTGCGCATCGGCACAGCCGGCGTCGGCTCGGTCGGCGACTTCTGCGTACAGACCATCAATTCGCTCACCGGCGCGAGCCTCACCATGGTGCCGTTCCAAGGCGCGGTGCCGGCCGTGACGGCGATGCGCGGCGGCCACATCGAGGGCGTGATCCTCGCGCTCGGCACGATGACCTCGCATCTTTCGGCGGGCACCGTGCGCGGCATCGTCATCTCGAGCAAGTGGCCCGACTTTCCGAATATCCCAACCATGCAGGACCTGGGGTACAAGCAGCCGCTTTTCGGCATCTGGACCGGCTTCTTCGCGCCGGCGGGCGTGCATCCCGAAGCGTCGGCGGTCCTCGTCCCGGCGCTCGAGCGCGCCATCCGCTCCCCCGAGCTGGCAGCGAAGCTCAAGCCGCTCGGCATCCTCGCGGAGTACTTGCCGCCGGATAAACTGATTGCCGAGATACAGGACGAGCAGGATCGCGTGCGCCGCATCGGGCGGCAGGCCGGCCTGCTCAAATAGGGCAGTCCCTATTTCGAGGAGAGGGCGTCGCATGAAGCTGATCGGCATCCTGGCCGTGGCATTCGCCACGCTGGCCAACTCACAGAGCTATCCCTCGAGGCCGGTGAAGGTGATCGTGCCGTGGCCGCCGGGCCAAGCGACCGACATCGCGGCGCGAGTCGTGGCCGAGCGCCTGCAGGCCGCGCTCGGCCAGCCGTTCGTCATCGATAACAAGGCGGGCGCCGGCGGTTCGATTGGCACGGCGGAGGTCGCGCGCGCACAGCCCGACGGCTATACGCTCCTCGCCGCTTCGAGCGGCCCGGTATCGATCATGCCGTCGCTGCAGAAAGTGCCGTACGAGCCGCTGAAGGACCTCGCGCCGATCAGCCTCATCTGCCGCAACTCTTATGTGCTGGTCACGAATCCCTCCTTTCCCGCGACCAACGCGCGCGAGTTCATCGAAGAGCTGAAGAAGAATCCGGACAAGTACGCCTTCTCCTCGTCCGGCACCGGCGCCACCGCGCACCTCTTCGCCGAGCTGTTCAATCACCAGGCGGCAATCCAGGCGCGCCACGTCCCCTACAAGGGCACGGCACCCGCCATCACCGACATCATCAACGGGCAGATCACGTACACGATGGAGACGGTGGCGGCGACGCTCCCGCACATCAAGTCCGGCCGACTGAAGGCACTGGGCGTCTCGACGATCAAGCGGCCGGGTGGATTGCCCGACGTGCCGACGATCGCCGAAACGACCGACCTCAAGGACTTCGACGCCGCGGCGTGGATCGGCTACGCCGCGCCGGCGGGCACGCCGCGCGAGGTGGTGCAGAAGCTCTCCGCCGAGATGCACAAGATCCTCGGCTCGCCGGAAACCAAGGACAAGCTCACCACGCTCGGCCTCGACCCGGCGCCGAGCTCGCCCGAAGAGATGCGCGGCTTCCTTGCGCGCGAGCAGGAGCGCTACGCGTCCATCATCAAGATGGCGAACGTGAAGATCGAATAATTAGGTTTTGCAACCCCGGGAGACCAAAAAACATGCGCAATACCACTGCCGTCGCGGTCGCCGCTGCCCTTGCGGGCTGCGCGGCGCCTAAGCCGGCCGCCGACACCACGCCCGAGAACCCGACCGCGGTCTTCGAGACGCACGTGTCCTCGAGCGGCATCGCCGGCGCGTTCCCTTTCGAGACGACCGAGAAGCGCTACGTGCGCGCCGACATGAGCCGCGACGAGCACAACACCAAGGGCACCGGCACGTTCAGCGGCTTCCTCGTGACGAAGCTGGCCGGCGGACCCGGCGACACGCACATCGCGCGCCTGGATCGGAAGCTTCTCTGGACGGTGAACGAGCGGCGCAAGGAGTACGCCGAGTGCCCGATCACCGGATGCCCGCCGCCGCCGGCCGCCGAGAAGCCGCAAAAGCCCGAGCCACAAGCGGAGCAGCCGAAGCAGAAGACGGAAGAGGGCTGCACGATGCGCATCGCGAGCTCGCAATTCAACGTCAAGCCGAGCGGGCAGAAGAAGGAATTGAACGGCTTCGCCGCCGACCAGTACCAGGGCGCCTGGGTCGTGCGCTTCCAGGATACGAAGAAGCGCACGACGACCAGTACCCTCAACCTCGACGTCTGGACCAGTGCAGTGAACGAAGACATGAAGAAGGCCCTCGACACCGAGGTGGCCTTCAGCCGCGCCTACCTCGCTGCGGTGCCGCGCCCACAGATTGGGATGGCTTCCGTCAAGCCCGGCGATCACGCCGCCGTCCCGCCGGAACTCTTCAGCATGATGTCCGCTTACCTCGGCAATCTAAGCCCGTCCGACCGCGCGAGCTTCCAGCGCGCCGTCGGCGAGCTGCAGAAGATCAAGGGACATCCCGTCTCGACCAAGCTCGAGTGGTTCCTCGACGGCAATGCGTGCGGCTCGGACAAGGAGCAGCAACAGCAGCAATCGTCAGCGCCAAAGTCGACGAGCGACGCGCTCATGTCCAATGCGATGAGCCTGTTTAAGAAGGATGAAAAGCCGGCCGGTCCGCAACCGCTGCTTTCGTTCACTGTCGAGGTAAAACAGATGGGCGTCGTGCCGGTCCGCGATAGCACGTTCCAGGTGCCGGGGACCTACAAGAAGATCAACTGAAGTTTTCTGGCACCGGAAATAAAAAGCCCGGACCTTGTTTTTGTTTGGTGTCCGGGCTTCTGTCTCTGTCGCTCGAGGAGGAGGCAGATGAGACAGTGACTGCAGGTTACGCTGGTCTTATGGGGGCGACCGTGTCCCTTTTGGCAATTCAGCCGCCCGGCCGACTGGCGTACGGCGCCGAGGGATGTACGGCCGCCTGGGTGGCATTCGTCACAATCCTTGATCCTCACTGAGGCCCGATACGAGGAAATAGGCACGCTCCGATGACCATTCGAGCAGCGGCTCCGCGTCACGGCGCACGACGCCGCACGTTTTTCGGCGAGCGCTGGCCTCGTCGAGCCCTGTCGTCAGTCCGGCCCACCCGAAGACAATCGACAGCGCAAGCGTCGCGTTCGGTTCGCCGTGCGCGATCGATGCCGCCGCTTTGAATCCCATCATCACTCCCTTTGCGGCTCCCATCGCGCCGTAGGCAACGCGCTCGCTCAGGGGCTCGGAGTGCGCAACACGTTGGGGCGTCGGCGGCTGAGGCGTGGGCTGCTCGCTCACCAGCTTGACAGGCGTTGGCTGGCTCCACCCGTGGTCGGGCCAGCGGCGCGGACGCAGGTCGGGGTCGGCACCCGGTTGAGCCTCACAGCAACTCGCGAACGAGACCATGCGGGCGAAGGCCAGAAGTCGAACCACGATGACGCGTCTCGTGTCCATGGCCGTGGTATTGGCGCTCACTGCTGGTCTCGCGCGAACTCGGCCACTAGCTGGCCATTGATGAGATGTGTCTGCGCAACGGCGCCGCCGTAGCACACGCAGTCCCATCCGTAGGCCGCGCATCCGGTCATGAGCAGGGCGATCGTCGCGACGTAAACGCGGGCCACGATTACTTCCTCACCGACAGGGCGCCCGTGGCGGCGCCGATGAGCGCAAAGACCGGCAGCGTCACGAGCGCGATCGCGCATAACGCCAAGAAGGTCGAGTTTGTTTTCACCGGGCCTCCTAGAGGTCAACACCGGGCGGAGTGTTCGTCGCATTCAATGCGCCCGCGACGGCGCCGATGGCTATCCCTACCGGGAGGCAAGCCATGCTCAGGATTCCGCCGACGGCAAACCCGATCGGCCCTCCGGTGAGCGC
>Ga0170475_122093065_pt1 | contig 16160 bp, 25 predicted proteins | sample Soicark_Litter_5_FD_111474 | JGI IMG/M metagenome (GOLD analysis project Ga0170475, IMG submission 111474) | Avena fatua rhizosphere microbial communities from Hopland, California, USA. Combined Assembly of 48 SPs
AAATAAAAATTATAATAAATAGCAAAATTACTGAAATAAGCGCTATTAAACAAATAACGCTTATAAATACAAGCAGTAACTATTAAATCTTTAGGAAATTTAGAAACAATATCTATTGAGTCAATTTTAATCACAAATCCAGGATAATTAAAGAAATCCATATAGCTTTCATTTAATACTGGAAAAGAATTATAGTTTAAACAAAAGAACTTAACACCTAACTTCATTAATTGAAATTTAATAATGTCAATGTTTTTAGTCTGCCCTAATAACAAAGAAAAAACCAACAATATATTATAAGACTTAAAAAATGAACGAGAAACTAAAAAATTAAATAATGATTTGTCAAATAAATTAGAAAGAGATCTCATTGATAAAAAAAGAAAATACTTTTATAAAAAAGCATCTACAAAAAATAAACTTTATATGAAATTTAATATACAACAGTTAAATTCATAGACCTAACAGTCCCTAAAATTACAGGGAAAGACTTCTTTAGGCTACTATGGGGGAATTTAAGCTTAGCTAATTTTAATAAAGAAAAAACTGTAACACAAAAAAAATTTTTATCATGAAACCTATCAAATACTCTGACCTTAAGTATTTTTACAAATTTAAGTAGTGTTAATATATAACCAATGCTAGGTAAAAACACTATAAAACTAGTAGTTCTATTTTCTAACACATATATAACAACCTTAAGCAAAAAGTAATTAGGTAAATTTTTAGTAAAAGAATTAAAAGCAGTACAAAAAGTATTTGTATTAACACCTAAATTACCTAAAACAGTACCCAACGGAGGGGACGGATCTGCAGATTGAGAAGGTATATAAATTTTCTTAACATGCTTTACTAAAGCCTTATCAACCATAAACAAACTAACTCAATGTAGTTATTACGCCAGCTCCGATTGTTAAATTTCCTTCACGCATAACGAAACGTAATCCTGCTGATAAAGGAACCTTATTTACTAATACAACATTTATATTAAGCGAATCACCAGGCATAGCAAAAGACGTATTATCTAACAATACTATAGTTCCAGTAACATTCATCGTACGAAAAAAAAATTGGGGCTTATAATTTGAAGAAAACCCTTTATGGCGGCCTCCTTCCTTCTTAGTCAGTATATAAATTTTAGCCTCAAACGCATTAAAAGGTTTTATTGCACCTGGAGTACACAAAATACAACCTCTAGATACCTCATCTTTCTTTATACCGCGGATAAGTACACCTACATTATCACCAACTTCAGCATTATCTAATGATTTTCTAAACATTTCCAAACCTAAACAGGTTGTCGGTTTAATATCAAAACCGACAACCTCTAACTCATCATTTATCGAAACTTTACCTTGCTCTATCTTTCCTGTCACTACCGTACCACGACCTTTTGCGATTAACGTACTCTCTACAGATAATAAAAAAGGAGCATCTAACGAACGTTCAGGTTGCTTTATATAATTATCAACCGTATGCATAAGTTCTTTAACAGAAATTGTACCTAACTCAGAAGGCTCAGTCTCTTCTAATGCAGTTCGGGCTGAACCTTTAAGCACCGGCAAATCATCAGGATAGCCATAAGATTCCAACAATTCGCGAACTTCTAATTCAACAAGATCTTTCATATCAGCACCTATTTTAAAATCCAATTTATTAATATATACAACAATATAGGGTATACCTACTTCTTTTGATAAAATTACATGCTCTCGTGTTTGTACTTGAGGACCATCATTTACAGCAACTACCAAAATAGCACCTTCCATCTGGGCAGCTCCTGTCAACATATTTTTAACATATTGCTGATGACCTGGACAATCTATATGTGAATAATGACGCTTTTCTGTTTCGTACTCTATATGTGCAGCATTAATTGTTATACCACGCTCACGCTCTTCTGTACAATTATCTATATCAGAATATGCGCGAAAAGATGTATTACCAATACCTTGCAAACACTTAGTAATTGCCGCTGTTAGCGTAGTCTTACCGTGATCAACGTGACCTATAGTACCTATATTACAATGAGGTTTAGTACGCTCAAATTTTACTACTTTTTTTGCTAACATATATATTTGTAATAGTTAAAAGTTTTCTGCTCAAAGTTCAACCTATAATAAAACGCAGAAATAGAATCTAATAACCTAACATCCAATTTAAATCTGCGTATTTTTAACAAATTAACAAAAAAAGTTTTTAAAATGTCAGCGGCAAAACTGTCTACGATATTAATAAGATACAATTTTTGAATAGATAGATATGAATTATATGAACTAACTAAAGCATATAAAAAATCACCATAAAGATAACGGTTTTTTACAATCAAAAAATTAACTACTCTTTTAACAATAGAAATCAATTTAATATTAATATTAAAAAGGAAACTAAAAGAAACATAAATAAATTTAACTTCAGAAAAAAATGCTTTTAAAAAAACCTTCCTAAGAAGACTAACAACTATACTAATAAAAACAATCAAGGCAAAAGCTATAATTAATTCCTCATTAAAGAAAAACATAGAAGAATTGGCTAACAAAACTAACAAACCCACTCAGAAAAAACCAAAAAGATATAACATATAGGCAAAAAGATATAACAAATACAAGCAAACATTACGACAAAAATTCATGCTATACTTAAACGCTAAATGATTCTGTTAAATAAGAAGTAAAAACATCATAATGGACACCAACTACGACAATAGGCATAAAACCATGGTTAGCTCCACAAATCTCACTACATTGACCATAAAAAACACCAGGCCTCGTAATAAAAGCTAAAAATTGATTTAACCTTCCAGGCACTGCGTCGATTTTAATACCTAATTCAGGTACAGCTCATGAATGAAGAACATCACCAGCAGTTATTAAAAAACGTAATGTTACATTAATAGGTAAAACTAACCTATTATCTACCTCCAGCAAACGTTTAGTACCAAATTCTAAATTATCCATAGTTATTAAATTACTATCAAATTTATAATTTCAATAATAAACTTCATCCGCAGTCATTTCAACCCAGTTATTAAATTCATAAGATCAATATCACTGATTACCAATAACTTTAATCGTAAATTTAGGATCCAAATCCTCATCCAAAGAATATAATAAATATAACGACGGAACTAAAATCGAAATAATAATTGTTGTAGGAAACAGAGCTCAAATAAATTCAAAAGACAAACTATGCTTAAAATCTACAGACTCAAATAAAGTATCCAATAAAATATTATAATTAGTTGATTTGCCCGACTTAATTACCGGTGATATTCTCAATTTCGAAGAAATTAATAAAGATAAAACCTGATATAAACCAAAGTCAGAATTATCCGCAATCATTGATACTTTTCTTTTTCCAAAATTTTCTTTATTAACACGACCATTAAAGAAAAAAGCAAGGGCAGTATAATGATATAAAGAATAAGAAACTAAGCGCTCATTATAATACCAAGAAATAGCTGAAGGGTCACTAGAATTAAATAAAGGCTTCTCAAAATAAGAGGAAAATCAGGGCGAAACAAAATCATCAGCACCGCCTTTATTAGAAACAGTTTCCAAAAGCAAATGCGTCTCATAATCAAATAAAAAAATCTCATCATCAAATAAAATTTTACCTGTAATGTCTAATAAACTATCATCAAATTGACCTGTAAAAGTTTGACCTAAAAATCAAGAGCTGATTTTCATATAAAGATCGCCTAAAAAACTCATAAACAAATAAGATTCCGCTCCTAACCAAGATAAGAATTTGATATCAACAAGATCTTTCTGTAATTGTCTAAAAAATGAAATTTGATTAAACCAAATAAAAAAAAAATACAAATAAGATAATCAAAAACTAACACCTTGTGACCTATTAAAACTATCTCAATTAAAATCACGAACAATCATTAACAATCAATAATAAACCAATATTAAAATTATAATCAAATACCACATAATATTGTGATGTACACCAATTAAATGGTATGAATAAACAGCGGCCGGGTCTTTAAAACTTATTTGGTATTCTCAAAATTTAAACATAACAAAAAATAAACAAAAATAAAAACTTAAAGAAGCTATAAACACCACATAATTATCACAACACCCCTCAAAACTTAAAACCATAACTTAATAAACTAGGATTTAAGCCTGCTTATAAGATCTGCCGAAATACCGCCTCTCAATTTATAGTACACTATTAATATGGCTAAACCAAGCGCAGTCTCTGCAGCACCAACAGTCATAACCATGAGACAAAAAATTTGACCTAAAATATCATCCAAATAAACAGAAAAAGCAACAAAATTTATATTAGCAGCCAACAGCATTAGTTCAATACTAATCAAACAAATCAATATATGACGCCTAACTAAATATAATCCTAAAATACCAATAATTAACAAACTTGATGATAAAATCTCAAACTTAAACATATATAAATTTATGACAATTTAAAGGCTTATATAAAATAAAACGCCGACGAGGATGAGGCATCACAACAAACTCGGATAAGTCTGAATTACACACACGAACCCCTGAAGTAGAAGAACTATCATTATCTTTCTGCGAGAAATAAGCATTAGCACTATAATGTCACTTATCCGCAATTAGTAAACCCGGAAAAAATACTAAAAATAACAAAAAGTACAAAATAGTCGCCCATAAACCCATCATATTATAAGGATACATAATAGGTACACCACCTACCCATGCTAAAAATCAACAATCAAAATATAATAACCATACGAATACACAATATAATGGCCTATACATGGTATTCCTTACAGAATAACCTTTACAAACGTAAGGAACCAAAAAAATACATAGAATCGCACAAGCTATTAGAAAAATACCCAACAATTTATTCGTTACTGAGCGTAAAATCGCATATAAAGGCAGAAAATATCATTCGGGAACGATATGCGCAGGTGTAACCAAAGCATTTGCCAAAATAAAATTATCAGAATGCCCTAATTTATCAGGACATCAAATTACGAAAACAAAAAATAAAACCAAAACTAAAAAAAGACTAAGAACATCTTTTATACCATAATAAGGAACAAAAGGAATAAAATCATTTTTAACATGAACCCCTAATCCGTTATTAGAGCCGAATTCATGCAGCAATGCAAAATGCAAAATAGCCAACATAAGGATAACAAAAGGTAACGTAAAATGTAAACTATAAAAACGATGTAACGTAATATCATCTATAGAAAAGCCTCCCCATAATAAAAACAATAAATCGCCACCTATACCGGGTATCGCACCTATCAAACTAGTTATAACCATAGCTCCTCAAAAACTCATTTGTCCTCAAGGTAAAACATACCCTAAAAAAGCTGTAGCAATCATTAAAACTCAAATTAAACCTCCTGAAATTCATAAGGCTTGGCGGGGAAATACAAAAGATCCATAATACATACCTCTAGCCATATGCAAATAAACAACCATAAAAAAAAAAGAAGCACCATTAGCATGCAAATGGCGTAACCATCAACCATAATAAATTTCATTATTTAAATCAACAACTACCCCAAATACAACATCAACGTCAGCACTATAAAACATAGCTAAAAAAATACCAGTTACTATTTGAGATATAAGAAAATATAACGCCATAAAACCAAAATTTCATGCATAGCTAAAATTAGCCGGAGATTTATAATAAACACCTGTTATTTTCATTAAATAATTTAATAAACTACGTGACCAAATTCTTATCATACCTTATTAAAAAAATATATAAATTATTTAATATTTATTTTTATTTGAGTATACCCACAATTAGATTAATTACCTACCTGTCAATCTCACCAAACACAAGATCTTGTGTACCTATTATTGTAACAAGATCTGCTAGATAAGAACCTTTCGCCATAAAATTAAGCCCTTGAAGATGCATAAATCCAGGAGCTTTAATACGACAACGATAAGGCTTATTAGTATTATTAGAAACTAAAAAAACACCAAATTCACCTTTAGGTGCTTCTACCACAGTATAAGTCTCACCTGAAGGAACCACAATACCCTCCGTAAACATTTTAAAATGATGTATTAAAGATTCCATGGAATGTTTCATAAATCCTACAGAGGGTGGGCTTATTTTATTATCAGAAATAAGATAATCATGATTATCTTTATGATCAAAATAAACTAAAAAATCGAGTGATTGACGCATGATATCTAGACTCTCGCGCATTTCTTCCAACCGCACCATATAACGATCATAACAATCACCTTCCACACCGACAGGAACCGAGAATTTGAAAAGGTTATAATTCTCATAAGCATCTATTAAACGTAAATCTCAAGCCATACCAGAACCGCGTAGCATAACTCCAGAAAAACCTCAATTTAAAGCATCTTGCTTAGTTACCACGCCAACATTCATAAGACGTTGGCATCAAATGCGATTTCCTGATAATAACTCATCAATTTCATCTATTCGCTTATAAAAACTCTCTATAAATAAATAAATATCTTCTATTAATCCTAAAGGAAGATCCTGAGCTACCCCTCCGGGGCGTATATAATTAGCATGAAATCTCGCCCCAGAAACACGCTCATAAAACTCCATCAATTTCTCACGCTCTTCGAAACCTCAAAAAAAAGGTGTCATTGCTCCCACATCCAAAGCATGCGTAGTCAATGCTAATAAATGATTTAATATTAGCGTAATTTCACAATACAAAACACGAATTATGCTGGCCCTTAAAGGTATGATACATCCCAACAAATTCTCAACAGCTAAAGAATAAGCATGTTCTTGGGCCATCATACTAACATAATCTAATCTATCTAAATAAGGTAACGCCTGTAAATAAGTCTTATACTCCATTAGCTTTTCTGTACCTCTATGCAAAAGACCTATATGGGCGTCAGTACCACTGACACGCTCCCCATCTAAATAAATTACCAAACGCAAAACACCATGAGCAGCTGGATGTTGTGGACCAAAATTTAAAGTTAAATTTTTGATTTTAGTAAAAAAATTATTATTCATTTAATAATATCAATTATTCCACGGATTATTTAGTTGATAAAAACGCATTGCTTGTGAAACTTCAACTGGATGAATACCGATAGCTTGTTTGGCATCATCATAAAAAACTTCTAGGTAACCAATTAAAGGGAAGTCTTTTCTAAAAGGATGTCCATTGAACCCATAATCAGTTAAGATACGGCGCAAATTAGGATGAAATAAAAATTTAATACCAAACATATCTCAAGCCTCCCGCTCCAACCACTCACTAGAAGCATAAAAACTCGTAATAGAATATAAAGATTGTAACGAACCGGATATCACTTTTAATACAAAACGAAATTGTGTTGAATAATTTCAAAAAACATAATTTAACACAAAACGTTTTGCATCTTTAGAAAAGCTTATATTATCAACCACAGCAATATCTAATAAAGAATCTAAAGCAGAAATACTATTGGACTTTAAAAAAGTAATTACTTGTAGAATTGTATTAGGAGAAGTATACGCTATTAAAGTCTTCTCCTTCAGCAAAAACCCATAAATATATTTAGCTAAGAGAATTCGCAAAAAACAACATATATAATATATATGAAAATTAAGACGAGCATGCTGTAAAGAAAAAAAATCCATAACATGATTAGAAAACTTATAATAAAGCTACATAAACCTTCTTTAAAAATGATAACACAATATAAAATAATACATTTTATAAAAACAAAATTTCAAAAAACCAAATTAAAGTTGGTGTTAATAAGAAAAACACCAAAGCTAAAGGTAAAATAACTTTCCAACCTAAAGCGAGCAATTGATCAAAGCGATATCTAGGCAAAGTAGCCCTTACTCAAATAAAACCAAACATCAAAAAGACAACCTTAAAGGAAAATCATATCCACCCCGGGATTCACTGAAACACAGCTATTGCTAGAGGTGGTAACCACCCACCCAAAAATAAAACAACAAATAATGAAGACATTAAAATAATACTTGAATATTCAGCTAAGAAAAATAAAGCAAAAGTAATAGACGAATACTCTACATTATAGCCAGAAACTAACTCGGATTCAGCTTCTGGTAGATCAAAAGGCAAACGATTAGTCTCAGCTAAAATACAAACAAAAAATAAAATAGCAGCTGGATACAAAGGTACAATAAAATACATATTCTGCTGAGCTAAAACAACACCACTCAAATTAGCAGTTCCTGCTAAAAATAAAACTGGCATAATCAACAAACCCATCGAAACCTCATAACTTATCATTTGAGCTGATGACCTCAAAGCTCCTAAAAACGCATACTTTGAATTACTGGCCCACCCTGACATTATGACGCCATAAACACCCAATGAAGAAATACAAAATAGCACTAAGATACCTAACGGAATATCCGCAATCACAATACCTTGGCTAAATGGCATTACAGATCACCCAGTCAAGCTTAAAGCAAACGTAATAATAGGAGAAAAAATAAATATTAACAAGTTAGCCGTACTTGGAACAATAGTTTCTTTCAACACTAACTTAATACCATCAGCAAAGGCTTGTAATAAACCGTAAACCCCAACTACATTAGGGCCTCTACGTCTCTGCATTGCGGCTAACACTTTACGCTCAAACAAAGTAAAAAAGGCAACAGATAAAATTAAAGGTAATAATATAGGTAGACATTTAATTCAGTCCACATCTAAAAAAAACATAAAAAAAATTACAAAATACTTAATTAAAAAAAACATATGCAAATAAAAATTTTAAAAATTTATTAATTCAAAAGCTAAGCCAGAACCTACTAAATCAAACATAATTAACCCAGGGAATAAGCCCATTAAAAAAACAAATATAACAAATATAACCAAAACCATAAATTCTAAACGAGAACAATCACAATAATATCGAATAAACATTTTCTGCAATGGTCCAAAAAAAATGCGATTATAAAGAAACAAAGAATAAATTAACGCTAAAATCATACCAAAAGACGATAAAAATACTAAAACATTAGTAAAGTCAACAGCCCCTACTAAAATCAAAAACTCCCCTACGAAATTAGAAGTACCTGGAAAACCAAAATTTGATAAAAAAAAAGATTAAATATAATATAGAAAAGACAGGCATAAAAACTACCAAGGATCCATAATAAAAAATTAGTCGTGTTTTATAGCGATCATACAAAACACCTACACCTAAAAATAAAGCTCCTGAAGTAACACCATGCCCAAACATTAAAAAAAACATACCTGCCAAACCTAATATTTGCATACTAAACATACCTAATAAGCTAAAATTCATATGTGCAATTGACGAGTATGCAATTATTTTCTTAATGTCAATTTGACTTAAAGCGGCCATCGAAGCATAAGTAAAACCTATAAAAGATAGAACCAATACGGCAAAAATTAGATCATATGAAACATCCGCAAATGTAGTTATTAATAAACGCAACATCGCGTAAGAACCTAACTTTAATAATATACCGGCCAAAATAACAGAACCTGGTGTAGGAGCCTCTACATGAGCCTCTGGGAGCCATATATGTAGAGGTAACATTGGTATTTTGATAGCGAAACCTAAAAATAATAAAAATCAAATAAGCAATAACCTATCGGCAAATAAATAAGAATTCAAATAATAATCAAACAAGGAACAACCTGTATAGAAATTAATACTGACCAAACAAAATAATATAAAAACTGAACTTAATAAAGTATAGATAAAAAACAAATAAGAAGCATAAACCTTACGTGAGCGGCTCCCTCATACACCTATTAAAAAAAACATAGGAACAACTACTGCTTCAAAAAAAACATAAAAAAAAAACTAAATCGATGGATGAAAAAATATTAATAAATAAAAACATCGAAACAAACAATAAAAAAATATACAAATTTACCTTATATTTAAGGTTTCAGTAAATTAATAGACAATACATTAAAATAAAAACACATAAAATAATAAAATAAATAGAAAAAGAATCTATACCAATTAAATAAGCAATTTCAAAAGCCTCATAATAATAATAAACGAAAATAAAATGATATCATAAAATGGACTTATTCATACCAAGCAGCATAAATACAAAAATAATAAACAATAAAATAAAACCCAAGTAACCGAAAATTCTAACATAATTATAAGAAAAAAACATTAAAAAAAACATAATTCAAGCATAAAAAAAAATAAATAAATATAAATAAGATATACTCATATCTAAAATGCAAAATAATTTTTATTTATAGATTTATAGGAGGAGAGCTCATTAAAAGAATTAAAAAAACCAGAATCTACCGTAAAAGAATTAATATTAATATTAGAAGCAGATAATGCCATAACCTTGGAATACTTACAGAAAATATCAGACATGTAATAATTAACGATTACCCTATTAACTAAATTAAAATATAAATAAAATTTATAAGAATATACATGCCAGTCAGCTTCTGGAAAATAATTTAAATAAAAATCGGAAAAAAATTTAGAAAGGGTCTTACTGTTATTTAACGAAGATAAAAACCAACAATCATATGAAATACCAGTTACAAGATTAAGCTTAGGCCAACTAATATGTTTCGTATGCAATTTTTTAGATAAAAATAAAAATCTAAACAATTTTCAATCAGGAAAAATTTTATCGCTAGGCATAACAGCAGCTTCACTAACACGATAGCGGCCTTCTAAATTAATAAAATGAAAGTCACTTTCCGTATAAACAGAAACAGGCAAAACTAAGTTAAATTTATCAACCAAAGGATGATAAAAAAAACCTTGATACACAAGAAAAGCAGACTGATTAAATAAATTTAATTTCATTACATCTAAATCTAAACCAACAAAATACAAAATCGGCTTACTTTTAACTGCAGGCGTACCCCTAAATAAATTAGCAGGGAGTGCTAAAAAATTTTTAACTACCCCAAACTCTAACATAGATATATTTCCAATTTTACTAAAAACTAAATGCAAATTGGAAATATTTAAATGTAAATTTCTCATGAATAAAAACGCATTAAGAACTATATGCTTGGCATAATAAACAAAATTTACTAAGGAAAAAGTCAAACCTATAAATAAATCTAAAATACGTAAATTATAATTAAAAAAAACTAAACTAAAAAAATCAATTAAAAAAAAATTAGAACTATATGCTGACTTACCTTCAAACAAATTAACAATATCGGAAAAAGAATTGCTAATATTTTGAACAGGATAAGTCAAAAAATTTAAAGAACACCCTATAGAGTAAGCTGAAAAGAAATCATATAACATATAAGCCTTACGTAAACGTAAATTTAATAAAGGTATTTCTAACCTTATGTTTAAACCTATAAATAAAACATTAAATTTAGTCTCTAAGAATTCAAGAGAAGAATTTAATAGATAATAAAATTTAAAATCAACTAAATCAAAAAAAGGATTATCCATTAAAAAAAAATTAGAGGAACCAAAAGAATTAACAAAAGACTTTAGATATAATACTGCTTGTAAATCTAAAAAAGATCCGCAAAACACGCCAAAAAAAGAATTATTAAAAAAATTCTCCCAAAAATATTTAGCAGCAACATTTCAGCTAATTACAGAGTTAAAGTTACCAATTTTCCACTTAGGGTAAAAAAGCCTTTGATTATATAAAGAATCATAAGAAAAACGGGCTTTATTAGTAATTCACTCTTCATTTACAGATTCATCCAAAATAGGAACAATTCTAGAAATTTTATTATTAGAAACATCTAGTCTAATAGAAGACCCCAAAGAATCTAACACATCTACACCAACATACTTTTTCAATTCTCAAGGCCTGGCTGTATAGGCATAAGGCATTGAAGTTAGCGCACCTACTGGACACAAATCAATAATATTACCTGAAAGCTCATCGTCAATAAAATTAGAAACGTAAGTACCCACCTCCATAGATACACCTCTACCAATAACGCCAAAATCAAAATTATTAGAATACTCATTAATAAAGCGAACGCAACGTGTACACTGAATACAACGTGTCATTACAGTTTTAATTAAGGGGCCAAAACAATGTAAATTATCCACAGACCTCTTGGCATACTCATAAAAACGACCCTTATCAGAGCCTATAGTCAACGATAAATCTTGTAAATCACACTCACCACCTTGGTCACAAATAGGACAATCTAAAGGATGATTAATTAACAGAAACTCTAAAATATTCTCACGAGCCTTTAATACACGTTTATTTTGCGTATAAATGCGCATATTATCTAATAGAGGCATAGCACACGAAACTACTAAATTAGCAGCTGTACTAACTCTACCATACAAATCCTGCAATTACCCGCTATTGTCAATTTTTCGTGATAGCAAAAACAAGGCAAATTAATACCTATCAAAGCACAAAACTGAAAAATTGTTAACGACTTTTCTACTTTATAATATCTATCATCTACTCAAACTTTCATAAAATAAAATAAAACAAAAAAAAGTTCTATAAACCCTTACTAAATGAAAAAAAAGTTACTACATAAATTTAAATTTCTACTAATTAATTTATACGACTAGAGCGATTTACACGCTGTCTCACATAAAACAGCTTAGAACGTTTATAAAAAAATTCTTTTCTCTTATAATCGGATAAAGACAAATTAAAAACACGATTAAAAAAATAAGAAACGGTAATTTCTACACCAACTCCCAATATTACATTACGTAGAATTAAAGAAACATCCTGACGGGCCAGACCCTTAAATTTAATTGAAATACAAAGTCCTTCAAAACGATAAACTATATAATCCTTTCAATAAACTACAACAACGATATCCCCTGTATTAAACTCTAAAGCTTCTGCTAAATTCAACACATAATTACGCCGTTTACGTTGTAAAATGGATAAATTTGCGGAAGTATCCCCTACAATAGTAAAAAAATTATCATTATTAGACATATTATGCCAAAGCTTTTACTAATAATTTTTTAACTCCGCTATGAACTACAGCACCACGCCTAGATCAATAAGCTAACCTCTGCGAGTCATAAACTAAATAGCGCTCTGTAATATTAGGATTAAAAAACCCTATACGTTCTAAGATAAATCCTGAACTAGAACCATTAGAGAGTACTAATACTATATCGAATAAACGATAATTACTGTGACCCTTACGCCGTAAACGAATAACTAACGAGTTCGTATTTTTACCACCTTGAGGAGTTCTAGACATAAACGTTGTTCAAATTAAATTAAAAAATACAAATAATAAAATTATCAAAACTATAACTTACTTGAAAAGAATATAAAATCTCTTTCCAAAATTATATAATATAAATACTCATAAATCTCTAATTGATGCAAAATTAAATAAAACTGTAAAACACCAAAAAATACTACCAATAACAAACCAGATAAAGAATTAACGGCAGGTAATATACCAGAATAAGAAAATTTATCAGTAAAAATTAACATACGTATAAACCTAATATAATAAACAGTACTCAAAACACTCAATATTACTACAAAGAAAAAAACAAAATAATACCCCTTAGCAAATAAAGCTTGAAGAATCAAAACTTTGGCTGTAAAACCTGGAAAAGGCGGAATTCCTGCCAAAGATAATAAAGAACCTATAGCAAAAAGCCCTATTAACATATTATAATTTGTTAAGCTGAAAACTTCAGTAATATACTGCACCTCTCGTAAGGTATATTGGTTTCTTATAAACGATAAAACAATAAAAAACAAAACCATAGATAAACAATACATAAAAAAATAATAAACAGAGCTTACAGCAGCCTCTAAAGAAAGCAAGCTGAAACCCAATAAAACATAGCCAAAATTTGCTATTGAACTGAAGGCAATAAAACGTAAAATGGTACGTTCATACAAGCCGCCAATAGAGCCTAAAAAAATAGATAATAAAGAACATACTAAAATTATAGGCGACAAAACTTCAAAAAAGGATATTGTAAAAACAACGTTATACCAAGGTCTGAAGATTTCAAATAATATATATATAATAGGCACCTTTGGGATAATAGAAATGAAAAATGTAATAATTGTAGGAGAACCACCATAAATATCAGGTACTCAAACATGAAAAGGTGCCACCCCTAATTTAAAAAATAACCCTGATAATATTAAGCCAAAACCTATAAAAAGTGTGAGTGGTAAATCATTATATGCAGATACTTTTATTAACGAAGATACATAATTAAATTCAAGAGTTCCTAGTGAGCCATAAATCAAAGAAACACCATATAATAATATACATGAAGCAAAAGAACCATAAATGAAATATTTTAGGCTAACTTCACTACTCACATGTGAATTTTTACGAATACAAACTAAAACGTACAAAGCTAAACTTTGCAATTCTAAAAACAAATACAAAGCAAAAAAATCGCGAACCATTAACAACAAGCAACTACCTAAGACACAAAAAAGCATTACTAAAGGAGTACCTATTGAGATATTGGAATCATCGACAGCTTGGAAAAACATGACAACCAAAACACAAATAAAAATAAATAAAATAAATAACTGGATATCTATTATAGAGGCGCTCAAAATAAAATGGGGATACACATAAGGATATATAGGTCCTAGCATTTGTGGCGGCCAATAAAGTATAGGAACATACAAAGAGCCTTCTGCATAAAAGAGGTACATGCGTATATAAAATAAATATAACATAACAGCAAAAGTAAAACCTATAACGGAAAGTAAAAATTTTTTATAGCCTGGAAAATTTCATCATGACTCTTTATAAACCGCTAATAAGATTATAAACAAAATAGATAGCATAACCAATCAACATAAAACCAATACTAAAAAATAAAGATAACTAACCGTATATTTAGAAACAAAAAAAAAAAAAAAAATCTCATACACCAGGCACATGAACATCCGCACCAACTTCTTCAGAAATTGAGTAATAAAAAAACTGACGATTGTGAACAAGCCTATGATAATAAGGATGATTATTCGAAATATGCTTTACCATTACAATAAACATTAATAAAAATAATAAATTTTAAATCCACTACAAACCTAAAAAAGAATACTAAAATAAAGTACAAAAACAAATTTACATTCCCAAATATAATAAATAGTTAAAAATAATTAATTACTTATTAGAAACCACATTATATTTTTTTAAAAAAGCTACCTTAAAAGAACGAAAAAAACGCTCTTGAAAATAATTAGATAAAGTAAACTTATCAAAAACTAAAGAAGTTCTACCAAAATACTTACCTAATTTACGCGCGCGCCTTCGCAAAATAAAATAACGATAAGAAGCTAAAAAATTTAATTCATACATATCAAAAACGCTTAAAAAGCCCTGCTTAAAAAAATTACGTAAATAAAGAGAAAAATACCCCCTACTATTAATAGAAAAATTTAAAGGGGAGCTTGTATATCTTGCAAAAATTGCTTCGAATAAAATAATTCTTTCAGGGATATAAACCTTTAAACAAAAATTAGAAGAAAGTTTTAAAACAAAAACGTACCAAAAATCTGACATAAATTTAAAGAAGCTCTGAAAATTAATTAAATAAAAATTAAAAAATTGTAGAAAAAATAAAAAAAATAATTTATCATAAAGATAACCAAATGAATGAGAAAATACACCATGCCTAAACAATTTACTCCGTACTAAAAATTTAGATTTAGCAAAAAAATTTCATTGCGTTTTTGTTAATCTACCTATTCTATCTAGATTAGATTTAAAGCCCCAATGATCAATTAGGCGTAAAAACCTTGGTTTTTTAAATTTAAGACGCGCACGCTTAGACAATTTAAAACCTAAAGGGAAAGATGAAGAAATAGCTAGCCTTTTGCCTTTTATTCTAATAAATTTTTTTACTCCTTTATTTAAAGCCCGCCAAAGCTTTCGTAAATACCTAATTTTCTTAATTTTAAAGTTTCTAAAATAAAATCTTAAAAACTCCACGTAAAAATTAGTGCTTGATTGACCCCTAAAACCACAGAAAAAAATAAACTTCTTATAAAAATTCTCATTAAAAGAAGGCGGCAAAATTTGCAAATAACTAAGTAAATAATTTCTAGAATTATGAATAAAAAATATGGAAGGAAACTTATTCATCAATGAATGAATATATTTATGTTCAAAAACTAAGCTCCTAAACACTAATAAATTTACAGAAAATTGTAAAGAATACAAAATATGTAAATCAAAAAACAAGTATAAATCCCTTTTAAATAAATTAAAG
>Ga0170475_102858139_pt1 | contig 16155 bp, 16 predicted proteins | sample Soicark_Litter_5_FD_111474 | JGI IMG/M metagenome (GOLD analysis project Ga0170475, IMG submission 111474) | Avena fatua rhizosphere microbial communities from Hopland, California, USA. Combined Assembly of 48 SPs
CGGAAAGATAAGGGCCGGCCGCGTACAGGAAGCCGATCATGGCCGAGAAGGTCGTGGACAAGCCGCGCTGGCGGGCCATCAGGAACGTGCCGACGACGCCCAGCGCGAAGGCGAGGGCGAGCGTGGCGGCGACACCAAGGTAGGCCGGCAGGTCGAACGTAAAGCTGATGACCGAGGCGAGGACGTAAAACGCGGTGTTCCCGAAAAGGAAGTACGGATACTCGATGCCTGGAATAGGTCTCGTCGGTCGAGATCGGGAAGCTGTGCGTCTCCCGGATGGTGTCGAGCGCGCCAGCGGCCAGCGCCACATGGTTGACGAAGTCGCCGAAGGCAATGATCGGCGCGAACCGACCAAACATTGGCACGATCAACTCGACGATACCGATCAGTGCCAGCAGCGCCGGTACGCTGGCGGCGCCGAGATGGACGGACGAGCTGATACGACGCCAGCAGCTAATCGGCAGCACTCGACCGGGGGCCGCGTTTACTGAGATCGACGCTCGACGGCCTCGCATAGATGTCCATAGCCCGCGTTGGGCAGCCGCTACCGGCCATGCCCGTTCTCACCCGTCGCGGAGCGGCTTCCGCCACGGCCCTGTCAGACGCTTAGACGCCACAGGCACCGCGCCAGTCCGCGATCGTTTGCGCCGCCTTGGCGCTGTCCTCGGTCGTGAGGGTCAGTCCCGAGACGACGATAGGCAGGGGAGTGTGCGGCGGGGAAGCGTCTGCCCCCGACAGCTCGAACTTGATCGGCACGATCTGGCCGCCCCCGAGGTTCTGAAGCGGCGGCGTCGCGATCACCTGCTGCCCGTTGCTGAGCTGCTGACGCAGGACCGTCTGCCCATCCACGGTGACCGTCATCTCGGTACCGGGCTTGAGATCCGGAGTCGAGGTCAAGACGGCGACGAGCGTGGCTCGTTGGGAAGGAGCGCGCAGGTAGACGGTGGCGTCCTTGAGATAGCTGCCGCCCGGCGTACGCCACGTGGTGCCGCCACAGGGCTTGTTCACGCTCTGGATTCGCCCCGGCGCGATGGTCGTCCTGGTCCGAGCGATAGACTCGTCGATGGCCAGGTAAATATCCAAGACCTGCGGCGGATAGATCAAACGCCAGACCATCAGCCCGTAGATGAGCCCGGCTATGATGACCGGAACGGTGCAGGCGGTCGCCAACCCCGAGAGGACCCGCGAAAGCGTCGCGTAGAGCCGTGCACGCCCCTGGTTCATGGCCGAGCGGTTCAGCACGTCCACCAGCAGCATGAACATCAGGGATCCGCTCACCGTCAGACCTGGAATAAGGTCCGCCGTGTAGCGCATCGTGATACCGCGACCGGCGCTCAAGAGTAGCAGCGTGAGCACCGAACCGAGGAGGCAGCTGAGCGCCAGTCCCTTGACCGGTCGGACCCCCGACGGTTGGATCGCCTCGACCTGCCGCCAGATTTTCGCGGACAGAACGAGAGGGCCGAAGATCATCACTGGCGCGATCAGCAGGACGGATATCAGCGGCGGCTCGATGAACATGTAGCTCGAGCTGAACAGTCGCTCGATGCCGCGCGGGATGACGACGCTATCGCCCAGGTAAGGGGCATAGAGAGTCAGCTCCGGCTTCATGAGGAAGTAGAACGCCAGGCCCTTCGGCAGGTTGCTGAGGGCAAAGAACGATCCGAGCGTCCCGTCAGGGTTCCGCACGGCGTCGTAGAACACGTCCGAGCCTTGCAGTGAGTACGCCAGACCGAACTCGGCGACCGAGCCGAAGCGTAGGAAATTGTAGAGCATCAACAGGAGGCCGATGGCAGCGATCGGCGCCCCGAACGCGAACAGTCGGAGGAACGTCGAACGGAGAACGCCAGGACCCCTCAACCCGCCCTTCAGCAAGTCCATGCCTATGACATAGGCGGGCCCAAAAGCGTACACAAATAGCGGCGTGCGCGACGCCACGGCGAGACCGACGAACGTGCCACTCAGGATGAGGTCGCGGTAGGGCGTTCGCCCCTCTTCGAGGCTCTTGAAGAAGCAGAGCCACGAGAACATCAGGAGAGCCATGCCGAAGATAGGGGCTTCGTGATAATGAATCGGTCGTCCCACCAGATAGAGCATCGTCGGACTCAAGGCAAATTGGATCGTGAGGATCAGAACGATCGCGCTCGATACGGCGGGAAGGTACCGACGCCGCGCCTCGGAAAGGATCAGCCAGAAACCGGCGCATGTGAAGACCATGCCGATGAATTGCACGATATCCTGGTCAAGCATATGGCCGGTGGCCTTGAGCCAGACCGCGTGCACGAGCCCAGGGAACGGCCCCCAGTACAGGTAATACTTCCCGTTGTAGAACGACGCGTCGTGCAGACGGTAGTTCGCGTTGAGGCGCGGGTCGTAGGGATTGTCGAGCGCCAGCATCCCCGGACTCGGCTCCACGGTCAGGTGGAGCTGGCCCGCAGCGAACGCCTCACCCAGCATGTCGTAGAACCCGACATGCTCGTGGGTAAATCTCCAGGCTCCTCCGGTCACGAAGTAAAAGTACAGGACCGCGATCGGGAGGAACACGAGCGCGGTCGGGAACAGCGTTCGGAAGGAGACCCGGCCAGGCACGTGGGAGGCGGTTTGGAGGGATGGACGCCGATGATCAAGCAGGGCGGTCATCGGCAAGCGACCTCCCTGAAGAATCCCCCTGAATATCGGCTCGTCGGCATGGTGTCAATCCTATCCGTCCGCCTCCTGCTCCCGTTACGCTGGTCAGGCGGTCGAGACGATCGGCAGTCGGCCCATCAACCGAACTCGCGCACGTCTCCACCGGTGTACTCCCTCAGGACCTGGTCGGTCGGCCCGTCGCTCCGAACACGGCCCTTTTCGAGCCAGATGCAGCGGTCGCAGAAGCTCATGACCGCGTCCGCGCTGTGTGAGACGAACAGCAGCGTGCGCCCCTCCGAGACCAGCTCCTCGATCCGCGTCAGGCACTTCACCTGAAAGTCGAAGTCGCCGACGCTGAGCACCTCGTCCAGGAGCAGGATGTCCGGGTCCAGGTGCACGGCCACGGCGAACGCCAGCCGCATCTGCATACCGGTGGAGTAACGCTTCACCGGGGTGTCAATGAACGCATTGATGTCGGCGAAACGAGCGATGTCGGCGAAGCGAGCGTTGATCTCCGATCGGCTGAGCCCGTGGAGCGAGGCGTTCAGGTAGACGTTCTCGCGGCCAGTCAGGTCGCCGTTGAAGCCGGTCCCGACTTCAAGAAGCGAGACCAACCGCCCGCGGAGTCTCGCCTCGCCCTTGGTCGGGTAGACGACGCGAGACAGGATCTTGAGTAGCGTCGATTTCCCCGCGCCGTTGCGGCCAACGATGCCGACCCGCTCGCCGTAGTGGACGTCGAAGGAGACATCGTCGAGCGCCCAGAACGCGCCGCGCCCGGTGTTCACTCCCTCGAGTTTCCGGCGGCGAATCAAGCGCATCAGCCTGGCGAGGCCTCGATGAAGCGATCGGCCACCTTCGGGACCACGGGTGTACCGCTTTGAGATGCCGCGGACGCTGATCATCACCAGCGGCGCCGCCTCCGTCGCGGTCGTCGGGGAACTTGTCGAGGAGATCATGGACATGGACATGGACGAGGTCACAGGCTGTCGACGAGCCGTAGCTCGGTTCGTCGGAACACCCAGATGCCGAGGGCCAGCACCACGGCCGACGTCGCGAGCCCGTACAGCCACTCCCAGAGCGGGAAGGGGAGACCGTCGAACAGGGCGGCGCGAAACCCCAGGAGCGGGCCGACCATCGGATTAAGCTGGTAGGCAGGGCGGATCGCGTGCGGGATCATATCCGGCGCGTAAATCACCGGTGAGAGCCAAAGCCCGACCGTGATGCCGTAGCCAAGGACGCGCTCCCAATCGCGGTCCTCGATTGAGAGCGAGGAGATCAGCATGCCGAGCCCGAGCGCCAGCATGATGCACGGGATCAGGACGAACGGAAGGAGGATGATCATCCAGCCAGGGTGGACGCCGTACCAGGCCAGCATCGGGATGAGCGGCAGCATCCCGACGACGATGGTTAGCAGGCCGGCGACCATCGGCACGCAGGGCGTCAACAGGCGCGGATAGTAGACCTTGGTCAGCAAGGCGACATCGAGACGGGCCGCGCCGGCCGCGTTCGTGGTGACGTCGGTGAAGTAGGTCCAGAGGAGCAGGCCACTGTAAACGTACAGCATGTACGGGAGTTCGACTCGGGTGTCGGCACCGGAGAAATTCCGAAAGAGGCTGAAGACGATCGCGAAGAGCAGCGGTCGCGCCGTGGCCCAGGCCGACCCGAGCCGCATCGCGTCAAACTCGACGCGCACGTTTCGCCAGACCAATGCCACGAACAGGTGACGGTACTGCCACAGTTCGCGAATCTGGGCGTCCAGCGGCGGCACGGTCGGGCGGATCACGACCTCGGAGGCGTAGACACGGTCCGGCGGGCGCCGCTGGATGGTCGACCGCCTCGCCTCGGCCACGCTGATCATGCGCCTAGCCGTCTCAGCCACGATGGCACACCGGGCGGCGAGCGGGGGCGGCGCTACGGGGACCGAACGGCGCGGGGAAGGGCATGGGGAATGTCGACACGTGGTAGCCTACGCGGAGTGGATTGACCCGACCGCGCATTCTCGACGGAGAGCGCGGCGACAGACGATTCTACGGGATAACGCGGCTGTGTCACAGAACGATGAGCCACTGGAGAATCGGCCGATCCGTCGCCTGACTCGCGACGAGGTCTTCGCCTGCCCTCGTTTCGCCGTCGTCCGCGACGTTCACCAGTTCCCGGATGACAGCCAGCATCCATGGCACTCGATCGTGGCCGCGATCGACGCGGTGCTGATCCTACCGCTCGACCGCGAGGGGTATGTCTACCTGCTCGATGCCTACCGACCCCAGATCGAGCGCTGGGTGCTCGAAGTGGTCGCCGGCGCTCTTGAAGATGGCGAGTCGCCCGAGAACGCGGCTGCCCGTGAGCTACGTGAGGAGGCCGGCATTCGGGCAGAGCTCACCTCGCTCGGTACCCATGTACTCAGCACGGCCCTGTTCCCGATGCGCGAGCATCTGTTCCTGGCCGACATGATAGAGATCGGCCAGGCCGAGCCCGAGCCGTTCGAGCAATTCACGGTGCGTGGCTTGAAACGGCTACGCCTCGACGAGGCGATCGAACGAGCGCTCAGCGGCGAGATCCCCAGCGTCGGCGGCGCCTTGACCGTGCTGAAGGCCCACGAGTTCGTACGTCGAGGTGGTCTCGGACCGCGTCCGGAGTTCGGGTCTCTGAGAGACCCCCAGCCGTTTGGCCCCTCGAGGTAAATCGGGACGCATCGCGGCCGTACTGACGCTTGTCGGCGCCCTGCCCACTCTGGATGCGGCGCGCCCCATCAAACCGGATGGTGGGCTACTCCCTTCACTTCCGAGGCCTTTGCTCTTAGGACAAACGTGCCAGTATCATGACGGCGTTTTCGGGGACGGTTGCTTCATCCTATCCGCTCGTCGTCTCGTAACGACGAACGTGGCCGACCGCTGAGGCGTCGTTGGGCACACCGCCGGGGTGGGAAGATGGCCCGTTCCGCCGCGCGAGGGGACCGATCCGCGCTCCACAACCCACCCGACGCCATCATGTCCATTCACACACGAGCAGGAAAGGAGGACGGTCTGACGAATCCTAGTGTGCGTCGCGAGGTTGCGCTAGCCAACCCGCGGACGGCCCGGTTCCACTATCGGACGCTCCCCAGCGTCGGGAAGCTCTCGCTGTACCTGTCCACCCGTCTGATCGTCAAAAACCTTCGTCACGGTAACTGGCTCGACATCCTCTCTGGGTATCGAGCCCATATTCAGATGACGCAGCGGGACCATCCTCGGGTCACCGAATTCCATGCGCTCGATCATGCCCTCGATCCCGGCCTACGTGACGCGGGGTTCCAGCTCCACGAAACCCATATCGACACGGCGTTGCCGTTCGAAGACGGCACGTTCGACAACGTCACCATCGTCAACGGGTTGGAGCACCTCTGGCACGCCCAGCAGATCCTGTCGGAGAGCCATCGCATCCTGCGTGACGGGGGCGTATTGCAAGTCGTCGTGCCGACATGGTTCGGCAAGCCTTTCCTGGAGTTTCTCGCCTTTCGGCTGAAGAATCCTCAGGCCTATATCGAGATGAATGATCATAAGATGTATTACGACGAGAAGACCCTCTGGCCGATGCTGGTACGGGCTGGGTTCGAACCGAAAGACGTCTGGATCGCGCGCACCAAGCTGTTCTGCTCCTTGTATGCCAAAGGCGTGAAGAGCGAGCCCGCGCACGAGGCGGTCGGGTCGTGAGCGGGCTCGCCCCTGGGCGCTTGGCGCTCGTGACCGGCGGTTCGAGCGGCATCGGCAAGCAGATTGCGGCCGACCTTCTCCGCCGCGGCCTGCGTGTCGTCGTCCTGAGCCATCAGCCCGACCGTCTCGTGGATGCCGTCGCCGAACTGTCGCGCGTCGCTCCAAAGGTCACTTCGGTCACGTGCGATCTGAGCGACCGCGGCGCGATCCGTGAGGCGGCCAACACAGTCCTGCGCGAGCACGGCTGCCCGGACGTCTTGGTGAACAATGCGGGCTTCACCACTTACCGTACCTTCGAAGGAAGCTCGGCCGAGGAGATCTACGAGCTCGTCGCCGTCAACTTCCTCGGCGCCCTGCTCTGCACCAAGGCGTTCCTGCCAGCCATGATCGAGCGGCGAAGCGGGACCGTCGTCAATATGGCCTCGATCGCTGGCAGCATCGCGTTCACGCCGAACGGTACCTACTCGGCGTCGAAGCACGGACTCGTGGCTTGGTCGGAGATCTTACGCCATGAGCTGGCGCGGTTCGACATCGACGTCGTCGTCGTCTGCCCTGGACGCGTCGAGACGCCGTTCTTCGATCACGAGACGTTCCAGACCCGAGCGCGCGGACCCGAGACGCGCGAGACCACGACCGTCGAAGCGATATCGCGGGTGACGCTCGACGCGATCGCTCGTCGTCGGCCGAGCGTCTTCGTGCCAAGGTCGCTGGGCTTCGCCGCCTGGGCGGTGGCGGCGGTTCCTTTCATCTCCCGACCTATCCTGGGCTGGCTGATGCGGCGTCGCGTCGAGACCATGTACGATCTGGCCGCGTCTCGGGCAGTGGCGCGGGCCTCGTCCGTGCCAACGTCCGAGGCAACCTCTCGCTCGACCGCCGGAGCACGTGAATGAGTGTCGCGCAGGGAGTGACCTGCCCGATCTGTGGGACCCCGTCCCAGTTCTACTGCGCCAAGCGGCCAGTTACCTATTATCGGTGCACCACCTGCGACACTATCTTCCAGCACCCGCTACCGTCACCGGAGACGATGCGCGACTACGTCAACACCGAGTACCAGGACGGTGCCTACACCGACTACGTTCGTGCCCGCGACCTGAAGCTGATGACCTTCCGCGAGCGCGCTCGCCAGATCCGCGATCTGGCGAGCGGCGATCGCCTCTTGGATGTCGGATGCGCCTGCGGCTTCATGGTCGAGGCGGCGCTCGAAGTCGGTTTCGACGCCTACGGCCTCGAGCTGTCGCCGGTCGCCATCGCGGCGGCCACGGACGCGGTGCGGCCACGGCTCGTGGAGGGCGACGTCAATCACCTCGTCGCCCAGCAGGGCGAGGCCTACGATGTCGTGACTGCCTTCGACATCGTCGAGCACACCTTCTCACCGAGCGAGTTCCTGGAGAGCCTGCGGCCATTGCTGCGGGTGGGTGGCCTGCTGGTGATGTCCACCCCTGACACGCGACACGTCTTACGAGCGGTCATGGGATCGGCCTGGCCGATGCTCCAGCCGATGCAACACACCGTATTGTTCTCCCGTTCATCGATGGCCCTGGCACTCCGCGGGGCGGGCTTCTCGGTGGTGAAGATGGCGCCCGCTCATAAGGTCCTGACCGTGGACTACCTGACCAGGCAGCTCGGCGTCCACATGCCGTTGATCTCCGACGTCTACCAGAAGGTGGCGACGGCCATTCCGAGCGGCATCCGCCACGGCAGACTGTCGGTGAACATCGGCGAGATCATGGTGTTCGCGCGCTACGATCCCAACTCGTCACGCTCGTAGATGTCGGAGAGAGGTGTCGCGTGACCCAGTCATTGCCAAACAGCGCACCAGGCGCGTCCGCTGCGCTCGGATGGGGTGACGTTACCGATCGCCGATCGTCTCTCTTCGGCTTGAAGCGCGGCGATTTCGATTCTGTCCTGGTCTTGACCAGGGAAGGGCAGTCATCCTCGCCGAGGATCGGTGCCGACGAGCACCAGGTCACCATGCAGCGCGTGACTGGCCCGCTCGACTCGGTGACCATCTCAGGCAGCGGGTTCGACTGCGCCGTCATCCTGTTCGAATTGGAGAAGTCACCGCCCGCGTTTGAGTTGCTGCGGCTGGTCCACCGCGCGATGCGGCCTGGCGGCGTCCTGCTGATGGCGATGCCGTCGCTGATCGGACGGCCGTCCCGAGCCGCCCGCCGGACGGGGTCGGAGGGGGACAAGTTCGTCTTCCACACTCGCGAGACGCTCCATCTCGCGCTTCTCCACGCGGGCTTCGGACAGGTGGAGATGCAGAGCCGTGGCGGCCTTAGTGTGTCGACCGAGGGGTGCACGGACATCTCTGTCGCGGCCCCGCGGGGCTGGCTAGCTCGGCTGGGTGGGACGGTTACCGCTCGGCTCGGACGCGGCAGCCAGCCAGCGCCGATGGCGATGCACGGCATTACCGTATCGGCCTACCGTGAGACGCCACGAACACGCCCGTTGCTGTCGATCGTGATGCCAGTCTTCAACGAACGGGCCTCGTTCCAGCGCACGATCGAACGAGTCTTGGACAAGGAGTTGGTCGGTGTCGACAAGGAGTTGATTGTCGTCGAGAGCAACTCGACCGACGGCACCCGCGAGGTCGTCGAGCAGTACCGCGATCATCCCCAGGTGACCGTGCTGCTCCAGGAACAACCACGCGGCAAGGGGAACGCCGTGCGGGCCGGTATAGACCACGCCAAGGGCGATATCATCGTCATCCAGGACGCCGATGAGGAGTACGACGTCGACGACTACGACGCGTTGCTCCGTCCGTTGCTCAAGTACCAGAAGATGTTCGTCCTCGGCTCACGCCACAGCGGTCACTGGAAGATCCGCCACTTCAATGACCAAGAGAGGCTAGCTTCGGTCTTCAACGTGGGGCACTTCTTCTTCCTGACGCTGTTCAACGCCTTCTACCATGTCCGCTTGAGAGACCCGTTCACGATGTACAAGGTGTTCTTCAAGGACGCCTTCTTCGGCACGAAGCTCGAGAGCAACCGCTTCGACCTCGACTTCGAGCTGCTCGCCAAGCTGATTCGGAAGGGCTATTGCCCGGTTGAGATCCCGGTCAACTACAATGCGCGCTCATTTCGGGAGGGGAAGAAGGTCTCGATGTTCCGCGATCCGATGACTTGGCTCTGGGCGCTCGTGAAGTTCCGCTTGGTCGAGCTGTAGGCCGATGCAATCCGACGACGCCTGCCCGTTGGCCGAGCCTCCGACCGTTCGGCGCGCGCTCGTTACGGGTGGGGCGGGGTTCATCGGCAGCAACTTGGTCGATCGCCTGCTCGCGCAAGGCTGCCAGGTGACCGCTTATGACAACCTCTCGACCGGCCAACGGAGCTTCCTGGATGGGGCGCTGGCCCATCCCGCGTTCCGCTTGGTCGAAGGCGATCTGCTCGATCTCCCGACGCTCACCGAGGCGGTCGACGGGCACGATTTCGTGTTCCACCTGGCCGCCAATGCCGACGTCCGCCATGGTACCGAGCACCCGAGTCGCGACGTCGAGCAGAACATCCTGGCTACCCACAATGTGTTGGAAGCGATGCGGCTCGGCGGGGTCCGTCGGATCGCGTTCTCCTCGACCGGCTCGATCTATGGCGAGCCGAGCGTCTTCCCGACCCCGGAGGACGCGCCGTTCCCGATCCAGACCTCGCTCTACGGCGCCTCCAAGCTGGCGGCTGAAGGCTTGATCCAGGCCTACGCCGAGGGGTTCGGCTTCCAGGGCTTTATCTTCCGCTTCGTCTCGGTGCTCGGCGAGCGCTACACTCACGGTCACGTCTTCGACTTCTACAAGCAGCTGTTGACTGACCCGTGCCGACTGTTTGTCCTCGGCAACGGCAAGCAGCGCAAGTCGTACATGTATGTCCAGGACTGCATCGACGCGATACTGCTTGCGATCGGCACGCTGGCCGACAAGGTCGTCATTCTGAATCTCGGCAATGACGGGTACGCCGAGGTAAATGAGTCGATCGGCTGGATCACGGCCTATCTCGGGCTCGCGCCGACGTTGGAGTACGGCGGCGGGGAGCGCGGCTGGATCGGCGACAGCCCGTTCATCTTCCTAGACACGACGCGGGCTCGCGCGGTCGGCTGGCAGCCGAAGCTGACGATCCGCCAAGCTGTCGAGCGAACCGTCCAGTACCTGCAAGAGCACCGTTGGCTGCTGGAGCAGCGGTGAGCAACGGCGGCATGATCTGCGTCTATGGACTCTGGCACCTCGGCTGCGTCACGGCCGCCTGCTTAGCCGCCGAGGGGATGGCCGTCGTCGGGCTTGATCCGGACGGCCAGACCGTCGACGGTCTCAGGGACGGCCGCCCACCGATCGTGGAGCCCGGCCTGGCCGAATTGATTCAAAGCGGCCTCGCGGGCGGCATGCTGACCTTCACGAACGATCCTGCTCAGGCGCTGGCCGAGGCCGACATCCTCTGGGTGACGTTCGATACGCCTGTCGACGAGGACGACCAAGCCGATGTCGCGTGGGTCCGCGACCAGCTTGAGGCCGTCCGACCTTACCTCCAAGCGGGCACACTGGTCCTGGTCTCGTCGCAAGTGCCTCGGGTTCACGTCCCAGCTAGAGAGAGACTGGCGACGGACTGAGCCGAAGGTGCAGTTCGCCTGCACTCCCGAGAATCTGCGACTCGGCCGAGCGCTCGAGGCGTTCCGCCATCCCGAGCGGGTCGTGCTCGGGATGGGCGAGGGAGTAGACCGCGGGAGGCTGGTGCGTCTGTTCGTCCCGTTCACCGACCAGATCGAGTGGATGTCGCTCTCTTCGGCCGAGATGACCAAGCATGCCTTGAACGGCTTCCTGGCCCTGTCGGTGACCTATACCAACGAATTGGCTCGGATCTGCGAACGGGTCGGCGCTGACGCGACCGAGGTCGAGCGCGGCCTGAGGAGCGAGCCGCGGATCGGGCCGCGGGCCTACGCCTCGCCAGGGCCGCCGATCGCCGGCGGCACCCTGCTGCGCGACATCGGCTTCCTGGGGCGGCTGGCCTCCGAGCGGGGCCTCCCGAGCCCGATCATGGATGCCGTGCGGGTTAGCAATCAACTCCACCAGGAATGGGCCCACGGGCGGGCACTGGAGCTACTGGCGGGCATCGAGCGACCACGGGCGGCCCTGCTCGGCCTGACCTACAAACCAGAGACCGACACCCTGCGCCGCTCGTCGGCACTGAGGCTGGCGCGGGCGCTAGCGGAGCGCGGCGTCCGAGTGACGGCCTACGATCCCGCCATCCGCGAGCTTCCGGACACCGTCCCCGACGTCGGGCTCGCGCGGGACCTTGATGCCGCGTTGGAGGGAGCGGATCTGGCGATCTTAGCGACGGCCTGGCCCGAGTTCCGATCGATCACGGTCGGGCAGCTCGTTCGCCTGATGCGGCGGCCGTGCCTGATCGACCAAGCCGGCTTCCTGCCCCGTCTAGCGAACGAACCAGGGATGATCTACGTCCGCGTGGGCCAGCCCCTGCCCAATGACCTACTCGCAGTGTGAGGCTACATCGATGAAACTGCGCGGGCGGACCGCGATCGTCACCGGCGCCAACCGTGGCCTCGGCAAGGAAATCGCCGCGAGCTTGATCCGAGAGGGTGCCGACCTGATGCTGGCCGCTCGTGACGCCGATGTTCTGGCCGAGGCCGGCCAGGAACTGATGGACGACCGCCCCGAACCGAGTCAGAAAGTCGTCTGGCAGACGGCCGACGTGGCCCGACGTGATGACGTCGAGCGGCTGGTTGGAGCTACCGTCGAGCAGCTTGGCCGATTGGACGTCTTGGTCTGCAACGCCGGCGTCTACGGTCCGCTCGGACCGATTGAGGAGGTCGACTGGGACGAGTGGGTCCGCGCCATCGAGATCAATCTGTACGGCACGGTGCTGTGCTGTCGCGCGGCCGTGCCGATCATGCGGAAGCAGGGCGGCGGCAAGATCGTCCTACTCTCGGGCGGCGGCGCGACGGCGCCCTTGCCGCGTGTCAGCGCCTACGCCGCCTCGAAAGCGGCCGTCGTGCGCTTCGGCGAGACGCTGGCGGAAGAAGTGAGGGAGCAAGGGATCGACGTCAACGCCGTAGCGCCCGGTGCACTCAACACCCGCCTGACCGATCGATCGTCGAGGCCGGGCCGGAGCGGGTCGGCGAGCAACTGTACAAGCGGGCGGTCCAGTGGCAGGCCGGCGGCGCCACCCCGCTAGAGGTCGGCGCCGACTTGGTGACGTTCCTGGCGTCCTCGGAGAGCGACGGCATCAGCGGTCGACTGATCGCGGCCGTTTGGGACCCCTGGCGGGAGTTCCCGTCCCAGCGGGAGCGGATCGCCGCGAGCGACGTCTACACCCTACGGCGGATCGTGCCGAGCGATCGAGGCTGGGAAGGCGAATGAGGCTGGCGTTATGAGGCTGGCGTTATGAAGTTGGCGATCGTCGGCTGCGGACTAATCGGCCGCAAGCGGGCCGCCGCCCTGGGCGAGCATCGGCTGGTCGCTTGCGCCGACGCCGTGCCGTCGCTAGCCGATCGGCTAGCGGCCCAGCATCCTGGCTGCCTCGCCACCAGCGACTATCGCCAGGCGATCGAGCGGCCCGATGTCGACGCCGTGGTCGTGTCGACGACGAACGACGTGCTGACGACCGCTGCTATCGCCGCCGTCGAGGCGGGCAAGCACGTCCTGGTCGAGAAGCCGTCCGCTCGGAACGCCGCCGAGGTCCGTCCGCTGCTGGCCGCGGCCGAGCGGCAGGGCGTGGTGGTCAAGGTCGGGTTCAATCATCGCTTTCACCCCTCATTTCAGAAGGCGCGCCAGATCTTCGACGACGGCGAGTTGGGCGAGCTGCTGTACATTCGGGCGCGCTACGGGCACGGCGGTCGACTCGGCTACGAGCGCGAGTGGCGGGCCAACCCGAAGATCGCCGGCGGCGGCGAGATGCTGGACCAGGGCGTCCACCTGATCGACCTGGCGCGCTGGTTCTGTGGCGACTTCGCCGAGGTCTTCGGTCACGTCGGGACCTACTACTGGGCCATGGAGGTCGAGGACAACGGGTTCGCGCTGCTGAAGACGGCGTCGGGCCAGGTCGCCTGGCTGCACGCGAGCTGCACCGAGTGGAAGAACCTGTTCTCGTTCGAGATCTTCGGCCAGGTCGGTAAGCTGCAGATCGACGGGCTGGGCGGTAGTTACGGGACCGAGCGACTGACCTTCTATCGGATGCTGCCCGAGATGGGGCCACCGGAAACCGTCTGTTGGGAGTATCCGCGTGAGGATCGCTCCTGGCAGGTCGAGCTCGAGCACTGGATAGAGTGTATCCAAAGCGGTCGTCAGCCGTGTGGCTCGTTGGAAGATGCCCTGGCCGCGCTGGAGATCGTCGACCAATTGTACGAGGGATCCGGTCGTGATTATCACGCGTAGTCCGCTGCGTATCACCCTGGGCGGAGGGGGGACCGACCTGTCCTCCTATTACCGACAGTTCGGCGGCTTCCTGATCGCCGCCGCGATCGACAAGTACGTCTATATCACGATCCATGACACGTTCGTGGACGACCTGATCGTCAAGTATTCCAGTCTCGAACGTGTGCCGTCGGCCGACCGTCTCCAGCACCCGATCATCCGCGAGTCGATGCGGCTGCTGGAGCTCGACGGCCGCGCGCTAGAAATATCCAGTATGGCCGACATCCCGGCCGGCACCGGCCTCGGCTCGTCGGGCAGCTTCACCACGGCGCTCCTGAAGGCGCTCCACGCGCATAAGAAGCACCTGATCCATCCCCGCGAGCTGGCCGAACAGGCCTGTCACGTCGAGATCGATCTGCTCAAGGAAGAGATCGGCAAGCAGGACCAGTACATCGCGGCGTACGGTGGCCTGACAAACCTCGAATTCCCCCCAGATGGTGAGGTCATCGCGTCCCCACTCGGGATCAGCACCGAGACGCTCTACACTTTGGAAGACAATCTGGTCCTCTTCTTCACCGGCTACTCTCGGTCCGCCTCGGGAGTCCTGAGTGAGCAGAACCGCCGAAGCTTGGAGCGCGATCCCGACACCGAGCGCAACCTGCACGAGTTGAAGGAGATCGCCTACCAGACCCGCCAAGCCCTCGAAGCTGGCGATCTACGTTGCTTCGCCGAGCAGCTCAGCGTCCAGTGGGAGCAGAAGAAGCGCCGCACCGGCGGCGCCAGCAACGAGGACATCGACCACTGGTACCGACTCGGCATGGAGCACGGAGCCCTTGGCGGTAAGCTGGTCGGGGCCGGCGGCGGCGGCTTCTTGATGTTCTACGCCGAGGATAGAGTCCGACTCCGTCACGCGATGATCCAAGCCGGGCTCCGAGAGGTCCGTTTTCGCTTCGACTTCGAAGGCACGAAGGTCGTCATCCAGGGATGACGACCTTCGACAAACGTTCGGACAACAGGAGCGCGGCGACCCTGACGATGGCTGACGTCCCAGTGGCGATCCTGGCAGGTGGCCGCGCCACTCGGCTAGGATCGATCACGGCGGGTATCCCGAAAGCGCTCGTCCCCATCATGGGACGGCCGTTCATCGACCACCAGCTGGCCCTGCTCCATCGCCACGGGGTCCGCCAGGTCGTGCTCTGTCTGGGGCACTTCGGCGAACAGATCGTCGAGCACGTCGGGGATGGGAAACGCTTTGGCCTCTCGGTGCGGTATTCGTTCGACGGCGAACGGCTGCTGGGAACCGGCGGCGCCGTGCGTCGGGCGATGCCGTTCCTGGGGTCGATGTGCTGGATCGTCTACGGCGATGCTTACCTAGACATCGACTACGGGGCGGTCCTGGCCCACTTCGTCGAGCGCTCAGAACCGGCACTGATGACGGTGTTCCGCAACGCGGGACGCTGGGACCAGAGCAACGCGGTCTTCCGTGACGGATACGTCCTCCGTTACGACAAACGCCAGCCTGACCCGGAAATGGCATATATCGACTATGGCGCCAGCCTCTACCGTGCCGCGGTCCTGAATCGGATCCCTTTCGACGAGCCGTATGATCTGGGCGACCTGTCGCACGCACTGGCGGTCGACAGGCTGTTGGCTGGTTACGAGGTCATCCAACGGTTCTACGAGGTCGGCTCGGTCGACGGCATCCATGAGACCGAGCGGTACCTGGCAGATCGCGGCAGTTCGGCCTGAATCCATGACGGCCAATACCCCATATTACTCGGGGTAGCATAAGGACAGGGCGCCCTGGCGGATGCCCTGGTTATCCGCGGCGACGCGCGCGGGCGAGCTACCGGTGATCCCAACTGTCAGGTAACTCGGGGATGACCCGAACAGTCGGCGGGGATCATCTTTCCCATCCGTCGTCGTAGGGGTACGTACGTCCCGAGACGGCTTCGAGAACCCGTGCCCCTCTTCGGCCCGAGTGGTCTCGGCGCGAGCGCGTGAACAGGCCACGAGCCACCGCGAGCACGAAGGCTATCGCCACGTCCAGCCCGGTGGTCGAACGGCCGATCAACTCGGTACAGTAGCTCCCGCATGTCGACGTCTGTCTCTTGTCGGTGCTCGATGGTTTCCGGCGTTCTCTTCGGCGCCGCGATCCTCGCGCTCGTTCTCGGGATTTTCGGCTTCGCGGCCGATCCGCCCTTCGTGGACCCGTTGGCCGCCCTGTTGGTCGGCGTCGCCTTGCTAGGCAACGGATTGGTTGTAGAGCGCGGGAAGTGTGGGAACCCATGAGCCCTCACCAAGCGGCGGCTTCCCGTCCGTCCCCCGCCGAACCGCGACCCCTGCCCGTGTCGTTTCGCAAGCGCATCAGGGCTACTTGTGAACTGTGCGGAGCGACCTTCGATCGATACGCCACTGGCACGCGGGGGATCCGTCGCTTCTGCTCGCGCTCACATCGGGAACGGGCCTATCGGCTCACCCGGGGTGATC
>Ga0170475_132290208_pt1 | contig 16151 bp, 13 predicted proteins | sample Soicark_Litter_5_FD_111474 | JGI IMG/M metagenome (GOLD analysis project Ga0170475, IMG submission 111474) | Avena fatua rhizosphere microbial communities from Hopland, California, USA. Combined Assembly of 48 SPs
CCTATCTGCTGGCCGGCCTGTTCTATGGCTTTGCTGGACTAGCTGTCACGGCCAACACTGCATCGGGCGATCCGCTCATCGGAGCGCCGATGCTTCTCAAACTGTTTGCCGCCGTTGTTCTCGGCGGCGTGGCGATCGGCGGCGGCCGCGGCACACCAGTCGGCGCGGTGTTCGGCGCCATCAGCCTGGGTGTTATCACGACCATCATGCTGATCTCCGGCATCCAGACCTATTACGTGCCGGTTGTGGAAGGCGTCATCCTGATCGTCGCTGTTTTTGCCTTCTCCGCCAACCGCTCCATGCCGGCTTATCGAGCGTTGAAATCGTTCGGTTCGCGGACCTTGATCGCACGAACCCATACGGCCGCTGGCAAGGCGTCGCTGGCACTTCGCACCGAGGTGGCAACGCCAGTCGTGGCGGAGACACCCGACTGGCGCATCTACCTGCCCTTTATCCGCATGGTAGGGCCGGCCATCGTGCTGTGCATCGTCACACTGGCGACCTCGGCGGTTATCTACGGCTCCGGCTTTTCACTGCCGACCTATCTCGTGTCGATCCTGGTATTCGGCAGCTTTCTCGCTATTCTAGGCCTCGGCCAGGGCGCAGTGGTGATCTCAGGCGGTCTCGATCTATCCGTCGCCTGGACCATGACACTGCCGGCCGTTGTCTTGACCACCTATTCTGGCGCACTCGATGTCAATGCCGTCTGGGCCATTCCTCTAGCACTTGTGATCGGTTCGGTGATCGGCCTGGTCAATGGCGTCCTGATCGTGGGGTTCGGCCTGTCGCCGATCATCGTTACGCTGGCGATTGCCGGCATCCTGGAAGGCTTGACGCTGATCATCAGCGGCGGCGCGCCGACGGGTTATGTGCCGCCGGTGCTGTCGGCCTTCGTCAATGGCCGCTTCCTCGGCCTGCCGCCTGTGGTCTGGTTCCTGTTCGCCTTCGCCATCGCCGCCTTCCTTCTGCTCAATCGCAGCGTCTTCGGTCACCGGTTGATCGCGGTCGGCAACAGCGCCTGGGTTGCCAAGCTGTCGGGCATCCGGACCGGCGGCGTGCTGGTCGGCGCCTACATGCTTTCGGGCCTTTGCGCCGCCCTGGGGGCCTGATGCTGGCAGGTTTCAACAACCAGGCGACCTACGACATGGGCCGGCCCTATCTTTTGGCCTCGATTGCGGTTGTGGTGCTGGGCGGCACCGATATCCGCGGCGGCCGCGGCCATTACCTCGGCACTTTCGCCGGTGCTTTGCTGTTCACTGCACTCAGCAGCATGTTGTCAGCGACCACTCTCCCCGAAGCCGTCCGCAATGTGATTTACGGCGTCGTTCTGATCGCCGCCGTGCTTTCGATGCGCGGCAAGAATTGAACCTGAAAGGAAAAACAATGACGACAGTGAAGGATATTCAAGTCAGCATCAATCCGCATTTTGACGCCGTCGCTTTGTGGATCGGCTCATTCGGCGGCGAGGATTCGCCGTGCGACATCTCGCGCGGTGTGTTCGGCGCTAAGCGCGGCGTACCGCGGCTGCTCGACTTATTCAAACGCTACGGCATCAAGACCACTTGGGGCGTTACCGGGCACTCTATGGAGAGTTTTCCTCGCGCAGCCGAGATGCTGGTGGAGGCCGGCCATGAGATTGCCGTGCACGGCTATCTGCACGAAAACCCGCTTGCCATGACCCGCCAGCAGGAAACTGACGTTCTCGACCGCACCATCGAAGTGATCAAGAAGGCCTCGGGAATCGCTCCGATCGGCTATATGGCGCCCTGGTGGGAACTGAGCCCCAATACGATCGACCTGCTTTTATCGCGCGGCATCCAATATGATAGCAGCCTGATGGAGGACGATTACCATCCGCATTACCTGCGCTCGGGCGACAGCTGGACAAAGATCGACTATGGCGGCGAGGCCAAGGACTGGATGAAGCCATGGGTGGCTGGTAAGCCGGTTGATCTGGTGGAAATCCCAGCCAGCTGGCATCTGGACGACGCGCCGCCGACCATGTTCGTCAAGGCAATGACCAACAGCCATGGCTGGGTAACCGGCCGTCAGCTCGAGGAAATTTGGAAGGACCAGTTCGACTGGGTCTATCGCAATCACGACTATGCTGTTTTCCCAATCACCATCCACCCCGACAGCGCCGGCAAGCCGCATGTGCTGATGATGCTGGAACGGCTGATTGACCACATGATGTCGCATTCCGGCGTCCGGATGGTGACGTTCGCCGAGATCGCTGACGATTTCCGCAAGCGTTCCCCCTTCGGCAGCAATATCGAGGTCGGCGGCAAGAGCGGCCTCTAAAACGGGAGATTGATATGTGCGGAGCATGCGGCGTACTCCAAGGTGGACCGGAATGGCTCGATTGCGCCGGTTTCGGCGGTCCGCGCTTGGCCGAGCGCCACAAGCGGCTCCGCCTCGTTAATCGCATGCTGGCCGACAGCGGCACGAGAGTGTCGGATTCCGGCGGCCGGTTCGTGCTCCGTAGCCTGACCGGTGCCACCAGAGTCGTCGATGATCTCGCGCATCTCTGGCTGGCCGCGGCACGGATCGGTGGCCGGCCGGTCGATCCGCTCGCTGGCGCCGCGCGCGGATCCACCTTTTTGGCCAAGACGGGCAATGATGATCGTAGGACGGAGGAGGGGACAAGGCTTTCCTCCGAAGGCCCTCCGATCGGCAGGCACCTACTTGGCGCTTCTCCCCGCTTTGGCGCGGTGAGAGCAAGGGTTTCACAATCGGTTCCGACTGCCAGTCGTCCGCCCGACAAGCGCATCCCGGTCATTGTTCTCTCGGGCTTCCTCGGCTCTGGCAAGACAACCTTGCTCAAGGCGCTGCTGGCCGACAGCCGCGGCCCCCGCACTGCCGTCATCATCAACGAGTTCGGCGAAATCAGCCTTGATCATCTGCTGGTTCGCGAAGTCTCGGAAAGTCGCATCGTACTCAAGAGCGGCTGTGTCTGTTGCATCATCCGTACCGACCTGCAGTCAGCGCTGCGCGAACTGGTCGACAGCAGAGCAGCCGACCAACCGTTCGAGCGTATCGTCATAGAAACCACCGGGCTTGCCGATCCCGGCCCTATCGCCCACACCATTGGCACCGATCCGATGCTGCGTCGACAGGTACGGCTTGCTGGCATTGTCTCGACCGTGGACGCCGTACATGGCGCCCACCAACTGGAAGCCCATCCTGAGTGCATGCAGCAGGTCGCCATCGCCGACCAGCTGATCGTGACGAAAACCGATTTGGCGCCACCGGCAACGGTCGGTGCGCTGATGAGCCGGTTGCGTAAGCTCAATGCTGATGCGCCGGTCCTTCAGAGGACTGTCGTCGCCGGTGACCTGGAGCCGATCATCGCCCGGCTGACGCGTGCCGAGAATTCCACTGCTTGGATCAGTTGCTCTCCGGCAGTTGTCCGTCACGGTGGTATCGAAAGCATTCATGTTGAAACCGAGAGGCCCATTGATTGGACCGCCTTCGCCGTCTGGCTGTCCGCCTTCGTCCATGGTTATGCCGACGGCGTGCTGCGGATCAAAGGGTTGATTGACGTGCCGGGCCTGCCGGCGCCGCTGGTGCTGCATGTCGTCCGCAACCATATCCACCCGCCGGATCATCTCGACAGTTGGCCGGACGACAGCCGCAGTAGCCGTATCGTCTTCATCGTCAAGGATATCGACACGCAAACCATCAGACGCTCGCTCCTCGACTTCCTCGGCGATGACCATCTGGCAACGACCACACTCGCAGCGCTGGCGCCGGAAGACCTCCAACCAGCCTGATGCAATTTAAAACTCAATAAGACGCAACGACATGCCAGCAGGCGTGATACGAAAGGATTTGCCATGAACACCGTTAACCTGATGAGTGATTTCCCGCCCAGGCCGGAGACACAGGTGACGCTGGCCAACTGGCGTAAGCCACCGTTTAACAAGTGGTCGTTTGCCCATGTTCGCGAAATCGTGCCCTCGGCAGCCATCGCCCACGATCCGCAGGCGGTCCGGCGGATGGCATCTAGGCCGGTTGATCTCGGCGGTGTCGCCGTCGAATTTGGGAGAAAGCGCCGCAGTTTTGCGGAGTTCCTCGATTATACCGATACCGATGGCCTGGTCGTCCTGTACAAGGGGGAGATCGTGCATGAATCATATTGCGACCGCATGAGCTCCTCAACGCCGCACATCCTGATGTCGGTCTCCAAGTCTGTGCTCGGCTTGATCATGGGTATTCTTGTCGACCGCGGCGTGTTCACACTCGACCACCTGGTCACCGCGATCATTCCCGAAGTCGCGGGCACCGCCTACGACGATGCAAGCCTGCGCGATCTTCTCGACATGCGCGTCGGTGTTCAGTTCGAGGAGAACTATGCGGCTGTCGGCGGCGCCATCATTGCCTATCGCAAGGCACAAGGCTGGGATCCGATCCTGCCCGGCGAAGAACCTTCCGACCTGCGCAGCTTCTTTAAGATTCTCACGGTTACAGAAGGAAAGAATGGCGGCAGCTTCCACTATGTATCGCCGAATACCGACCTGCTCGGCTGGGTTATAGAGCGAACCACTGGCCGGCGTTATGCCGATCTGGTCAGTGAATTGTTGTGGCAACCGATGGGCGCCGAACATGATGCTTACATCACCATCGATCGGCTGGGCGCCCCGCGCTGCGCCGGCGGCGTCTGTGCCACGACCCGCGATCTCGCGCGCATCGGCCAGCTGATACTGGACAAGGGCAGCTATAGTGGCCGTGAGGTCGTTCCGGAAGCCTGGGTTGACGACATCCTGACAAAGGGTGATCGCGCCGCCTGGAACTCAGGCGATTTCCTCACTTATCTGCCTGACCTGCCGATCCACTATCGCAGCAAGTGGTATGTGCTCAATGGCGAGGCGCCCCTGATGTTCGGCGTCGGCGTCCACGGCCAGAACGTTTTCGTCGATCGCAAGAACGAGATCGTCGTGGCCAAGTTCTCGTCACAATCTTTGGCCATGGATCCTGAGCGTATTCAAACCACCATGGCGGGTATTGAGGCGATCAGATCGTTTATAGCAGGATGAGACGCGCGGCGTGTATCGGTGAGATAATCTGAGCGCGGATGATAAGTGAGATAGTCAGCTGGGTCGAGGCCGGCTGAAAAGCTGATTGGCTTGGAGGCGCAACCAGTTCAGCTCCCCCAGACACGTTAGGTCCCAAGGAATAGAGAACGCTTATCTACTGGTCCGATAATAGAGCGTATCCAGCGTAATCGTCAGCGCCTCTTTTGCGGACATGCTCGCGCCTTCGATGGGTGGGCGCTAAAAGCTGCTCATTTTCATCTACTGAGATCGACTCGGAGAGTAATCGGTACCCCGCTCCCACATTGTCCTCGCCGCCTTGATCTGTGACCGCCTATCCATGGAAGAGCGACGGGAGTTTTTCCATGGATAGTACGTCGGAAATTTTCACCGCCAGGAAGTCTGGATGTGAGCTGCAGCGTCATTGGCTAGGCGGATTGCATGCTCTCGGACCTCAGGTGAAAACTTGTTCGTTGTCTTGCTCATATCGGCTCCACTCTCTCATAAGTTGGAGCCTCCGCTGATCCGGTGTGGTTCATAAGATAGGTTAGCCGCTTAGCTAGTCGGACCAAACGGGTCTTTGGTTCGATTCTGTTCAAGAGCAAAAGCAAGCTGACGCCGTTCTACAGTCCCTTGTTATCCGATGAGCTTCCGTCGAATGGCTTCTGCAACGGCGTGGGTTCGATTTTTCGAGTCGAGCTTGCGTGTCGCGATCTTGAGGTACGTGTTCACGGTTTCCGTCTGGTAGCCACTTTTTAAGCCGATCTGCTCACTCGTCATGCCTAGGCTACTGAGGCGCAAACAGAGCAGCTCTCCCTCGGTCAACTTGAGTGTCTGGGCGGCAAAACGCTGCATCAGTTCCTTGGTGAGCTCGAAATGTATCACGGGTGATAGAACCTTTAAGGCATCAATCTCGTCTGCAGAAAACGGAGTCGCTCGTGCAACTGTTACTGCCGCGAACATCAATTCGCCGCGCCTCAACGGAAAAAATACTCGATTGTGGATATCGTGGAACTCGAGAAGCTGCGCGAGCCTATCCGTCAAAGGGAATTGCCTTCGCGCCTCCGCGTCGATCACCGGCTCTATCGAATGCAGGCCGACAATGTACAAGGGGTCGGTGCGATGATGCCTCTCCGCGCTGTATGCCTCCATGAAGCTAAGTGGGAAGTCCGTGTCAATTGACCGGTAGGCCCCAATCTCAAATGGGGGTAGGTCGAGCCCACTCACTGCAATCCGATCGAACTGAACTGCCAGACGCATGCGAGCGATAAAGGCGTTTTCTCGCAGAGGTCTAATCGGCGGAACCGACCGCATATCGACAAACTCAGTTATGTTGGTCACATCGAGCATGGCGGTGATCGAATTGCGTTATCTGGCACGATTCAAAAAGGTGAGATTTACGAATCCCTCATAGCATTTTCCCGCTATGCGTGCCAGTGCAAGGATTGTCTGAGGTTGGACCACAATACCGCCAGTTTAGTGTCGTACGAAATTACTTGTCCACTTGATTGGCGGAGGAGGACCCGCAGTTGGAGGATGTGTCCCGCTCGGTATCGTTTACGTTTCGCGATGCGGACGAAGCATCGACGTTTTTAAGTACATCGTACGCACCAGTTAAATTGGAGCCGCTTGCGCGGAGCTCCTTCGATCTCACGGTGTCGGCGACGCTTTTGAACGGGATTCAGATTTACAGGTCGGACACCAATAACGGGGTGCATTTCAGCAGCACTGGCTACTTTGACGGATTTACTTTTTCATCAATGATTTTAGGGGCGACCCGCGTTACTGCAGGTCATCATGACCATGAGATAGCGAGGGGGCGCGGCCTGGCGATCGATGCTGAGACGGTCACTCAACTTTCCATTTCACAGCAGTCCGATTTTAACAGCGTCGCTATCTCGACGGAGGACATCCAAGCGCATCTGCGCGACAGGATCTCAGATGATGCCACGGCGCGCATTCGATTTGACAAGGGTGGTCCGGGCGAGAGCTTCTTTTCCCATTGTCGTCTGATCTGCGATGTAATTCATACAGGTTGCCGACCAGGCGGAGCGCTGACGGCGAGCCCGATTGCGCTATCCCGTCTGGAGGAGCGGCTTGTCGACCTTGTTCTATATGGTGTCGCTCACAACTATTCGCACCATCTCGAACTCGACATGGACCTTCCAACGACAATTGTGCTTAAGGCGGCAGACTACATGCATGCCCACGCCCATCTGCCGATTACAACAGCGCATATTGCAAAAGCTCTGGGAGTTGGTCTGCGCTCTCTGCAACTGTCGTTTCAACGGTCATTGGAAACAACGCCTCATCAATATCTGAGGCTCGTGCGTCTCCGGCGGGCTCGACGGGACCTGATGAGTGGAACCGGACTGCCGATAAGCGGCGTGGCGCGGAAATGGGGCTTTCCTTGGTCTGGCGAATTCGCCCGTCTGTATCTCCAGACATTTGGAGAGAAGCCGTTCGATACGGTGCGTCGGTATCGCGTGTCGATTTGAAAGTGGCCCCTGTTTCACACGCGGGAGAGCGAACGAAGCCCGAAAAGGATAGCTGGAAGTTGGATGACCTCAACCTTCCGCACGTTATGGCTGCTGTATTGCCGCGAAAGCTAACTTACCGAGTTCACAATCATACAATTTAACTAAAAATTGACGTTCCGCTCTCAATTCTTGGACTCTCGACGGGGCCGATGCCTTGCCGTTCCAAGGGAGGTAGCAATGAGCATGCTGTTTAAGTCTGGTGCTGATCGCATTCTTTCGGCTCTCCATCGCACACTCGCAATCATCGAGTTTGATTGCGAAGGAACCGTCCTGAAGGCCAATGAAAATTTCTGTCGCGTATTAGGCTACGACCTTCGCGAAATTGTCGGCAAGCATCACAGCCTGTTCGTGGATCCGGACGAGGTCAAATCGCCAGAGTACCGCCAGTTCTGGTCGAACCTGGCGAATGGCAAGCCCGACCAACGTCAATACAAGCGCATAGCCAAAGGCGGACGCGAAGTGTGGATCGAGGCGTCCTATAATCCCGTGATGCGCGGAGATCGGGTCGAAAAGGTCGTAAAGTTCGCGACTGACATCACAGCGATCAAACTCAAGGCAGCCGAGGACGGTGGCAAGCTGGCCGCATTGAGCCGGGCACAAGCGATTATCGAGTTCACACCGTCAGGTGAAATTCTCACCGCCAACGAAATATTCCTCTCGACGCTGGGTTATCGCATGGAGGAGATCGTTGGTAAACACCACGCGGTATTCTGCGATCCGGCCTATACCGCGAGCGCAGACTATCAAAGTTTCTGGCGAGAACTCGGGGCGGGACGTCACCAGGCAGGTGAATTCCAGCGCATCGCCAAAGGCGGCCGCCAAGTCTATATCCAAGCGTCTTACAATCCTATTCTCGACATGAACGGACGCGTCTTCAAGGTAGTAAAATTCGCGACTGATGTGACGGGCCGGGTCGAGAACGTCATCGAATTGGCCACGGGACTTCGCAAGCTCGCGGCAGGCGATCTCAACCACTCAATAGACCAACCGTGTTGATTTGCACTGAGAAGTGACCCGGCCGGGTCACTTCTCAGTGCAAATCAAATCAACAGTCAGGGTCTTGAAGCATTTTCGAGCAGAGGGGAAACTTTCTATGTTTTCCCGTGCGGAGACTATCATTTCATAGGTCCGACGGAGTTGGTTGTCACGGAAGACCCTGACGACGTGCGGGTTCTCGATGTCGATTACATCCTCGGCGAGGCAAATCTTCTTTTCCCGCAATTGGCTCTTACAAGAAATGACGTGCTCCATGCCTGGTGCGGTGTGCGGCCGATGTCCACGCGTGATGGAGAGACGGTAAGCCTGCCTGTAAGGGCTATCCAGGATCGTGAAATGCCCGGCCTCATAACGGTCACCGGATCTTACATTATGATGCACCGTCATGCAGGGCGCCTTGCCGCGAAATGCGTTGAGAAAACGCTCGGAAAGCGCAAGGCTCCCCCAAATGGGATGCTGCCGGCTAAAGGCAACGGCGACATTTCTGAAATTATGCGAAACGAGCACGTGGTTCGTCTTGTCGATCTGGTGCGCAGAAGGTTGCCGGCCGGTCTTGATCCGTCACTGGGGCGTGATCAGGTGGAGACATTGTCTTATATCGCAGCCGCAGCAGCTGGCTGGTCTGAGGCCAGGCGGCAGGACGAACTACGCTATTTCGAGCAAGATACCTCGCGTGTCTATCAGTGAATGGGACAATAGGCATTTCTTGCGAGGCCGGGGTCGAACTCTTGTCCGGGGTGATGGGTGAAGGGCAGTCCTAGCCGCCCGAACGGAGAGTGCAATTGCATCGCGTCGGACCCAATTGGGTGGTTGCGTGAACCTATCGACTCCATCGCGACACCAATTCTCATCAGTGGAAATCAACAATCGAAATTTTCGGAGGCGCAGATGGCATTCATTTTGAAACAGGGCGAGATGGCATGCCGGTCGCGGAGATCCGCCGGATCGCCACTCCGATCAGCCTACAAAACGCGGAAACTCTCACTTTCGGAGCCATGGAGGCGATTCAAACTGTCCGGTATTGTAGGGCTCTGGCGCGATTATTCGGCCGACCCCCCGCTGAGTTTGAAAGAAGAGATGTGGCATTCCTAATGAGGGATCGGCTGTATAGTTCGGAAAGGGAATCGCAGCTTGCCAGTTGCGATGATAGTTAATGGTACCGCTTACACTCCTATAGGGCTCATCCAACAACGCTTTGGCGACCAATCTGTTATTAGAATTGCTTTCGTACGGCGCGCCCACACAACCCGCAATCGCGACAGCGTTTGCGTAGTGGCGAACTGAGCCGTAAGTGACGCAGCCGACCTGTGGCGACGAAGACATTCCGAAAGCAGCAAGGTATCGATTGGCAAAATTCATGCCGATCTCGTCCTGAAGAAGGCCGATTACGGTTCCGACTATAACACCGTCGGCAGCCTGCCCAACGGCATTCGCAAAGCTTTGGTGGATGCCGCCATATTGCAGGTACACCAAGCATTTCATCGGGTTCTGAAGAAACTGCTGCTGAAAATGGGCGAGATCGTGCTGATAAAAATGCGTGTTTATGAGCACCGCAGGATCGCTCTCCCTCGCGCGATCCAACACCGCATGCCAATCGGTCCGAGGTGTTTCTACAATTTCCGGGCCGAATGCCGTCATCCATCCGAAATCGGCTGCGGCTGCGCGCATGGCATTGGCAACAACGATGCTATAAGGACGAGTTCCGGAGATAATGGCCAAACGGTTAGACGAAGGGGTCCATCGACCCGTGTCTCGCAACCAGGACAACAGTTTGATAAAGCCCTGGCCGTACCAATAGTCCGCCGGATTTCCCATAAAACAGCCGAAATACCGGTAGGGGTCGCTTGCGACCGTCTCGTGATGCTGGATTAGCGTGTTGGCATGGATGTAGATGATACCGGCATCCGCAATCGGCTCGTATTCGGCATTCTGTGAGCCGATATTGTAGCCATTGATTATCGCATTGACGCCTTTCTCGTCGATGAGCCACCGCGCTGCTTCAAGCAGGGCGTCGGCGCGTTGATCTCCGGAATCGGCGCAGATGAGTTTTAATTTCCGGCCGAGAACACCACCCTTTGCATTGATCTCACTGATTGCCAGTTGCGCGCCATTTCTGAACTCTCGAGCGTCAAGCGCGCTTTCTCCCGTTAAAGGAAGCATACTGCCGATCAGAAGTTCGTTGCTCATCTAGATATCCGAAACATGAAGCTGCGTTGCTTGTTCCCGCTCGTAAAGCAGATGGTGCATGACTGAACGGAGCCTTGCGGGGCTTACGGGTTTGATCAAGACCGGCAAACCTGTTGCCCTTATGCTTGAAAGCAGATCTCTTCCAGTTTCCGCCGTGCAAACGATGCTGGGTACCTCGCGATTGAAGCGAGCGCGGATGTGAGCGATGGCGTCTGTACCATGTTCTCCGTTTGGCAGCGTGTAATCAACTATGGCCAGATCAGGAGCGAAGTTTTCGATTGCCTCCTCCGCCTCCTTTCGATTCCTTACGGTAAGAACGGAGACGCCCCAGCGAGAGAGCATAAGGCCAATGGCACTGCGCAGATCTGCATCATCCTCGAGTACAAGGACTTTCATTCCCACGAATTCCCCGGCAATCCGCTCATCAATGTCGACGTAGTCAACTTTACTTCGCCATATGTCGCCTACTGGGATCGTTACGGAAAAAACAGATCCTCTTCCGGGGGTCGAATGAACGCGAAGCGGATGCTGCAAAAGATCCGCAAGCCGTGCGGCAATGTTGAGGCCCAAGCCCAGGCCTCGTTTCCGACTCTCCGGATCGGCGTCCACCTGATAAAATTCGCGAAAGATGAACTCAAGCTGATCGCCAGCGATTCCAGGCCCCGTATCTGCCACCTGGATTTCAATGAAACGCCCCCTTCGGCGCAGGCCCACCAACACTCCACCGTGTTTCGTGAACTTTATCGAATTGGCGATCAAATTGCTGAGAACTCGCTCAAGCAGAATACGATCGCTTTCGATCGTGGTGGTACTGCTCACGATGCGGAGCTCGATCTTCTTTTCCTTCGCATGAGGCTCGAACTGAAGCCGCAACCTCTCAAGCAGGTAAGAAGCCTGAAAGTGCTGTTTTTGTACCGCGACGCGATTGGCATCCAGTTGTCCAATTTGCAGCAGCGATTCTAGAATATCTTCCATGACGCCAACGGCGATATCCATGGCCTTGAAGATGTCTGCCGCGTCGCCAAGAGCTTTGTTCTCCAACGCTGTGAAAAGCAGTATCTTTAGCGTTGCCAACGGCTGGCGCAGATCATGATTGGCTGCCGCGAGGAATCGACTTTTGTTTGCGTTGGCTTCGTCTGCTAGATCTCGCGCCTCCGACAAAGCGCGCTCGCTGCTGCGGATTGTCGTCGTATCCTGGAGTGACATTAGTATGCCGCCTGGCAGGGTTCGCCAGCCAATTTGGTAAGACCGGCCATCTGACCAACTCCAGGTAGATTGAGTCTGCATGTCGATGTCTTGAAGATTAAGCAGGACCCAAGAGTCGAGGTTGTCTCCGGTGATTAATTTTGGTGACGCTGCCACAGCGCGAAGAAAGCCGTCCAGCGTGCTGTCGGTTAAGTCTCCAACCAATGGAGTGAACAGGGCGCGGAAATTTCGATTTGTGCGAAGCAGCCGCTTATCGTGTGTCCAGTACGCAATCCCCTGACCAAATCCCTCAACGACTTCCTCTGGCCATCCAGCAATGTCGTGCTTGTTCTCAAGAGGGGAAGTTCGCCGCACAACCCCAAGCACCTTCGCTATCCCGTGTTCCGAGAGTGCTGGATAAGCGGTGTCTTGCACCAGCAAAGTCTGACCGTCAGTCGTGCGGTACTTGATACTTACTTCCGACGTCTTTCCCGATCGCAGGCGATCCAAGTGACGGTTGACCTTGGCAGCGTATATTTCCGTTAAGCGTCCTTCCATCAAATCTGAAATCGGGAAGGACGCTAAGCCGGCAAGCTCACCGAGTGACCAGTTCACCGATACGCGACCGTCATTTTCGAGGGTTACACTGTAGAATAAGCGGGATGCCCGCTCCGCAAGCTGAGCGATCTCGTGGACCGTGGGGCCTCTTCCAACATATTCCCGCAACGTAGCCCACTCCCCTTAAGGTGTAGCTCTTAACTTCTCTCGTTCGGCGTGAGTGAGCTTCGCCGACAGGTTTCGCAGATGAACACGAACGGTATTGGGGCTTAAATTCAACCTCTTAGCAATTTCTTCATTTGAATAGGCCGAACTGGCAAGCTGGAAAACCTCCATCTCGCGTGGCGTAAGCTCTCCTATTGCAACCGCGCCATCGACCCTTTCCTTGACGGGGGCTCTATCAGTAGACCTCCGCTGGAGAATGAGGCGAGGAAAGGCGACGTTCCCGTCCAGAAGGAGTTGTAGTGCGCGGAGCACTTCCTCACCGCTTGAGCTTTTCGGAATATAGCCGACAACGCCTTCATCGATCGCGCGCATGACGTGGTCCCTGTCTTCATGAACTGAAATCACTGCAACAGGAACATCAGGATGGCGAGCACGCAGCACTCGCAACCCCTCGAATTCCGTGAAGCCCGGCATCATCAAGTCGGTCAGCATTAGATCAATGTCTGGGTGTTCACGGAGGTGCGTCAAGGCTTCATCAAAACTAGCAGCTTCGAGCGTTATCGGCTGCCCGTCTATAGACTGTACCGCATGCTTCAGCGTTTCTCGAACAATCCAGTGATCGTCGGCAACCAATATTTTCATTTCAAACTCCAGGCCGCTTGCGCCTTTCGCCCGCAGGCCAAATATCGCTTACACTACACCCCTATTTTTGCGATGGATACTCCTTATCTTACATCCGCGCGTTGATTAATCTTGTGCTTAATATGATTAATCTAATTACGCAAAAAAACCCTTGACTAATCGATGATCCGCATGCTTCATTAATTCACAATAAAAAATTATTCCATACAGGAATGGGGAACTACGACATGCAAAACATCAAGCGCAGGACTCTACTACAGTTGGGAGGCAGCCTTCTGGTTTCTGGTGTTATGAGCCGAAAGGCCGTATCAGCTGACTTGAAGGTGATAAAAATTGGCGTAATCCAGCCGCAGCAAGGTGACTGCGCGCAATGGGGGGTGCCGATTACGCGTGCAGTGGAAATGTGGGCGGAGGAGCTCACCGGAACCGATGGATTTCTGGCTGGGGATGGTGAACGCTACAAGCTCGCTGTCGCTGGTTATGACAATGTCTGCTACGCCGCCGGCGACGAATTGAAGGCCGCCCGGCGAGCAATCCTTGACGACGGCGCTCGTTATCTTCTTCAGACCTATACGCCGTCATGCCGTCAAGCGATCGGGCCGCTTACCAATGACTCGAAGGCGCTGGTCACGTCTTACGGCGCAGGCTTTCTAAGCGATCAATTTCCATATCTAATCGGTGGTGAGACGGGCCAGCCTACAGGGAATATGTTGGTTGCTAGCCATATTCTGGAATCGCACCCCAATGTGAAGCGCGTGGCTGTCATCACCGCTGACACCTCTTTTGCGCAGGCCGCGCGTTCGTACATCAAAGCCGGTGTGGCTGTTCACGGGGGGCAGGCCGAACTTGTCTACGACAGCAGCTACGGTGCTGCCGCAACCAACGACATGCTTGGACTGCTCACGCCGCTCATGGAGTCCAACCCGGATTTTGTGTACGAGGCTGGCTTCACGCCAGGTCAAAAGGCGACGATGGTTTCGACCCTCGAGCAGTTGGGCTTCACAGGCATATACGCCAGCGAGACGTGGGAAATCGGGTTTATTCAACAGGCCGGGCTGCTCGATGCAGTCGCAGGCCGGCTGTTTAGCGGACCTGCCGTCGATGCTCAGGAAGCGACTTATAGCCCTCGAGCAAACGCCTTCTACAAGCGATATGTTGACAAATACGGTGCGGCGGAGTGGGCGTCGTGGGCTTCGGCTACCTATGCCGCCATGGGCGTCTTTGAGGTTGGATTGAAAGCCTCGCCGTCGATTGATCCCGAAACGGTTAAGAAAACGCTCTACGCGATGGAAGTCGTCGATCATCCGATCTTCGGAGCATCCAAGTGGGGTGGTGAGGATGTTTTCGGCGCCAACCATCATCTTTATACGCCGCAGCCGATCTATGGCGTGGAAAAGGATGGCTCCCCGTCGATCGCAGGCGTTGTGTCCACCTCGGATTGGTGGGCGAAAAACAAGCAGATGGCACTTCCGGTTCTGAAAGCCGGCGGCCAAGTTTACGTCAAGTGACGTTTTGCCCCGGTGAGCGATAAACTCTTCCGGGGCCTTCCCATCTGAACAATCAGAACTGCTACCTGGAGACGGATTGATGCAAATCCTCGCCAACGCGATATTTTTGTCGACTTTCTATCTTTCGTTTGCCGTGGGTCTAACCATCATTTTCGGTGTCATGCGCGTTGTGAACTACGCGCATGGCGAGATATTCATGGTGGGTGGTTACGTCCTCTTTCTTACGGCTTCGTTGCTGTACGGACATCTTCCCGGCCATCTGGTTTTGGTGACAGCGATCCTGATCGCGGCCGCAGTAGGGTGCGCGCTGGGGACGCTTATCTACTTCGGCTTGATCACACCGCTTAAGGATCAACCGTTTTCGATTTTCATGGCAACTCTCGGGCTTTCGTTCGCCCTGCAAGTCGGAGTGATCCAGACATTCGGCCCCGTCGGCCGTTCAATTCCGGCCCTGATCCCTGGCATTGTTCGGGCAGCAGGCATGATCCTTCCTACACAACGGATCGTCGTCGCCTGCATCACGCTCGCCATGATCGGGCTGCTTTGGCTTGTGCTGAACCGGACGCGAACGGGGCGGGCGATCCGGGCCGTAAGCCAGAATAAAACAGGCGCTTTGCTGCAAGGTATCAATCTGCATCGCATCGGTCTGGTCACGGTGCTCTTGGGCAGTGCCCTCGCTGCGAGTTCAGGCGCGCTGATGGGAAGCTTACTGAACGTCAGTCCATTCATGGGCGGCGAAGCCATCTGGCGAGCCTTCATCGTCATCATCGTAGGCGGAATAGGAAGCCTCCCGGGGGCAGCGCTCGCTGCGATACTTTTCGGGGCGTTGGATTCCACGCTTACCGCCCTGGGGTACGGTTTCTCCGTAGCCTTGGTGGATGCTGTCATCATGCTCGGCATCCTGTCTATCCGTCCAAATGGTCTTCTGGGAGCTCGAGAGCGATGAGCATTGGTCCGTCGGCGCAATCCATGGAGTTTTCGGTCTCTGTCACCGAAAGTAAGAACTCTCCGCTCGTCAGTGTGGTGGATTGCATTTGTGTAATAACGTCTCTGATAATATTCGCGTTGCTAAATGTTTTTCTGCCGGAATATTGGTCTCAGGTTCTTATCAGCTTTCTCATTAACGTCATTATGGTTACGAGCTACCGGCTGATAACCACAATGGGGGGCTGGTCTTTCGCCCATGTGGCATTCGCCGGTATCGGTGCCTACACGATGGCACTAATGACGACCAGCCATCTGGCACTTTCGCCGTGGTTGGGTCTGCTCGCTGGTCCGATGATGGCGGCTTTGATTGCGCTGTGCCTGTCGTATCCCATCCTCAGAACGCGCCAATA
>Ga0170475_119047475_pt1 | contig 16139 bp, 13 predicted proteins | sample Soicark_Litter_5_FD_111474 | JGI IMG/M metagenome (GOLD analysis project Ga0170475, IMG submission 111474) | Avena fatua rhizosphere microbial communities from Hopland, California, USA. Combined Assembly of 48 SPs
CCGCAATGTTCCCATCCGCTTCCACTACCTTTATATAATAATATCCATTCGCAGGGTTATTTATTGTTGCAGAATAAGTTGCACTATTTGAAGTGAAATTCTGAATATTTAATTCCTGACCGCTATTAGTTATTATTGAAACTTTTCCTATTTTATCTGTAGCGTCTTTATCAGATATATCAACATTAATTTTTAATTCACTTATATCGGAGCTTAATATGGAACCTAGCAGCTCACCATTTGCAGTATACTTAATTTGCAAATTTTCATCTTCGGTAGCATAGACCTGCATATTGTGAAGCGCTGCATAAACTCCAGCCTTTGTAAAGGTATCTGTTACTATAGCAGTTCTCGCTGTGTTTGAGTTGCCCCACAAGCCTTTATGATTATCTTGGTTGTTTGTAGGAGCTACATGCCAGCCTTTATCAAGTGCCTTTATATAGTATTCGTAGGATGGGAAATATCCACCAGAGCCTATCGCTCCTTCACCATTTCCTACCTCAATTAAAGATATTTGGTCATCAATTGCAGCATCATAATTTGAAAAGGCATTGAAATCACCAAAGGTTTTTCCAGGATGATTAAATTGAGAAATAGAATTAGGTATAGTTTTTAAAAGCTCATAATAATTTTTCATTCCAACAAAGCTTGAGGAGTATTTAGAATTATTTCTACTGACAAAACCATCTGTATTAAAGGTATTCATATGCCCAACCTGACCTGTCCAGGTCATTTCATAGCCATAAAAGGAAATAAAGGTATCTGACGCTGCAGCCTCTGCTGCTGAAATCCCTTGTTGCCATTTAGCGTTTGTACTGCTTGTAACATATTCTACAGGAGCGCTTGTAGTATCAAAATAATTTGAGTGATCTGTTACAGCAAAGAAATCTAGTTTAGCAGTATTTTTAGCATAAGCATATGCTTCAGTCAGTGTTCCCGAACCATCAGACTGAGTTGTATGTGAATGTATTTGTCCAAAATAAACATTTTCTACAACCTTTGCTTGGGTATAAACAAAAGTATTTTCTACACTTGACGCATTGTCTTTTACGGCTTTGGCTTTGATTACTGCAGTATTTCCCGTCTGATTAAATTCGTTTATTGTAATTGAGGCGGAAGTTGCATTTACTGTTTGTGTAGTACCATTATTAAGTGTATATTCAATAGCTGCTCCCGAGGTAACGGTGGACAAGACTACTTTACTGCCTTGCGCAATCTGTGCGCCAGTAGCTGGGATTGCGGTAACAGCTTCTACAGTTGTGCCGGCCGGTGGTGTAGAACCCGATATTGTATCACCAACTATTTTGATGTCAAACAACCGGGAGGTTCCGCCAGATGCAACTTCTTCAGCCACAGGATACGTTCCTGTACCAGCTCTGATTGATATATTGCTTGTCTGCAAAAACCTTAAATAAACTACATCCTTATCATTAATAGCTTCAGGTAATACTAAATCCGATTTAGTTAAATTTGCTGAATAAGATACAGGGTTTGTATAAGCTCCATTTGTAACATCTTTGAAGATTGAATTATCTGTGCTGTATTGTAGCTTAAAGTCTCTAGGACCAGTTCCCGATCCAAAAGTATTAAATGATATTTTCAAATTTTCATAGCCTTCAGTTGATATAGCTACTTTCCAACAATTAATATTAGCACCCGCATTCCAGCCATTAATTGAGATTGACTTATTACTAGCTGTATATGTTCCAATGGTCCCTCCCATCGAGGTTGTAAGTGCTGCAGTATTTGCATAAGTACCACCAGTTGCAGCAAAACTAGTTAGCGTCTTTGTTGAATCAGGATTTGATGTGAAGTCCCATTGTGCGATTGTGACATCTGTGGCTGCTAAAATTGCAGCAGGTAGCATTGTTTGTAGCATAACTACAATTAAGAATGTGCTTAAAATCCGTTTTATTGTCTTGGTTTTCATAATACCCCCTTATATAATAATAATGTATAGTTCTATATTAGGTTATATATGTAAACTCTTTATGCAATATTCTGTTAATTGATTAGTTATTATTGTAAATTTTTTATCAACTTAATTTAACATAGGAGCAATAAATCTTCTTCATGAAAAATCAGTCTTATTGGAGTATATTTTTTTGAGATTTCCTTCCATACCTCTTTATCAACTTCCCACCTAATTTTTGAGAAATTATTCTTTTGACTGGTATTTTTATTTTTTAACATAATAATATAGGAAAATGGATTTTCAATAACTTTAGTAACTTCACAGGTCATAGTATTTTGAGAATCCTGTTTTTCCGTATACTCGAAATAGTGTGCTCTCATACCTACGTGTTTAATATCCTCTGGTATTATACTGTTCGTATGCAACAGTATATCCCAGTCAACTGCTTTTAATGTATGCTCTGTAAGCTTTTGGGCTCTTGATATGTTCTTACATCCAGTTAAGAGTGCAGCTGATAACGTTTTAGGATTCTTAAATAAGTTCTCCTTTTTACTTATAACCTCTACTTTACCATCTGAAACAACAGCAATAGTATCTGAAAAACGGTATACTTCATTTCTATTATGTGATACAAACAAGACAGTACCTCTAAAAGTTGAAAGTGAATCTATTATTTCCTGTTCTAGTTGCCACTTTAAATAGCTGTCCAGAGCACAAAAAGGCTCGTCTAGCATAATAATTTCCGGTTCTGATGCCATAATTCTCGCAAGCGCAACCCTTTGCTGCTGCCCACCCGAAAGTTGGTAGGGTCGTTTTTTCTCAAAGCCCTCTAGATAAAATGCTTTGATTTTTTGATTTACAACCTTAATACGTTCATTTTTAGGAAGTGCCACCCCGACTCCAATGTTTTCTTCTACCGTCATATTCGGGAAAAGTGCATAATTCTGAAATAAATACCCAACTTTTCTTTTTTGAGGTGATAAATTAATGTTCTTTTCTGAATCAAATAAGACCCTGTCGCCTAAAATAATTTTACCTTCATCTGGGGTTTCTATACCAGCAATACATTTTAACGTCATACTCTTTCCACAGCCTGAGGCACCTAGTATCGCCATTATCTCATCTTGTGCAGAAAATTTCACATCAAGTGTGAAATCCTCCATAACTTTTTTAATGCTAACATATAGAGACATTAGATATCACCCCTTCTTGCTGTGCTTTTAGTTTGACGGTTATTCCAAAAATTTATTAAAATTATAGAAGTAAAGGACATACTACAAATAATGAAAACCCAATTGTAGGCTTTTGCTCTGTCCCCTGCTTGTACCGCCGTATATACAGCAATAGCCATTGTTTGTGTTCTCCCGGGAATGTTTCCAGCAAGCATTATTGTTGCACCGAATTCCCCAAGTGCTCTTGCAAAAGTAAGTACTGTTCCTGCTATGATACTTGGAATTACATTAGGAATAATAATTTTACAAAATATTTTAAACTCTGATATACCAAGTGTTCTAGCTGCATAAATTAGCGTGATATCAAACTGCTCAAACGCCCCTCTTGCGGTTCGATACATTAATGGAAAGGCTACCACAATTGAAGCAATTACTGCTCCAACCCATGTAAATACAATATTAATGTTAAACTGCATTAATATTTTCCCAATTAAACTGTTTTTGCCGAAAATAACTAATAAAAAAAAGCCAACTACAGTAGGAGGCAATACCATGGGAAGAGTAAATATACCATCTATTAAACCTTTGAAACGTCTGACTTTTAAAACATACCGTGCAGCTGCAATTCCTAAAAATATTGTTATTATTGTAGCAAGAAAGGCTACTTTAATTGATATATAAAGCGGTGATAAATCCATGATAATCACCTCCTATGATAGACGGATTTAACCTTTAAGTTATTACTTCATTTCAAAACCATATTTCTTAAATGTGTTTACAACCTCTGTTGTTGATAAAAAGTCTAAAAACGCTTGTGCTTCCACCTTATACTTACTGCTTTTCAGCACAGCTACTGGATATATAGCAGGCTTGTGACTGTCTTTTGGTGCTTCACATACCACTTTAATTTTATCAGAGGAAGTGGCGTCTGTCGCATAAACCACTCCACAATCAACCTCCCCACTTTCAACCCAGGTAAGTACCTGTCTTACATCATTACCATAATTTGATTTTACCTTTACCTTGTCTAATATACCCAGCGAAGTAAATATCTCTTCAGAGTACTGTCCAACCGGAACACTATTTGGCTCTCCTAATGCAATTTTTAAAACCTTGTCAGTTGCGATATCTTCAAAGCTTTTAATCTCTTTCGTACTATCCTTTGGTGTAATCAATACAACTTTGTTTACAAGTAATTCTTTCTTTGTATCTTCTTTAATCAAGCCTTTTTGTTCAAGGGCGGTCATCTGTTTTTTGGCTGCCGACATAAAAACATCTACAGGTGCTCCCTCTTCAATCTGTGTTTGTAAGGCTCCAGATGAACTAAAGGTATAGGTGATAGTGACGTTTGGCTCTACGGTCTTATACATTTTTGCAATTTCTGCTGCCACGTCTGTTAAGCTTGCCGCTGCCGCTACCACCAGCTCAGCTTTTTCTGAAGTATCAGACGGATTCACTGCTAGCGCTTCTGAGGAACTAGCTTTTAATATTTCTGCTGATGTATCTGAATCCGGAGCAGCAGATAATTTAGTAGCACAGCCTGATAACAGCATTAGTATCATTGTGGCAGTAATAAATAATATTAATATGTTTTTTCGCATTGATCTCATATTAACCTCCTTTGTGACACATCGAAAAAAAAATTTTTAGATTTATTTAAATAAAATTGCTCTTGCATCTTCTTTTAAATTATTAGCATCAATATGATTTGGACTAATATCAAAAAGCTTATCTGCAGATGTAATAAATTTATTCATGTCACAATTTCCAGCTCGTTCACCAATTCCGAAAAGTGTTGTATCTATAAACTCTGCTCCCGCTTTTGCAGCTTCTAAGGAATTTGCAACAGCCATTCCAAAATCATTGTGTGCATGAATTCCAATAGAAATCCCTGTATTACTAATAATCTCACTTATCGACTGGTAGGCTCTTGAAGGAGTCAAAACACCAACCGTATCAGCAAACCTGATACTTGCAACTCCCATTTCCTTTAAAGTATTGGCAAGACTAATAATAAAGGTAATGTCTGCTCGTGAGGCATCCTCCAACCCAACTGTGACTGTATAGCCTTTGTCTAATGCCATACTAACGCACTCTTGTAAATTTTTTTGGAGCCAAACCTTGTTTTTTTTCAATTTAGAATAAATTTGTACATAGGATACCGGGGCACTTATATGAATGATATCAGGGCAGCAGTCAAAGGAATGTTCAATGTCCTCTTTTTTCATTCTATTCCAAGTCGATATCCTTACTCCTCTTCTGTTGCCGATAATTTTGCAGATAGTATCTTTTTCATACTTCCCCATAGCTGGAATTCCTGCCTCAATTTGATATATACCTGCTCTTTCCATTAACATCGCAAGCATTACTTTTTCATCTATATTAAATGCAAAACCGGGGCTTTGTTCTCCGTCACGAAGGGTTGTATCTATTAGATATTTTTTTACCTTCATATTAAGTACCATTAGCCTTTCTGGCTCACAAAAATTTGATGAATTAAGCACGTACTTACCATGAGCCGGATAAGGCGTAAAATGGTACTTTGCACATCGCCATTTCGCACGTTTTTTATGCGAAAATATTGGCGGTGCATAAATTCCGCCGGAGGCAGTTTAGTTTGAAAGTGTTTTTCTTTCAAACTAATCCCACCTTCCGCAATATATAATTATTGAATTAAAGCCTTGGCAAGTGCAACAAATTCTTGATCAGTTATACTTCTCTTTAAGTAAATACTCTCTTGCTGTACGGAACTTAATAGTTGTGCAACCATATTTTGAGGAAACGCTATGTCATACTCTTTTAGCTTTATTTCTAATGTTGTACTTCCTGAATGTTTACCAACGATAACTTTCCTTTCTCTTCCCACAACAGCTGGCTCAAAAGGCTCATAATTTGAACAATTCTTAAAGATTCCATCAACATGAATACCCGATTCAACCTCAAAAATGCTATTACCAATTACCGCCTTATTTCTAGGGATAATTTCATTAGTCAATTCTTCATATAAGCTTTTTATTTGAACAAATACTGACAAATCTAAATTAGGTTTATACCGTTTGGTAATACGAAGTGCGATGACCACTTCTTCCAAGGCAGCAAAGCCCCCACTCCCAGAAAAGCTGACTACTATATTATCTCCACCATTTAATACCCATTCAGTAGCCAGTGCACTAGCACAATAGTAATTATTCTGAGGGCAGAACTCAATCCGCCCTCTATAATTTTTTTTTATTTTATTAAATACTGCTAAATAATCATGTTGTAATAAATCATCAAGTCCAACAATTCTAATGTTTTGATAGTCAGAAAATTTGTTCAAAAGGTTGACTTCTCTTATATCATTTACCTGAATTTCAGATATAGTTCCAGTAGGTGTATCAAATCCACTATATCGACAAATATATTGAGCAAAACCCCTATAATATTTTATTTCTGTTGGATCCTGAACTCTTAGAATTGTCTTGCTTTGATCAATACTTTCACCAAGTATTTTATATATAGGAACAGTAATTTCTATAAAGTTTATCCCGGTCATCAGCAGTAATTTGTAGAACTCCAATATCTTTCTCTTTAGGGCAGCTTCATTCTCAAGAGAACTAGAAGTACTCAAAGTACATAGAGTAATATCTGTAATTCTAATCATAATAGCTCCCCCTTATACTGATATCAATTACTAACACTGTTAAAAGCTCTTAACACTTAAAATTACATTTATATTAATAATTCTTTTACCTTTTCTCCCCCCACAAGATGTTTTTCTACAATAACCTCTACATCCTCCTCAGTTACATTTCCATACCATGTGCCCTCAGGATAAATAACTACAACAGGACCTTTATCACAAATTCCAAAACAGCCTGTATTAGTTACCATCACATCACCCGACAAATCCCTATCGTCTATTTCCTCTATAAATCTTTGAATAAGCTCTACACTCCCCTTGGAATGACAATAGCCTTTCTGTGTTCCATTTATCCTACAGCTTGCACATACGAATACATGATATTTTGGGCTCACCATAATTGTAATCCTCTCTTTCATTTTATTCAGATCGCGCAAAAACTTTCGGCGATCCAAGAACTATATTTATAAGCAAATTTTTTCTACAGCTTCCTTAACTGCATCTTCTATTCTGTCGTAAGTTGTAAAGGTTTCTATTGATTTTTCCTTCAACTTTTGTTTTGGAGCTTCACCAATTCGCATAGCCAAAACCCCATTACAATCTTTTACTGTTTCAAGAATAGCTTCCATTTTACCTTCTTTATTTCCTCCCCCCATTCCATCACAGCTGTCAGAGCCTTCACAGTATTTTGTTACACTTCTTCTCTCTTTAAACCGGATGCTTTTATTCTTGTATTCATATATATAAAAATCACTTGCATGACCGAAATGTTGGTCTACCAATATACCACTTTTTGAAGAAACTGCGAATAATAAAGGTTTTTCTTCTATTGCTTTCTGCTGCTTACTATTACTAGAACTGGTGCAGCCTCTAAAGTTGATAGATTCGTCATTATCTAGTGTCCCAATTGCATCAGCGCGGCATTGATGGCAGTGATACATTTGCTTCAAAGTTCCCTCACAGCGTCTTCTCATCTCGGTAATTTCTCTATTGCTGGTTAATGGCATATTTTCAAAAGCACTTCCTACCACAGGAATCAACTGCATAATATTAGTAATTTCACACCCCAGTTCCTTTGCCTTTTCTACAACAATAGGGATATGAAACTCATTAATGCCTTTCAGCATTACAATATTTACTTTACATATTACTCCAAGTGAAGTTAATCTCTTTATTCCTGCCATCTGGTTTGCCATGAGTATAGCCGCACCAATTTCCCCAAAGTATCTGTGTCCCATATAGTCAATATGTTTATAAATTTTAGCTCCAATAGTAGTGTTTACTGAATTCATTGTAACTGTAACGTGGGATACACCTAGCTCTACTAATTCATCTGCATATAAAGGAAGCAAAAGCCCATTAGTAGATAAGCAGAAGGTAACCTCTGGATCCACTTTTCTAATTAGTGATAATGTCTTTTTTGTATTTTCAAAATCAGCCAATGAATCTCCCGGGCCTGCAATTCCAACAACCTTCAGGTTTGGCATCTTTTCTTTGACCAACTTGTACTTTTGGCATGCTTCATCAGGAGATAGAACTTCTGTTGTAACTCCTGGCCTACTTTCATTTGGACAATCAAACTTTCTGACACAGTAATTGCACTGGATATTACATTTAGGTGCTATTGGCAAATGCATTCGAGCATAATTACTACCACAACCATTGAAACAAGGATGCATTTCTGTCTTCTTTGCATTTACAGCTTTATTATCTGTGGCATTCTTACTCTCTACATGCTTAATCTCCACATTTTTATTCTCCACATTCTTCTCAGCATTAGCCTTCTTTGTACTATCTTCTATATCATGCTTTAAATCCTTGTAATACTTTTCGTACATTTGACTTCGAAATCTATGCTCTTTTTGGCTTAGTAAGGTATTTGTTACCCTATCTAGCAATACAAGTGAACCATCATAGCCAAGCATCCTTACACGTTGGCCTCCGACATGATCATGAATAGGAAAAGCACACCGTACAAGTGGAAGCTTGATTTTTTGCTCAATTCTTCTACCGTCTGAGCTACCTATCATTATATTTGCACCTAATTTCTGAGCATATTTTTCAATTTTGTCAAAATCACAATTATCTAAAACTTCAAATTCATCTATATATAGAAAGTCTGCTACCTTTTGTATATCGCTTTCAAGCATTTCCTTTAGCGAACTGCACTTTGCTCCTGTTGAAACCAAAACAGGCATAATACCATTTTCAACACATAAACGTGTTGTCGAATATACAAAATCAGGCTCTCCGAATATAACAGCTCTGCCCTCAGAATTATACTTATGAGAGTCAATCATAGCATCTAGATATCGGCCACGTGCTTTCTTTAGTGCTTCTGCCTGTCTCCCTCCAGCCTTCTCGATTTCAGCAATAAAGGTATCAGTATCACGAAGCCCAACTGGTAAGTTGCATCTAACAAAAGGCACTCCATAAGTGCTATTTAAGTATTGTGCTGGAGAATTTTCTTCTTTGACAAAAGAGGAAAGTTCAATTGTAAGTTTTGCTCCTCCCATAAGTGAAATATCCTCAATAGATGTTCCACCAGCTGGTAATCTATTATAAACTTCTGTATGCTGACCATCCAAATTTTCAGAAAGATCTGGAAGTAATATATAATCAACATTCATCGAATCCAATAGCTCTTTTATATAACGTGTGTCTGCCGGCGATATTATTCCTGTAATAATATTTACTTTATTATTTTTCTCCGGTTTCATTTCTACATTTTCTACAATAGCTCTCAGTGCCTTGAAAAACCCTTCATACTGTGTTCCTGAATATCCTGCAGAGGATACTGGAATTATTTTTACCTTTAGCTCGGGATGAATTTCATAAAAGTTATTAATGATTCTCGGTACATCTTCTCCGATTGTTTCTGCAAGGCAGGTAGTCGCTATCCCTATTACTTCGGGATTGTACAATTCAATCATATTTTCTAGACCCTTAATCAAATTGTTCTCTCCACCAAAAACAGTACCTTCCTCTGTCAAAGATGATGAAGCAATGTCTACAGGTTCATTGTAATGTGTGGCCATATGACGCCTTATATAGGTACTACAGCCCTGAGAGCCGTGAAGTATAGTCATGCAGTTTTTTATTCCATAAAAGGCACTAACTATTCCCATCGGCATACACATTTTGCAAGGATTTACACTTAAATTTACTAAGTTTTTACTCATGCTGCTCCCCCCATCATATCGGTTTTATATTATTAACGCTTCAATCTTCTCTCTTCCTTTTTTACTAATCTTTTCACTAATCCTAGGTACTTCTAATGTGTTCCCACACTGGACTATTTAATGAAAGATTTATTTCCTTTGTAAAATTTATTACACCATCATATCCGGCAAGAGCGTGCTTTCTCTCATGGTTGTGGTCACAGAAGGCAATTCCCAGCTTATATGCCAGAGGTCTTTCCTTTACTCCTCCCACCAAGATATCCGCTTTCTTTTCCTTCATAAATTTTTCTAATTCAGATGGATTTGCATCATCTAAAATTACTGTATTTTTTCCTACCAAGCTAGCGATAATCTCATAATCTTCTGTCTTTCCAGTTTGAGTTCCAACAACTACGGTTTCAATTCCCATTTCATTAAACTGTCTTATAAGTGAGATCGCTTTAAATCCTCCACCTACATAAATTGCTGCTTTTTTGCCTTCCAAATTTTTTCTATATCTATCTGAAAAACTTTTCAGTCTATCTTTTTCCATGTTAGTAAATTGCTTTGCTTTATCAATACTTTCCTCAGATCCAATTGCTTCTGCTATACGTAGCAATGATACAGAGGTGTCCTCCACACCAAAAAAACTAACCTTAATAAATGGAATTCCCATTTCCTCTTCCATTTTTTTTGCAAGATAAGTCATAGAACCTGCACACTGTACCAGATTTAATTGTGCAGTTGGTGCTTTAATCAGTGTTTCGTAGCTTGCGTCTCCTGTAATGGTTGAAACTACAGGAATCCCTATTTCCTTTAAATAATTTTTAATTATCCATATTTCGCCCGCGAGATTAAAATCTCCTAAAATATTTACACCGTTAGTTTTTGCTTCATTTTTAAAGGGCTCAATTAGTGACAGAAGGGCATTACAGGCCATCTTGTAGCCATATGACTTATTGCCTGAAAAGCCAGGAGATTTTACTGGAATAACTCTAATACCATATTTCTCTTCCGCCTGTCTACAAACGGCTTCAACATCATCACCAATCACTCCTACAATACATGTAGCATACACGAAAATTAATTTAGGATGATGCTTTTCAATAATCTCATCTATTGCTGCTGTTAATTTTTTTTCTCCACCGAATACAATGTCCTGTTCACTTAAATCTGTTGAAAAGCTGTTTCGGTATAAATCACTACCACTAGAAAGGCTCCCACGGATATCCCAAGTATAGCTAGCGCAGCCAATAGGGCCATGTACAATATGGAAAGCATCTGTAATGGGATTGAGCACCACTCTGGCACCACAGTATACACAAGCTCTTTGACTTACAGTTCCAGAAAGGCTGTCGCTATCACATTTGATTCTACCGCTGGAGCCTGTATGTCCATTACTAATAAAATCTTTTCTTTCATCCAAAATTTTCGCTTCTCTCATACCCTTGACCCTCCTTTTATATTTTTTATTTAACCCTTCTTAAAATGATTTTTATATTAAGTCAGCCGGTGCGAACCGACTGACTTAACCTTCACTAAGCTTTTACATTACCATTTCAAAATCCTCATCCGATGCATCTCTATCTTGTCTTTCCATTAAGGTATTAGCAATATTTTCAACTAGCCTCATTGCACCTTTATAGCCTACAATTGAGAAATTGGAATGTGCATATCTATCTAAAATAGGAAAACCTACTCGAATAAATGGAATGTCTTCTGCTTTTGCAATTTGTTTTCCATAACTAGTTCCTATAAGCAAATCAACTTTTTCGTTCTTAACCCACTGATGTAGTTCAAACAAATCACCAGCCGCCTTAGCAGTACAACCTTCAACATCAAACTGTTCAAAAAGTTTATTTGCCAATTTTACAAAGTGTTCGCCAGGTGTACCTGTTAATACATACTTTGGAATCATTCCCATTTCAAGTACTAAGCGTGTTAACCCAAGCACAGTATCAGGATCTCCGAATATAGCTACAGTTTTATTGAAGAAATAAAAATGTGCATCAAGCATTAAGTCTACCAATTGCCCACGTTCTTCTTCCAACTCATAGGGAACCTCTTCGTTTGATAATTCTGATAGTTCCATAACATACTTGTCTGTTGCATCTATTCCAATTGGAAGTGGAAGCAGGGTATAAGGTACTTTACATTTTCTTTCCAACACAGTTGCTGGTTCTTCACTAGTGAGCTCTCCCAACGCTAAAACCTTCTTGCAGTCACCAAGTCCAACTATTTCTGGAATGGTAGTACCTCCTTTTGGATACATGCTATAGTCACCTGTCATTGGAGCATCCATTACACCACTTTGATCTGGAAACATTGTGAAAGGAACCTTCATCAGACTTGCTATCCTTTTCATTTCTCTAACATCACCAGGATTTACAAAGCCAGGGAAAATTGCAGTTTTACCATTACTTTTACCCGTTGACTTGGATAGATAACTGATAAAGCCTGCCATCATATTAAAAAACCCATTTATATGTGAGCCTACATAACTTGGTGTGTTTGTGTGTACAACTATTTTCCCCTCTGGAAGGTCCATATCTTGAATATAAGCATTTAAGTCATCTCCTATGGTTTCACTCAAACATGTAGTATGCACTGCAATAATGTCAGGATTATATATTTCAAAAACATTCTTTACACCTGTTTTAATATTACTACCGCCACCAAATACAGATGCACCTTCAGTAAAAGAGCTTGTTGAAGAGATTGCAGGTTCCTTGAAATGTCTAGACAAAAACGTTCTGTGGTATGAGGCGCAGCCCTGAGATCCATGGCTGTGAGGCATACAGTTATGCACTCCAAGTGCTGCATATATTGCGCCAACAGGCTGACAAGTTTTACACGGATTTACTCTAAGCGCACTGCGTTCAGAAATTTCTTTTGGAGTTAGTTTAAGCATTATTTCTCACCTCCTACTAATGAAGCCTTAAGTGTTGATTTGTTTTTCCAAGGTGGTGTTACGAAGCCCCACGCAGGAGTGTAAAGTCCCATCGTAACATCACGAGCAAAGTTTATTGCACCTATAAACCCTGCATAAGGTCCGCTATAATCATAAGAATGCAATTGTTTAGAGACAACTCCTGCTTTTTGTAAAACGTATTTATCCTTAATACCTGAGAAAAACACATCAGGTTTTAATAGCTTCACGAATTCTTCAGTTTCAAAATGGTTTAAGTCATCTACAACAATACTGCCATTGTCCATTTCCTTGATAATACCTTTATAGTCTTCTAGAGGTATTTTGGTTTTTAATTCCTCGAGTTGTTCTTCGGACAAATATGCATGGTACTTTTGCTCATCCTTTTCAACATCAAGGTGCTCAATATTTTTGCTATCAGCATCCTCTTTTATAGTTGGTATAACTTCTCTACCCTCATAATCATCTCTGTGAGCAAATTCATGACCAGCGAGAACAGTTCTTACTCCAAAATCAGCAAGTAGATTTTGGTAATGATGAGATCTTGAGCCTCCGACATAAAGAGCTGCTGTTTTACCTTTTAATTTTGAAAAATAGTAATCCTTTTCTTCTGCAATATTTGCCAGCTCATCAGCAATAACTTCTTCAGTTCTCTCAGCTAATGCCTTGTCGCCAAAATACATTGCCATATCTCTGAGTGATTGAACTATTGCTTCTATCCCAATAAAGTTTATTTTTATCCAATCTATACCATATTTTGTCTTCATCATCTCTGCAATATAGTTTATAGAACGGTGACATTGTACTAGATTTAAGTTTGCTACATGTGAATTCTTTAGTGTTTCATAGCTGCCATCACCGGTAAATACACAAAGGACATCGTACCCAATTCTTTTTAAAATTCTCTCTGTTTCCCAGCCGTCGCCACCGATGTTGTATTCACCTAGAATATTAACAGTAAACTTCTTAGTTGGCACTGCATCACCTGTACCTATAACTCTTTTCATTAAAACATTATTGGCAATATGGTGACCTCCACTTTGACTAACACCCTTATAGCCTTCACAACTGTAAGCCATACATGTGATACCGTATAATTCTTCTGTTTCAGTTGCCACTGCATGAATATCATCACCTATAAGTCCAACAGGGCAAGTAGAACAAATCATTATACACTTTGGATGGAATATTTCTACGGCTTCTTTAATTGCCTGTTTTAGTTTTTTCTCGCCGCCAAATACAATATCAGACTCCTGAAGGTCAGTTGAGAAACAATACTCAATAAAGTTATTTCCATCTTCCGTTTTTGCTTTGTTTCTTCTCGTTCCCCAAGAATATAATCCGCAACCGATAGGACCATGTGTCAATACTAATACATCCTTTAAAGGTCCAAGTACAACACCCTTACATCCCGCATAACAACATCCTCTGTTAGTCATAATTCCTGGAATACTTCGGCTATTAGCAGCAATTGGCTGTAGCTTTGTTTCTTCATTAACCTCTATAATATGTTCTTTTCTATTTTTATAAATTTTTGCGCTGTATTTGTCTAATACAATATTTCTTACATTCATTTGCCTCACCACCCATTTTTTTATAGTACGGTTTCACCAGTTCTAACCTTGTAGGTTTCTTCAATTGGTAGGATAAATATTTTCCCATCACCCGGATTACCTGTTTGATTAGCTTTAATAATGGTCTTAACCGCCAAATCTACTTGATCATCCTCAATAACTATTGTAAAAAATCTCTTTGGAATAAGTCTTGCAGTTTCAGTAAATGCTTCACCAACTTGAGAAACTGGTAATTCTCCTGATTCCATAATGTAGTGTAAAACCGTTGCATCAAGACTTTTCTTTCCTCTTCCCAAACAAGGTCTGCAGCAAAAAGCTGGGAAACCTGCATTTGCAAGAGCTTCTTTGGTTCTATTCACCTTATTGGTACGAATAAACGCCATAACCTCTTTCATATACTTTACCTCCTACAGTCCTTGTTTAGCAGTACTTATTGTATACGCATCCAATACTTGGCTGATAAAAATTCTACCATCTCCGAAATTACCCTTTTCTCCTGTTCGTGCATTCCTCATTATCACCTTAACAACATCTTCCTTGTCTTCTTCTTTTACAACCACTAAAAGCATTTCTTTTGGAATTTCATCATACTGAACATCACCGATTACTATACCCTTTTGCTTACCTCTTCCATAGACATCCATCTTCGTTACTGCTGGAAAACCAGCTGACAATAATTCTGATAGTACTATACCAGTTTTTTCAGGTCTAATAATTGCTCTAATCAATAACATATTCTCATCCACCTTTTCTTAAAATAAAGTCTTGGTTTTTATATATCCATAAGCCCATGTTCCATCAGTAGTGCTTCTAGTCTATCCTGAGTAAGTGGCTTAGGTACAACATACATCTTGTTTTCATCAATCTTTTTAGCAAGAGTTCTATATTCATCTGCCTGTGCACAGGCTGCATCAAACTCTATAACTGTTTTCTTGTGTATTTCTGCACGCTGCACCATATTTTCTCTTGGTACGAAATGAATCATTTGTGATCCAAGTTCCTTTGCAAAAGCTTCAACCAACTCTGCTTCACCATCAACTTTACGGCTATTGCAGATGATTCCTCCCAATCTACAACCACCGGTGTTTGCATATTTTAGAATACCCTTTGCTATATTGTTTGCTGCGTAAAGTGCCATCATTTCTCCGCTTGCAACAATATAAATTTCTTGTGCTTTTCCTTCACGAAGCGGCATTGCAAAACCACCGCAAACAACATCTCCAAGTACATCATAGAAAACATAGTCTAGACTATCTTCGTATGCTCCAAGCCTTTCCAGCAAACCTATAGAAGTGATAATACCACGTCCAGCACAGCCAACACCGGGTTCAGGGCCACCTGACTCTACACAATTGATGTCTGCAAAGCCTCTTTTCATAACTAGGTCCAAGTCGATGTCCTCGCCTTCTTCCCTAAGAGTATCCAATACCGTTTGTTGTGCAAGACCACCAAGAATTAATCTTGTGGAGTCTGCTTTTGGATCACAACCAACAATCATAATTTTTTTGCCCATTTCACCCAAACCTGCTGTTAAGTTTTGAGTTGTTGTTGATTTTCCAATTCCACCCTTACCGTAAATAGCTACCTGTCTCATAATAAATACCTCCCATTTCTCATTTAAAAAATTAAAGGCCTCTAAACAAAAGCTTTTTTAAAAGCTAACGTTTAAAGACCTCTTCGTCCACCGAATAGTTTCCCGATCTAAAATACTAGATAATAACACAAAAAGTCTCAATATTCACGTCATAGTAGAATAAGAGACTTCG
>Ga0170475_102656323_pt1 | contig 16132 bp, 15 predicted proteins | sample Soicark_Litter_5_FD_111474 | JGI IMG/M metagenome (GOLD analysis project Ga0170475, IMG submission 111474) | Avena fatua rhizosphere microbial communities from Hopland, California, USA. Combined Assembly of 48 SPs
AAGCTTAACCAATAGCGAGATCATCAGGAACAGTGGCGAGAACAGAACCAACGCGATCGCTGAGCAGCTCACATCGAAGTACCGTTTACACCAGCCGCCCACTGGGCGGGAGCACTCCAAGTAGTCAATATCCGCGTTGTCGATCAGCAGGACTGACTCGGATGCGGTGCTGTCTCGCATGTGCATCGTCATGGAAAGGAACTCTTCCTTCGTGGCGCAGTTAACGGGGTTGTCAAAGCAGCTATAACCAGTTGCCGAGTTTTCGAATTAGCTATTACCTAACCTCCAGCGCTAGCCCCCGTCCCATCCGAAGCCCTAACTGTGAGAAACATGCCTCACTGCCGATGATTCACAAACGCACTTCTCCATTCGCGGCGCGCGATTGCGTCCGCGTCCAAGTCGAGGCGCCCCACATCGGCGCGCTTATGATCACAATCCGTCGTTACGCAGCCAGCATAACTGAAGCGCAGCCCTGAAGACCTGCTTCACGCCCACCAGGGCGACATTTCTGTTCGGAGAACTATGCCATGGACTTTCTGTCCGACCCTCGATGAACTGGCACCACGATCTCACTGACGACGCACTGCAGCAAAGTAGTGAAAACATACCGGAAGACAACAGGATAATCCTGACCCAAATGATCCATCAGGGCAGGACATGCGGGTTAATAAAATGCTCGGAAGCGTACGTGCGGGCTCGCTTACACGCTGACATCTGCTGCCCTTCGAACCGCCCGATGGGACGGGTTAATCAAATGCCAGAAGGCGCACTGCGTTCGCTGGAGACGCCGAGACCTCCGCCGCGGAGTTCGACAAGAGCGAGAAGTGGTGTGCACGCAACTGGCGACCTGCGTCGCCGGTATCGGACCAGTCCGGTATCACTGTAGAGGTGCGTTCAATTTGATTCGCGGACGTGGCTTAACGCGGCTTGCGTCGATGGATAGAAGGTCATGGCATCCAGAAGCGAGCACTGACTCCAACCCGAATGCAACGGTAGCCACTGACCTCAACTCTCGCAGGGCAGTCTTGCCGACCGCAGAGCGGGTTAGCGTTCTATCGACGGCGAGATCGATAGGGCCGCCCTTCGTTGCCTTCGAGCAAAGCTGCACCGGCAAATTCACAAGGGTCTGCTGACCCGGCTGAGAAGATTGCCGTACATCCATCAAATGGTTAGCAGATGACGCCTCTTTGTAGAGCACCAACCGCATGGAGTATGCCAAGGAAATGGTTGCAAGGCCCGCCGCAATCGTACTCATGTGCTGGAGTTGAATCGTCACCCAGGCCATCAACATTTTGTGATTGATCCAAGCGCCGGCTTTTGGATTGGGATGTGCTTGCTTGGCGAACTGTGTTGCTATACCGCCGCAAGTTGCTTGGCAAATGCTAGGCACTGGCATAGGGCTTGCACCTCCCGAGCCACGGGAAGGGTGGAATGTTGCGCGAGGTTGTTATGGACAAGGATCTCTTTTGCAGCTTCCGGGATGAGCAGTCCGCTTACTGCTTCGTGGAGGCACGCATTTGGCGCGATGGGCCCAGGTGTCCTCACTGCGGCGGATCGCAACGGATCGGCAGGCTGCGGGGGCAAAGTACGCGAATCGGAACGTATAAGTGCTACCACTGCCGTCGGCTCTTCAGCGTGCGCCTAGGCACGATCTTCGAGTCAAGTCATGTTCCTCTGCACAAATGGCTGCAGGCCATGTATCTATGCGGCTGCGGAACCAAACCAATCAAGCCGCAGCGATTGGGTGCCATTCTGAACGTCTCATTCAAGACGGCCGTGTTCATCATCAGTCGTTTGCAGCATGCAGCGCAACAAAGCGGCGTAATTGGCTCTGGAGTTCGATATGAATCCCTTTCCCGCGGTGGGGATCATGCGGACGACCCCGCTTCCGCGTAACGCGAAGCGACACCTGTTCCATAGACCGAGAGTCCGATGGCCACGCGTTTTGCGCGCAACACGGTATTCAGCACGATCGCGGGCCTCTGCTACTCGATTGGCGCATTCCTCACTTCAATCATCGTCGCACGCGTTCTGGGGGTAGACGGCGCGGGCGTCGTTGCCCTGGCGATCTGGATCGTTACCCTTACAGTCGCACTCACGGATGTTGGCGTATTCTCCAGCTTGACGCGGTTCTTGCCGGAGCTTACGCACGGAGGCGATCGGCAGCCGGCCGTTCAGCTCGCATCTTTCTTGCTGCGACTGTTCTTTCTATTAAGTCTGTTGCCATTCTTCTTCTACGCACTGCTTGCGCTCTGGCCTCGGCTCGCACCCCTCAGCCGCTCCATATTTGGTCAGGGTGAGCACAGTGTCCTTTGGATCTTGGTTGGCCTGGGCTGCATTACTCAGGCGCTTGCGACCTTCATGCAGGGCTACTGGCGTGGCATGCAGCAGTTTGATCGATCCGCCTATGTGTTGATGGTATCTGTTAGCTTCCAGCTCGTTACCGTGACGGCCGGAAGCATTTTGTTCGGCATTCCGGGCGCTTTGGCAGGCATCTTCTGTGGCTCAATACTGCCTGCCCTATTTTGCCTCACTGTATCTTGGCGGGAACCGCCGATCTCTTGTGAGCTCAGGAATCGCGTCGTCCGCTATGCGGTATATTGCTGGTCTGGATCCTTGGCGTCGACGTTCGTCTGGTCGCGAGTAGAACTAGCGTTCTTGAACCATTATTTTGGCAGCGAGCCAGTTGGCCTGTTTTCGGTTGGGCTAACGCTTTCCACCATGGCTACCCAAGGGCCCATGTTGCTTACAGGCGGGCTGCTGGTATTTCTCTCCGAACATTTCGGAAAGAAGAATTTTCAAGCAATTCAGGACACCGCGGCAACCGGTACTCGCATCTTTGCGTTCATGGTCCTGCCGTTGTGCTTCGGGATGGCGGCCATTCTGCCAGAGTTGCTTCCGCTCATTTACGGACCGTCATTTCACTCGGCCGTGCCCGCCGCGACCGTGCTGGTGGCGTCCGCCGGCGTGGCAGCGTGCGCTGCGGTGGCCTCCAACGTGGTCCTTGCGCACGAGCGGAGCGACCTTTTTGCGTTGAGTGGTCTCGTCGGTGTCGTTCTCGCCCTGCTGCTCGGATTCGTGATCATTCCCTATTTCGGGATCATGGGCGCTGCCTGGGGCCGGGCCTTCGTGCAACTCGTCATGGTGGTGATCGGCTTTTGGTTCGTCGAAAGGCGTTTGAACTGCCCCATGCCATACAAGCATCTGGCACTATTGGTTGCAGCTGCAGCACTATGCGCAGGAGCCGCGCGTGCCGTACTCGTGGTCATCCCCGGCATGCCTGGCCTGTTTTTGTCGATCACCATGGGCGCGCTCGTATACTTCGCTGCGGTGCGGTTGTTCCACGCTCTCCCCCAGGAGGATATCGACCGGCTCCATTCCCTCATATCTCCGCTCTTCGATCGATTTCGACGAACGATTCAAACCACATGGCGGAGACTTCGTCCCTCCTAGGATCGTCTCGAACGGTTTGACGGTTCGTTCCGCAACATCATGTTCAAGTTCGGAAGGTTTTGAAATCGGGGAATTTTTCAGGTTTAAATCGCTTAATTGGAAGCAGGCTGAGCTTCAGGACCCTTTCCGCCCAATGTCCCACCGCGGTGTCACGCAGGCGCTTTTTGAGAGAAGCATAAATGGGCTGCGTAAGAGCGCGCATTTGCTCGGGCAAACGGGGCCGCTTGTAGAAAGTCACGGTATTTTGATGCCACAGAGCAGTGTAGTCGGATTGCTGCACGTCATCGAAGGCCCCGAGCGGACCCCGCCGGGTCGAGACGGCGACGACGTAGGTCTTTCCCATCACCGGAAACTCAATACGCGAATTGGAAGCTGCGGGATCGGGAGAGAATATCCAAGCTCGTCGCGACGAGCCACATGGGATCAGAAAGCATTTAGTTTCGAAACCATTCTTGGTTGAAAAGAACCTATAGAATAGCTCAGGAGAAAACTGGTATAGACCATGTCCACAACTGCCATCCGCCTGCGTGGCGATCACGATACTTCCCCCTTCGCTAACGAGGGAAGCGTATGTTCTCAGGACCTGCGGCACGTCAAAGACATGTTCTATAGTCCCGAAATCGATCACGGTATCAAACTTGGTGGACCAGCCGGCCGGAAGGGGCTTGTTGAGATCGTGCACAATGGTCGCACCCTCGTAGTCGGACGCGTCGATTGAGTCCACGGAACGTGCCCCCAGATGAATCAAGAGACTCTCGCAATACTCGCCATATTCAATCGATCTGTCATTTGGGCAATCGCCGTCACCCATGGATCTCCAGATTGCTTTCGCGTCGGCGGCATCGAAATGGATCTGTTGCCTACCCACGGTAAGGCAGCGCCCGAGCGGAACATTTGCCTTGCTCCTGATGGCGACAAGAAGTTTCAAAAGATTCGAGTCAACGCCCATTTGTCGCTCCTGACCGTGCAGAGAAGAGATACCGTTGGTTCAACGTGCTACTGCCTGTAATCTGAGACAAGTCGAAAGATCCCATGTAGAAAACGGTTCAGCTGTTTAAGGCAGTCCAAAATGCATGTTCGGCAAGACACTCATCGGAGACAACCATGATAGATGACGTCTATTCCCCCAAATTTTACGACGTTCAAATGGCGGGCTCGACCGCGTCGGCCCAGATCGTCGTTCCGCACATTCTTTCGCTGTTCCAGGTCTCTTCCGTAGTCGATGTCGGGTGCGGCGTTGGCGGCTGGCTTCAGGTTTTCGACCGCCATGGTGTCAAGGATTATCTTGGCGTCGATGGGGATTACATTCCTCGTGCCAAGTTGAAGGTTGCGGCCGAACGATTTCGCGCCGCTGATCTCACCGCACTCCCGGACCTTGGTCGTCGTTTCGACCTCGCATGTTCTCTGGAAGTCGGGGAGCATCTGCCCGAGGAGTTCGCCGCACAGTTCGTATCCGGACTTGTCGCGGCCGCGCCAGTCATTCTGTTCTCCGCGGCGATCCCGTTGCAAGGGGGCACTTCTCACGTTAACGAGCAATGGCCGACATACTGGGCAAATCTGTTTGCCTCCCATGGGTACGTAGCTGTGGACTGCATTAGGCCGGTGATGTTCGATAACGAAAAGATCGAGTGGTGGTACCGCCAGAACATGCTTGTCTTTTGCCAAAGGGATAAGTGTCCGCAGGGATATCAGCCGACCACCAGCGCATATCTACTTAACAGGATCCACCCCGCCATGATCGAGCACCTGGTGACTCCGGCATCGGGCACTGACGCAGTGGAAAGGATCCGCCGCGCCCTTCCGGTCCTGAAAGGTGCGGTCGTGCGTAAGCTTAGCCTGCGTTGATCGATGTATTTCGCCGCCCCATGTCGCTCATTTCACGAACTTGTTTAGAACGATGCCGAGTATTTTTTGAGAGGGTCGATCGAGGCTTTCAATGAGTGAGCGCAATGCATCCGTGGGCGTTGCGTCAAATTCCGCAACCACAATTATGGCATCAAGTATCGGGCTGATCACGCGCACGTCTGGTCCGGAGGTGGTTGCGGGCAAGTCGATGAAGATCACATCGTATACCTCCCGAAAATGCTGCACGTTTCGCCGCATGCTCTCTGAACTGAGGATATCGTTGAAATTGGAAATCGAGCTCCTCGCCACGATCGGTAGCAGGGCAGGCTTTGGTCGCTTGTTCAGCAGCACGGCTTGGTCAATCCGGGAGTTTCCAGCGAGGAGTTCGACGAGACCGTGCTGCGACGAGGCGGCGAGTGAGGTAGAAAGCGCGTGGGTGCGAACATCGCAATCCACCAGAAGGGTTCGCCGACCGGCGGCTGAGAATGCGTGCGCAAGATTGCTCGCGACAGTGCTTTTGCCTTCGCCGGGCAGTAGCGAAACGATGCCAACGCACTGAATCTTCGTCTCGAGCATCGCAATTTCGATCTCCGCCTTGATGCAGCGGAGATCGTTGCTGAACATGGAGTCGGGCTCGGCAAATACGTGGCTGAAGAGGCTGGAATTTAAAAGACGCTGTTTACGTAGTCCCGGGACGTGAGACAACATACCCCACAGTTTGCTGAACACGGAGTCGGGCTCGGCCAATAGATGGCCGAAAAGGCCGGAACCCTGTTTACGTAGTCCTGGGACATGAGACAAAGTACCCAACAGCGGCACTTGCAGTTCGTTTTCAACCTGACGACGCGAACGCAATTTATGGTCGACAGCATGGTGAAGTCCGGCGCCGACTCCTCCGATCAGTGCGCCAATGAGAGTGGCCAGAGCAAGGACCAGGGAGGATTTAGGCCAGCTCTTGCCTGATGGCTGAGAGGCGGCCGTAATCACCCGGCCATCTCCGGTCGGGAAAGAGTCCAACTCGATTACGCCCGTGCGTACAGCCGTATCCAATGTGGCAAGCTGACCGCGCAGGTCTTTGATTCTCATTTCCAGAATCTCGCCACCGCGCTGGGCAGCATCCAGCCGTGCGACGATCTGATCTCGGATATAGGCGGCAGTGACAGAGTTAGCGACACGGGCGGCCGTCGACGGGTTCTGAGACCAGAACCCGATTTCGAGGACATACGATTGCCCAATACGTCGGACGGTCAACCGCTCGTTGAATCTTCCCATAACTGCCGTATCGATGGGCTTCGCATCCGCTGAGTCGGGCGAGCCCTCACCGCCAGTGCCCCTCAGGAAACTGAAGAAAGAAGATGCCGGAGCGCGAAATTCGGGATCATCCATCAGCCCGAGCGCGCGGATCACTTGGCGTGAAATTCGCTCGGACTTCACGACCTGGATTTGACTCTCCAGTTGCGAGCTGTCGAGCTGCATGAGATTGAATTCGGTCGCGGTCCCAGCCGCTTGCGGCCGCTTCGGGTCAATGAACACCTGCGCTTGCGCCACATAGACGGGTGTTGCCATCATCAAGTAGGCCGCGCCGAGCGCCAATGCCGATAGAACGCAAATTCCAATGAAGCGGCGATAGCGGCGGACAAATCCGAGCACGTCGCTCATGCCGAGTCCTGGCTCGGCCACCGTCTCCCTGCGCGCATTTTGCATTGTGATGGAAGATCGCGGAGTTACCTGTAGCATCGCGGACGATCCTCTTGGTCGGGTGGGTCGCGTTCCGTGGAGGATACGATCACTTACCTGGCTCCTTTTGATACGCCCGGATATGATCAACATACATGAACGATGGGCTCGGCGTTTCGTTGATCGGCCATCCAGCACCCATTGCCAGGTTCACGAGCATGAACATCGGATAATGATGCTCTGGAGGCGTTTGTGTTCTTCCGATCTCGACATGATCCAAATAGAAGATCGTCAACTCGGGTTCGACCGATACGCCAAACGTGTGAAAATCCTCATAGAGCGAACCGGACGGAACCTTGTGCCGAAGAAGCGCCTGATAGGCACGGCCGCGCTCGCTCTTCTTCCAAACATGAATGACCGATTCATACATGTCGGGAAATTTTCCATAGTGTTCGATAACGTCTATCTCGGCCGAGGTATCCTCTTGCTTGTTGGCAACCAGCCAGAATGCCGGCCATAGGCCAGGTCCCTTCGGCAGCTTCGCACGCATTTCGAAATAACCGAACTTCTGTGAAAACCCGTTGCCATAATGGTCCGTGGAGGCAAGCAGCCCGCTGCGCCATCGTCCGTCCTCTCCACGCCGGGCCTCGATCCGGAGAACGCCATTTTCAACCGTGAAGGGGAAACCTGGAACCGGATCGGCAAATTGAGCGTCGCCAAAGTCGCCGTTCCAGGGGGTGTGTGCAATCCATCGCGTTCCCGGACCCCACGCGGAAACATCCAACCGGTCAAACTCCTCGTTGAACGTAAGCGTGTAAGCCGACAGATCCAGGACGCTCTTTTTTCCCGTGTCTTCATCGGTTTGACCCAACGCGACAGTCAAGCCGATCCCGAGCCCTGCCAACAGGACAAAGGCGATCAATCGCCGCACGAGCGGGGGGGCGACGCGTGGAAAATTGGGACGCTCTTTATCGCTGGAACCGGAGAGATTCATCTGGAGTCATTCCTTGAACGCGCGTCGATCGGTTCTGACGCGAAGGCTGGAGGCTCGCCGGCGGAGGCAAGTCGGTCAGCCCGCTGTCTCATCGTCGGGCCAGTCCGACATCCGGCGGGATGTCCACCTCGACCTGTACGACGTCGCCTGGCTCGACCGGGTCTCCGTCCCGCACGGCAATCGTTTGCATCTCTCCACCACCTGCGCGTCTGACGATAGTGAGTCTTGGCTTTTGCTGAAGTTCCGCGATGCGGCTGCTTCGCTGTGGCGCGACCACCTCCGAATCGTGAATCAGTCGCTCCAGCGTAATTCGCTTCTCAGCAGTGGTGGCTAGCTTTCCCCGCACCATGCCGAGCTCAACCAGAATCTCGTCCTGCCGCTGACTCGTCAGATCGGCTGCATCGCGATCAGTCTTGCTGATGTCTTGCTGTGCGCGCAACATCGCCAGATCAAGATCAAGCTTGGCAGCCTCGAATTGAGCGGCAGTCTGTTCGAGACCGAGCCTGCGTGATGTTATTGCAAGCCCTCGTTCCACCAGCTTGCTGACATCCTCCAACTCCTGTCGGGCGAGACCAAGTTGCCGCTGAATGGTCGCTTGCTTCGCTTCCATCGATTTGATCTCACGCTGCAAAAGAGATTTCACCTGGCTGTAGGACTCAAGCTTCGACCGCAATGATTCCCGACGCGACGTGAACAGCAATTCCTGCTCGCGCATCGAGTCGACAGCGACTCGATTCCCTGTTTTCTCAGCAAAATCGGCGGGAAACGTAATCTTCTGAGCATTCGCAAGCTCCGCCTCAAGCCTCGCTTCCCGACTCATGAGCGCAACTCTTTCCACGATCAACTCCTGAAGCTCGCCTTTGCTCGCGATTGCCTCCCGGGCGAAGCGTTGGAAATCTGCAGCACGATAAAGCCCCCCCGCCACGCTCATGGCTTCGAGGACGGTCATGCCCGGTCGGTAATTATACTCACCCGGCTTCTCGACGTAGCCCAGGATGTAAAAGGGACGATACTGCATCACCTCGACGGCGGTCTCGGGTCGCTTAGCTAGTCCTATCTCCGCCTGGAGGCGATCGGAGATGTCCGCTGCAAGTTCGGAGGGAGTGCGATTTGTCGCCAGCATGTTTCCCAGCAGGGGCAGCGATACAGTTCCTCCGGCTCCGACGACGAATTCGCCGCCCAACGCCGTCCATTCGTGGATTTGACCGGTGGAAACGCGCCACTCATACACTTTAATCCGAAGCTTATCTTGAGGGCCAAGCTTATAGTCGGCGTGGCTTTGAGCAGCGGATAGAAATGCGTTCAGAGCGACTAAAAGAACAATTGCAACAATGCGGCCAACGCTCATGTGCGTTCCCTTTGTCGAAGCTTTGAATGACACAGTGGGATCCGAATCGGGCGCATAAACCGGCGAAGCCGAACCGTACCCACCTTGCATAAGGGACCGCCGTCGAGCGCTGCAATCCTGACCAGCGCTTTGCGCGAAACCTTCGCTGCTAGTTCAAGCACAACACGGCCGGGTCATACACACGCAATTAGATGGCCATATGAGCTTAGCAAATAGATGGCCGAATGCGCATTAGCAAATTAAATTTTTGGGTTACGTAACTCCAAAATCCAGTGAGTTCATCCATGGCGTCACAATGCCGCTCTTCTTCCCGCGGCCAACGATGCAACCTGCTCGCGGTTCCTTCCTCGTGCTTTCTTTCCGTGACCTTCGCTGTCCAGCGTCGACATCAGCTCGAGATACAATTCCGCAGATCGCTGCCACGTAAACAGGCCAGCCCGCTCTATTCCTTTTTGGATCAGACGCCCGCGGAGCCCGGGGTCATTCCTGAGCGACAGGAAGGCTCGCAGCCAGGCGCCTCGGTCATCGGGAGAGGCGTACAGCGCCGCATCACCGCAGACTTCTGGCATGCTTGCGCAGTCCGAGGAAACGACCGGGCATCCGAGCGCCATGGCCTCAAGGGGAGGCAATCCGAAACCCTCTGCGCGAGATGGAAAGGCCAGACACAAGCAGTTCTGATAAATCGCCATCAGTTCGCCATCGGTGACAGGTCCCACCCAGGCGATGTTATCTGTAGCGGCACTCAACCCGGGGCCACGAAAAACCCGGGCGTCCAGCCGTCCAACAACTGCGACTCGAATGCCATGTCGAGACAACTCCGGCGCCAACCCGAGAATCAGATCGACATTCTTGTGCGGCGCCGGACTGCCGATAACGACAATCGTGTTGCCGTCAGCGATGCTTCCCGCAGATCTTGCGGGGTCAGGCTGCCACTGGCGAACATGCTCATGACCGTCGGGAACAACGCGAACCGCCTCCCGCGCTATCAATCCATGTCGAGCCATCTCGCTGGCGGAGTGGTGTGAGACGGTGGTAACGCCAGACGCGACGTTCAGGACCCGCGGAATGACAACGCCGTACAGCATACGGAAAGCAAAAGAATAGCTTGCCGGGTACGCCAGTGTATTGAGATCATGAATGCACACGATCTGCTTCTTGCTGAGCACGGTGCTCGTGTTGCATAGGCTCAGTATTCCATTGCGAGCACGCAGCGGGAGTGCGATCTGCTCCCATAAATGACCGGAAAGCGCCGCTCCTGCCTTGCGAACGGTGATGCATTTGAGAGGCGGTATGGACGTGTTCGATTGAGGCACCAACAATTCAAGGCGGAGATCCCGGGCGAGGGGGTGCCCTTCATTCAGATGCGCATCAAGCGCACGCAGGATCTCGCGCCCGTATCTTTGAACGCCCGTGACGTTCTGGGTCAGGAATCGACCGTTTATGGTCCAGTTGCGAGACATGCCGGCTCTATCCAAATTCTCCGACGGGGTCAGTTCACGCTGCTGCGGTCTCCGGCTCGAAACACACGCGGATGGCTCGCCCTATTTCTCTCTACAGTCGAGGAGATTTGAATAGCGGTCAGGATGCTCCAGCACGGTGCGTTCCAGGGTAGGCCCCGTTCCGCACGAGTATTTGATGAAACACACCTTCAGCTGTCCCGCCTCAACATCGCCGTAAGTACCGTTGTTGCAGCTGAAATCACAGACCTGCTGCCCTCGGCAATTCAGAATGCCGTTCGCCGTAAAGTCGCGCCCCTTGAGCGGTCCCTTGTATTCGACCGAGATGATTCGGACTTCCGCCGCATCCGCGCAAACGGCGAAGAGGGAACCAAATAACAAGCTAACCGCCAGCGCGACCGACCACGCGGCTATCGATTGTCCAAACCAGCGCCTTGATGCGAACCCACCCGGCGATGACACCGACATAGCCGCTCTCGTCACTTGCGTGCGCGACTTGCAACCTTGATCAAGCGCTCGTGCTTGAACGAACCTACTCAACGAATTTTCTCCTGGGGGTTCCCTGCGTTCGGTTTTGGCGTGAGATATAGCCACTGCTGAACGCCGGCGCGCCGCTCGTCCATCAGGTCAACTGTCATTCTAGGGAAAAAGCGAGGCAAAAAGCCCATAAAGCTCCGGGGGTAGTCCGAGACCACTCGTTGTCTGGCCACAAACCGCTCAATCTTGTGCGTCGGGCCAAATCTGCTGATCAATCGGTCCGTACATCCCGGTACGAAAGAGTCGTGTGTCTCGACGAGTATGTCGGCGTTCCCTAGTTCTGGGCAGCTGGATGGGTCAAGCAATTGCGACTCGCCCCCCTCAATGTCCATGAGCACCAACGTCGGCTGATGCGCCGTCTGAAGCTCCCGCCGCAGGTCGCTCAGGTCGCACCGTCCAGATATGCGAATGCGATCTGCTACGCCGTTCAGTAGCGCAGCGCGTTTAATGACCCGGTGCAGCGCCGCGAGGGCTTCGAACGCGACAACGCGGCTGCGAGGTGATCGATACGCCATCCCGATGGCGTAATAGCCGTCGGCAGCTCCGACATTGAGGATCGTGGCGTACTGCTTTTGCAGAATTCTTTCAATCACCTCGCGCAGTTCGAGCTCGGTGGACCCAAGTATGTAGCTGACCAGGAGTCTTCGAGACACTGGTGACAACTCAAGCCTCATTCCGCGGAAGGGTCCTGCCACGACCTTTTTGCCTGAGGCCACCTGGATCAAGGTGGTGGCAGCATGCCAACGCGGCATCGTCACCCAACGGATAGGTGAACGAGCCGCAGCCGGCAGCTTGCGGTAGGCGCCATACATCTTGCGCCAGACGGGCGACGCCTCGAGTGCAATCCAAGTTGCGTGTCGCATTGAGACTAACCTCGGGTTATTTAGGGCGAACCAACGGTCGCGCCATCCAAGTTCTGATTCAGGTCGACAAAGATGCCAAATCGCCGATAACAACTTTTGCTGCCGTGGCCACTTCGTATCTCATCCCGAGGGCCTTCCTGGTTAAGCCACGACCTGCTTTGCCGGCGCAGTGGCGTGTCCACGCGCCGGCCATCCCTGCAGATGGTCCTTGAGGATGCCGAGAAACATATCCACCTGACTATCTATGTTCAGCGCGAGTCGTTCCGAATGGGCGCGCGCGGCAACCGCCTTCTCCTGGTAAAATCGGCTGTCGTTCCAGAGTTTTTTGATTGCTGCAATCCAACGTTCTGCGGGTGAGTCAAAACCGAGGACGATGCCCCCTGGACCAACAGCCTCCGGCAATCCGCCCCGATCACTTGTCACACAGGGGATGCCGCTGAACTGAGCCTCCGAGACGACGCGGCCCCAGGTTTCGGCTTCCCATTGGCTCGGAACAAGTAGAACTCGGGTCTTTCGATACACTTCACGCATATCGTAGGTGCGCTCATGCATAACGATATTTGGCGCCCGCTTGAGACCCCTTCGCAGCCGCGCCTGCTCACGCAACGGAATTGGCCATGCCTTGACGAAGCAGAATGGAATGTCCGGAGCGCCGGCTGCGATCTCAAGCGCGAGATCGACGCCTTTGACCGAGACCGGATTTATGAACGTAACGAATTCAGGGTTTGCCTTGGATTGATAGCGCTCGGGACGGAACACGGGAGGAATGACGGGCGGCGTGATCCCATACCGCGCCTCGAAGCGGCCTGCAGTAAAGTGTGAATTGGCGATGTATCCCAGCATTGGAAGGTCTTTGGCTTGCGCCCGCCGCCCCCCGCATTGCCAAGTGTCGAACTCCAGCCCATGCAGATATGCCACCGTCGGGAGTCCCAGGCGCGCGAACGCGCCGGCAATGGTCAGCATCGAGCCGTCCTGAACGACGACAACGTCATGCGCAGGTAGCTCGGATGCAATCTGCCACGGCTCTCTGCTGCGAAAGACAGGATAGCCTAGCTCCGTCCCCATGGTCTTGTGGCGACCTTGGACGCGCATTGAAATTGCATGCCTGACGCCGAACCAGTTCCCATACGCCAGCCGCGTCAGAATGGAGATCTCGTGGCCGCGCCTTACCAGTTCGGTGGCCAATTCGTGCGTGTTGGTATTCATTCCGCCGAGCAACTGGGGCAGATAGGGCAATGCGGATGCAAAAAGGATCTTCACTTTGAGCCCGATCAAGCCTGCGCCAGCGCCTCGTCATAGACAGCCAACGTCTCCGCGTGCACGCGATCGAGCTGAAGCCAACCGATATTGGCGGCCGCGCGCCGCCGCCAATCCGCAAGTTCGCTCGAGCTTCCAAGCAGTCGTGTGAGGGCGGCTGCAAGCGCCGAAGGATTCGACGGAGGGACAAGTATGCCGGCTTCACCGCTTTCCAGCGCTTCGGGAATTCCACCGACGGCGCTCGCCACGATCGCACATCCAGCCTCGCGCGCTTCGGGAATCACGAGTGGAAACGGATCCGCGCGGGACGCAAGTACGAATATATCGGACTGTTCAAGGTAGCACCGCGGATCCTTAACAAAACCGATGAAATGGATTCGATCGGAGCATTCCGTCGCGGCCGCCTGAGCCTCGAATTCCTGGCGCTCTGGACCCTCACCAACGAGATACAGCGCAGCCCCGGGGAAATCTTTTGACACGGAAGCGAACGCCGCAATCAAGTCATCGATACCTTTTTGCCTGAAAAGACGGGCAACTGTCGTGATCGAGGGACGCCGCATGCCGATCGGCAAGCCGTCAGGCACGCGCTGATCGCGCCGCGGGGAACCCAGCGGACCGTTCTTGATCACTCGGAGCTTTCGGACGGGAATGCCCCTGTCCGACATCGAGTCGGCGACGGCAGTGCTTACCGCAATCACCACATCGCCCAGACCCATGAGCACAGCTTGCCGCTGTGGCGCATTATGAACCGTAGTGATCAGACGAAAGCCCAGGCCGGCCCGCACAACCCAGGCGAGAACCGCGCCTGGAACCATATGTGCATGAACGATATCCGGCCGAAAGTCTCTCAATGCGCGCCGCAAGGACAATGCTGCGCGCCCCAGGGCAACAGGACGCCGAGCTTCCTGGTCGATCTCGAAATGCCGGACGCCATGATGGGCCAAGAGGCCCAATAGGGATCCTTTGTTGCTCACAAATGCGACCTCATGTCCTGCGTCGGCCTGCTTGCAGGCTAGGTCTACAGCAACGTTGACGACTCCATTTCCGATCTCGTGACAATGGGGCGCCGAATGGACGATTTTCATCTGGAACTTAGCTCCGCGGCTACAAGGAATCCGGCTATAATGTCTAATCTGTCACAGGTGCCGCCCAACCCCACGCTGCGACGTGCCCTCTGCTTTCCTCCCGCTCTGCTCTGGCACCCGGTGGGTGCCGCGACAATTCGCATTTGGAAGTTCGTGGACGGAATTTCAAAGATTTTTTCAACTGCTCGTTTTCTCTTACAAGTCTAACCCAGCATCGGACACGCAAAACCGCACCGTTGTCGTTTCCTAACCCAGAACAGGATTTATCTAACCCAGAGGTTATTATCGTATTTGTGAACGAATAAGGCTGTTACCGTCACGATGTCAATCGGTATCAAGTTATATGCTTGGGTTGGATACTCATAACGGCTAGCAGTAACAACACGCCGTCTGCTGATGGTGGGAACCGCCTCATTCGCCGGTCGGCTTCTCGCTTTTTCTAGATGGAGTCATTGCGAGATGTCGGGCGGTCCCGGCGGCACTATCAAGGCAAGATTGAAAAATGAAGGTCGCGATTGTCCATTATTGGCTTACGGGCATGCGTGGTGGAGAGAAAGTCATCGATGCACTATGCGGAATGTTTCCGCAGGCCAACCTCTTTACCCATGTTTACGTTCCCGAGGCCGTTTCTGAAACCATTCGCCGGCACGACGTTGCAACCACGTTTATTAACGCGCTACCTCGCGCAGCCCGCTGGTACAAGAACTATTTGCCCCTCATGCCGATGGCCTTGGAACAACTCGATTTGCGAGGTTACGATCTGATCATCAGCAGCGAGTCGGGGCCGGCGAAGGGAATTGTTGCTCCACCTGGCTCGCTTCATATCTGCTATTGCCATTCTCCAATGCGCTATGTGTGGAATATGTATCATGACTACCGAGATCGCTCAGGGCCGCTAAAGAGAATGCTAATGACGCCATTTGCCCATTACCTTCGCATGTGGGATGCCCAATCCGCTTCTCGTGTTGACCATTACATCGCTAATTCCAAGAATGTTGCTGGGCGTATTCATAGATATTACGGGCGGAACTCGGATGTTATTCATCCTCCCGTCGACGTAGATGCTTTCGAGGTTGTCGGCGAAGATGAGCTCGATGATTATTATCTCATGGTTGGCGAACTTGTCGCTTACAAGCGTCCGGACCTCGCGGTGCGGGCATTTAACCAGATGGGATTGCGATTGATCATAATAGGGGGCGGCGAAATGCTTGCGGAAATTCGCCGCTTGGCTGGTCCCACGGTCACTGTGATGGGCGCTCAGCCCTTCGACGTATTGCGCCATCACTATGCTCGCTGTCGGGCACTCATTTTTCCAGGCGAGGAAGACTTTGGCATCGTTCCGGTCGAGGCGATGGCCAGCGGCAGGCCGGTTATTGCTTATGGCAGGGGCGGCGCGACCGAGACGGTAATCCCCAACCTGTCAGGCCTGCTTTTTTCTAGCCAATCTGTAGAAGGAATCGTTGAAGCCGTAGATCGGTTTCGCGCCTCAAAGTTCGAGCCGGCCCGGCTCGTACAGCATGCCCGAACGTTCTCTACGGATCGGTTCGTCACGAGAATGTCTGCACACATCGAAAAGTTCGTACAGGCGCGCGGCAATGAGACCGAACCGGCCTAGA
>Ga0170475_100021362_pt1 | contig 16125 bp, 13 predicted proteins | sample Soicark_Litter_5_FD_111474 | JGI IMG/M metagenome (GOLD analysis project Ga0170475, IMG submission 111474) | Avena fatua rhizosphere microbial communities from Hopland, California, USA. Combined Assembly of 48 SPs
CTTGAATTATATAAAAGAAATGGAGTAAATTATGAGTATTCTTATTTGGAGTCGTAATTGTAACCTCATAAATTCTAAGAACGGTTGGAGAAAATATAGAAAATAGTACTTGCCGAAACACATATCCCATAGTACACGAAATCGACAGAACAAGGATGTCATAATAATCTGTAGCTGAAACAAAAAAAGCCGTTGCTATAAAGATGATGAAGACCCTTTCATCTGAAGAAAAGGTTTCTCCTCTGTCCCATATTGGTCCGACCAATAAAAAATTACGGAGATTATGAATTTGAATCTTAACGTCATTCGTTGTTCAGTTATTTACCGTCGACCTTTTACCACCTATTTAAAAGGATGAAGTTCAAATTACAGATTACTGGCCGATTATTTCTTCAGGGAAACCAATGTTATAGAACCTATTTGCTTTATGCACATAATAACAGCATCAATAAATAACGATTATTGTCGAATCAGTTTCTGAGCTAAGTCATATGCATAAGGTTTTAATCACACGATAATGGACGAAGTCCACCAATCAAATCCTATTCAATTCCAAAAACAGAAATATGATTAATATAGGTATCATTGGTTACGGCTATTGGGGCCATAATCTTGTAAGAAATTTTTTTTCTTTAAAAGATTGTTGTGTGAAAACGGTTGCAGATGCGCTTTCCCAACGCTTGCAACAATTGAAAAAAATATTTCCATCTATAACAAGCGTGAAAGATGCAACAGATATTATTTATGACTCTCAAATTGATGCAGTAATTATTGCAACACCTGTTACCACTCATTTTCGATTGGCAAAAGAAGCGCTTTTACAAGGCAAACATGTATTGGTTGAAAAGCCAATGACGTCTTCCGTAGAGGAAGCAGAAATCCTGATCGGTATTGCGCAACAAAAGAATCTTCTGCTAATGGTTGATCATACTTTTTTATATACAGGAGCAGTAGAAAAAATGAAACATTTAATTAATGAAGGCGAGCTGGGCAATATAAAATATCTAGACTCAACAAGAATAAATTTAGGATTGTTTCAACCTGACATAAATGTGCTCTGGGATCTTGCACCTCATGATATTTCTATATTAAACTATATTATGAACGAGCAGCCTTATAGCCTTAACGCTACTGGCATTACGCACACAAATAATGAGATGGAAAACATTGCCTATCTAACGGTCAATTATAACTCAGGATTCATTGCACATTTCAATTGTTCGTGGTCGAGCCCTGTGAAAGTAAGGATGATGTTGATAGGTGGTGATAAAAAAATGATTTTATACAATGACCTTGAACCAACCGAAAAAATAAAAGTTTACGATACCGGCTACAATTATACAACTGATGAAGAAAAAAAAAACATACTTGTTGATTACAGAACGGGCGATATTTATGTTCCAAAACTCAATACTACAGAAGCGCTTTCTGCTATGGCTAATGATTTTATAACCTGTATCAGCGAAAAAAAAGAGCCTAAATCTTCGTGTTATATCGGTTTGAATGTAATAAAAATTCTCGAAGCATCGAACATGTCCATAAAACATCATGGCTGCGAAGTTTTGTTGGAGGCGCCTGTGAAATCTTTTATAAATAGTAATTATCCCATTTTAATGAATGAAAATGGAAGAGGTTAACATTAATAATGATGCCCAACGCTTACAAAACGTACGCATAGGCAAAGGAGTGACCATTTGTCATTTCGTGAATGCTTATGGATGCAGTATTGATGATGGCTCTAAAGTTGGAACTTTTGTAGAGATACAAAAGGGTGCAACAATTGGTAAGAATTGTAAGATCTCCAGCCATACTTTTATTTGTGAGGGAGTACATATTGCAGATAACGTATTTATCGGGCATAGCGTAACCTTTATTAATGACAGGTTTCCGCGAGCAACGAATGAAGATGGCTCATTACAAAAAGAAAAAGATTGGACGTGTGAAAAAACCTATGTGGAAGAAGGTGCCTCAATAGGTTCAGGAGCAACCATCCTATGTGGAATCAGCATAGGGAAGAAAGCTATCATTGGAGCGGGGGCTGTAGTTACTAAAGATGTTCCCGAAAACGCAGTGGTAATTGGTAATCCGGCAAAAGTTATTAAATATCTTGAACAAATACCTGTATAAAAATGATCACAACAATCACCAGGGAAAAAATAGCATGTCTGGATCTTAAGGGTCAACACCGGCAAATTAAAAAAGAAGTATTTGATGTTTTTGAAAAAGTATATGATAATGCCGCCTTTTCAGGAGGAATGTTTGTAGAAGAGTTTGAACAAAACTTTGCATCTTTCAGCAATACAAAATATGCTGTTGGTGTAAATAACGGTACTTCTGCATTATACCTTGCTTTGCTTGCTCTCGGTATTGGACCTGGAGACGAAGTAATTATTCCTGCTAACACTTTTATTGCCACGGCATGGGGTGTTTCATATACAGGCGCTACTCCAGTATTTGTTGATTGTACTGCCGACACATGGCAAATAGATGCAACAAAAATTGAAGAAAAAATTAATGATAGAACTAAAGCCGTAATAGGGGTTCATTTGTATGGACAACCATTTGATGTTGATGCAATAAAATTAATTTGTGAAAAGCACCACATTTGTTTTATAGAAGATGCAGCGCAGGCACAGGGAGCAAAACATAACGACAAACCTGTAGGAGGATTTGGTGAAATGGCTTGCTTCAGTTTTTATCCGGGTAAAAATTTAGGTGCCTGCGGAGAGGCTGGTGGCATTACTACAAATAATGAAGTTTATTACTATCATTTGCTTAGTTTGAGAAATCATGGTTGCAAGGTTCGTTACTATCATGATGAATTAGGTTTTAACATGCGAATGGGCGGATTGGAAGGAGCATCATTAAATATAAAACTGAAATATCTCCAAATGTGGAACTGCCGCAGAAGGGAAATTGCGAAAAGGTATCAGCAGGAAATTAATAATGATGCAATTACATGGCAACAGCAACCAGAATGGGCTTATTCTGTTTATCATTTATTTGTAATTACAACAAATAACAGGAAGGAGCTTATTGATTATTTGAATGAAAACAATATTTATCCCGGCTTACATTATCCTGTTCCATGCCATCTTCAAAGAGCATATAAACATCTTGGATATCAAAAAGGTGATTGTCTCAATGCTGAATATCTTGCAGAGCATTGTTTGTCATTACCCATGTATGCAGAACTTACAGACGAGGAAGTAAGTTATGTTATCGATGTTCTAAATAATTATTGAAATGGCTCTTAAAAAACTGGTTATTTTTCCTTTTAACGGAAATGGCCTTGAAGCCCTTGATTGCCTGGATTCTGAGAAGTATGATTTTATTGGCTTCATAGATGATGACCCTCAAAAAACATCCGAGCAGTATCCTATTTTCTCAAGAAATATTTTAGATGAATACAAAGAGTTGTTTGTCCTTGCTGTACCTGGAAGTGATGCGTCTTTCAGAAAAAGAAAAGAAATAATAAATTCTCTTAGCATTTCTCATAATAAGTTTATAACAGCAATTCATCCTAATGCTTCCATTGGTAAAAAAGCAAGAATTGGTTACAACTGTTTAGTCATGGCGGGAGCTGTAATTACAAGCAATGCAGAGGTCGGCAATCATGTTTGTATTTTACCTAACACGGTAATTCATCATGATGCTTTAATAAACTCATATACACTTATCGGAAGCAATGTTGTAATTGCGGGTGGTACAACGGTTGGTGAGAATTGTTACATAGGAAGCGGCTCATGCATCATCAACGGAATTCATGTAGGTAATACTTCGCTTATCGGTTTAGGAAGCAACATAATTAAACATGTTTCGCCTAATTCAAAAATGGTGGGGAATCCGGCAAGAGACTTAAATGTGAAAGTCATTTAAATTTTTTTTGGCGGTATTAATATAGTGAGTAAAGTATTTCTAATTGTCTTTGTAAATGCCTGCTGAGATTTAGCTGCGACGAAGCCTGTTCCATCCTCAATTTGGGCTAGATTCCTTTCGGTATCACTCGCTTAAATACCGTGCATACATAAAAATTAAAAAGTGAAAAGCCAAGATTGAAAGTGAGTGGCACAGTATTGATTGAATGGCAAAGTGAAGAGCCCAATTAATTTAGATGAGTGGATAAAATTATTTTCAATTTTTCTTTTATCCTTACTTTCGTACTCATTTTGCTTTTCGCAGTTTCTTTTTTTAAAGCGCTGTCACCAATGATTTTTCATTGATCATTCTTATAGCAACAGGCATTAATTTCATTCTAACTGTTGCGACCGGCTATTATTTATTTCAGGACAGTTATCATTTTCTTCTTTTCTTGGTTTCATACTTATCATATCAGGCATCATTGTTTTAAGTTTAAATAATCATGCTCATGCATAATAAGATTTCAAACAGCAGGATTTTTATTACCGGGGGTGCAGGTTTTATCGGCTCTTATGTGGTAGAGGAATTATTAAAATATGATCCTGCAAAAATTATTATCCTCGATAACTTAATTCGAGGCAGCATTGAAAACATGCAATCATTTATGTATAATCCTGTTGTTGAATTTATTGAAGGTGATATACGAAACACATCAATGCTTGAAGAATGTATTGCAGGTGTTGATTATGTTTTTCATCTTGCTGCATTGCGCATTAATGCCTGTGCTGCAAGTCCGCATGAAGGATTTAACGTAATGATAAAATCGACTTTCGATCTTGCGGAACTGTGTGTAAAGTACAAAATAAAAAAGGTTATTTACAGTTCAAGTGCTTCTGTTTATGGCTTAGCCCAACATTTTCCAACGCCGGAAACAGATAACCCATACAACAATCAAACATTTTACGGCGGAGCAAAACTTTGGGGTGAACAACTTTTCCGAAGCTACAAGTTTATGTATGGCTTAGATTATATAGCACTTCGCTATTTTAATTGTATGGACCCAGAATGGATACCGACGGAAAATATACTGAAGTAATGATAAGATGGCTTGATTGTATAACTGATGGAAATACTCCGCTGATTTATGGCGAGGGAAACACGACCATGGATTTTGTTTATGTGAAAGATGTAGCAAAAGCTAATGTTGCAGCATTATTGTCAGAAGTAACAGATGAAGTATTTAATATTGGCTACTGTGAAGAGACAAGTCTTAAACAACTTTTAGAACTGCTATTGAGAGTAAATAATTCTTTTCTTCAACCTGAATTTAGAGAAGCAAATACAGTTAATCCGGTTAGCAGAAGACTTGCTGATAACAGCAAGGCAAAAAGATTATTAAACTTTCAACCGATGGTTAGTTTGGAGGAAGGGTTGTATGAATTAAGCAAATGGTATTTTACAAAGAAAGAAGCTTTAATTCAAAAAGTATGATACCAATAGCAAAACCGTATTTAACGGAGGAAGAGGCCCAGGCTGCTTACGATACAATCCTTACCGGATGGATCACTCAAGGTCCAAAAGTTCAGGAGTTTGAAGAAAAATTTGCTGCTTATACAGGAGCAAAATATGCAGTTGCAGTTTCTAATTGCACAACAGCATTGCATTTGTCTATAATAGTCTCAGGAATTAAAGAAGGAGATGAAGTTATTTGTCCATCGATGAGTTATATAGCTACGGCTAATGCCATTAAATATGTTGGTGCCATACCTGTTTTTGCCGAAGTGCAGCAGGATACCTACAATCTTGATCCTATTGACTGTGAAAAAAGAATTACAGGAAAAACAAAAGCGATTTTGCTCGTGCATCAAATAGGTATGCCTGCAGATATTGATGCATTTAAGACTTTATGTAATCAATACGACCTAAAACTGATAGAAGATGCAGCATGCGCTGCAGGGTCTGCATATAAAGGGAAAAAAATTGGGTCTCATTCTGAGCTTGCTTGTTTTTCTTTTCACCCAAGAAAAGTTATTTCTACAGGCGATGGCGGCATGATTACAACAAGCAGTGAAGATTACTATAAAAGACTAAAATTATTGCGTCAGCATGGTATGTCTATAAATGACAGAGTTCGGCATAATGCGAAGCAACTCACTTTTGAAGACCATGTGGAGATCGGGTATAATTACAGGATGACAGATATACAAGCTGCCGTAGGTATAAAGCAATTGGAAAAGTTGGATTGGATTATTGAAGAACGAAGAAAGATCGCAAAGGCTTATAATGAAGCTTTAAAAGATATACCCTTTATACGGGTGCCGTTAGAAAAGGAAGGTTATTATAGTAATTACCAGTCTTACAGTATCTATTTAAAGGATGACTGTCCTGTTCATCGAAATACTTTAATGCAAAGATTATTAGAAAGGGGTATAGCTAGTAGAAGAGGTATTATGAATGCGCACAGAGAAACTGCTTATAAAAATTTATCTGCTAATATAAGCCTTCCAGTTTCCGAAGATTTGCAGGATACCTCCATGATCTTACCATTATACGTACCCATGGAAGAAGAAGAAATGGAGTATGTGATTACTGGTTTTAGAGAAATAGTCAATAGTAATAAGGAAGATCATTCATCAAAGGAGAGAGTTGTTTCTCCAAAAATTATTGTTAGGTAGAATAACATGTAATGGCAAGTAATCAATCATCCTATAGGCAAATTATTAAAGCTACTTCCATATTTGGAGGAGTTCAGGTTTTCAATATTCTCATTTCCATAATACGTTCAAAATTTATTGCGGTTTTACTTGGACCGGCAGGTATGGGAATTGCGGGATCATTAATATCAACAATGGGACTAGTTGGAAGCATTACAAGTTTTGGTATTGGATCAAGTGCTGTAAGAAATGTATCGGTTGCAGTTTCATCTGAGGACCCCGAACAAATAAGAACTGCAGCATCAGTAGTCCGTCGTTTGGCCTGGATGACAGGTCTTTTAGGTACATTGGTTGTGATATTTTTGTCGCCCCTTTTAAGTGAAATAACATTTGGTAATAAAAATTATACAACTTCTTTCCTTTGTGTTTCTATTACTTTGCTTCTATCTCAAATGAATACTGGTCAGGTTGTAATTATGCAAGGAATGCGCAAGCTGCAGTATTTAGCAAAAGCGGACCTGACAGGAATGCTTGCAGGATTATTAATTTCTATACCACTTTACTATGAATTAGGACCTGGCGGAATTGTTCCCGCAATTATAATAAGCTCTTTCTTGACTCTTTTGTTCTCCCGATTTTTTACCTCGAAAGTTCAGATTGCTAAAGTGAAAGTAGATAAGTCTATCTTTAAATCAGAGGGTATTCAAATATTAAAAATCGGGTTCATGCTCAGTTTAAGTGGCTTCATATCACCGGTTACTTATAATATTTTGAGGATATTTATTACCAGAACAGGAGGTATAGAACAAGTTGGACTTTATAGTTCGGGTTTTGCAATTATCAATAATTATGTAGGTATGATCTTCACAGCTATGCTAACTGATTATTATCCCCGCTTGGCTCAAGTTTCCTCCGATAATAAGCAATCTAAAAAGGTAATGAATGAGCAAGGTGAAATAGCTATACTGCTCATTGCCCCTATCTTGATTTGCTTTTTAACGTTTATCAACTGGATAATAATTATCTTATATTCCAATCGATTTGTTGTTATTACCGGTATGCTGCATTTGGCATCGTTAGGAATGTTTTTCAAAACAGCAAGCTGGACTATTGGTATCATATTTTTAGCCAAAGGTTCTTCAAAAATGTACTTTTGGAATGAATTTATAGCCAACATTTATTTATTACTCTTCAACATCCTGGGATATAAATTTTTTGGATTAGATGGTTTAGGCATTTCATTTCTTGTAGGATATATCGTATTCTGTTTACAAGTTTTCATTGTTGCTAAAAGGAGCTATGCTTTCAATTTCGAGAATGCTTTTTACAAAATTTTTATAATTCAGTTATTATTGGCCGTATTGTGTTTTGTCACGATGGAAAAAATGTCTTCACCCTTTTCTTATATTGTAGGTATTTTATTCACTCTCTTGTCAGCATATTATTCTTTTGTTGAATTAAACAAACGATTGGCTATTGGGGAAATATTTTCTGGTTTAATGAGCAAAATTAAAAAGCGTTCTGTGAGCTATTAAACAACATGGCATATACACCAGCTTTAAGACCAAAATAAAACCTTCAAAGAGTGTCTGATAACGGTTTTCTTAGAGCATTGGTAAAATAAGCAGAAATCATATATTACAAATTAAGTCCTCAGACCATTTCAATTAAGCGGATTAGATTTTTATATTACAATGGAGAAAAAGACTCATAAGCCAAGGTTGGTATTTTTTCAATGGGATCACAAAGCATCGCCTAAGTTCTTACAGTTGCATATGCAACTGCATGTAAAGTGCCTATCCGAATTTTTTGAAGTAATCTTAATAAATGAGGATTGTGATTACCAGCAGATCTGCGATCTCTACCAACCCGATTTAACTCTTTTTGAAAGTGGTTATAGAACTTCTCTCTCACAGAAATTAAATATTAAAAATACGTCAGCTCATCCTGAAATACCGAAATTAGGATTACACAATGGAGATCCGTGGTGCGATTGCCGTATTGGTTTTATTTCTGATATGGATCGTTGGAGAATAGAAACTTTCTTTTCTATTAGTACAGCCACGGCTGAACATACGCCGTCAATTGCCGAAAATCTATTTGTATGGCCTAATTTTATAGATAGTAATATTTATCAGGATTATAAGCAAGGTAAAGTTATACCGGTGCTTTTTAATGGAAGTTTTAGTTCACTATATCCATGGCGTCAGAAAATTTATAAAATAATTTCTAACTATTATCCATCCCTCATTTTTCCACATTTAGGATATGAGAGCCACTCGCAGATAATGATTCATGGAGAACAATATGCTCGTACTATAAATTCCTCCTGGTTTGTTCCAGCCTGTGGTTCAGTAGCAAAAGAAATTGTGCGTAAACATTTTGAAGTGCCCGCATGTAAGGCTTGCCTGATCACTGAAAGAACTCCATCTCTTGAAGCTGCCGGTTTTGTCGATATGGAAAATTGTGTTTTTGCGGATGATAAAAATGTAGTTGACAAGCTTGATTATCTTTTCAAAAACCAGGACTTACTTCAAAATATAATTAATGCAGGATATGAACTTGTTCACTCACGTCATACAATAAAACGAAGAGATCAAATTTTCCAATGGTTCAATCTCTACAAAAATCTGAGACCGAATCAAAAGATTATTCAGACAAGTCCTTTTGAACCACTATATGTTGTAGAAAAATCATCAGATATTAAAAATGCTTCTGTACCAGGCGAAGGACTAGATTTATTATTGCTGTATCAGGGAGATAAAAAATTAGGGGCAGGCAAATATGATGAAGCCGAAGCTTTATATCTTAAATGCCTAAACCACATATATTACATGCATGAGCCAAAACTAAAACTTGCAATTTGTAGTTTGTATAAAGGAAACGCAGCCACCGCATTTTATTGGATCACGGAGCTGCATTTGAATAATTTCAATAATAATGCAGGAATTGATCCGGATCCTGTTGAATGGGCCTACCTAATTATTTCCCTTCTTTGTCTTGGAAAGATCAACGAAGCAATAATACGTACTAATCAATTTCCTTTGCTACATCATCCTGAGCTAGATCGTACTCGTTGGATAATTGATTGCTTACAAAATAAAGATTATGGTATTCCTTTCGAGAGCAGCCTATCGTTAAAAACTCGTCATACCATTCATCAACTTCCAGAACGAACCTTAGTAGATTGGGTTAATAATCTTTGTATAATGCTTAAAGCATGTAGACAATTTAGCTACGTAGTGGAATTAAGTAAACTGTTTTCGTTAAAAGAATCATCGCAAAAACAAAAAAAAATATTTACTGGTCGTTTAAACTTAAGAAGACATTTAATTTCAATTCGAATAGTGTGGTTGAAAAAATTGTCGTCTGTTTTTGATTTACTGCATATCTCTAATCCTCGACCTGGCTTGCCTTCGATTTCTGAAATTGATTACATTGTTCGACTAGGTAGATGCCTGAAAATAGATGCTGGAATGAAGGTTCTTTTAAAATATTATTCTCGTATAAAAAGTTATAATAAATCTAGTAACGATGAGTTTATCCAATCTATTCAAAATCTTTTACAAAAAGAAAATATTAAAACGCTAATTGTTATTAGATCATCGTCAGCCACAAGAAGGGTCGAATCTATTTTTGAAAGAAAAGAAAAAGAGCATAATAGAGTAAAAGCATTCTATATTACAATTAATGATAGTCAATCTAATAGCTTAAAAAATACGAACGCGAAGTATGCGAAATCTCATAACGATGAATTTTATTTGCTTGCATTTTCATTACTTGAATTAAGTAATTGCATAAAAAAAATTAAAGAGGAGAATGAAATATCATCTTTTGATTTACTAATCACCGATGGTTTTCATTGGGATTATACGAGTAAATTGGACGAGTTGTTGGGAGCGAGCTTTATAGTTCTTGACAATATCAATAATCCCCTGCCTATAAAAATAAGCAACAATTGGTTGCTGATTTTTGCTACACAATTATTTTTCAAAATCCTATGCTTCATGATGGATATGCAATTTTTAAAAAAATTACTTCTCATTCTATATCCCCGTATATTTTGATTCAGTAGAAACAAGTAATTTCTGACTTTCAGATCACGAGAAACTAAATCATTGTTGTTCTGATTCAGATTTATGTATAATATTCTTTTAAATTTCAAGAGATTATAGGAGCAGGGGAGTTAAAGAATTAACCGGAGAGAAAAGTTATGGTTAATAGGACCGGGAGCAATATAAAGCTTTCCATTGCATTAGTAACTCGTAATCGATCATGCAGCCTTGCAAGAACACTGGAAAGTTTAAGCAAACAGAGTATACAGCCCTATGAAGTGGTTATATCCGATGATTCAGATATGCAAAGTATGATTGATCTCAATAGTGAACTAGCTTTAAAATATGGATATACATATATAACAGGTCCTCGAAAAGGACTATACGGTAATAGGAATTTTGTTGCAAAACAATGTAGTGGTACTCATATAAGAACAATGGATGATGATCATGAATTTCCACAAAATCATCTGACCAATTGTATAAAAGCAATAGAGGAGGAGCGTGACACAATTTGGACTATTGGTGAATATTATCCTTCTGATAAGATTAGAACCTTGCCAGCTCCGATTCCAGGTCAACTTCACCCCCGGGGATATTCATATGCTCCTAAAAATTTAAAAAAATATTACGGAATTTCATGTGGAGCATCAATTTATCCAAGGTGTGTTGTTGATCGAAACATTCTGAATGTTGAATCCTATAAATTCGGAATACTATATCTTGAATATGGCGCCCGATTATATAAAAACGGATATACTATCAAACCTCTGAGTACTACTTATATTATTCATCATTACGACCAGGATAATCGTTCAGTTACTTCAGAGGAAGTTATTGAAAGCGCTCGAATCTTTTCAATGCTAATGTTTTCCTTTTATCATATGCATACTTTCAAAAATTACTTTCTAACGATAGGAGAAATTGTGAGGAACTTAATGTTAAGAAGATATCCTTTAAAAATAATTCGACAGGCTTATTTACAGTATAAGAAAGAATCGAGCACGATGAATTCTGATAATTGATAAGCAAGTATCCGTAATCGGACTCAATTTTAAGTTTCGGTAAGACAATTATAAACTACATTGTAAACTACATGAAGGAAGAAGAGAAGAAACCAAAGCTCGTATTTTTCCAGTGGAACCATGAAGGGTTACCTAAATTTCAGAGATTGCATATGCAACTCCATGTTAAGTGCTTATCAGAATTTTTCGAAGTTATTCTAATTAATAAGAACTGCGACTATAAGCAGATTTGTGATACTTACCAACCTGATTTAACTCTTTTTGAAAGCGGCTTTAGAACCAAAATCTCTCGGAAAATAAATATTAAAAATACATCTGCTTCTCCTGAAATACCTAAGTTAGGATTGCATAATGGTGATTCATGGTGTGATTGCAGAGTGGGCTTTATTTCAGATATGGAGCATTGGGGGATAGAAACCTTCTTTTCCATATGTACCACGACAGCTGAGCATACACCAGAAATTGCAAACAACCTCTTTGTATGGCCTAATTTTATTGACAGTGATATTTACCGGGACTATCATCAAGCCAAAGAGGTACCTATACTATCTATCGGACTTATACATCCATTGTATCCATGGCGTCAAAAAATTTATGAGACTGTTTCAAGCCGTTACTCATTACTCACTCTTCCGCATTTAGGGTATAAAAGCAATGCATCAACAATGATTTATGGTGAACAATATGCCCGAGCAATCAATAATTCATGGTTTGTGCCAACTTGCGGCACAATAGCTAAAGAAGTTGTTCGAAAGCATTTTGAAATACCCGGCTCAAAATCCTGCCTGATTACCGAAAAGACACAATCTGTTGAAGCTGCTGGCTTTGTGGATATGCAAAATTGTGTATTCGCCAATGAAAAAGATGTATTAGATAAGTTAGATTACCTTTTTAAAAACACAGATAAACTCAATGAGATAATCAACGCAGGATATGAACTCGTTCAATCTCGTCATACATTAAAACAGAGAGATCAAATTTATCAATGGTTTAATCTTCATAGAAACCTTAAATCTACTGAGAAGATTATTCAGTTGAATCCTTTTAAACCATTTGGAATCGTAGAACAATCATCAGGGATGACGAATAAGCCGATTGTTTGTAATGGATTACATTTAGAACTTTTGCACCGAGGCGATGAAAAACTGTTGGAAGGCAAATATGACGAAGCCGAAGCATTATATTTAAAATGCCTGCATTATATGGATTGGATGCGTGAACCAAAACTCAAACTTGCAATTTGCAATTTACATAAAGGTAATGCTGATGCGGCTTTTCATTGGATCATTGAACCTATGATGAATAACTTGAAAATATATAATGCTGCGGATCCCGATCCAATAGAATGGACTTACCTGATTGTTTCGCTACTTTGCAAAGGGAAATTGAATGAGGCAATAATTCGAAGTAATCAATTCCCTTCACTTCAACACTCAGAATTATCTCGTATCCGGTGGGCAATTAATCATTTACAAAATAAAGAAGACAAGATTTATACAGCACCTTGTAACGTAGCAAAGCAACGTTATACTGTTCATCAACTTCCTCAACAAAGTTTGCAAGAATGGATAACTAACCTTTGCGTTATGCTTAAAGCTTGTCAACAGATACGTTACGCAGAAATTTTAAGTAAGGTTAATTCTTCAAAAGAAGTAACAGCAGCAGAAAAATTTTCTGAAAAAAAAATTGCTCCGATAAGATTAGTAAAAAAATATTTGATATTGATTCGTATTAGTTGCGTGGAAAAATTTAGTGCTGCCTTTAAAGTTTCATATGTACAAAATCCTAAACCTGGACTGCCACCGCTTTCTGTGATTGATTATTTCATGCAATTAAGCGGGAATGCGAAAATAGAATTGGTGAAAAGACTTATGCTAAGCTCCTTTTGGCGGCTAAATACGCGACTTAAACCATTTCTTCCCTTTGTTTTAAAAAAACCAAGCCTTCAAAATTGATCAATAGATTGAAAATAGCTTTTGTGTGCGGGTCTCTGGAGCCCGGACATGATGGAGTAGGAGATTATGTTCGTCTACTAGCAGCAGAAATAATAACGCAAGGTCATCATGCTATTATAGTTGCATTAAATGATTATCATATTACTGATGAGTATAAAGGAATACAAAAAGTGGCGAATGTTGAATTAAGTGTTTTACGTATTCCTTCTTGTTTTCCTGCAAAAAAACGGTTTATCCGGGCAAAGAAATGGATAGATGCTTTTGGGCCAAACTGGGTTACCATACAATTTGTTCCTTATGCATTTCATTCAAAGGGTTTGCCCTTTTCTTCAATTTATTATTTCAAAAAACTTATTAAGAAAAGACATGTGCATGTAATGTTTCATGAGATGTGGGTCAGTAAGGAGAAAAAATTGGGCTTGACGTTGGTATCTGTTTTACAAAAATTTTTGATAAAAAGATTGCTATACGCTGTTAGGCCTTTAGTAATTCATACGCACCTGCCGAGCTATTATTTTCATTTACAAAAATTTGGATACCAGCCAAAGGTTCTGCCTTTGTTTTCAAACATTCATGTTGTAAATAAAAAACAAATAAACGCTGAAAGCGGTATTTTCCGGATTGGCTTTTTTAGCCAGGTTAAAAATTCTCAACCAATCAACTCATTTCTCTGTTCAGTAGGACAACAAGTTATTCAAAAAAGAATGAAGTTGGAAGTATTACTCGTCGGAGGAAACAAAAATAAAATGTGCGAATTCGCTAATTCAATTAGAAAACTTGAGATTTGTAAAAACAATGTTATTTGCACTGACTTTTTGCCGGCGGAACAATTATCGATCATACTTCAAAGTTGCACTTTAGGAATAACATCTGTACCGCGACATGCGTTAGGAAAAAGCGGAAGTGTGGCAGCTTTTTTAGCTCATGGAATTCCCGTGGCAGCCCCCAATGTGGAGGGACATCATGACCCGACAGAAATCGGTTTTTTTTCTGAGAATATGCGCTCTTCTATTTTATTAACTCCCGATTTATCAAATTTGGAAAAAGCAAAAGTTTCTGCTCAATCTGCGAGAAATGAGATTCACGTCTCGAATATTGCAAAAACTTTTTGTTCGATTTATGAGGAAAGCTAATATGGGTGTTGAACTTGCAATCATAATTAACTCTTTTAATCGGTTTACTCTTTTAAAGGAAAGTCTTACGACTCTTTCTCCGGCGCTTAGAAAATCAGAACTTGATAAGAGAAGCATAGTAGTAGTATATGAAGCAGGTTCTACAGATGGAAGCCTCGAATGGTTGAAAAAAGAGGGTCAGGCGTTAGATATTTCAATTGATATTATCATCCCGGAACAGGGAGATGAAACATCTTTCGCTACCGGTGTTAACAGTGCAACAGAATATGCGCTTAAAAAATATCCATGCTTATCTTACCTATTATTTTATGAAACAGATAATCAAATATTAGAACCTGAGCCATTATTGAATGCCAGGGCTCAATTAGAAGAAAAAAAATTGCTTGCAGCCTGCGGATTTACCGTACGTAAACACAATGGAAGTCCTGCAGGGGTGGGGCAACCCTTCCCAAAACTTTTGAATTTCGTGTTCGGTAATTATATAGTTAATCGTTTCAAACTTGAAGCCATTTCATATAAATGGCAGACAAATACCAATGGCGTTCAATTCAGTGAAGTTGATGTTGTTTACACTAGTCCGCTGCTGGTTCGAGTGACAGCATGGAAAGAATCCGGTGGACTTGACGCAAAATCCTTTCCCTTTTCTGATTGTGATGTAGATTGGGCCCGCCGATTGCGGATGTTGGGATTTAAAATGGGAGTGATTCGTTCAGATGCCGTAATTCATGACAACAAAAATATATTATCGAATTGGTCGAAAGCAAGAAGTCTTCAAATTCATCGGGCACGACTAAAATATTTCCGGCTCTATAATCCTGTTGGTGTCTTTCTTGTTTGGCCTTTTTTTATTATTATTTCGACACTCATTAGAGCTTATAGGCGCTTCTGTAGCAGTCAGAGATTCAAATCGTCGCAATCGATTAATGAAACAGTATCTCCATTTATTTCTGCATTCTCTTAAAGGGTATAAGAATTAATGGATTGCAAGTGGTGAATACAACATGAAAGTACTTTTATATTCTCACTGCTTTTATCCTTCTGTAGGTGGAATTGAAACAGTTTCCCTAACTCTTGCCGAAGGTCTTGTTCAAAATAAGATCGATTTAAAAATAATAACTACTACAACTTCTGATAAAGAGAAAAAGCAGTTTCCCTTTGAAGTAATTCGAAATCCTTCAATGAAGCAACGAATAGCTTTAGTGAAATGGGCAGATGTTATTTTGTTTAATGGAGCAAGTTTGGCTCTTCAGCCCTGGATCTTGTTTTTCAGAAAACCTTTTGTTTGGATACATACAGCTTATCAAGTTTCATGTATCGATGGTGCCGGATGGGTAGAAGGAGAACAGGCGCCAATTCAACCTTATCGTTCTTTTATCTATCATTTGAAAAAGAAAGGATGGACTGAAGGTATCAAAGAGGGTATCAAGCTTTTGATCAGAAGA
>Ga0170475_125074082_pt1 | contig 16117 bp, 15 predicted proteins | sample Soicark_Litter_5_FD_111474 | JGI IMG/M metagenome (GOLD analysis project Ga0170475, IMG submission 111474) | Avena fatua rhizosphere microbial communities from Hopland, California, USA. Combined Assembly of 48 SPs
GACGGGACCTGGCGGTTGAATTAGGTCGATTGTCCTATAAATTTGGGCGATCGACCTAGACGATGTGTTTTCTCGTGGCAGATGGCGCTCACCTGTTTGTTTTGATGGTCGCCGATGAATCCCAAATCCCGGCGGCGTCAGGTGGGATCCCTTTGCCGCTGTCGAAACTCTGTCGGAGTGCAGCCGACCTCCCGCTTGAAAAACTTGCTGAAATTGGTGGCTTCCTCAAAGCCCAGCTTCTCTGCAATGGCGACGACAGGCACCTCCGTATGCACCAGCAGGCGTTTCGCTTCCAGGTTGATGCGCGCGGCGATGAAGGCTTTTGCTGTGACGCCCCTCGCCGCTGCCACTGCGCGCGCCAGACTCTTTTCCGTGTAGCCGAGTTGGCTGGCATAGTCAGCCACTTGGTGCCACTGAGCGAAGCGCTCATCCACGAGCTGCTGGAAGCGCTTGAAGCGTTGCAATGCAGGAGAGATCAGCGGCTCTTGTGCTTGTTGATGGCCGTGCAGAATGACCAGCCGCGTCAAGAGCGCATGGAGCTGATGGCGCAGCAGTGCGTGCAAGTCTTCCAGCGGCGCGTCGACCAACGTGTCCTCGCGCATCTGTTGGATCGAGTCCGTCACCTGTCGCAGTTCATGGCTGCTCAGGATCACCTGTTCCGGGAGCCTCTCCAGATCGACCGTGAGCCTGGGATCGCGAAGCGTCGTCGAAACGGGTAAGAATTCCGGGCGGAACAGGATGTTCCAGCCGTCCCAGTCCTCATCACGTCCGTAATTGTGCACCTGCCCTGGTCGCAACACGAGCAGCGACCCCGGCTTGCAGGAGATTGACTTGAAGTCGACCACCTGGGTGCATGCGCCCTGCGTGACGCACACCAAGGCGTGGAACTCGTACCGATGCGTTGTTCGCACTTTCTCCTTGCTGCCCCGATGCCTCAAGTCGGCCACGGTAAAGACTTCCAGATCGAGTTGGTAGGGCGCTCGCGGTCGATAGCCCAGACGCTGAATATCGGCGTTCACTTTCGAGCTTTCCGACGTGGACTGAGCCGATTTCACTGCGTTGTATGGCCCTCTTTTGCCTCTTGATGTCTTAAAAGTATCACTCATTGTCCAGATGAAACCGTTTAATTTGGTCTTCTGCGTCCAATAATAACCATCACTCTGAGCCACCCTACCGAAGCTTGCTCGGCGTCTTCTTCCTCATCGCCAGCTGGCCCGGGGCTACGCCCCAGCACTGGCACAACGATCGTCCTTAACCTTATCTGCACAGGAAGCGAACCATGAAGAACATCGACATCGCCAAGACCTACATCAAGGCTGTACAAACGGGCGACCAAGCCATGCTGGGCCGCATCATTTCGCCCGACGTGGTCTGGCATCAGCCGGGCAACAACCAGTTTTCTGGTACGCACTCTGGCATGGCTGCGGTCGGACCGATGCTGGGCAAGATGATGGAAGCCTCCAAGGGAACGTTCACGATCAGCCGTGCCGACCAGTACATGGCCAATGGTGACTGGGTGGCCATCACCTTGGAGTTCGCTGGTGAGGCGAATGGCATCAAGCTCAAGCAGCCGGGCGTTGACCTCATCCGCATCGAGGGCGACAAGATCGTCGAGGTCCGGCTGTTCTCCAGCGACCAAAGTCAGGAAGACGTGTTCTGGGGGCAGTGATCCGTTGGGCATTGCACTGCCCGTGCCGAAGCAACTCGCACGGGCTGGCGTTTGCCACTGCCACTACAACCCAGAAGTGGAGGGTGAGCTATAACCCTCAACCGGGCGTCAAGCAGTGCTGCTGACCTTCGTGCGCGAGGGCAACACCGTGGTGGTGCAGGCGCCCGGTCCAGTGTCCAAGCGATGAGATGCCGGTGAGGAATCAGTCCTGAGATCGCAGCCCACACTTGGCTACTAAATCGGCCCTGAGGTGCCTACCAACACTTCGAAAACAATCGATTGCCTTCACTCAGTCACGTCGGGCGCCAGAATGCAAGAGGTCAAGTGTTCGTCGTCGGCGACCCCACACGTAGATGAACGTTGCAACGCCGCTTTGCGGGCACCCATGATCACTGACGGTTTGATCGCGCAAGCGCCTACTGCGCCGACCCGGGCCGAGGCCTTCCGCTACTGGCTCAAGCTCGGTTTCATCAGCTTCGGCGGACCTGCCGGGCAGATCGCCGTCATGCATGAGGAATTGGTGGAGCGGCGTCGCTGGATTTCCGAGAGCCGGTTCCTGCATGCGCTCAACTACTGCATGGTGCTGCCGGGCCCGGAGGCACAGCAGCTCGCCACCTACATCGGCTGGTTGATGCACCGGACCTGGGGCGGCATCGTCGCCGGCAGCTTGTTTGTGTTGCCATCGCTGCTCATCCTGGTCGCACTGTCGTGGGTCTACATGGTCTACGGGAACGTGCCGGTCATCGCCGGGCTGTTCTACGGCATCAAGCCGGCCGTGACGGCGCTCGTCGTGCATGCCGCGCACCGCGTTGGTACGCGCGCATTGAAGAACGGTTGGCTCTGGGGCATCGCCGTCGCGGCCTTCGTTGCGATCTTTGCGCTGCACGCGCCGTTTCCGATCATTGTTCTTGCGGCAGGCATTGTCAGCTACGTCGGGGGGCGGTACGCACCTGACAAGTTCAAGGCCGGCAAAGGAGGTGGCAACCGGGACAAGGACTTCGGACCGGCACTCATCGACGATCACACACCGGTGCCGCGCCACGCCCGCTTCAGCTGGGCCCGGTTTCGCACCGTGCTGGTTGCCTTTGTGGGCATTTGGACACTGGCCATCGGCGGCTTGACGGTCGCCTGGGGCTGGGAAGCCGTGCTCACGCAAATGTCGTGGTTCTTCACCAAAGCAGCCATGCTGACCTTCGGCGGCGCCTATGCGGTGTTGCCCTACGTCTACCAGGGGGCTGTCGACCACCATCACTGGTTGACGGGCACCCAGATGATCGACGGGCTGGCCCTCGGCGAAACCACCCCGGGCCCGCTCATCATGGTCGTCTCGTTCGTGGGTTTCGTAGGAGGCTGGACGAAGGCCATCTTTGGTCCCGACGCGCTGTTCCTCGCAGGTGCGGCCGCGGCGATGGTCGTCACGTTTTTTACCTTCCTGCCGTCGTTCTTTTTCATCCTCCTCGGTGCGCCGTTCGTCGAGTCCACGCACGGCAACCTGAAGTTCACCGCGCCGCTTACCGGCATCACGGCGGCCGTTGTGGGCGTCATCGCCAATCTGGCGGTCTTCTTTGCGTACCACGTGCTCTGGCCAGGAGGCCTCGGCGGGACATTCGAATGGCCATCCGTGGTCATTGGCCTTGCGGCAGGCATCGCGTTGTTCCGGTTTAAGCGGGGAGTCATTCCGGTGATCGCCGGAAGTGCGGCGGCAGGGCTTGCTTGCCAGTTTTTGCTTGCGGCCAGCTGAGTGCGTTTCAAGCTCTCCCTGCATTTCGACCACGGATCAAGCGGGACGCTTGTCGCCGACAGCAGGCTTCACGCCACGGCGTTTTTCGCGCGCATTTTCGCGGTGATGTAGTCGCCATGGGCGACGTGCAGCAGGTCAGCGATCTTGCGCATCACGTGCTGCTCGTGGGCATCGAGGTGGCCGTCCGCGTACGCCACTTGCCAGAGGTATTCGACGATGCGGGCCTTTTGCGGCGGATCGAGCTGGACGTTCAGCCTCGACGTGAACGAGTGGAGGTCATGGGCGTCGCGGGCCGCTTCTTCCGCCATGTCGATCAGTGCCGTCACCTCGCCGGCCGTCAGCATGAATCGTTCGCGCAGCGTGTTGAACACCGAATCCCGTTCGGTCGCGGCGATGGTTGCATCCGAGCGCATCACCTCGACCAGCAGCACCGCGGTGGCCAACTGGAGGGTGTGCTCCAGCGCCGGGTTGGCCTGGGCCGTTGGAAGGAATGAATCGAAAAAGCGGCGCAGGGATGCCAGCATCGAAGACTCCGAAGGGGGCGAACCCGAAGTATGCGCGCGCTCGCGGTTTCCGTCTGCGATCTTCCGAACTTGGGGGGTACCTTCCCGCAAGCCGGGGGCTGCCGGCTCCGGCTCAGGCCGGCCAGGCGCGGTCGATGATGGCGCTGTGATGGGATGGATCGGCAAGGGTGCCGAAGACGCGGCCCCATTGCGGGTCGAAGCGGCTCGCAATGAAAGCCTCGGCCATGAACCCGGGCGCGTGGTCGCGCAGCAGCGCCGCTTGAAGCAGCAGCACGAGTTGCTGAGCGGTGCGGCGGGCGGTGGCTTCCATGGCATCGGGCGGCTGCTGCCAAGTCGCCCGCAATGCGGCCAGGGGCGACTGCAACCGGTTGTCGTCATCGAGGCGGTCGGCGAGGTGCCGTGTCAGCGCGGCGAGCGCGTCGGGTTCGCGGCCGATGGCGCGCAACATGTCCAGGCCCATGACGTTGCCCGACCCTTCCCAGATCGAGATCACAGGCATTTCGCGGAAGAGCCGGCCCATGGGGCCGTCTTCGACGTAGCCGTTGCCGCCGAACACCTCCATCGCTTCGGCGCCGAGCTCGATGCTGCGCTTGGCCACCCAGAATTTCGCGGCGGGCGTGACGATGCGCTTATATGCACCCTCCAGCGGGTCATCGGCGGCGCGATCAAAGGATTGCGTCAGGCGCATCATCAGCAGCGTTGCCGCTTCGCTTTCGAGCGCCATGTCGGCGAGCACGTTGCGCATCAGCGGTTGCTCGACGAGGTGCTTGCCGAAGGCACGGCGGTGCCGCGTGTGGTGGATGGCCTGCACCACCGCCTGGCGGATGAGCCCCGCGCTGCCCATCACGCAGTTGAGGCGCGTGTACGTGGCCATTTCGATGATGGTGGGGATGCCTCGGCCCGGCTCGCCGATCATCTGGCCCCATGCGCCATGGAACTCCACTTCGCTGCTGGCGTTCGAGTGGTTGCCCACCTTGTTCTTCAGGCGCTGGATGCGGACGTCGTTGCGGTGGCCGTCGGGCCGGAAGCGCGGCACGTAAAAGCATGACAAGCCGCCTGGTGCCTGCGCCACCACCAGGTGCGCATCCGACTGCGGGGCCGAGAAGAACCACTTGTGGCCGACCAGTTCGTAGGCCGCGCCGCGCCCCTCGCCGTGCAGTGCCGAGGCGCGCGTGGTGACTGCGCGCAGGTCGGAGCCGCCCTGTTTCTCGGTCATCCCCATGCCCACGAGCATCGAGGATTTCTGGTCCGCCGGCAGGTCACGTGGGTCGTATGTGCGTGAATAGAGCTTCGGCGACAGTTGCGAAAACAGCAAGGGTTCCTGCATCAGCACCGGGATTGCCGCGAAGGTCATCGACCCTGGGCATTGCGACCCCGCCTCGACTTGCATGTGCATCGAGAACGCGGCTGCGTAGGCTGCCCAGGCGCCCGGCCTCGGGTCAGAGAATGGCATGGACACGAGGCCGTGCTCTCGCTGCAGGCGCATGATCGCGTGCCATGCCGGGTGGAAATCCACACGGTCGATGCGGCGGCCCACCGGGTCGAAGGTGTGCAGCTCGGGTTTGTGGCGGTTGGCATCTTCGGCAAGCTGCAGCGTCTCGGCGCGGCCGAGCAGCGCCCCGTAGGCGGCCAACTCGGGCAAGTGGCTCGCGCCACCGGCGCGTTCGACGGCCTGCCACAACGCGGTATCCGTGGTGAAGAGGTTGTAGTCAGCCAGCGGGTCGACCACGTTGGTGACGTCGTGCGTGGGACCGTGCATGGGTTCGCTCCTGGTGGCTGTAGAGGGCGAAAGGGGGGCTGTCGACAGTGTCTCCCTGTTGTTCCGTCCAGTAAACTGACTTCGTGGAAAACCCCGCCTATGTCGTCGCGGTGCGCGCGCTGTGCGAATTCGCCGCCAAGGTGGGCGATCTCGACCATCGTTTCACGCCGGCGCCGTCCGCGGCCGAAGGCATCGCCGGTCACGCCGCGGTCGCCATGCGGCGCGGCGCCCATGCCGAAAACGAGGTCACGCTGTCGGGCGAACATGGCCCGCTGCGGGTGCGCGGTCGCGCCGACGGCTTCGATCCCGAAACCCGTCGCGTCGAGGAGGTCAAGACCTACCGCGGCGACCTTGCTGCGATGCCGGCCAACCACCGGGCGCTGCACTGGGCGCAGGCCAAGGTGTACGGGGCGTTGTTGTGCCGCATGCGTGGCCTCGACCGCATCACCGTTGCACTCGTGTACCACGACATCGGAACGCAGGTCGACACCACGCTGTCTGAACGGCACACCGCGGCCGAGCTCGAAACCTTCTTCACCGGCTTGTGCGACCGCTTCGTCGCATGGGCGGAGCAGGAGATGGCACATCGCAGGGATCGCGACGCCGCACTCGCGGCATTGGCATTTCCCCACGCGAACTTCCGCCCGGGCCAGCGCCAGCTCGCGGAGGCTGTTTACAAAGCCGCAGGCGCCGGCCGCTGCCTTGCCGCCCAGGCGCCCACGGGCATCGGCAAGACACTCGGCACCGTGTTCCCGCTGCTCAAGGCATGGCCCTCGCAGCGGCTCGACAAGGTGTTTTTTCTTGCGGCGAAGACACCGGGCCGGGGCTTGGCGCTCGACACCCTCCACGCCTTGGCGAAGGGTGGTTTGCCGCTGCGGGTGCTGGAGCTCGTGGCCCGGGATAAATCGTGCGAACACCCCGGGAAGGCCTGCCATGGTGAATCGTGCCCGCTGGCCCGCGGCTTTTACGACCGCCTGCCGGCGGCGCGGCAGGCGGCTGTCGAGCGTCGCTTCGTTGGCCGGCATGCGTTGCGCGAGGTGGCGGCGCAGCACGGCGTGTGCCCCTACTACCTGGGCCAGGAGATGGTGCGCTGGGCCGATGTGGTGGTGGGCGACTACAACTACTTCTTCGACCTCGCCGCGATGTTGCACGGCCTCACGGTCACGAACCAGTGGCGCGTCGGACTGCTTGTGGACGAAGCCCACAACCTTCTGGAACGCGGGCGCAAGATGTATTCGGCCACGCTCGAGCAGGTGCAACTCGACGCCGTGCGCCGCACCGTGCCCGAGCCGCTCAAGCCGGCGATGGACCGCCTGCACCGCGCGTGGGCGCAGCTCAACGGCGAATGCACGGGCCCGTTCGCCGTGGTGGACGAGCTGCCACAGCGCTGGTCTGGCGCGCTGTCCAACTGCATCAACGCGGTGGGCCAGCACCTGGGCGACCGGGCCGACCAGGCCCCCCCCGACCTGCTGCGCTTCTACTTCGACGCGCTGCACTTCGCGCGGGTGGCTGAACGCTTCGGGTCGCACTCGCAGTTCGACGTCACCCAGGCGCCGGACGGGTTGAAGAAGCGTTCTGTGCTGTGCCTGCGCAACGTGGTGCCCGCGCCGTTCCTGCGCCAGCGCTTCGCGGCGGCGTACACCACGACCTTGTTTTCGGCCACGCTGTCGCCGCGCGCGTTCTACGGTGACACGCTCGGGCTGCCGGACGATACCCTGTGGATCGACGTTGAATCGCCTTTTTCGCCACGGCAACTGGTGGTGAACGTGACGCCGAAAATCTCCACGCGCCATGCCGACAGGCCCGCGTCGGTCGCGCCCATCACAGGACTGATGGCACGGCAGTACCGTGAACAGCCCGGCAACTACCTCGCATTTTTCAGCAGCTTCGACTACATGGGCCAAGTGATGGCACGGTTCGCGGCCGACCATCCAGACGTGCCGCTGTGGGCACAGTCCCGCGCGATGGATGAATGCGCGCGGGAAGAATTTCTCGCGCGGTTCATGCCCGGCGGGCAGGGCATCGGTTTCGCGGTACTGGGCGGCGTGTTCGCCGAAGGCATCGACCTTCCCGGCGACCGCTTGATAGGCGCATTCATCGCCACGCTCGGCTTGCCGCAGGTCAACGCGGTCAACGAGGCCGTGCGCGAGCGCCTGGAGGCGTTGTTCGGCGCCGGGTATGCCTACGCGTACTTGTACCCTGGTCTGCAGAAAGTCGTGCAGGCCGCGGGCCGGGTGATCCGCACGCCGGACGACCTGGGCGTCGTCCATTTGATCGACGACCGGTTCACGCGCCGGGAGGTACGCGATTTGCTGCCCCGTTGGTGGCCTGTGGCGGAACACCTCCCGGACGGCCCCGTCCGCGCCCCCGGTGTCGAGGACTCCGCATGAAACTCGCTTAATGGAACGTCAATGGCATCAATGCCCGCCTGCCGCTGCTGCTGCGCTGGCTGGCCGAAGCTGAGCCCGACGTGGTATGCCTGCAGGAGTTGAAGGCGCCCGATGCGAAGTTCCCGTTGGCTGCGCTCAACAACGCGGGCTACGGGGCATTGTGGCGAGGGCAGCCGTCGTCGAACGGTGTAGCGATCCTGGCGCGGGGTGCCCAGCCCATCGAGATCCGGCGCGAGTTGCCGGGTGACCCGGCGGACATCGAGGCGCGCTACCTCGAAGCCGCAGTCGACGGCCTGATCGTGGTGTCCCTGTACCTGCCAAACGGCAACCCGCAACCCGGCCCCAAGTTCGACCGCAAGAACGCGTGGTTCGCCCGCATGGCGCTGCATGCCCAATCGTTGTTCGAGACGGGCCTTCCCGTGGCGCTCGCCGGCGACTGGAACGTCGTGCCGACCGATGGCGTGGCCGACATCTATGACACGCGCTCCTGGCGGGACGATGCGCTGTTGCAACCCGAGCCGCGTGCCGCATGGCGATCGATCCTCGCCCAGGGGTGGGTCGACGCAATCCGGCGCGTGCACCCGGATGCACCGCTGTACACGTTCTGGGACTACTTGCGCCAACGCTGGCCCCGCGATGCCGGCCTGCGCATCGATCACGTGCTGCTGAGCGCCGCACTGGCAGAAGTGCTCAGCGACGCGGGTGTCGACAAGGCATGCCGCGGGTGGGAACGCCCGAGCGATCACGCGCCGGTGTGGGTGACCATCGCCTGACCTCGCATTGGCACCGGCTTCATTTGGCTTCGGCGACGCGCCGGCGCGACGCTTGCCGCCCGGCGCCATGGAACCCGCTGTGCGGGGGCAGTATGCTCCGCCCCCATGTACGCGAAATTCTTCGGCCTGAAACAACAGCCGTTTTCCATCGCGCCCGATCCACGCTACCTGTTCATGAGCGAACGGCACCGCGAGGCGCTGGCCCACCTCCGCTATGGCGCCACGGCGGGCGGTGGCTTCGTGCTGCTCACCGGGGAGATCGGCGCAGGCAAGACCACTGTCTGCCGCTGTTTCCTCGAACACCTGCCGAAGCGCTGCAACGTTGCATACATCTTCAACCCGCAGCTCACCGTCCTCGAGCTGCTCAAGACCATCTGCGACGAATTCCACGTGCCCGTCGAGCACCCCGACCCGGCCCACGCGACGGTCAAGGACTTCATCGACCCGCTCAACGAGTTCCTGCTGCGCACCCACGCCATCGGGCTCAGCAACATCCTGATCGTCGACGAGGCGCAGATGCTGGCCGCCGAGGTGCTCGAGCAACTGCGCCTGCTGACCAACCTCGAGACCAACGAACGCAAGCTGCTGCAGATCATCCTCATCGGTCAGCCCGAGTTGCGCGAAATGCTGGCCCGGCCCGAACTCGAGCAACTCGCACAACGGGTCACCGCGCGGTTTCACCTGCCGGCGTTGTCCGAGGGCGATACGTCGAAGTACATTCGCCATCGGCTCGCCGTGGCCGGCCAGCCCGAGCTGCGCCCGTTCGATCGCAAGGTTCGCCGCCGCATCCACCAGCTCACGCGAGGTGTGCCGCGGCGCATCAACCTGTTGTGCGACAGGGCGCTGCTCGGTGCCTACGCCGAGGGCAAAAAGACGGTTGATGCGGCCACGATCGACCGCGCAGCCAAGGAAGTGTTCTACAAGAATGAACCTGAACCGCCGCCAATCCCGGCGCCGAGGCGCGGCCTGCTCCTGGTGGCAGGGGTGCTCGGCGGTGCGCTGCTCTTTGGCGGCGTGACATGGTGGTGGAATGGTCGAGGGGAACCGTCTCCGCCGGCCCCTTTGCTGCAGACCGCCGCGGCCGCACCGGCCTCCGCGTCCGCATCCGCACCGGCTTTCGTGACTGCGCCTGTGCCTGTGCCCGTGCCGCTGCCTCAAGCCTCGGTTCCGGCAGTGAAGATGGGCATCGGTTCGCCCACCCGTGTCGAAGATGAGGCCTGGCGGGCTCTCGGTGCCGCGTTGAAGGCCGACTTCGGTGGCGGCGACCCATGCGCCAGTGCCCGCCAGCAACAACTTCAGTGCTACCGTCGCAGTGTCGACCTGACGGTCATCCGCCAGCTCGACCGCCCCGGCATCGTGACGCTGCACGACGAAAGCGACAAGCCGGCCTATGCCCTGCTGACCGGGCTCGGCGAACACCACGCGATGCTGCGCATGGGCGATGTCGCGCAGCGCATCTCCCTGATGTCGCTCGCGAAGATCTGGCGCGGCGAATATGCCACCCTCTGGCGCCTGCCGCCCGGGTACATGGGCCGCATCGACAAGGGGCAGACAGGCTCCGAGGTCGATTGGCTTGCCACCGCGCTGGCAAAGGCGGGCGCGGAGGCGCCGCCTGCCGGGCCGACGATCTTCGACCACCGGCTGAAGGCCCGTCTCGCGGCGTTTCAACTGGCCCAGGGCCTCAAGCCCGACGGTCTGCCGGGCCCCGCCACGCTGATGCAGCTGAACCGGGTGATGGGTGTGGACGAGCCGAAGCTCTTGTCCGAACCGGTCGCTCCCTGAAAGGCAGCCACCATGTCCTATATCCTCGACGCCCTGCGCAAGGCCGATGCGGAACGCCGCGGCGTTCCGCCTCCACCCACGGGCCTCACCGAACCGGCCGTGCTCGTGGACAACGATCCCGATGCGGATCTCCCCGCCGGGCCCGCTCGGCCTTGGGCATGGGTGCTCGCCGGCGTAGCTGTCGCGCTGACCGCCGCCGGCGGCTGGACGGTGTGGCACGGCGATGCAGGGCGCGCCCAGGTTGTGGCCGCCTCGCCAGCGCCAGCGCCGATGCCGGTGCCGGTGCAAGTCGCGCCTGTGCCCGCGCCGTCGCCACCCGCACCTCCAGCCGGGCCGAGCGCCGATGCGTTGCCTCATTTCCCGCCGCCATTGCCCGACGCTCCCAAACCCGAGACGCCCAAGGCAGAACCCCGATCCGTGCCGACCGATACGCCCTCAGCCAGGCCTACGCCGTTGCCGCCCGGCATCGCTGTGGTGCCGGCTGCACCGGGGCCTGTCGCGGCTGCTGCCAACCGCATCTACAGCGTGAGCGAACTCCCCGAAGAGGTGCGCCGTGACCTGCCGAAGTTCAAAGTGAACGGGGCGATGTATTCGGACCGCGCGGCCGACCGCATGGTTGTGTTGAACGGCCAGGTGTTCCACGAGGGCGCTTCGCTGGGCAAGGGGATTGTGCTGAAACAGATCAGGCTCAGGTCCACCGTGCTTGAGTTTCGTGGCTACCGCATCGAGATCGGTCATTGATCCGCGTCATGGCGCCGGCCCCGGTAGCGATTTGAGGCCGGCCCATGCGATGAACGTGGTGGCATTGAACGATACGCACAACACCCACGGCATGTACAAGAAGCTGGACAGCACCGTCGCGGCGAACGTGTGTTCCACGAACAGGCCGCTCACGTACAGCAGCACCCCGAGCACAAACCAACGGCGCATGTAAGTGGGCAGCCACCGCGCCTGCGTCCTGTTGTGCCGCCAGGCGGCGGACCGTTCGAACAAGCTGCCGCTGTTCACGTCGTGGAACAACCAGCCGAAGAAGAAGTAGCGGTAGAGCAGGGTGCGAAAAGCCACAGCGACCTCCGTGTTGATGGAGACCTGGTGCAGTCTTCGACGCCATGCAGCAGAGCGAGCTGTTTGCAACAACCCGCACGCGCTGGCTCATCAGTTCTGAATGGTGTCGAACCCTGCTGTTTGCACGTTAACGCAAGCGCCCTGCCTCCGCGCACGACCGGCGCGATGGCTGAGATTCCGACAGGGCCGGACAGGGCGCGTTCAGCCGACCGCGACACGGGGATAGGTGAACCCAACGAAGTGCACCGCGTTGAGCACGAAGTGCGTGGCAATGGCCGCCTCGATGCGACCCGTGCGCGCAAACGATGCCGTAGCCAATGCCCGCAAGAGTCGCCAGGCCCACATAAGTCCAGCACCCCGCGGCATGGGCCACGCCGAACAGGACGGCGGGAATGCCGATCACGAGCCATGGCGCACGGGTGAGCGCGGGCATGCGCGTCAACCGAGCTTGGAGCACGCCGCGAAAGAGCGCTTCTTCCGTGACGCAGGTCCACAACAGCATCTTTCCGAGGTACGCGGCGGCGAACCACGGCCACTTAGGGTCAGGACGCACATAGCCGATGATGCAGGCCAACAGAATGACTGCAGTGGTCGTGGCCACCGCCACCGGCCAGCTCGCCGCGAGCGTGTCGCGCCATTCGGTCGCGGTGTGGCACCGTGGCACAAAGCACGCAAGCAGCACCAGACCGGCGATGGCCTTGTCGAGTTTGGTGGAGAAGTTGAACGTGTCGGCGTCAGGGCTGAGCCGCAGGTCAGGGGCCCACAGAATCGGCTCGAACCCCGGAACCTTCTCCAGTCCGAACGCCAAGGCGATCGCGACGGTGCACAGGGCCAGCATCGCACGTGCCCAGCGGCCTTCGACGACCGATGAGGCCCACGCCGTGGCGGCCAACACGGCCACCGCAACCACGCCGCGTGCATCGATCAAACCGTGCCAGGTTGCGCTGGCAAGCACCGCGGCCAGCAGCAAGGTCCATGGCGGCACGTCACAGCCGCCGAACTTCACGGAGGGGGACCAGACGCTGAGGATCGACAACGCCATCAGCAAGGAGGTCAGCAGCATCTCGGGTTGGCTCGCGGAGTGATGGGGCCGCAAGCCTACACGAGGCGGTTCGCTGCCGGCACCTCCTCCGGCACAGGCCTACCGTGGCCCGTGGGCTACTGCGACTGCTTCAGCATGTTGGCGTGACTGGTGGCCAGTTCAGCCTTGTCGAGCGAGCCATCGTGGTTGGCGTCCATCAGGGTGAACATGCGGGCGGAGCCTTCACGGTGTTCGTCGGCGCTCAACATGCCATCCCCGTTGGTGTCGAGGGCCTTGATCTTCTGGGCAGACGGGACGACATTCTCGCCGCGTTCGTGGGCGGTGCGCTTCGCGGCGTAGGCGTCCATTTCGGCTGCGGTCACGCGCGAATCCTGGTTGGTGTCCATCGCCATGAACATCGAGCGCGCACCTGTCGCGTGTTCGGCGACGCTCAGCACGCCGTCGCCGTTCTTGTCCATCGCGAGGATCTCGGCTTCCGCCGATTCAGTGCCGGCTGCGGCTGCGCTGGTCGCCACGGCCAGGCCCAGCAGCACGGCCAGGCTGCACAGGACGGACTTCTTCCATTGGGAGGTTGTGAAAGACATGGTGAATATCTCCTGAGTGCATCGGAACCCCATTGCACGCTCGATCCACCGCGGCGGACAACGGACAAGCGCTCAGTGTCCGGTAGGAAATGTCCGGTCGAGCCAAGCAGACATCAGCGCCCGTCCGGCGTCTGCCGCAGCGGTGCCGAACCGCGCCGTATCGGCCCGCAGCGCGGCAAGGTCGACCCCGGCTTGTGCCAATTCACTGGTATGGCCGATCAGCCAAGCCTCGATCTGCCGCGGGTCCACCTCAGGGTGGAACTGCAGGCCCAATACATGGCCTCCCACTTCGAAGGCCTGATGGGGCGTGTCCGCAGTGGAGGCGAGCAGCGTGGCACCGGCCGGAAGGTCAAACGTGTCGCCGTGCCAGTGCAGGGGCACGGCGTCGAGCGGTCGCAGCGGGCCGGCGAGCGCGTCCGGCGACAGCATCACCGGCGCCCAGCCGATCTCTTTTGCGCGGCCCCGGTACACCCGCGCACCAAGGGCTGCTGCGATCAGCTGCGCGCCGAGGCACACGCCCAGCGTGGCGCCTCCGGCTGCCAGGCGGCTTCGCAACTGGGTGATCTGGCGGTCCAGCCACGGATAGCGGTCGGTTTCCCATGCGGCGATGGGGCCACCGAGCACGACCGCGAGGTCGGCGTTGTGCCAGTCGGCTTCGGTGATCTCATCGACTCCGGCCTGCCGGGGATCGATTTCGAAACCGCGGGAGGCGAGGCCTTCGGCGAATACGCCAAGTTCCTCGAACGCCACGTGGCGCAACACCAGGCACTTTTTCTTCATGTGAGTTTCCCTTTGCAGTGACTGTCCTGAGTGGCTCTCCCTCCGCGAGATACGGCATTCTTTTTGTCTGGCGCGAGCTTGTTCTCTGGCGAGGCCGCGCCGGGTCTCGTCCCGGCAGCCCAGTCACGTTTCTGGCGTCAGAAAGGTAACCGAAAGAGGCGCTGGAACACCAGCTTCCCCGTTATTCTGCTCGGGCGCTTCGGGTGGCAAATCCCCCGCTCGACCACTGTCTCCACCCCACGGTCGCCGTACGCTACTCCGCTGTGCAGATTGGTGTCGGCTCACTTCGCATCGCTCTCACATCGTCCCAACGCAATTCAGGACCACGGTATCGGCGGGCACCGGTTTCGCCAGCGTGACATATCAGCTGCTGCAGGCGGAAGGGATGTGCCTGCAGCGGTGGGGCGTCTATCTTCGGAACTTCCCATCCTCGCTGATGATGGAGATGTCGGTGAAGACGAGGCCTGTGTGGTCATTGGGGCTGAAGCTCAGTTCCATGCCACCCAGGTCCAGCTTCTGCATTGCATTGAGCGCGGCGAGCAGGCCCTGGCGCGTCGGTTTGGGGCCGGCGCGCTTGAGGCCTTCGACCAACACCTTCGCGGCGACAAAGCCTTCCATGTGCGCGGGCGACACGCCGTCCATGCCCTTTGCGCGGGCGAGGTCCGAAGCCTCCTTCACGATCGGCGCGGAGATGGAGCGTTCGTACGGGAACACCTGCGTGACGATGACGCCGCGGTGGTGTGCGCCCATCTGCTTGATGAACCCGATCGATGCGTTGTTCGACACCGTGATGATCGTGGCCCGCGAGCCGAGTGCACGGATGGCCTTGGTCGCTTCCGCGACGGACGTGGACGAGCCGAAGATCAGCACGGATTGCGCATCGGCCTTGACGATGGCCGGCGCGACTTGGCTGAAGTCTGGCTTGGCGCGGTCGAACACCAGCTTGACGACGGGCTTCTTGCCCACGCTGGCGAATCCGGCGTCGGCGCCGCCAGACACGTCCTCGCCGAACGAATCGTTGGTCTGCAAGACGGCGATGCGCTCCTGACCGATCAGGCTCAGTGGCGCACGGCGCGTTCGGCCTCGCGCTGGTAGGTGGCGCGCACATTGAAGATGTATGGGTTGACCGGCTTGTGAAGCGCCATGGCGCCGGAACTCGGCGCCACGAGCGGCAGCTTGTACTGCGCCAGAAGCGGTGCGATGGCCTCGGTGTGCGGCGTGCCGCGGCTCAGGAACAGTGCGACCACGTTCTTGTCCACGATCAAGGCGCGCGCGTTGTCGGCGGCAACCTTCGGGTCGAACTGGTCGTCGAGGCTGACCAGCGTGATCTTCTGTCCGTGCACGCCGCCGGCGGCATTGACCGCATCGAGGTACAGGTGCGCGCCGTCCGTCAACTCCTTGACCGGAAGGGCTGCTGCGCCGGTGAACCCGGAGGTCTGGCCGACATAGATCTCGGCGGACGCCGGGAATGAGACGAAGGCAACGGCGAAGGCGGCCAGCAGGCCGGAGAACAAGCATTTCACGAAGAGACTCCAGTTCGGACTGCCGGCCCCTGAAAGGCCGGGCCGGATCTTCCCACAGCCGGCCGGAGACCGGGAGACCGTCTGTCGTTCCCATTTCGGTATCCCCCGCAGGGGCGTCTCGCCGGGCCGCGGGGTGTCCGCCGACGGGATCACGTCAGCAGGGCCTGCAGCATCGAGAGCGTGTCGGCCTCCTCGACTGGTTTGTCCCATCTCAATCGCAGCATGCGCGGGAACCGCACCGCGAGCCCGGACTTGTGACGGGGCGACGCCTGAATGCCCTCGAAGCCGAGTTCCACAACGAGCGTCGGGGTCACGCTTCGCACCGGGCCGAATTTCTCGGTGGTCGTCCGGCGGACACGCTGGTCCACGAGGCGCATTTCTTCGTCCGTGAGACCCGAATACGCCTTGGCAAAAGGCACGAGGCGGCGCGGATGGGCGGGGTCGGCGGCGTCTCCATCCCATACGGCGAAGGTGTAGTCGGTATA
>Ga0170475_134815349_pt1 | contig 16110 bp, 17 predicted proteins | sample Soicark_Litter_5_FD_111474 | JGI IMG/M metagenome (GOLD analysis project Ga0170475, IMG submission 111474) | Avena fatua rhizosphere microbial communities from Hopland, California, USA. Combined Assembly of 48 SPs
AAAGGACATACCGATGACGACTAATTGGGTATTGGCTGCGATCGAGCGGCACTCCGACTCGACTAGCACTGCGCTCGCTGATGGGACTCGTACTCTGTCGTATGCGGACATGTGGAGAAAGAGTGGCACGTTAGCGGCTCGGCTGGGGGCCGTGCGCGACCGGCCAGTGGCCATCACCATGGAACGCGGGCTCGAGGAGGCCATCGCAATCCTAGCCATTTTGCGGGCAGGTGGGTTCTACGTGCCCATCGATCCGAAAGCTCCAGCGGCTCGCATCCATGAGCTGCTCGAAGAGGTACAACCCGCAGCAATCCTTGCGACTGCCAGCGCGGCGTCAGCCCTACCCCGGTCTGCCAACGCGATCATCGTCGATCTCACGAGCGACAGTGAAACCGAGTCGCCGGCGCTCGCCGAATCCATCCAGCTCGACGCGGACGCCGTGATGTACAGTCTGTTCACCTCCGGGTCTACGGGGCGGCCGAAGACCGTGGACGTCACGCACGGGAACTTCGCTACCTTCTTGGGAGGGATGAAGGAGGTTCTGCGAGCGCCGGCCGAACCGGTCGTTTGCTCCGTCACTTCCTCGTCCTTCGACATTTTCGCGCTCGAGCTATTCTTGCCCCTGACGACGGGCGGCACGTTCTACCGAGTCTCCGACGCGCACGTCATCTCCATGCATCTGCTCGGTCATACCTTCGCGAAGGTGCAGCCCGACGTGGTCCAAGCGACTCCGACCTTGTGGCGAGCCCTGCTCGACAGCAGCTTCGCGTTTCGGCGGCCCACGCAGATCTTGTGCGGCGGCGAGGCCATGGACAGCACTCTAGCCAAGCGACTGGTCCAGGCTGCTGCGGGCGGCGACGTGCTCAATGTTTATGGACCGACAGAGGCGACCGTTTGGGCCACGTGGCACCGCGTGCGAGGCGACGAAGGCACGGTGCCAATCGGCCGCGCCCTGCCGGGCTACGAAGTGCTCGTCGTCGATCGCGACGGCAAGCCGGTCGAAGACGGTACGCGCGGCGAGATCGCGATCCTCGGTGCCGGTGTGGCCAAGGGCTACCGCGGTCGACCGGAATTGACTCAAGAGCGCTTCCGCGAGCTCGTCACGAGCGAAGGGTCGACGCGCCGAGCTTACTTGACCGGCGACGTGGGGGAGATGACAGCGGGTGGCTTGCTCTTTTGGGGGCGGCAAGACCACCAAGTGAAGATCGATGGACACCGCATCGAGCTCGGCGAGATCGAAGCGGCCTTGGCTGCCTTGCCCGGCGTCAAGCAAGCGTGTGTCGTCGTGAAGAGCAGTGACGGTGACGAGCATAAGCGGCTTTGGGCGTTCGTGACGGCAAGCGACGTTGGACCCGTGCCCACCGAGAGCAGCCTGCGCGCAGCGCTCTCTGCGCGACTGCCTTCGTACCTGGTGCCAGCCAAGCTGGCAGTGATCGATGCCATGCCGCTCACCGTGAGCAACAAAATCGATCGCAAGCAGTTGGCCGAGCGCTGCGTGACGAAGACGGAGGGCGGTCCGCTCGACGCATTCGAAACCTTCTTGGTCGCAGCCTTCCGGCAAATTCTACGGCGACCGCGCTTCTCTGCCGACGACGATTTTTTCGACCACGGGGGCAACTCGATTCGCGTCGTTCAGCTCATTACGAAGCTCGACAACGCACTTCGCCTGAAGCTGCCCTTCAAGACCATCACCGATCTCAGGACCGCACGCCGGATTGCCACCTCGCTGAAGGCGGACACCGCAGAGTACGCGGCATTGGTCGCAAAGGCTTTTGAGCTCAGCGTCGTGCAGGAACCGATCTCCGCCTGAGGGCACCAAAAACACGAGGAGGCAGTCAATGGAACAAGACTTGAAAACGATCTCGCGACGGCTGTCGACATTGTCGAATCGCCTGCATTCGAATCCATCCGACGAGCTCGTCTGGCCCGACGTGCTCGAGGGCGACTATTGGTACATGGCCCCCGAGCTGATGAGCTTGTACGGCACGAAGCTGTGGGACCAAATGACGGAAGCCGAACTGAAGCGGCTCAGCTTCTGGGAGGTGGTCAACTTCTTCAGCCTGATCGTCAATGGCGAGCGCTTGGTGGTGGAAGGGTTCACCAAGCGCTTGTTCGCGGACACTTCGGTCGACATGGGCGAATTCGTCCATCACTTCGTCGATGAGGAGAACAAACACATCCAGTATTTCGGGCGCTTCTGCACGCAATACGCGCAGAAGGTCTATTTGGATCCGAATCAATACCTGCCGCCAGGTGAGGACGATCTCGTCTTCCTCACCAAGGTGATGATCTTCGAGCAGATCTCCGACCACTACAACGTGGCGATGATGAACGACGAGCGGCTGCATCCGCTCGTCCAAGAGATCAACCGACGCCATCACTTCGATGAGGCCCGGCACATCTCGTTCGGGCGGCGCGCGGTCGTGGAGACGTTCAACGCGTTGTACGGCAATGCCTCTGCCGAGAAGCTCGCGACGATGCGTGAGTACTTGCAGGCATTCATCGATAGCGCCTGGGAAAGCTATTTCAACCCCAAGTTCTACGAGGATGCAGGCATCGACAAGGCTTACTCGGTTGCGCAAATGGCACAGCAAACAGAAGCCAGTGCCGCCCGATTCGAAGCAGCGTCGGACGCAGTGCTCGACTTCCTGCGCAGAAACGGCGTGCTCGATGCGTCAGCGGCGTGCGAACGGCAATGAACAGGACGAAGCCCGAATTTTCAAAATGATTGCAACACAGGGAGATAGGCAAATGAGCGAATACGACCGAGCAGACTTCGAGGGCGTCTACAAGGGACGTTCCCTGATCGAAAGCGCCGAAATCAAGGCTGTTCCGTGGGAGATCGGAGCACCACAGCCCATCGTCTGCGAAATCCTCGACGGGCTGACGAGGCGCTTACGGCTGTTGGATGTCGGTTGCGGCTTGGGTCGCAACGCCCAGGCGGCGGCAGCCCGGGGTCACGACGTGGTCGCAATCGACACTTCGGCAACCGCCATCGAGAACTGCCGGTCGAACGACCCGAGCGCGCAGATCGCATTCCACGTCGCCGACGCGTGCGACACCGGGCTTGCACCGGGCTTCGACGTGATCGTGGATTCGGCGACGTATCACGCGATCCCTGCTCCGAAGCGCGCGGCCTACCTGAGCGAGATGCGCCGTCTGGCGACCTCCGTGACCGTGTTTCACATCGTCACCTTTGCCCCCTCGGTGCACGGCATGCCCAAGCCGCTCGCGATCGAGCTTTCTGAAATTGCTTCGTTCGCGGAACAGGCGGGCTGGCGAGTCAGCTCGGTCACACGCGTCGAATACAAGGGCAACCGGGCGGCCATCGAAGACTTCTGCAAGAAGAAAGGCCTCGATATCCATTTGGACGACGAAGGCCGATCACGGCTGCCCGCGTGGCACGTGACCCTGCAAACCACCATCTGAACAGGACGAACGCGAGGGAGATATGCAAAGCAAACACGTCGCATTTGCCGGGTTGTGTCTGGGCTTTTTCATCCTGATCATGGACACGACCACGGTCCCACTCCTCTATCCACGGCTGATGGACGTGTTTCACGTCACGCCCGCAGGCGCTGCTTGGGTCAATAACGTCTATCTGATCACTTACGCGGCGTTCTTGCTGCTCGGGGGCCGCCTCGGTGACTCCACGAATCGCAAAACCATCGTGCAGCTCGCTTACCTAGCGCTCGGCGCGGGCGCGGCCATGGCCGGAGCTGGGCAGTCGCTAGCGGCAGTGATCGCGGGTCGCGCCGTAATGGGTATCGGCGCAGGCCTGCTGACGCCGCAAACCATGGCCTACATTTCGATCCTGTTCGCACAGGGCGGCCGCGGAGTAGCACTGGGCATTTGGGGCTCCGTCGCCGGCACCGCCGCCGCGACCGGCCCTGTCGTCACCCAGCTGTTCCTCGCGACTCTCGATTGGCGCTGGGTGATGTGGGTCAACGTTCCGGTCGCTTTGCTGTGCTTCGTCGTCGCCGCGTCCAGCCTGCCCGCCGCACCGGGGCGCGGCATCCGCTTGCGCGAAACTGCGGTCAGCGGCGTGTGTGGCCTGGGCGTTGCCGCTGCCGTTGCCGGGATCCAAGTGATCGTGGTCTCCCGATCTCCCTTCGGTGTGGGTGGCGCATTGCTGGCAGCGGGGGTGCTCACCACGACCACCCTGACCGTGCTCGAGCTGAAGAAGAATGGCAGCTCCATTTTGCCACCCGATCTTTGGCGCGACCGCTCGTTCCTGAACGTGTCTCTGATTTCGGGCCTGCTCGGCTTTGGTTTGACTGGGGTTTACCTGCCACTGGTGTTTCTACTCGACGCGCGGATGCACTTCGGTCGGGCGGCGACCGGCGCGATCATGACGATCTGCCCGATCGCGAACGCCTTGGTCGGACCGTTCGCAGGACGCCTGTCGGACCGGATGGAACCCGAGCGGATCATCAAACGTGGCTTGACGCTCTTCGCGATCGCAAACGTGTTGTACGGCGTGGTCGGTTTGACCACTCACGGCGGAGCATTCGCGCTGGTCGCTCTGAGCGTCACGATGGCGATCGCCGGCTGCGGCACCGGGCTGGCCTTTGCTCCCCTGGCGAACTTGGCTCTCAATCGTGCTCAGAAGGCCAACGTCGGTCAAGCCGCGTCGTTCTTCAATGCCTCGCGCCAGTTGATGAGTGCGCTGGGTGGCGTGTTGGCGGCAATCGTGTTCGACGCCATTGCCAAAGCTCAACTCGGAGCGGACGTGCAAGTGACGGTCGAGGCACTACGTAGCTCGCCCAGTGCCGTGGGCAGCGCTGCGTTTGCTTGCTTTCTGCTCAATGCGGCCGGCCTCGCGCTCGCTGCATACGTAGCGAGCAAGGGCACACACAAGAGTTCGAAGCTTCCCATGGTGCTCGAAGCGGAGGTTGAAACACTATGAATATCTGGGTCATTAGCGGTTGTTCGAGCGGGCTTGGCCGCTGCTGGACGCACTCGGTCATCGCGGATCGTCACGACCTGGTCATCGGGATCACTCGCTCGCGCGAGGCGGCGAGCGAAATGGCGGCGACATACCAAGGCTCTTTCACGCCGTGCATCGCCGACGTTCGAGACGCCGAGCAGGTCGCCAGCGAGTTGCAGCGTGCGGTGGCAGAGGTCGGGGTTCCGAATCGCGTCGTGACATCGGCTGGCTATGCACAGTTCGGCACGCTCGAGGATCTGACGAACGCACAACTGAGAGAGCAGTTCGAGACCAACGTGGAAGGGACTCTCAACGTGATCAGACCATTGCTACCGCAGCTCCGTCGTGCGGTGGCGGCTCGGATTCTGGTCGTATCGAGTATGAGCGGCGTCTCGTGCTGGCCGTTGCTCGGTGCGTATCAGATCAGCAAACATGCAGTGGAGGCGATCTCGGATACGCTGCGCGAGGAGCTGCGAGATTTCGGAATTCAGGTGGGTTGTATCGAGCCTGGTCCGCACCAGACCGGCTGGGCGACGACCTACGCCCGACGCTCGGAGGTAAAAGCGCCCTACAACGCGGCAGAGCTACTGCCCAAGGCGAGGTGCGGTTACCCGATTGAGCCCCCGGAAGCGACCCTGCCGCTGTTCTGGAGGATGTTCGACGCGCCATCGATGCCCAAGCGGATCGCGACGTCGCGACCGTTCGTCGAGCGCGCGGTTGGAGAGGCCGAGGAAAGAATTCGCGAATGGAGAGATAGCTATGGTCAATGAGCAAATACACACGCTCCCTTTCGATGTCGATGGCGAGCTCGAGAAAATCAAGAACGCCTTTTCCGAGGCCGATCGCGAGCTGTTCGGCAGCACGCTGCTGGAGGTCGTGGGTTCGTCTCCGGTGTCTCGAATTCTGGACGAGAGTCGACCCGCCGGCGCCGGGACACTACGCAACGTCCTGGCCGTTTGCAGCGCATTGGGCAAGACAGATACGTCCTTGGCCTGGATTGTCGGAGTCTCCAACTCCGCGTGGTCCGTACGCAGCAACTTCCGCGCGCTGGAGACGACCGCGGAGATGGATCGCAACTGGCTCCACGCCATGGTGCTCGGCCGGCCCGGGCGGCTCCGACGCGACGAGGCATCGCGCGGCTTTCGCCTGAGTGGTGAATGGCAGTATGCGTCTGGCTCGCGCTACTCGAGCTTGTTCTTCGGGCTGGCCAGCGTCGAAGGCAGCGAAGGGCGGGACGTGCGCATGGTCGCCGTCCCGGCGCGCAGCTTGGAGGTGGTCAAGGACTGGCGAGCCACGGGTCTGCGCGGCACGCAAAGTGTTGCCATCGCTGCCTTCGACGTGCCCATCCCCGAGGCCAACGTCGAAGACTACTCCCGCATTCTCTCTGGCAGGAGCGTTCGCGGCGAGGAAAGTGGCGGGTCCGGCGGTGGCCCGTCCTACGCCGGCCTCTTCACCGGGGTACTCATGAACTGCCTGGTTGGAGCGGTGCTGGGAGCCACGGAAGCGGCCCTGGAGCATGTCGCAGCCGCCGCAGTCAAACAGCCAATTGCTGGCAGCAGTTATGCGGCAATGCGCGACTCGGGCGCCATTCGAGCGGAGCTCGGCCGACTGCGTTCTTCGTTCGACCTGTACAAGCGCGCCGCGGAGTACAACGCAGACGTGATCGACGAGGCGGCTCGCGATCCCCGGGCAATCTTGTCCGTTCAAGATCGAGTGGATATCCGCGGTCGCGCCACGCAGGTGATGCGCGGCTGCGTGAACATCGTGCAGGATCTGTTGTGGACCTACGGCAGCTCCGGACTCGAGCGCGGGCACACACTCGAGAGGATCTGGCGCGACGTCAACGTCGGCGCGCGCCACGGCGGCTTCACCAAGCTCATCGCAGAAGAGGCGGTCGGCCTGGCCGCGCTGGGCAGCAACCCGGCCGAACTCACCAAGATGTTTTGATAGCGAGGGAAACATGAAAATTCTGGGCATTGATCACGTTTTGACCGAACCGAAGCGGGTGGCTGACGTCCGTCACCCGAACGAACAGCAGCTCGAAGCCATCCGCAGCGCGGGCTACGACAAATACTACGTGTGCCGCGACAGTTGCCGCGTGATGGGCGCGCGCGCGGTGAGCAAGGCCCTCGAAGAGGCTGGCTACCGCGCCGCCGATCTGGGATTCATCGTCGCCGCCCACACCAACGTGCCGGATTTCATCGGCATCGACTTTGCGTGCCAGGTCGGCGCCGAGCTGGGTGATCTCGAGCTCAGGACCGTCAACTTGGTCGAAGGCTGCGGCAACGCCAGCGCCTGGTTCAGCGCAAACGCGCTCGTCGACCAGCTCGAGCCGGGCAAAGTAGGCGCGCTCGTCTTCGTGCAACGAGTGAGCGATGCGCACTTCGACCGCTTCGGCTTGATGACCGCCGTCCTCAGCGACGGCGCGGTGGCTGCCATCTTGGGCAGGCCGGATGCCCCGTCCACGGAGTGCGGCTTCGTGTATCGAGGCTGCCAGGACATCTCGCGGACGCGCTTCGTCGACATGATGCGCATCGAGCGCGGAGGCGGGCTGAGCCCGTTCCTAGTCCCGGATCATGACCCGCGCCTCGATCCACTCGGTCGTGAGCGAGTCATGGACCTGTTCGACTTCTCCGGCGACGATCTCGCGGATTTTCTCAGCCTGCGTGCGGACAACACCCTGCGCGTCATCAAGTCGGGCCTTGGCGCGGCCGGTTGGACCAAGGACGAAAAACTGTTCTTGCTCCACACGCTCGAGGGGAGACACACCATCGAGGCACTCGCCTCCACCTTGGAGTTGGCGGTAGAGAACACCAACGCCGACTTAGTGGGTGAGTTGGGTCACATGGGTTGCGTCGATCAGTTGCTGTCGATCGACTTGATGAGGCGCAAGGACCGGCTACCGCCGGGCTCCCGCGTGTTGATGAGCTCGATCTCCACGGGAATGAAGTGGGGATGTTGCATGGTCGAGCGAGAGGCAAAGCCGACTGCCACGGGGGACGCCGGCCGATGACACTCGAAGAAACACGGAGCCACAACCGGCGCATCGTCCAGCAGTACATGGATACCAGCGGGCAGGATCGATTGCGCCGCCACGAGCTCTTCACCGAGGATGGCTGCGGCGGGCTTTGGACGACGGACGTGGGCGAGCCCATCGTGATTCGCGGCAAGGAGCGCCTCGGCGAACACGCGGTTTGGTCGCTGAAGTGCTTTCCGGACTGGCGTTGGTCCGACGTCAAGATCTTCGACACGCAAGATCCGAACATCTTCTGGGTCGAATGCACGGGCAAGGGGCTGATCCGCTTCGCCGGATACCCAGAGGGCTCGTATGCCAATCACTTCATTCATTATTTCGAGTTCGCAGACGGCAAAATCAAACTGCAGCGCGAGTTCATGAACCCCGTTCAGCAGTTCAAAGCCCTCGGGCTGCCCGTCCCGCAGATCGTCAGAGTCGGCATTCCTACCTGAGTACGAGGAGATCATGAGCATTCCCCAAATCGAGAACTATACGCTCCGGGCTCCGGAGCTACGCGCAGTGAACGTCGTCGCCTGGCAGAAGGACGACGACCGCAGCGTGCTGCTCGTCCACGACATGCAAAAGTACTTTTTGGATTTGTTTCCGTCGCCGCTGCGTGAAGAGCTCATCGAAAATTGCCGGCAGCTGCTGGCCCACGCTCGCGAGCGGGGCATTCCGGTCGTCTACACTGCACAGCGCGGCGATATGTCGAGCGCCGAGCGCGGACTCCTGTTCGACATTTGGGGCAAGGGAATGAGCAGCAGGGCCGACCACGCGAGCATCGTCGACGACCTCGCGCCGCGGGCCGGAGACACCGTGCTGGCAAAGTGGCGATATAGCGCGTTTCACGCCACTCCCCTCCACGAAACGTTCAAAAGTCAGGATCGCGACCAGATCATCATCTGCGGGGTGTATGCCCACATTGGCGTCATCGCCAGCGCCATCGACGCCTATTCCAGCGACATTCAGGTGTTCCTGGTCCAAGACGCGATCGCAGATTTCTCGAAGCACGCGCACATGCAAGCCCTCGCCTATGCGGCCGAGTGCTGCGCCAAAGTCCTGTCGACCCGCGAGGTGTGCCAATGACCAGCGCGAGTGCGAGCGACGCGCTTTCGCTCCTGCGTCGCGCCATGACCGGGCAACTCGAGGCGTATGCGCTGCTTCACCGTATCGAGCGCCCCGGTGAAGCCGTGGTCGAAGTGATGACGGGGACAGAGCAGGTGTTGCAGACCTTGAGTGAGGTCGACGCCTTTCACCAGCCGCAGGCAGTGCGGCGTTCACGCGCAACGCTCGTGGTCGCGCCCTACCGGCAGATTCGAGAACGCGGCTTCACGGTCAACGATGACGAGGCGCCGCTCAGCGCCTTGCGCATCGACGAGTATGCCACGCTCGCGGTCGATACGGCGATTGCTTCGCTGCCGGATACCCCGGTCAACCTGAGCGAAGGTCGTTTCGAACCGGATGACGCCAGCTACGAGCGTATCGTCGATCAGATCATCAAGCAGGAAATCGGCTCCGGCGAGGGCTGCAATTTCGTGATCAAACGCACTTTCAGCGGCCACATCGGGGCCTACGACGATCAGGTTGGACTCACGATTTTCCGCAACCTGTTGCGACAAGAAAAAAATGCCTATTGGACCTTCCTCATTCGCTTGCGCGATTGCACTCTGATTGGTGCCTCCCCGGAGGTGCACATCAAGCTCGACGAAGGGCGCGTGATGATGACTCCGATCAGCGGGACCTATCGATTCCCGCCGTCCGGACCGACGACAGAGGGGCTGCTTGGCTTCCTGCGCGACGCGAAGGAAGAGGAGGAGCTATCGATGGTCGTCGACGAGGAGCTCAAGATGATGACTGACATCTGCTCCGCCGGCGTGCACGCCGAGGGGCCCTATCTCATTCAGATGTCGCAACTCGCGCACGTCGGCTATCGCTTGGAAGGTTCGACGAGCCTGTCACCCTCGGAGGTTTTGCGCCGTTCGATGTTCGCGCCGACGGTGGTCGGCAGTCCGCTCGAGAACGCGACCCGGGTCATTGCCCGTTACGAAACACGGGGGCGTTCCTATTACAGCGGTTTTGCGGCGCTGATCGAGGACGGTGAGCAATCCCCGCGGCTCGATTCTGCGATTTTGATCCGCACCGCAGAGATTGCGGCGGGGGGCAAGCTGAGGGTCGGCGTCGGTGCGACCCTCGTGCGCGACTCTGACCCGGCGCAAGAGACCAAAGAGACCACGGCCAAGGCGGCGGCCCTGCAAAAGGCGATGGGCGTCAGTCGCCTCGGCGATCTCGCCGCCAGCCGCGGAGTCGTCGAATCGCTGGGCAAACGGCGCGAGCGCTTGTCGGGCTTCTGGTTGAGTCGTTCCGCGCGCTGGGATCGAGCGACACCGCTGCCAACGCACGCGCCGGGCATCGTCATTCTCGATAACGAGGACTCCTTCACGGCAATGATGGCCTACCAGCTTCGCGCGCTGGGGTTCAAGGTCAGGGTCGAGTCGTGCTCGTCGATCCAAACGGTCGATGACTCCGAGTTGCTGATCGTCGGCCCCGGCCCTGGTGATCCGTGCAAGCTGACGGACCCGAGGGTCCGGACCAGCCGACGGATGATGGCCACCGCGATCAGTCGTGGGCAACCCTTCGTCGCGATCTGCTTGGGACACCAAATGCTTTGCTCGCTGCTCGAATTACCGATCGAACGTCTCAGCCCGCCAAACCAAGGCCTGCAGAAGCAAATCTCGATCTTCGGCCGACGCGAGACGGTGGGTTTCTACAATACGTTCGCGGCGTTTTCGGACGCCGATCGCATCGACTCGACAGCGGGATCGGTCCGCGTTTACCGCGATTCAGAGACTGGCCAGGTCCATGGCTTGAAGGGCCGCAGCTTTGCTTCGATGCAGTTCCATCCGGAGTCGGTGTTGACCAAAGGCGGACCGCGCATTTTGCGCGCGGTCGTGCTTTCACTGACGATGCGAGCTGCGCGTGCTGCTTGAACTGGCCTGGTGGGAGCTCGGCGACGATGATCCTCCCGTGGAGGAACTGCTCGCGAACCCGAGCTTCCAGTCGGCGCGAAAGGAGTGGCACGACGTGCCCAACTTGGTAGCGAAATTCTGGCTCAGCTCGGCGACGTCGCGCCGCTGGGGTGCGCTGATGATTTGGCTCGGCGACAAACCTCCGCTCGCGCGAATGCCGAGCAACGTGTCGGCGACGATGCTCGGGCGACCACCGGATCATCGCTTGGCCTTCGACGTTCTCGACAAAAAACCCAACCTCGAACTCGGATGAACCATGCAAGCGTACACGGTCGTCAATTCTTTCGGTCTCGAGCCGTTCACCGGTAACCCGGTGGCCGTCTTCTTCAACAGCGACAAATTGGATGCGGAGCGGATGCAGCGGATCGCTGCCGAGCTGAAGCTTTCCGAGACTGCTTTCCTCGGCGCGCCGAGGCTAGACGGTCACGCCAACGTGAGAATCTTCACACCCGTCAACGAGCTTTCGTTCGCGGGACACCCCTTGCTCGGCACCGCCCTGGCAGTGGCGCGCAAGACTGGGCTGCTCGAGCTCAAGTTCGAAACGAAGAAAGGCACGTTCCAGTTCGAAATCAATCCCATCCGCGAGGACCCGTTCGCGGCATACGTGCGGATGGAACAACCCAGCCCGATCATTGCTCGTTACGAGCACGAGGCCGCGTTGCTCGCCGCTTTGGGGGTCGAACGCAGCACGCTACCCGTCGATATGTACGATATGGGGCCGCGCCACGTGTTCGTCGGCGTCGAGACAGTGGCCATGTTGGAGGGCCTCAATCCCGACCAACGGCGCTTGGCCGCACACAGCAACATAGCGGCGCTGTGCTTCAGCCCAGACGGCGCGCGCGGCTGGCGGCTACGCATGTTTTCGCCCGCCTACGGCGTGGTCGAGGACGCCGCTACCGGCTCCGCTGCGGGCCCGCTCGCGCTTCACCTCGGGCGCTACGGCGTGGCGTCCCTCGGCAAGACCGTCGAGATTACCCAGGGCGTCGAGATGGGTCGCCCCTCACACATGAGCGCCGTGGCGCGAGCGGACGGTGCGCAGGTTCGCCTCGAGGCAGGCGGCTACGCCTATCAGGCCGCCATTGGCCACTACCTGGTCTGACAGCGAGTCGACCATGAGCAGCAAACTCGAAAGCATGACGGGCAAGGTGGACGTCCCGTTTCCCGAATACGATGCACCGCCCGGGCAGCCGATCGCGCTCGCTCAAAGCTGGTTTCACGAAGCGATTCGAGAGCAGCTGCGCGAACCACGCTCGATGGTACTGACCACCGCGAACAGCACGGGCCTGATGTCTTCGCGCGTGATGGGGATCCTCGGATTTCCGGACGAGGGCATCTCTTTTGCTACACATGGCTGCAGTCGCAAAATCATGGACGCTCGCTCGACGCAGTTGGCCTGCGGACACTTCTATTGGAAGGAGCTGGGGCGCCAGCTGTCCGTGAGCGGCAAGCTGCTCGACCAAGGGCGAGCGGCCGCCGTCGAAGAGTGGAACAGGCGCCCCGTTCCGCTGCATTCGATGTCGACCGCATCCCGCCAGAGCGAGCCGTTGGTCTCACACGCAGAGCTGCTGGCTACCGCCCACGCGCTCGAGGGTGGGCCTCTCCCCTGCCCAGAAAGGTTTGTCATCTATTTGCTCGTGCCCCAGGCGATCGAGTTCTGGTCTTCGAGCTCGGACCGCCTGCACCGAAGGCTGCGCTTCGAACGCTCCAACGCGCGCTGGGAATGCACCAGGCTTCAACCCTAACAACCGACCGAGGACCGCCTCTATTGGACCGAGGAAACCGTCATGACCCCTCTCACTTTCGAGCAACACCTAGCAGACGTAATGAAGTGGCATTTTTCACCGGAGACGGGCTCCGCCTTCTGGCTCGAGCGGCGTCACCGGCTACGCTTCGACCCGCTCCGCGACGTTCGCAATTTTGCAGATCTGGCGTTGTTTCCCGACCTCAGCCTCGAGCTACGCGACGCCAGGATCGAAGAGCTTCAACCGCGTGGGTTGAACCCGGCAGACCTCGCCGGCATCTTCGAGAGTGGCGGAACGACCGGCAAGCCGAAGCGGGTCGTCGCTTACGAGCAGTGGTTCAAGCAACTCGTCGACTGGCGTCTCGAGGGTATCGAGCGACAGCGTGAGGGCGCGCCCAAGAACACGCTCGCCATCGTACCTACTGGTCCGCATATCGTAGGAGCGGTCAACCTTCGCCGCGCGAGGGCGCTCGGCGGCCAGTGCTTCACCGTCGATCTCGATCCGCGCTGGGTAAAAAAACTGATTTTGCAGCGAGATTTCGAGGGCGTGAAGGCGTACGCGCAGCACCTCGTCGATCAAGCAGAGGTGATCATCGATAGCCAACGGATCAGCTACCTCGTGACGACTCCGCCCTTGCTCGAGGCGATCGCACGCCGCAAACCCTTGGTCGAAAAGTTGAACCGTACGCTCGAAACAATCAACTGGGGCGGCACTCAGATGGACATCGACACGCTGGACTACCTTCGCACGTCGGTGTTTCCGAAAGTCACGATCACGGCAAGCTACGGTAGCACCATGATCCTCGGCGATACGAAATCGCGCCCCGGGCAGGATCACGAAGGTGCGCCCATCTTCGACAGCTTCGCCCCATATGTCGTGCTCGAGGTCGTGAACCCGGACACTTTGCAGCCGGTCGAATTCAAGCAGCGCGGTCGGGTAATCATGAATCATTTGAGCCGTTTTGCCTTGATTCCCAACGTTCTCGAGCGCGATACCGCGGTTCGCTTACCGCCCATGACCAAGCGTGCCGGGGTGGCAGTCGCCGACGTGAGGCCCGTCGCCGAGGTCGAAGGTCAGGCCGTGATCGAAGGGGTGTACTGATGGCCCCGACAGTGGATGCCCTCTCGCTGCTCGGCACGCAAAAGTCCCGACGACGCCATGAGATCTGCAACGCTTCGGGACGAGGCGTGGGCGAGAGTTCGCTCGTCCCGCCGATTGCCATTCGCGAGACGATTCGCCGCATGCGTGAGGCTCCGTCACTGGCGCGCGTCGCTCGCTATCGAGCCTTGCAGCGCGCTGCAGACCTCTACGAAAGCGCCTGCTTGGCGGACTTGACCCCTGAGGCCTACGTGGCACTGGTCTCCTCCGTCACCGGGCTGGATCAGGCAATCGTCGGTGACTCGCTGAAAAAGATTGCTCACTCACTCCGTGATATGCCCGAGATCTTGAATGCCGGGCTGCCCCGCGGCTCCGTCTGGGAACAAGAGGATACAGCCGCCGACGCAGGGTGCGGTCTGTTCTCTCGCCGGGGAGAGGTGCTCTCGGTAATTGCCGCGGGCAATGGTCCAGGTGTGCACGGGCTGTGGCCTCAAGCCGTCGGCCTGGGATACCGCACGCTCGTCAAGCCATCGCTCCGCGAACCGTTCACCGCTCAGCGGCTGGTCAGCGCGCTTTCATTGGCCGGGCTCGAGGCCTATGTCGCCCTCGTTCCAACGGACCACGCAGGCGCCGAAGCGCTGATCGCGGACAGTGATCTATCACTGGTCTACGGCGGACCCGAAATTGCCGCACGTTACGGACAGAACCCGCGCGTCCTGGTGCAAGGGCCCGGTCGCTCGAAGTTGGTCGTCGCTAAAGACGTGCCGCACGACGAGGCGCTGGAACTCGTGGCGAAATCCGTTCTGTCTTTGGGCGGCGCAGCCTGCGTCTCTGCCAGCGCCGTTCTCGTCGAAGACGACGCTCCCGGCTTTGCCCTGAAGCTGCGGAAAACCTTGCTCAGGCTGTGCGAGGACTATCCGCCCAGAGCAGGCACCGAGCAGGAAGCCGAAGCCTACGAGCGGTTACTCGCGTCCGACGACGTGCCGTGGCACTCCGCGCCGGCGCAGGGCGGAAATGGCCGCTCCTTAACGCCACACGTGGCGCTGGTAGAGCACGCCAGCGACGCGCGGGTGCAACGTGAACTACCCTTTCCGTGCGTGACGGTTGCGCCCTTCGATGCAAGCGTTGGCTTTGCGGCTTTGTCTGGCTCATTGGTCGTCACGATGCTGTCGCGACGCCGAGAACTGATTGATAAGCTGTTGGCGGACACTTCGATAGCCAGCGTCTTTGTCGGAGCCATTCCCACTACCCGCATGGATCCCCGTATCCCGCACGACGGCTACCTCAGTGACTTTCTCATGCGCAATCGAGCGATACGAATCGACCGCGCTTGGCTGCGGTCGACCTCGACAGAATTACAGACATCGATCCATTCAACTTCACCGGGAGTTTCAGCATGACCGCTTCAACCACTCAGATCGCTACCGCTTACTACCAGGCCATGGCCCGTAAAGATCTGGCCGAGCTGACGAAATACTTGCATCCTGACGTGCACTTCCTCGGCCTCGTGGAGACGCACGGTAGGGATGAGTTTTTGGGTGCAGCACAGAAGATGCTGTCGCTCAGCAACCAGCTCGAGATCCGAGCAGTCGTGGGCGACGAGGCCCGCGCGATGGTCGCCTACGATCTGATCTTTCCCGCGCCGACCGGCGCCGTGCGAACCGCAGCGCTGCTCGGCTTCGACGCGGGTCTGATCAAGAACATCGAGCTCTTCTTCGACGCAAGTCCGTTCAAGCGCTGAGTCGCCTACTTTAGCAAGGGCAAGCGAAACACACTTTCGAGTTTCGATTTTCAGGAGGTTCCGTCATGTCAACGAATCTGCGATTTGGGTTTGCCGTCACGAACGTCAAGGACATTGCAAAGGCGAAACGCTTCTACACGGAAGTTCTTGGCCTGAAGGTAGAGCGCGAGGCTCCCAACTTCATTCAGTTCGAACACTTTGCGGTCGCGAGCGACAATCCCGACGCGACCTCGCCCATCGAGCTGTACTGGCTGGTGGACGACGCCGATACGGCTCGCCGCGAGCTGGCCGCGCAGGGAGCGAATTGTAGCGGGGTCGACGCGAAACCGTTCGGCAAGCTGTTCACCGTGAAGGACCCCGAAGGCGGCGAGCGCTTCGTGGTCTAGTTTGCGGCCTCGAGGCCGAGCAAGTCCGTCTGAAGTCCGGTTCGTATCCGGGAGTGTTACCGTCTTGTTGCGCGGCGCGGCGGCGCACCATCCGTCCGGCCTGAATTTGGGGCACTTTGGTGTGCTGCCCGCTATGGGCCCGCGAATGGCTAGGTCGGTCGATGGTCGTGG
>Ga0170475_132295573_pt1 | contig 16100 bp, 27 predicted proteins | sample Soicark_Litter_5_FD_111474 | JGI IMG/M metagenome (GOLD analysis project Ga0170475, IMG submission 111474) | Avena fatua rhizosphere microbial communities from Hopland, California, USA. Combined Assembly of 48 SPs
GACCGGAGGCAGCACCGCGACTGGTGGCACGAGCACTGGCGGCGTCAGTCCTACCGGCGGCGCGAGCACTGGCGGTGTGACTCCCACCGGCGGCGTGACCGCGCCAGATGGCGCGGTGGTCGACGGAGCCGTGGTCGTGCCGATGGGCGATGCTGGCGCGAGCTCGCGACTCGTGACCGTCAGGATCATCGACGCTGTCATTGGGCCTGGGAAGCAGGATGGGACGGCGTGGGATGGGGGGATGGTGCCAAGCTCGGTCAAGAACGCGCTGGCCGTGGCTTTGGTGGGTCCAACGCCGTACGCAAGCGTGCTCGTGGCTCTAGCCGCTCCAGCGGCGGCGACGCTCGAGAAGCCGGACCCCTTCGGGACTTCCCAGCTCACCGCGTACGGGATGACTCTCGCAGAGGATTCGCTTGCGACTGAAAGTCAGGCCCTGGGAAATACGTTCACCCCGACTTGGCCGGCGGACTGGTCTTACGTAAACATCCCCATCGACAGGGATGTGCGGATCACCCTTCGGCTGTGGGACTCCGACCTCCTGCAGAACGATCCCATCCGCCCAGCAGAGATCAACTCGACAGATCTCAAAGCGGCTTTGGCTGCCCAGAACAAATGGAACGTGAACGTTGCGAACCAAACGAGCAACGAGCTGTTGTTCGTGGGGATCAGCGTTGTGGAACAACTGGGCCCGGTGAAGCTGTAGGGGCAGGGACGCCCGAATGCACCGAGGGCAGATGAAGTTGGCGACGGCGACGAGGAGTAAACTGGACGTTTCCAGTCCCACCAAGCATTGGGAGCTGCCCACCATCGCTGGTTGTATTGCGCGTGTTACCGCACGTACCTCAAGGAGGTCTTTCAGTTCGCTCCCTGCATGAGAGAATGACCGGAATGCAAAGCTACCCTGATTGGAAGTTCAACCGTATCGCCGCGGTCTCCCACCAACAGATCGAAGGAGCGGTGACCAATGACCAAGCTCGGAAGACCTGACGCCGACTCCGGTGTCGGCGAGAGTTACGTAAACCACGGCCAGGTTGGTGCAATGGGTCGAGGCGCCGTTGCGAGCAACAACAGCTTCCAGCAGCTCACGGTGGACGCGACGAAGTCGGCCGAGCTCGCCGCGGAACTGGAGCGCCTGCAGAAAGCTCTGCCTCGGGAAGCGGCTGGGGAGGACGTCGAGGCGATAGTTCTTGCAAAGGTCGAAGGCCGACACGGGCGCTGGGACAAGGCACTCGGTTTCCTCCTCGCCCGAGGGAAGAACATCTTGGAGGTGGCAGAGAAGGAGGGGCTCAAACTGCTAGTCACCTATCTTCATGCGAAGGCGGGCTTGCCTCCCGGGTAAAGATGTCGGCCTTTTTCGAAACGATCAAAGAACGTCTCGAGGGCATCCTGGTATTCGGCTGGGCAGACGTGGTGTGCGGCCTTGGGGACAAGTATGACCTTCAGGTGAAATCCTCGGCGGCGCCCAAGGATGTCATCATCAAAGTGACGTGGTACGGCGAAGACGCCGGGGAATTCGGGCATCGGCTCTCTCAGTTTAAAGAAGAATTGCCAGACCCCTCTACAGGGTTCGCCTCGCACCGGACGCCGGGATCACCTACAACAACTATGGCTCAGCGGGAGCGTTCGGAGGAAATGCGAGTGCCGCGGAGAACACTTTCGGCGCAGTATCGACTCTCCTCCGCCGTGACCTGGCGTCGGCCCTTAAGCCTGAGACCCTCGCGTTGCTGCAAGGACTAGCCAACGCCTACGTGGAGGCCGGCTTCCCCAACTACAAAACGTGGTCCTTCTCGCCGCGCAATGCAGCTGAAGAGAATGCGTTCGCAGAGCTGCGGGCACACAAGCTCATCAAGGTGATCGCCTCTGGCGCTATCCACGTCCTCACGGAGGCTGCTCAAGAGTGGGCTTTGGCAAATGCCCGAACAGAGGGCGGGTAACGTTCGGCGACCTCAGGGATTGCTCCCAGCTCGCGCCCGGTCGACGCGCCTGATTGCGGCGTTGCACGCCTCATTGTCGGACCAAAATTCACGCGAGACGGTGAGAATCGCCTCGCCGAGTCCGCGGAATTCGCGCACCCGCAGGACCAACAGACGCCACCGCTCGAGATCGCATCCGTGTTTCTGTGCCGTCCGGTCGAGCGCCTGGCCGTCATGGAGCGACAGTGACACCGACTGGCCCGGGTCGGTGCCCGCGACGTGATAGTGGCCGTTGAGAATGTCGCAACACGCGATGATCTCGTTTGTCGTCATGTCCTCGCCGATCAACAGGCCGAGCGCGTCCTGCCACTCCTGCCAGCGGTCGCGGACAAGGCGTTCGACGTACTCGGTCGCCTTGCGTTCACCGACTTGCTCGAGGAGTCCAAGGACCTCGGCGGAGAGGGAGAGGTTTTTGGGGCGGGGCTTTGCTGGGCGGGTCTCGTCGGTCATGGTCGGTCCTTTCGTCGCTGATTTCGCGCGGTCTCCAGGCTCGTCACGTCGACGACCTGGCCCGTGGCTCCCTCTTCTCGCCTCGCCATCGAGACGACGATCGAGATGCGCAACGGGCGGGGGCCGCGGTATTGGTAGGCGCCCGTCTTGGTGACCGACGGGGCCAGCGTCGGATCCTTCAGGTAGCGCGCCCACACGAGCGCGCACTGCTCGATGAGCTCATCGGAGGCCGCGTCCCAAGCGGCCGACCCGCGCGCGACGGGCCGACCTAGGAGAGCTGCGTAGCGGTCGACCGCATGGGCCGAGACGTACCAGGGGCAGGGTGGCATGGGTGTCGCTTTCTCTCGCGGTTCGATGCAGCCTCGTCGAGTCCATGCGCTGGCGCCGGCCACGATGCCGGTGCTCTGATTGATCATGGGGTCGTGTCCTCCCCGCGGCCCCCGAGAGATCGGAGGCCAAAGGCAGAACGCGTGGGTTGCTAGCTGATCGGCACGCCTGGCAAAGGTTCGCCCGCCAATACCTCGCCATTCACCACCGCGCGTACGTAGTCTCGACAGCCCTGCACGCGGTCATCGTCGGCGCGGTTGAGACACAGCACCAGGAGCGACTCCTCCGTGTGCTCACCTCGGGCGAAGGCCCCGAAGTCCTTTCTTGGATCGGAACCGGTCTCGTTGATGAATTCCTGCGCGGCCTTGGTCATGCTGAAGAGGATTTCGCCGCGCCCGCGAATGACGCTTGTCATAGCTACACCGCCTCCTTGGCGCGCCCGACCGCCTCCATGGTCTCGATGGACGCCCCGGGGGCGACAGGAGCGAATCGAGCGATGATCATCTGAATCTCCGCCTCGGGGTCACGGTCTCCGTCGCAGTAGCCGCTCCAGTTGTCGGCCAGCCGCTGCAGATCGTCCAGCCCGCTCGGGGTTTGCGGGTCGAGCACGCGATAGGTCGTGCCGACGCATGCCCCCGTGCCGTCGTCCCACTGGCTGTCGGACTCCAGCACCATGACGTCCCGGCACGGCCACACTCGCACCTGGCGCACGCCGTGGTTGTACTGGGTGCGGTAGGGGCTCGCGGCGAAAGGCTTGCGGCTGCGGTAGCGGACGCCCTCAATAACGCGGTCGAGTTTCGTGGTACCCATTGGTCAGCTCCTTGTGCCGGTCTCACCCGGCGCTTGGGGTTAGGCGGGGCGGGCGTCTCACCGCTCGTCCCCGCTGCTAACACTTACTATACGCATCTCCATGCGCATAGCTATGCGTATGAATATTTAACGAGTTGGTCGTCGCCGTATTCGTGGCATCGGTCACGCAGCCTCACCAACGCCGGCTCCGGCAACCCGTTGCCAGCGCTCGACAAGGTCCCAGGCGGACTCGCCTGGTCCCGGCTCTACCCCTGCAGAGCGAGCGAGGCTGAGGCGGTCGCTGGCCCGACTTTGGCGGTTTCAACGTCGGCCTTTCAGACCAGAACGGTCTTTCCACGGCCATTGAATGGCTAGCTAGAGTCGCATCGCTCGCCGCAAGGGCTCCGCTGGCACCTGGTAGTACCAGGCCTTGCCCTCGCGGCTCCGCTCCACCGTGATGCCGGCGCGGCGGAGGGCGGCCACCAGACGATATGCTGACCTCCACTCCATCCCCAGCTCGTCGGCCAATTCAATCATCGTCCAGCGACCTTTGCGGAGGATGAGCACTGCACGGAAGGCTTCAACAAAGAGGCGATCGCGCCCGACATATCGCCTCGCCTTCACGAAGGTGTGCATCCTTCACGTGGATCGCAATTCTTGCGCACCACGATGGCGGGCATGGTCGGGCCAGCATCGGGAGCCGTGTCGTCAGTCGCCATCGTCTTCCCTTTTTGGTCCTTCCGGGCCCGTTCCAATCATCGCCGCCCGCGCAGCCTTCCTCTTCAGCGCGGAGGGGCTCTGACGCTTTCGCTGATTCTGATGGGCGCGGGCGGCTTCGTCTTACGCTCGACCGACAACACCGCAACGACCTGCCCCTTCGGCCCTTCGGACCGTCGCTCCATCGAGACCGCAATCTCAATGCGAAGTGGGGTCGGTCCTCGATAGAGATAGAGGCCAGTGCGACCAACGCGCGGAGCGAGCTCGGGAGTCGTCTCGTAGCGCTTCCAAACATCTGCGCAGAGTCCGATGAGGTCGTCTCTCGCCGCATCGAAATCGCGGGCAGCGCGCGGCCTCAAAGCTTGGTACTCCCTCGCGGCCGCCGCGGTGACATACCAGGGACATTCGCTCATGACATTTCTCTCGAGAAAGGGTGAGCGGCGCGACGCCGGAAAGCGAAGGGAGAACTCACCTTCCGACCGGCTTGGCCTCAATGGGGCCGGCGTCGCGTCGGAGACTACTCTAGTGTGCCCGTGACGGATGGGTCAACCGGCCACTGGGCGCAGGAAAGGCCAGGGCTCGAAGCGCCTTCTCCGCGGCCGTCAGCTCGTCGAGCGAGAGGTCATCTTCAGGAATGGACGACCAAGTGATGGTGCAAGAGACGTTGGTGTCGCCAGGATGCGCGGCGAATTGGCCGACTCGTCCCGTCCCCTCCTCCACCGATCGAAGAAACCTCCCGTCTCCTCTGACGTGCAAGCCGCCGTAGGAGGTCACACGGCGCCAATCGAAGTAGAATCCGCCGCTAGTGGCGACGTCCTCGGTCACCCGAGCGGCGAGGTGAATCGTGCGGGGGCCCGTGTGATCCCTGTACACCTGCTTCGGCGGATAGGAGCTGTCAAAGTGACCCTCTTCGTCTCCGTGCCAAGTGGCGCGTCGTTCGAATAGCGCTGGCTCGCGGCTGGCGAGAATGCGGACATGGAGGCGGCAGAGGCGAAGCAAGCGATTCCGTTGCGCTGCCGCGTTCTGCTCGAGTTCCGTTGCCAGAATTTCCAGCTCTTCTATCTGCATGGCATCTCCTTCGAAGGTCCACCGCGTTCCGGCGGCGGGCGGGTTGGCGGGCAAACCGCCACGAGAGGCCCCAAGGTATTGAGGGCTCTCGTAGGGGCTCACGCTTGGTGGCGGGATGGAGCGCTTGGCGGGAGCATCGGAGCCCCCGCCGCTTGGTGCGGTCAGAGAGCTTCACCGGCAGCCCGCTCGAGCTCGAGGCGTCGGCGAGGGCTCTCGGTGTGCTTGGCAAGCCAGCTGATCGCGTTGGACAGGCGCCAGGGGGTTTGACCGGGAGGCAGCTCGACGATGTCAGCGGATGCGAACTTCATCGCGACCTGGTCAGATTCGGTCTTAGTCAAACGAGGCTTCGTGAACTCGTCGACCTCGTCGGCGGTGATTTGAGCGCCGTTTGCCCGACGAACGGTCTCAATGAGTCGCTCGGTGGCTGCGGGAGCGAGAAGTGCCCTCACCTCGTCGCGCGTGGCGCTCGCCAGGGTCGCAGCGTCCCGGCGCATTGTCTCTTCGCTGTAGCCCTCCACGTAGCGACGGCCAATATGAACCTTTCGAACCTGCTTCGCGCTGACCGCGCCGTTGAGGCACCAGAGGCGCAACAAGAAGGCCGAAATCTCGTGCGCCCCGTCCCCGTAATCCGAGTTGCTGTAGTCGAGGCCAAAGCACATCCACTCACCGGGAAAAACCTCGACAGGCGTGTTCTTGATGATCTTCAGTGAGACTCGGGTGTCGGCATGGACGCCGTCCGCGATCACGGCGCCGAACTCATCCGCAGCCTGGATGAGGGCATCGAGCGTCGGCCGAGAGTCGATGCGACGGTAGGAATCCGAAAGGACCGCGCGAATCTGTCCCCCGGCTTCCCGGACGAGAAAGCGGCTGTTGGCCTCTGCGTGCCCGAGAAGCGTGTTTAGGTTGTGGGCGACAAGCTCCTGACCCCATGCCCCGCGGGCTGAGAGATCGTGAAGGAACCCGAGCTTGAGGCCAGCACGCTCAGCAGCCTGGTCGAGGGCGTGCTGATGGAGCCCGGTCTTGCCCTCGGGAAGTTCAAGCCGAAGATCGGGAGAGAAGCGCATCGCTTGCGCAGGAACGAAGCGGTCGCGTGGGGTCTCGGCGAGGATGCGAGCGATCACGTGGGCAGCCTGTCGCTGGCTGCGAAGGATGTAGTCCTCGAGCTTTTGGCGGCAAATCACACCGCCTTCGGGGGTAGAGAACCGGGGGTCAGGGCTGATTTGAGAGAAAGAGAACGAAGCGCTCATGGGAGACCTCCATCGAAGTGGTGCGAACCGAACTTCATCAATGTACATTTATTGTACATTCATCGCAAGCACAAAATGAACATTGAATGTACATACGAACCACTGTTAGGCTGTCCTGCAATGCCACGAAAGTTGATCACGGCGTCTGATCCGGATGCATCCGTCTCGATACGCGTTGAGGTGCCTGGCTGGCTGAAAAACCAAGCAGTCGAGGTCCTTCAGCACCGCGGAAAAAGCTTGAGTGACTGGGTGAGGGATGAGATGCGCGGCCTAGTCGAGCAGGAAGAGAAACGGAAGCCCTTGAAGAAGCGCTAACTCCGCCACGGAGCGCTCGCCCCGACCCCCTTCCCTTCCCCACTGCTTAGTCGCCGGGGGCCACGCGTGTCGCAAGGGTTCATGCAAGCGGCGTCCACATGCCGCGGATTCCTGTCTCGGCGTCGTCGATCCCACCACACAGCTCGACAAGCAGGATCTCCCTGCCCTCCTCACCGGCCGTGGCGACTAGGTGATCGCCTTCAGTCGTAGGTTCGAACCCCGCAGTCGTCAGGCGATCGAAGAGCGTCCCATCGAGGGCGACGCGAAGGTGAATCCGCAACAGGTTGTCATCGAGGTTGTAGGTGGCGACGCCAATGGTCGGTCGGGTGTCGTCGTGAGCGGTGAGCATGTTCGTTCTCCTTGGTGTTTGATTCGGTGGTCAATGGACAGAGCAGCGCGGGCAGGTCTCGCCGCGGGTGAGGGCTTTCCAGAAACAGGCGCCGTCGCCTGGCTTTCCGATGCAATGGTTCCAGCCGATCCCACGGCGCACTCGCACAGCAGCGACTGGCTTGGCATTGCCGCAGTTGATGCAGAGAAGCCGCGTGCCATTGGCCAGCAGAACGGCCTGGCAGTGAGCGCAGGTCTCAGGGGGAACTTTTGCGGACGAGAGGGGCGGGTCGAGGAGCGCCGCAGGCGGCGCGGAGGCCGGAACAGGCCTCCTCTGGCGCTGGTTGGCTCGCAGAGCCGCTCCGGTGGGCTTTCGGCGGCTGGGGAGGGTCGTGGCGGAGCTGGTAGTCGTCGTGGTCTTCATGGGTTGGTCTCCTCTGCGTCTCGGTCGGGGCACCCTTGGGAGCGAACGAGCTAGCTTCCCGGCCGAGGGCGAGGAGCTTCTTGGGGGGCACCCGCTCCGCGCGGGGGGAGCCAAGAAGCCCGCAGCACGAGCCGCGCAGCGGTTGCCGGGACGCGTGCGGAGTGAGCGCGTGCCCGAGCGAGACGCAGGGGAGACACGGACCGGAGGCCACGCCACTAATCGGCGGAAAACAACCTCCACGCGCCGAGGATCGGCGAAGGGGTGAAGTCGCGAACACGCGAAGGCCGAGGAGATGGTGCGGCGATCCGTGAGCGGCCGTTCTGTGCCAACCGACTCTGCTCAGTGAGGGGATGCGGAGACCGTCTGCCGCCGCGGGATCACCTTGTCAGTGCTGACGGAAGGTGTTGCTGGTGGCCGCCTTTCAGCTATCCAAGGGCTGAGTGCCCTCCCATCTCTAATCGGCGCGAGATCGAAACTGACGGTTGCCGCAATCGCAGGCGCTCGGTGGCCCCTCCCCGTCCCCAGAATTAGGCGAACGCATGCCTAGTCGCGATGGATGGACTTTTGCAAAAGCGCAAGAACCTCGGAACGCAGTCGATCGCTAGGGACACAGCCCGATTGGAGTTGGAATGCGACCAAGAGGCCTTGGGCAAGCTGACAAGGCGACGGATTGGGGTGAGCAGCGAGCCACTGTCGGAGCCATACGACGTCCAGGAGGGAGGAGGTCATGGCCAAACATCGGCAACAGGGCGCGGGCGTTGCGAGAAGGAGGGCAAAAACTCGGATCCCAGGAATCCGGATCCCAGGGCGTTTTTTTGTGCGGATCCCGCCGTCCAGTGGGCCCCACCGGTAGGTGAAGTCCTACGGCCCGGCGATCACTCGCAATAGCTGGGTGATGGCTCGCTGGTGACGAAGCGGGAGCTCTCGCCAGAGAGCAAGGATCTCGGCTTCCGCCGGATCCAGATCTGGCTTTCGCAACGGTGGCTCGGATCCGAAATCGAGCAACTCCGATAGCGTGACTCGAAGAGAGGGCAAGAGGCGCTCGAGAGCGGCCAGAGAGGGAGCGTGTTCCCCGCTCTCGTAGCGGCTGAGGAGTGCCGGCTCGATGTCGGCGGCTTGGGCAACGGCGGACTGGGTGAGCCGTTGGCGCTCACGAAGCTCGCGCAGGCGGCGTGCGAGCTCGTCGTGGCGTGAGAAAAGAGGCGTGGCCATGGGGCGGCCAGCCTGCCGGAGAGAGGCCAACAGAGGCGATGCTTAGAACGACATGTTAGGCGACATGTCGTCAACCACATGAAACGATTGGATCTCGTCCAAGAAAGCCAAGTGGAGGAGGCTGAGGACGGTCCAGGGCGCCTTCACGGTGCAGGAGATGCCTGGGCCATCGTCAAATGCGAACGCTAGAGGAGCCAGCCCGAAGGGCGCGACGTAATGCTTCAGGGGCTTCACGACGTCGCGCGAGCGAAACCGGATCCGGACGGTTCGGCAGATGAGCCACTGGGCAGTCTCCTGGGCGATCCCAAGCGGCGGATCCCGGTCAACTTCGAGTGCCAGCGCGGCGGCGCCACCGGCGATGAGGCGTTTGGCGTGAAAGTCGAGCATGCAAATGGGCTATGCAGGAACCGTACGAGGGATTACGGATTACAACGAGCCTGATTGCGCCATCTCGTCGCCTGAGATCCGTTGCCCTGCGAGCAACAGCCGTGTGTTGTTTGCAACAACAGCGGCGAGATGTCGTATTCCGCATGAACGAAGCGTCAGCTTCGTCCGGGGCCCCCGCAGAGGCCCTCCGGCGAGACCGCCCAAGGATAGGACACCGGTGCGACTCCAAACCACGCGGCGCGGCAGACCCACCCCTTAGTGGCCCTCTGGGGTTTTCGAAATCTCCTCATGTCCCACAGCGGTCACTGTTCGCGCCGGGAGGCGCGCTCTACGGCCTCGCCGGTGCGAGGTCGCCTGATGACAATTCCCGAGTCCGCTTCCTTCTATTTCTGATCTCTTTTCCTAGGATCTGTACGCGGATCAATGTGGATGGGGGCACCGGATCAACTTTTCAGTCCCGCGAAGACGCCAAGAGCGCGGAGCACCCCCACGGTTTGCCCGGTTCTGCCCTGCTCCACTCTCCCAGGCCTGCCTTACGTGCTCTGTGCTCGCTCAGGAGCGCCGTGGGACGCCGTTGGGCCAATGTACAGCTAGTTCTGGCCGTGCTCCCAGCTGCCATCAGAGCGCTCATCAGGTTGCGGCGGGCAGATACCGGGTCCACCAGGCGGTGCAAGCCTCGAGCGACCGACACGCCAGCAGCTCTGCATACGCGCGCGCGGCGATGACGTCGTCGAGTGAACCCAAGTGTTCACGCATTCTCCGAAGCTCGGCGCGGAGCCCTATTGCCGGAGGGACTTGATAGGTTGGCGGCTGAGGCCGTGCACGGGCAGGAGCTGGCGGCTCCTTCGTGAGGCCCCCATGCTGCTGCTGCGAGGCATGTTCACTCGTGCCAAACCGAACCCACCAAGCGGCACATTCTTCCAGGGTGTGAAGAGACAGGAGCTCGGAGTACGCGCGCGCGCCGATGACGTCATCCAAGGAACGAACATAGACGCGCATCTTCTCGAGCTCCTCGTAGACCCTTCTCGAGGGGGAAGGCCGCAGAAGGACGGGCTGAAGCTTCGGACGCGGAGGAAAGGCAGGCCCTGGCAGTCCCACGGGTGCGCTCTTCGCTAGCTCAATCTGCTCCAAGGCAGCGTGGTTTCGCTTCGCCGTCTCCTGGGCGGCCGCGAACAGGCGGAAGGACTCAGGATCGCCGGCATACGTCTTCTCGAGCACCTGCGGCTTCAGACAACGCCTGGCGGGCCCTGTCGCGCGGTGGCTGCCGTCATCGCGTTCCTCGCGGTATTGGGTCGTCCAGAAAAGAGGCCGCAGGTCGGTCGCGTGGTGGCGCAGAGTCCCGAACGGCAAACGTGCCTTCTGCGCCCACCGCTCGAGCGAGGCGTGTTTTGTAGGATCACGTTGGTCGCGGAGCTCAAGGGTGCGGACGTCGAGACCCAGAAACAGCGCTTCGGCCGCGGCGGCCAGATTGTTGCGACGTTCGCTGCTGATTGAGGGGCGTAGGTCGCCAGTCTTCCGATCTCTCATCAGTTCAGGAAATCCACCGATCCAAGTCTTGGAACCGCGGCGAACGGGCCCAAGGTGGGGATTGCGGCAGACCATTGAGAAACGCCACGCGAGATCAGCGACGGCTTCCGCCGGTGTCCAGGTCCGGACAAGAGATGGCAAGGCGGTCACGCCTGGGGCCTCTCGTGTCCCGAGAAGTCGGCTTTATGCCGGGCGGTTCCCAAGGGTAACTCCGCGCGGCATCGACAGAAAAAAGCCCGAGGCTTTTGTCGTCGAAAAGATGTTGCGCGCGGATCGAGACACCCCTAGGGTAGATCTCGACCCGCGGCGCTTTCGTGATGGTTTGCGCATGAGGGCTCGGATTGGAAAACCTGGGTTTCGGGACCCGGGTTTTTCTTTTTCTGGAGTGAGGACTGAGCCAGCTTGACGAGCGCCAGTTCGGGCTGGCGCCGCATTCCGTTCAGTTAGGGTGGGTGGGTTGCTTCGTGCTCTTACTCGCGATGTTGTGAGACTTGGGAGTGAGTGAGAGCTGGTCAGCCTTCCGCTGACGACAGCGGCGGCATTAGAGCGAGTTGCGGCTCGGCGCCTTTGCGCCGGCTCCGCCGAGGTGGCTTCGCAGCTGCGGCGGCTGCGGCGACCTCTCGGCGATCGCGTTCGTAGGCCGGCGCCTGGCGGAGATACTCGAGCACTTCCTTGGGAAGCGTCTTCAAGGTGTGCACAACTGCGGCGATCATGAATTCGTTCAAGGACGCGTGGAGACCCGCCGCGACCTCGTCGGCGGTGTCGTGTAGCGTCGGCGGAAGGAGCAGCTGCGCACGCGAGCTTCTCTTCTCGGTGATGACAGCCTGCTCCAATTCGGGCAGCGGGGCGCCAGTCAGCGTCATAATCAACGACCGTATGTGTATGCGAGCAAAGGATCAAGAAAATTCCTGAAAGTGATGTAGCGTCACGTATGGTCAGAATCGTGCTCAGCTAGGCCATAGGTCCGCTCAGGTAGCTGCTGATCAGGCGGCAGGCGCCCGGATGACGAGGTCATGGGCGCGGCCGAGCGCGCGGGAGGCGCTGCGCGCAGAGATGCGGCGAGTGACCGGAACGGAGCTCAGCCCAGCGAATGGCTCGTAGAGCGCGCGGGCTTCCGGACAGTCGGAGTTGGTCGCGATCACGCGAGCTCCCTTGCCGCTGATGGCCCGCAGCAGATCGGCGAGACGCCGCTGTTGGGCGGGGCCAAAGCGATCCTTGTCGTAGGCGGTGAAGGAAGAGTCGTTGACCGGGACGTAAGGAGGATCGGCGTAGACGACGTCGTCTGCACCTGCTGTTCGCAGGGTGTCGGCGAAGTCCGCGAGACGGATTTCCACACCTTGTAGAGCCGACGAGTCGGCAAGAAGCTGGTCGGGATTGCATACGCGGGCGCGAGGTCGCTTGCCCCACGGGACGTTGAAGCGCCCTTCGTTGTTCACGCGGTAAAGTCCATTGAATCCGAACGTGACGAGGGAGATCAGGCGGGCAGCCCGCCTTGGGTCGGTGAGCGTCGACGGGTCTAGGGCGCGTTCGCGGAGGTAGCCTTCCCTAGAACCGTCGGCCGAGACGAGATGTTCGATGACGGCTTGAGGCTGATCGCGGACAGCCACGTAGGTGCGGACAAGCTCCTCGTTGACGTCTGCGAGCACCGCCCGCTTCCAGGGTCGGACGCGCATCGCGGCCATGGCGAAGAAGACGGCGCCAGCTCCCACAAATGGCTCGTAGTAAGTGGAGCAGCTCGACGGGAAGAGGGGCAGCAGCTCCTTGAGCAATGCCCTCTTGCCGCCCGCCCACTTCACAAACGGCGCCGGTTCGCACCTACGCCGAGGCATGCGTGTCGCCACGGGAGAGCAGCCTTTCAAGGAATGAGGTGAGGGTCGAAGCGGCGACACCCTTGTCGAGCGCTTGGGCGCAGAGAGCCTTGAGGCTCTCAGCGGCGGCGGCGCTCGTGCAGACGCAGGCGGCGCTGGCGCTCTCAACCTTTTGGTCGAGAGCACGAGAACAATGAGGGCAGGTCATTGGGGGAAGCTCCGTGAGCGAAGGGCAAACGCGAGGAAGGTCACGAGACCATCGGTGACGTGAGAGGGGAGAGCTGGCGCGGGCCCCATGGAAGGTCCCGTGAAGACCCAGCGGCCATTGGCGAGTTGGTGCACGGTGTTGGCTACTTTCAGAGCCAGGACGGCACGGATGGCCTCCTCTCGGACGCCAAGGGCGATGTGCGGGCGAGTGGCCCGCCCCGAGGTCAGGGATGCTCGGGCAGGAGGCACCGGTCGGCCTTGTTGGGACTGCGGAAGCAGAGCGCGGCGCCGTCAGGGATATCGAGCTCGGCGAGCCAGGCGAGCGCCAGGGTCGATGTGGAGGGGGCAGAACAATGTTCAGTCTTGTCGGCCGTGCGAACGCAGACCGACCTGGCGCTCGTTGGAAGACGGATGCCCGATGGGACCATGCTCAGGGCGACAAACAGGAGGCCACAAGCAGTCACCAAACAACCCAGGAAGCGGCGCTCACGAACCTCGAGAGTCTTGGCGCGGCTGCGTATCCAGTTGACGGCAATGGCCAATAGAACGAGAGAAACGATCTCGCATGCGCGCGGAAGGAAGCGTTCGAAGGGAGAGGCAGAATAGACAAAGAGGGTTTGGAGATTCCACAGGTGCGACATAGCAACTCCTTGAAAGTGACGTGAACAGTGGGATTGATGGTTAGAAGGACCGACGGCAGGAACGGAGCTGAACCAAGCGAACGGCTCGTAGGGGGCGCGGGCTTCCGGGCAGGCGGAGTCGCGTTGTCACGTGAGAGATCCGTTCGAGGAAGAAGCACGACGGTGCGCGAGTACTCGGAAACAGCTGCGGCAAGTGAAGAAGGGATCGGCGCCTTGAGGAGATCTGGCGAGGGGAGGCGGCGAGGCCTGAGCCAGCAAAGAAGCGCACGAACGAGGCTCATTTGGTGACGCTCCGAGAGCGGAGAGCGAACGATAGGAACGAGACGAGCCCGTCGGCTACGTGAGAAGGGAGAGCGGCCCCTGTGGCAGGGGGGCCCGTGAAAACCCAACGGCCGTTGGAAAGCTGGTGGACAATACCCGCCACCTTCAGAGCGAGCACGGCACGGATGGCTTCGTCTCTGCGGAGACCGAAGAAGGTGGCTACCTCAGCAGGGGTGAAGCCGCGTGTGAACTTCGCGCGAAGCTCGTTGTACTTCTGGCTATCGCTGGCTGGCAGTCGCCGGCTCATGGGAGCAGACCCTCGTGGGACGAAGATGCCCGCAGCAGGAGGAGTCGCTCCAGGAGGACGGTGGGGCAGAGATCGCGGGTGAGCCACGGCGGCAGGGGTCGGTCGGCCAGGCGCGCACTGACGAGCGCGAGCTCACCCAGCTGGAGCGCAATCTGCCGTGGGGTGGAGCAGGCACCCGGACGGGCCAACAACCAAGTATCATTGAGTGAGTTGTGCCTGACGAGGCGGCGACGCTCGAAATCCAAAAGGCCGGCCCGTACTGCGGGAAGCGACACAGCTAGAGCGTCGGCAGCTGCCTTGATAGAAAACCAGAAGAGCAGGTGATCTGCGGTAAGCGCTTCGTCCACTCGTTGGGCGCTCATGACTTGGTCGCATCCGAAGGGTTGGGTGTCGAAGCAGTCGCCTTCGCTGCAGCAATGGCGACCAAGCACGTGGTTTGCTTGCCTGGTCTAAGCCTGACGCCGGCCGCTTCCAAGCCCTGCAGCAGGGCATGAACACAGGCGACGGCGGAGCCGTCGGCCATGTCGAGGTTGACCTGGTATTCCAATCTCTCGCTCGCGAGGGCCGGATAGAGGTAGCGGTGGAGGGCTCGCGCGATTCGTCGGGCTAGATGCGAAATGAGGAGATGATGGGAAGGGGCGGCATCGGATTGGTCAGCCGCAGCCTCCACAAACGAGCAACCGAAATCGGCAGCTGCTGATTCGAGAGCGGTGAGCAAGAATTCGTAGAGACGGTCGCGGTCATGGGCTGCGACCGTGCTGGAATAGCGGGCGATGTTCATTTGTTCGCTCCTCTCTGATGGGTGCGCGGGCAGATCAGCGACGTTCCCGGCTGCGGGAAACGAAGGCGTGCGGCGACACGAGCAAATTGGCGTGCACGTGTCGGCGAACGTGAGCGCTGGTCCCTTGTTGCGCGTTCAGGGCTACTTGCAGGACTGGGTCCACAAGATCTCAGTGCGCGTGGTGTTTGGTCCGGTGTTGACCTGTCGCGAGCACTCTCCACCGCACGGGAGAGTCAATCCAGTCGTGCTGCAGGTCTCGCGATGATTGAAATCGATTCGTGCATCGCAATTGAAATCCCAGCTGCCGCACTTATTCACCGAGCTGGAGTACGACAACGATGGTTCTGGATGCGAGGTGGCATCTTTGTCGCAGCAATCGTCTGCATTGAAGCTGACGAATGCATTGGGCGGCCGGGTGGATGCTGAAGCGCAAACCCGCGAGACTGTGGGTGGAACGACTGGGTTGTTCGGGTTTCCGTAGCCATCTTGATCGTTGTCGTAGTACAGCTGGCGACATTGACCGCTGGCACACTCGGCGTCGGCAGAACATTGGGTGCCGTCGATGAGAGCACAGCGCGATTGACCATCAGCCGAACAGGTGAACGCGCCGGAACAGGTAGCAACCGCGCGATCGTCGTTCTGGGCGACCAGGGGCGAGCACACGCCAATGGCCGAGGGCTGAGCACAGGCGAAACAAGTGCCGTCGCAGGCAGTGTCACAACACACGCCATCAACGCAATGGCCGGTGCCGCACTCAGAATTGGCATTGCAGATGTGGCCCTGCGCGGTGAGGCATGAGCCACCGTGACAAGCGCTAGCGCCGTCGCACATGGAGGTGGTGGTGGCGTCTTCCGCTGGATGGCATACGCCGCCCGCGCCGCATACCTGGCATCCTTGCGCGCCGCAGGTTGAGAGAGAGCAACAGACGCCGTCCGTGCAGAAGCCCGAGCTGCATTCGGCCGACGTCGAGCAAGTCCGCCCGAGCTGGCGCCCGCACTTGCCAGCAGCGTCGCAAGTGTTGTCGCCAGTGCAAAATGGCGTCTGTGTCCCCTTTGGGACCGATGAGCAACTGCCGGCGGTGGCGCCGGGCGCCGCGCACGAGCTGCATGCTGAGCCGCAGGAGCGAGACGCACAGCAGACACCATCCGTGCAAAAGAGCCCCGTCTGACAGTCGCCATCAGCGAGGCACTGGCCTCCTTGGTGGATCACACCGACCGTCATGACCGTGCCACCCGTCGCGCCACCTGATGAGGCATGAGCGGCACCACCGCCAGCTTGCCCTCCTCCACCAATGACGAGCGCGCCCGCGACGCCGCCGGCGCCGGCGCGACC
>Ga0170475_100403903_pt1 | contig 16084 bp, 16 predicted proteins | sample Soicark_Litter_5_FD_111474 | JGI IMG/M metagenome (GOLD analysis project Ga0170475, IMG submission 111474) | Avena fatua rhizosphere microbial communities from Hopland, California, USA. Combined Assembly of 48 SPs
ACCGCCGAGAAGAAAATGAGTTACCGCTGCGACTCGCAGAGCCTGGGTGCCCACCTCTATTTCCTCTGCGCGAACACCGAGCTCGACAATAAGCAGTTCGAGAAGCTGCGCCGTATGCACGGGGCCAGCACCGAGTAGGTCGCGTACTGAAGCATTGCAGCGGCCGCGGCCGCTGCGGCATACTCCTACCGGTGACGCGACCGGCATTCCCGCCGGAGCAGTTGCGTTCAGACGCCGCCCGTCGTGCCATTCGAGCGGCAGAGGACAACCTCTTTTAACGGACTTACATGAGCGTCATCGCGCCCTGGTATCAGCTCGGCTACGTTATCCCTCACCTCTACACGGATCTTGACGCCTATCAGTTCTATCGGGTGGCGCCCGAGGGCATGATGCTGGCAACCACAGGCCTCGATCTGAAGGACTACACCCTGGCTGCGGTGGAAACGGATCTGCCGCTGCTGTGGCAGCGCTTTGAACTGCTTGCAAAGAAGGTCGACCGTCTCTCCTTGAGCGGCGTTCCCGTTGCCTCTGCGCTCGGCCGTGCGAAGATGCGCGAGATCCTGGCGGAGGGTGAGAAGCGCACCGGGCTTGTGTGCGATACGGATCTCGAGGCGCACATTGCGACGCTGCAGCATTTCGATGCGACGCGCATCGCAGTCGCGACCCGCTGGCCGGAGCCGGTGAACGAAGCGCTCACGCGCTATCTTGCGGAAGCAGGCATCGAAGTAATCGCGCACCGATCACGTGGGCGCTCCCTGCAGGAGAACAAGATTTCGAGTGCCGCAGCGGATTACGAGCTCGCTCTCGAGCTCGGCCGCGAAGCAATGCGCGCTGCGCCCGAGGCGCAGGCCCTGCTCATGCCCGGCGGACTCTGGTTCGCGATCCACGCCGTCCCGATCCTGGAGGCCGAATTCGGGCGCCCGGTCCTTCTCAACATCCTTTCGACCACGTGGGCCGCGCTCAATACCGTACGGGACCGCCTGGTCGTCCGGCCGGACCGACGCTGGGGTAAGGTGCTGGGAAGTCTCGCCGCCTTGTAACCGACGGGTCGCAGCGGGGTCTCGTTCTTGCACTGAGCGCGCATGGACTCTGCTGCCACGCCCGGGGCGCTTTCCTCGGGCGTGCATACCACGCCCTACGCATCACCCGCCGAGCTGGCGGATAACGTGCTGCAGCGCTGGATGTCTGCAATGCGCCGTGGGGATTTCGAAGCGGCCTGGTGCGAGACCGACCGGATCGAGATTCACCGTCGAAGGTCCGTTGCTGCAGGCCGTGATGGGCGTCAACCCTATCACTTGCTGTGGGACGGTACGCCGTTCGAGGGCCGCGATGTCGTCATTCGTTGTAACCACGGGCTGGGTGACACGCTGCAGTTCCTGCGCTTCGTTCCGGCGCTAGCCAGGCGCGCCCGCAGCATCACGACGCTCGTGCAGCCGCCACTGGTCGGGGTGCTGCGGGACGCATCCGGCGTCGGGCATATTCGCGATGGATGGCAGGATCAACCACTGGTGTCCTCTCGCGTCGAAATCGAAGTGATGGAACTCGCGTATGCCCTTCGAATCACGCTGGACAAGCTGCCGCCTCCGATCGAGTTTCGAATCGATCGCCTGCGCGAGCGGACGGGCGCGCTTGCTCCGCATGTATCCGGCAAGAAGCGGCGGATCGGACTGCTCTGGAGCTCGGGCGACTGGGATCCAACACGCTCCATTCCGCTGGACGTGCTCGCGCCTTTGGGCACACTGCGCGATCTCGATTTCTTCAGCCTGCAGCAGGGCAGCGCAGCGACTGCGGTAACCGGAGCGCCATTTTGCATTCACCCGCTTCATCGCCACACCGGCGATATTGCAGACGCGGCGGCCGCAATGCTGGCGCTCGACCTCGTGATTACTGTCGACGGCATGGCGGCCCATCTCGCCGGAGCATTGCGGCGGCCGGCATGGGTGCTGCTCAAGCATGATGCGGACTGGCGTTGGCTGACTGACCGCTGCGATTCACCCTGGTATCCAACGATGCGCCTGTTCCGGCAACGCCGTCCAGGCGACTGGCAAGGCCTGACATACCGGCTCGCCGAAGCCCTGCGTGAGCTGCCTCGGCCCTGATCAGTCGATCGTGCCGTTCACGAGCCTGACTTGCGCCCAGCCTGCGCCGGCCGCGACGATGCTGACCGAGCCCGGGGCAAGATCGAAGCGCTCGAGCTCGTCGAGGGAGGATCGCAGGTAATGCGCGAGTGCCGCCTTGAGCACGTCCGCGTGTGAAACCAGCACGATCGTCTGTTCCGGGTAAGCCGCGGTCAATCCGGTGAGACAGCCCACGATTCGAAGCTGCACTTCCCTCAACGATTCGCCATTGGGAGGCCTTGCGATACTGCGCCGGTCGACCCACGTCTGCCAATGCGGATCGTTGGCGAGCTCCCGAAACGTACGTCCCGTCCAGTCACCGAAGTCGATCTCGTCGAGTGCGGGCTCGCATCGAGCGTTCATCCCGCAAGCCGTCGCGATCGCGCACCCGGTTGCCTCGGCACGGGGTTGCGGACTCGTGAACACGGCCGCCGGCGAAAGCGCGCTCAGCTTGCGCGCCAGCGCCTGTGCCTGGCGCCCGCCTGCCTCGTTCAGCCCCACGGCACGATTGCGACCGGCAAGTGCCTTTCCGACGAGGTCATGATCGGCGTGCCGGACGAGCAACAGCGTCGTCACGGCAATCGCGCAAAGTCAGGCAAGCTGCGCCAGTGAAACAGCACTGTGGCTGCTCGAGCTGGCCGGCGCATAGCGACGTACCATCGTTGCGCAGAACTCCGCGAACTCCGCACTCTGAAGCGGCGGACTCGTATGGTGCGGCTGAATCCCACGATGCTCGGGTGTGAAGCAGAATGTGAGCGTCACATCGAAGTCGTCGAGCGCCGCCATCTGCCGGTCGAACCAGGCGCTCGCGTTCGGCCGGAAACTGTCCGCCCAGCTTAAGCCGGTACGCACATAGCGCACGCCGAGGCGTCTGAACCACCGTACGGCATCATCCAGCCGGTGATCTTCGAAATGAAACCACTGACAGATGCCCATATCCGGCGTATAGCGATGGAAGCGGCTGCATGCGAGCTTCGGCGTGCCATCTTCACGTAGCAGGCCCATATAGAAATGGCGGTAGTAGCTCGAACCTTCCGCCTCACGATGTCGTGTCGTCGCAGGCCAGGCACGCGGCAGGTCGTAAAGCGAATACCAATGGATCCGCGGCGCGCGCCCGAGCAGCAGCTCAGCCGTGCGGTCGAGCCCGAACACCTGCACTTCTTCAGCGCCGAACGTCGAAACGCCGACTTCCGTGACCCACACCGGGAGCGACGTTACCGCCTGGATGTCGGCGACGCGCTCGGGCCATTCGTGAATCTGCCAATGATTCCAGTCCAGTGGAAAGCCATGAACGGCCACGGCGTTCATGCGGTCGAGCACGCCGTTCGCGGCGAGACGCTCGATGAAGCGCGCATCGATAGGCGAGATGCCGCCCAGGACCCGCGTGAGCCCGGGGTTTTCGGCCTCGACCGCCGCACACGCGAGCCGCGTCATCTCCGAGTAAAGCGCCCAGTCGGGATCGATCGCGAAGTCCCAGTGCGATTTATTGTTGGGTTCGTTCCAGAATTTGACGGCTTCGATCATCTGATTACGTTTGTTGCGTCTGGAGAATCGCTCAGCCTGCGTTCTTCAGTTTCCGGCGTGCACTCCCGCTCCACATGCGCCGTGCGGTGCTGTCATTCCGAATGAACGCTTCGACTTCGTCGCGCGCCTGATCGTCGGTCAACTGGACGGGCGGCGACTTCATGAAATAGCTGGCGGGGCCGTTCAGGGCGCCGCCGATACCGCGATCGAGCGCGAGCTTGGCGCAGCGGATGGCATCGATCACAACCCCTGCAGAATTCGGTGAATCCCATACTTCGAGCTTCACTTCACAATTAATGGGCACATTACCGAATGTGGTGCCTTCCATGCGGATGTAGCACCACTTGCGATCGGTGAGCCAGGGCACGTAATCGCTGGGCCCCACGTGAACGTCGCGTTCCTGCATCTCATGTCCGAGTTGACTGGTGACGGCCTGCGTCTTCGAAATCTTCTTCGACTCGAGACGCTCGCGTTCAAGCATATTCAGGAAGTCCGTATTGCCGCCGAAGTTGAGCTGGTAGGTACGGTCAAGCTTTACGCCACGCTTGCGGAAAAGATCCGTCAGGATGCGATGCACGATCGTCGCGCCGACCTGCGACTTGATATCGTCGCCGATGATCGGCAGTCCACGTTGCGCGAAGCGTTGCCGCCAGTAAGCGGACGACGCGATAAAGACGGGGATGCAGTTTACAAACGCACACCCGGCCTCCAGCACCTGCTCCACGTACCACTTCGTGGCCATGTCCGCGCCGACCGGAAGGTAAGAGACGACAACGTCCGTACGAGTCTCCTTCAATATGCCAACAATGTCGTCGGTGCTGCCACGCGCCTTGGGCACGAGCGGCTTCACATACTTTCCAAGTCCGTCGTGGGTCATGCCGCGACTCACCTTGACACCGAGTGCGGACACCTCCGAAAACCGCATCGTGTTGTTCGGCTCGGCGAAGATGGCTTCGCTCAGGTCATGGCCGACTTTATCCGCGTTGATGTCGAATGCAGCTGTGAACTCGATGTCACTCGGGTGATAGCCGCCCAGATCCACGTGCATGAGGCCCGGAACGAACTCTTCCGCTCGCGCCTCGCGGTAGAACTGCACGCCCTGCACGAGCGAGGAGGCGCAATTCCCGACACCGATTATCGCCACACGCACTTTATCCATTCGATCTCACTCCTGAGTTGAGGGCTCGGCGGCGTGTCGCACCGAGGGTTGTAGATGCGCTCGGCATAAGCAGGCGCGAGCGCACTCAAGCAATTGACATACCTCGCATGCATGCGCTCATGACATTGGCACTCAGCGGCGCGCAGCCGAGAGCGCAATTTACTCACGTGCTGTCAAGGTTGCATGTACTTACCTTGTTTCGCACGCGCCAGTGCAACAGCACGCGCCCGCGTCTGTTTGTGCTCGGGAAACCCGATCGCCACTCAGACGAAAGCAGCTGGAATGTGGCTTGCAGTGCGAGCCCGCCTGCACTTTTTCCACGTGCCTGAACCGTGTGGCCCACGGCTTGCAGAAGCGGTCACGAGCTTTGTCACTCGACCGTAGGGAGCGTGCGTGCCGAGGTAGATGATGCTCCGTGACTATGGTGAGCGAATGTGAATGGAATAACAAAGGATGCCTGCATGACCCATCGGGTCCTCATCACCGGCGGAGCCGGTTTTCTCGGCTCGCATCTCGCGGACGAGTTGCTTGTGCGTGGCTACCGCGTGCGGGCACTCGACAACCTTGCACCTCAGGTGCATGGGGATCATGGCTGGCGTCCCGATTATCTCGATCTGGAGGTAGAGCTCGTCAAAGGTGACGTGCGAGACCCGGATACCGTCCGCCGCGCATTGAAAGGCGTTGAAGCCGTGTTTCATTTCGCGGCGATCGTCGGCGTTGGTCAGAGCATGTATGAGATCCGCCACTATACTGACGTGAACAACGTCGGCACGGCGGTCCTGCTCGAGACGCTGATGAAGTCTCCAGTGCGGCGGCTCGTCGTCGCATCGAGTATGAGCATCTACGGAGAAGGTCTCTACCGCATGCCGCTCGGAGCGGTGCGAGCGGTCGAAGAGCGCTCGCTCGACCAGTTGCGGCGCGCCGACTGGGAATGGCGCGAACCAGACGGAACGCCGCTTACGCCGGTGCCGACGCCGGAAACGAAAACGCCTGCGCTCGCATCGGTCTACGCACTGTCGAAGTTCGATCAGGAACGCATGTGCCTCATGATCGGACGGGCGTACAACATTCCAACCGTCGCGCTCCGATTCTTCAATGCGTACGGCCCGCGGCAGGCGCTCTCCAATCCCTACACCGGCGTGCTTGCCATATTCGCGTCCCGCCTCCTGAACGGAAACGGCCCGCGCATTTTCGAGGACGGTTATCAGCAGCGTGATTTCGTGAGCGTTTACGATGTGGCGCAGGCCTGCCGTCTCGCGCTGGAAGTGCCGTCCGCCGCGGGTGAAGTGTTCAATGTCGCCAGCGGCCGTGTCTACACGATACGCGCGATCGCAGAACGCATGGCCGAGGTGCTGGGTAAGCCACACGTTCGACCCGAGATCACTGGCAAGTACCGGGTCGGCGATATCCGTCACTGCTTCGCGGACATATCCAAGGCGCGAGCGATTCTCGGGTACGAGCCGCGCGTCAGTCTGGATGACGGTATGACTGAGCTTGGAGCCTGGCTCGAAGGACAGGCCGCGGTCGATCGCGTGGCTCAGGCGACCGCCGAGCTGGCGGCGCGAGGGCTCACGGTATGAGCGACGCGGGGAGACTCCGCAAACCAGCGCTGGTCGGCAGCGGCAGAACGCAGCGCACGCTCATCACGGGCGGAGCGGGCTTCATAGGCGCCAACCTCGCCCACCGGCTCATGTCGGACGGGCGATCGGTCATCGTATTCGATAACCTCTCCCGCCCCGGCGTGGAGCGCAATATCGACTGGCTGCGGGAAGTGCACGGCCGCGACTTCGACCTGATGGCCGAAGACATCCGGGATCGGAATGCGGTTACACGCGCAGTGTCACGCGCCTCCCAGGTGTTCCACTTCGCCGCACAGGTGGCGGTCACGACCAGCATCGCAGACCCGATCGCGGACTTCTCGGTGAACGCCCAGGGCACACTCAACGTGCTCGAAGCCGCTCGCGCGCAGCCCACGCCACCACCGATCGTCATGACGTCGACGAACAAGGTCTATGGCGCACTCGACGACATCGCGCTCGAATGCCGGCAGAACCGATACTCACCCGCCGCGGCCGAGCTGCGCCGGCGCGGTGTCTCGGAAGCGCGGCCGCTCGACTTCCACAGCCCGTATGGTTGCTCGAAGGGCACGGCCGATCAGTACGTGCTCGATTACGCACGTACTTATGGGCTCGCGACGGTCGTATTCCGGATGAGTTGCATCTACGGCCCGCATCAATTCGGTACCGAAGATCAGGGCTGGGTCGCTCACTTCATCGTGCGCGCGTTGGCGGGAGAGCCCATCACGTTGTACGGCGACGGCATGCAGGTGCGTGACATCCTGTTTATCGAAGACCTCGTGAACGCCTTTTTGCTCGCCGAAAAACATGTGCGCCGGCTCGCCGGGAGCGCATTCAACATCGGCGGTGGAGTACGCAACGCCATCAGCCTGCTCGATCTGCTCGACCGCATCGAGCATCTTCACGGCAAGCGTCCGGCGATCTCGTTCCAGGGCTGGCGCCCGGGCGATCAGCGGTATTACGTGTCCGACACCACCGGTTTCGAAGAAGCGAGCGGATGGAAGGCCAGAATCGAGGTGGACGAGGGCCTCCAGCGACTCTATCGCTGGCTGCGGGACGAGCGCTCGAGCGCACGGCTGCCATCGCGCGTTGCGGCATCCACCCGAGAGCCCGGCCGAGCCGCTCACTCTTTGACTCGGGTCGAGGAGGCACGTTGAGCGCGTGGCTGCGTATGCCCCGCACTCATGACGGGGTTGGCGGCGCGTGCGCGCGAGTGTAATCACCGCGCCCGGCACAGCGGCGCTGCAGAACGTGGCGCGACCGGAACCCGGTCCGGGACAAGTGCTGGTGCGCCTCGAAGGTTCCGGTGTATGCGCGTCAAGCATTCCACTGTGGGAAGGTCGACCGTGGTTCGAGTATCCGCAGCCGTTCGGCGCCCCGGGCCACGAAGGTTGGGGCCACGTGGTTGCCCTCGGCGACCGTACATCGGGCATCGCCGAAGGGCAGCGCGTGGCGGCGCTGAGCTATCGCGCGCACGCCGAATTCGACCTGGCCGCAGCCGACGCCCTCGTGCCACTCCCCGAATCGCTGCGAGACGTTCCCGTGCCGGGCGAGCCGCTCGGCTGTGCGTACAACATTTTCAAACGCAGCGGGATCGAGCCTGGCCACACTGTCGCGATCATCGGCATCGGGTTCCTCGGTGCGCTTCTCACGCGGCTTGCGTCGCATGCGGGCGCGCGCGTCATCGCCCTCTCCCGGCGACCGTTCGCGGTTGAAATCGCACGCCAGTTCGGAGCTGCCGAGACGCTCGTGATGGACCACCACGAGCGGCTCATCGACCGTGTCAGAGAACTCACCGAGGGACGGTGGTGCGAGCGCGTCATCGAGGCAGTCGGACTGCAGTGGCCGCTCGACGTCGCGGGCGAGCTCACCGCCGAACGCGGCCGGCTCATCATTGCTGGGTACCATCAGGATGGCCCGCGACAGGTGAACCTGCAACTCTGGAACTGGCGCGGCATCGACGTGGTCAATGCGCATGAACGCGACCCGCGAGCGTATGTGGAGGGGATCCGCGGCGCCGTCGGACTGATGGAACAGGGCGTGCTCGATCCGACGCCGCTCTACACGCACCGCATGCCGCTCGAACGACTCGGCGGAGCGCTCGATCTTGTGCGCGAGCGGCCAGACGGCTTTCTCAAAGCATTGGTCACGACGTGACGGTGGGTCTGTCATCACCGCGCCTAGAACCGGCTGCGCGACTCGCGGTCCCGGCGCACAAACCGCGACCGCGGCTCGGCTTTCTCGGCGTCGGCTGGATCGGACGCCACCGCATGGAGGCGATCGCGGTGGACCGATATGCTGATGTCGTCGCGGTCGCGGATCCGGTCGGCGCGGTCGCCGAACGCGCGCTGGAGGTAGCGCCGCACGCATGTGCGCTGAACACGCTGGACGAGCTGCTCGAAATGGATCTCGACGGCGTCGTGATCGCGACGCCGAGCGCATTACACGCCGTGCAAGCTCGAGCTGCACTGTCGCGTGGCCTTGCCGTGTTCTGCCAGAAGCCGCTCGGCCGCAACGCGACGGAGACTGCAGGCGTGATCGAAGCAGCGCGCGCGGCGGACCGGCTGCTCGGCGTCGACCTTTCCTACCGGTACACCGAAGCGATGAGGCGCATCCGCGAAGTCGTCGGTGCGGGCGAGATCGGCGAGGTCTACGCGCTCGATCTCGTCTTTCATAACGCGTACGGACCAGACAAGCCGTGGTTTCGCGACGTATCGCTCTCCGGTGGCGGCTGCGTCATCGACCTCGGCATTCACCTCATCGATCTTGCGCTCTGGACGCTTGCGTTTCCGCACGTCACAGCGGTCACCAGCCGTCTCTACGCGCGCGGACGCCCGCTGCCCGCGAATCCCGCCCAGGTCGAAGATTACGCGGTCGCGCAACTGGAGCTTGCGACCGGTGCGGTCGCGCGCATCGCGTGTTCATGGAATCTGTCGGCGGGTTGCGATGCCGTAATCGAGGCGACGTTCCACGGCTCCCGCGGCGCCGCGTCGATGCACAACGTGAACGGCTCGTTCTATGACTTCATCGCCGAGCACTATCGGGGGACGAGCCGCACGCGGCTCGTTGAACCGCCCGACTCTTGGGGCGGACGTGCAGCCGTGGCATGGGCGCGACAATTGGCGAGCAATGCGCAGTTCGACCCGGAGGTCGAGCGTGCCGCCGAGGTCGCACACGTGATCGATCGCGTCTATGGCCGCTGACCTGCGTTGCGTGCTGATGACGGCGGATACCGTTGGCGGTGTCTGGCAGTACGCGATCGAGCTCGCCGCCGCCCTGGGCGCGCGCGGTCTGCACGTGGCGCTCGCTACCATGGGTAGACGGCTGAGTACAGCGCAGCGAGCCCAGGTGCAGTCTCTGAAGCGAATCACGGTTTTCGAGAGTCGATACGCGCTCGAATGGATGCCGGAGCCGTGGCCAGACGTTATGCGCGCAGGCGACTGGCTGCTCGAGCTTGAGCGCGGGCTTGCGCCCGATGTGATCCACCTGAACCAGTTCTCATTCGGGGCCCTGCCCTTTCGCGCACCTGTGATGATCGTGGCGCACTCCTGCGTGCTCTCGTGGTGGCGCGCAGTCCACGGGACGCATGTGCCTGCGGAGTGGGAGCGCTATCGCTCTGCAGTACGCAATGGACTCGCCGGCGCATGCAGCGTGATCGCCCCGACGGCCGCGATGCTGGCGTCGATCCGGCACGACTACGGGCGCTCCGAGGGTGACGTCATTCCCAACGCGCGCTCCCCGGAGCAATATCGTCCCGGCACGAAGCAGGCAACTGTTTTTGCGGCGGGCCGGCTGTGGGACGCCGGCAAGAACATCTCGGCGCTCGAAGCCGTGGCGCCCCGGATTGCATGGCCGGTGCGTATTGCTGGAAGCGCGACGCAACCCAGCGGCGGGCGACGCGAACCACGAAATGTCGAACACCTCGGTGAGCTCGATTGCGCCGGCATCGCGGCCGAGCTCGCGCAAGCTTCGATCTACGCGCTTCCGGCCCGCTATGAACCGTTCGGCCTGTCGATTCTCGAAGCGGCGCTCGCCGGATGCGCGCTCGTGCTCGGGGACATTCCCAGCCTGCGCGAGGTCTGGGGACCGACGGCGCTGTACGTCCAGCCGGACGATCACCATGCACTCGCCGCGTGTCTCAGCCGATTGATTGCAGACGCGCGATTGCGGCAGTGCCTCGGCCTCATGGCGCGCGCGCGTGCTCTGACCTATACCCCCGCGCGGCAGGCCGATGCCTATGTCGACGCCTATGAACACATGATGCTGACCGGCCGCGGCACACCACGGTCCGAACCAGCACCCGTAACGGAGCCGCACACTTGCACGTCGTAATCTTCTGCCATTCGCTCGTGTCCGACTGGAACCACGGGAACGCTCATTTCCTGCGCGGCATCTGTAGCGAGCTCACAAGGCGCGGGCATGCGGTGGATGTATATGAGCCGGCCGACGCGTGGAGTGTGACGAATCTCGTCGCCCAACACGGCGACGCGCCGCTCGCCCGCTTTGCACGCGCGTATCCGGCGCTGAGCAGTCATCGCTACGATCCTGCGAGACTCGATGTCGACCAGGCACTCGAATCCGCTGACCTCGTGCTCGTTCACGAATGGAATGAACACGGGCTCGTCGCCCGCATCGGCGAGCACCGGCGCACACATCCGCAGTACCGCCTGCTGTTTCACGACACGCATCACCGGTCGGCCACCGATCGTCCGAGCATGGGAGCCTATCGGCTGGAACACTACGATGGCGTGCTGGCCTTCGGCAACGTCATCCGCGATCTTTATCGAAAATACGGGTGGGCGGCGCGGGCGTGGACCTGGCACGAAGCGGCCGACGTACGCGTCTTTCACCCCGGGCAGACGGGCGAACAGGACGGCGATCTCGTCTGGATAGGCAACTGGGGCGACGACGAACGCACCGCCGAGCTCGACGCGTTCCTGTTCGAACCCGTCCGCACACTCGGCCTGCGTGCGCGGGTTTACGGCGTGCGTTATCCCGAGGACGCGAAGCAGCGCCTGCGCGCCTGCGGCATCGAGTATTGCGGCTGGCTCGCAAACCACGAAGCGCCGCGCGTATATGCGCGACACCGGGCGACCGTGCACGTTCCGCGCAGACCTTATGCGTCCGCTTTGCCCGGCATCCCAACGATTCGCGTGTTCGAGGCGCTGGCATGCGGGATCCCACTGGTTTCGGCGCCGTGGGACGACGCCGAACACCTGTTCACGCCGGGCGAAGACTTCCTCTTTGCACGCACCGGCGCAGAAATGAAGGCGCAGCTTCGGGCCGTGCTGCACGACGCGGACCTTGCCCGAAGCCTCGCAACGCATGGGCGCGAGACGATCCTGGCACGACACACCTGCGCACACCGCGTGGACGAGCTGCTGCGCATCTACGACGAGCTCGCTCCGACTCGTCACGTAACCGGGGTCGCGGCATGACAAAGGGACTCGACATCGCGTTTTTTGGCTCCAGCCTCGTCTCAGCCTACTGGAACGGCGCCGCGACGTACTACCGAGGCATCGTTAGAGCGTTGCACCAACGCGGTCATCGTGTGACGTTCTACGAACCCGATGCCTACGATCGCCAGAAGCATCGCGACATACCGGACCCGCACTGGGCGAGCGTGGTCGTGTATCCCGGCAGCGGCGAGGAGCACGCATTGCGCATGCTCGAGGCGGCGCGCAGCGCCGACCTGATCGTCAAAGCCAGCGGTATCGGGGTTTTCGACGCGCTGCTTGAGCGCGCCGTGCTCGATCTCAAACGCCCGGGAGCGATCGTCGCATTCTGGGACGTCGACGCACCGGCGACACTCGATCGCATGCAGGCGGACTCGGCCGATCCGTTCCGCGAATGCGTTCCCCGTTACGATCTCATTCTGACGTATGGCGGCGGCCGGCCGGTCGTGGACGCATACGCATCGTTCGGCGCCGCATGCTGTGTTCCGATCTACAACGCGCTCGATCCGCTGACCCATCATCCTGTCGAGCGCGATCCGCGCTTCGAAGCGGACCTGAGCTTTCTCGGTAACCGTTTGCCGGATCGAGAGGCGCGCGTCGAAGCCTTCTTCCTGGAGGCGGCGCGCCTGCTTCCGGATCGGCGATTCCTTCTCGGTGGGAACGGCTGGCACGACAAACCAGTGCCTTCGAACGTTCGCAGTGTCGGACATGTCTATACCGCCGATCACAACGCGTTCAACTGCACTTCACTCGCCGTAATCAACGTCAGTCGCGAGAGCATGGCACGCTATGGCTTTTCGCCCGCGACGCGCGTCTTCGAAGCGGCAGGAGCCGCGGCCTGTCTCATCACGGACGAGTGGCAGGGTATCGACCTTTTTCTGGAACCCGAGAGGGAAGTGCTGGTCGCGACAAACGCAGACGATGTGGCAAGACACCTCGCGTCGCTCGATTCAAGCCGCGCTCGCGATTTGGGCCGCGCGGCGTACGCGCGCGTGCTCGCACAGCACACGTATGCGCATCGGGCGGCGCAGCTCGAAGCGGTGCTGGAAGGACGTCACGCCGCGTATCTGACGGAAGTTGCAGCATGAGCAGCCGAGCTTTACGCATCGTCATATTGGGGCTGTCCATCACGTCATCATGGGGGAACGGCCATGCGACCACCTATCGCGGCCTCGTCCGCGCACTGGTCCGGCGCGGTCACGACGTGCTGTTCCTCGAACGGGACGTGCCGTGGTACGCGACCCATCGCGACCTCGCGCATCCTCCGTTCGGTACCACGGTGCTGTATCGGAACCTGGAAGAGTTGCGCGATACCCTCTCTCACGAGGTGCGCGCAGCCGATCTCGTCGTCGTCGGTTCCTACGTCCCCGATGGCGTCGCAGTCGCCGACTGGGTGCAGCGCGAAGCGCGAGGCGTAACGGCTTTCTACGATATCGACACGCCGGTCACGCTGGCAAAACTGGCGCGTGGCGACGAAGCGTATCTCGCGCGCCGACAGATACGGCGTTACGACGTGTATCTCTCATTCACGGGAGGACCCACGCTGCGCCGGCTGGAGCGCGAATACGGCTCACCCATGGCGCGCGTCCTGTACTGCTCTTTCGACCCCGAACTGTACTATCCGCAGACGCACAGCATCCGCTGGGATCTCGGCTACATGGGAACCTACAGCGCCGACCGGCAGCCGGCGCTCGAAGCGCTCCTGCTGGAACCCGCGCGGCAGTGGCCCGCCGGCCGGTTCACGGTTGCCGGACCGCAGTATCCAAGCGCCCTCCGCTGGCCCGACAACGTGGAGTACGCACCCCATCTGCCCCCTTCGGAGCATCGAGCTTTCTACAATCGGCAACGCTTCACTCTGAACGTTACGCGTGCCGACATGATTTCCGCCGGCTGGTCTCCAAGTGTCAGGCTGTTCGAGGCAGCGGCGTGCGGCACACCGATCATCAGCGACCGCTGGCCCGGCATCGACACGCTGTTCGATCCGCAGCGTGAGATCCTGCTGGCCGCGACAGCCGCTGAAGTGCTGTGCTTCCTGCGCGAGACGAGCGAGGAAGAGCGGTGCAAGATCGGTCGACTCGCGCGCGCGCGCGTGCTCGCGGAGCACACGGCCGATCATCGCGCCGAGCAGCTCGAAGCGTACGCGCATGAGTCGCTCGCCCGCGCCGCGTGAGGATCGCATGGGAAAAAGCACACACGCCGCCCGCGTTTCGCAGCGCCACAGCGGGGCTGCGGCAGGCGATCGTCTCCCAGCCGCGAAGGCAAACACGGGCGCGGCGCAAACGCGCGGCAGAAAACCGAACTCACGACTGGTGCGTGAAATGCGCGCGCTCGGTCCCTGGTTTCATAACCTGCACCTGCCGGACGGTACGCAGACAGCGCCGGATCACTTTCTCGGTGGCGACTTCCCCACCTTCAAGTGGCGCGAGATCGCCCGCCACATCCCGCAGCGGCTCGACGGCTGGCGCGTGCTCGACGTGGGCTGCAACGCCGGCTTCTATAGTTTCGAGCTGGCGAAGCGGGGCGCATCCGTTGTGGGCATCGATGTTGACCCGCGCTATCTGGCGCAGGCGCGCTGGGCTCTCGACCGATTTGCGCTCGCCGATCGAATCGATTTCAGGCAGATGGAAGTGTACGAGATCGCACGTCTGCCCGAAAAATTCGATCTCGTCTGGTTCATGGGCGTGTTCTATCACCTGCGTTATCCGCTGCTCGCGCTTGACCTGCTGGCGCAGCGCACCCGTCGCTTGCTCGTCTTTCAGACGTTGACCATGCCAGGTGATTCGGTCTACGAGGTGCAGCGCGACTACGCCATCGACAACCGGACGCCGCTGCTCGAAACAGGATGGCCGAAGATGGCGTTCGTGGAAGAAAAATTCTCCGGCGACCCGACCAACTGGTGGATCGCGAATCATGCATGCGTGGAAGCGATGCTGCGCTCGAGCGGCCTGCGTATCAAAGCGCGGCCGGGACATGAGATCTACGTCTGCGAGCCCGCGCGCGGTGGCGCGAGGAACAGAGCGCTTTATGCTGCGCAGCTGCGGTCAGTCACCGGACTGACCGGCGCGTCGATGTAGCGGTTATTTCTTCGGCCGCGGAGAGCGCACCAGCAGCACGGGCACCTCGGCACGCTGTACGACGGCCTCCGCGTCGCTGCCCAGCACGACGTGACTGACGCCGCGGCGTCCGTGCGTGCCCATGACAATGATCTCCGCGCGCCATTTTCTGGCTTCATCCACGATCAGGTCGGCGACGCGCCCCGTGAAGCTTTCGTGCAGCACCACGGCGGCATCGACGCCTTCGGCCTGGGCCAGGCGACGTGCGTCTTCCAGTATCATTTTTCCGCCTTCGGCGAAGTCCGCTACCAAGGGCGCCGTGGCCATCCCGCTTTCAGGGTTGAGGGCGAGCGGCGTATCGTCGACGATGTGCACGAGGCGCACCTCACTGCGAAGTGCTTTCGCCAGCCGGATTGCCTCCTGCAGCCCGCGGTTCGAAGGCTCGCTGCCATCGACCGGCACGAGTATGCGTTCATACATGCTGCGTCTCCTCGCAACCGGGCGAGCTCAGACGTCGAATGCTGCCGGACGGCGATCGCCCGGACCGCCCGCTGCGCTCACCTGGCAATGTGATGTACCGGACACCGCCCGGATGCCTGTCTATGTGCATAATGCATTATAAAGCGCTGCCTCCGCTGCCTATACTGACCCGCAAACCGTGGAAGGCGGAGCCATATGAAAACGATTTTCATCCTGACGCTTCTCTTTGCGATGCCCGCAGCTTACGCGGCGGACACATCCGAGCGCACCTACGCAGATCCTGCGTGTTCCTCGCGCACGGCGAATCCCGATGACTGCATCCTTTCGAACGGGGCACCGAGGCTCGCGATCGTGCCGGAGAGAAAGACGGGTGAGGAGCCGCCCACCCCGACGCCGCTGACGGGTGGTGCTTTCAACCCCTCGAAGGAAAAACCGGCCCCGCAGCCGACGCCACAAGCCGGCACCTCGCTCACCGCACCGAAGAAGAAATAGCGGCGTTCACGGCCCGGATCAGTAGAGTGCTTGCGCCGTGATATCGGCGGCTTTCACCACGCCATCCCATTTGTCGAATTCCGCAACAAAAAGCTTCCGCAATTCGGCCGGCGCATAAGGCGGCGCGACCTCGGAGGCGTCCGCCGCGAAACGCTCCACGAGCTCCGGTGAGGCGAGCACCTGCACGAGCTCGCGGTTGAGCGCCTGCACCACGGCAGCGGGCGAC
>Ga0170475_106899325_pt1 | contig 16081 bp, 13 predicted proteins | sample Soicark_Litter_5_FD_111474 | JGI IMG/M metagenome (GOLD analysis project Ga0170475, IMG submission 111474) | Avena fatua rhizosphere microbial communities from Hopland, California, USA. Combined Assembly of 48 SPs
GGCGGTCGATGCACGACGTCCGCCGGCGCCATTCCTGCCAGCGGATCATCCATGTGGATCAGATCCAGCAGGCAACGCTTCAGCAGATCGAGATAGAGCTGCGCCGGCTCCATATCGCTCCCCTCATGCAGTCGGTATTCTGTGCAAGCCATGAAGATCGCCACCTGGAACGTCAACTCGATCCGTCAGCGTGAGAAGCACGTCGCGCGGTGGCTGGAGCAATGCCAGCCCGATATCCTGCTGCTGCAGGAGATCAAGTGTGAGGCGCACGCCTTCCCTGCCCTGACCTATCACGGCCTGGGCTACACCGCCGAAGCTGTGGGCCAGAAGGCCTATAACGGCGTCGCTGTGCTGGCGCACAAACCGTTCGCGGTGCACCACCGGACCCTGCCGGGATTGCCGCCAGACGATGCGCAGTCGCGCTACATCGAGGTCGAAACCGACGGCGTGGTCATCGCCGGGATCTATCTGCCGAATGGCAACTCCGGCGGCGAGGCGGGCTTCGCCTACAAGCTGGCTTGGCTCGAACGGCTGGCTGAACGCGCGGACGCACTGCTCGCATCGGACACGCCCTTCATCATGGCTGGCGACTTCAATGTCTGTCCTGGCGATGACGACTGGGCGCCCGGCACGCTGCCGCCAACGGACGCACTGGTCCGTCCCGAGACGCGGGCGAGGTTCCGCCGGCTGCTGTGGGACGGCATGACCGACGCAGTCCGCGCGGTGCATCCGCACGGGCCGGTGTACACCTTCTGGGACTATCAGGCAGGCGCCTGGCAGCGCGATCTCGGGCTGCGTATTGACCACGTGTTGCTGTCGCCCACGCTTGCCGAACGCCTCGTGGCTGCCGCCCCCGACCGCGACGAGCGGGGCAGGCCGCAGCCGTCGGACCATGTGCCGGTGGTGGTGGAGTTGCACTGACTCACCCTCGTCTGGCCCGTTCCCGCCATCACCTCCAATGGGCGGGCACCCAGATGTAGCGGACGCCGTTCCATCTCCAGTGACCCGGGGCATAGTGGCCCCTGCGCGGGGGGCCGCCGACATAGCGGCCGCCGATCCACACATACTGATAGCCATCCCAGTGCCAGTGGCCCGGCTCCCAATAGTAACCGCTGCGCGGCGGCGGGACGGATTCGTAACGTGGCGGCGGTATCGGGCCGTACGGCATTGGCGGTGGAGGCGGCTGCGCCACGGCGGTGCCCAGCCCGAGACCGAACAAGACCACAGCGCTTCCGACAGTGATCGATTGTCGCATCAATGCAGGCTCCTGCGGCTCAGATGTCTGCGTAACAATGCGTTTCGGATTCGGCGCCAGGATGAGTAACAGCTCCTAGATGCGCCGGACCCACCAGCTGTGCGTATTTCCAGATCGCGCCGGCATTGTAGCCGGTCCGACGCGGTTGCCATGCGGCGCGGCGGGCCGCCAACTCGCTATCCGACAACGCCACGTCGATCGTGCCCTTCTCTGCGTCGATCACGATGCGGTCGCCGTTGCGCAGCAGCCCGATCGGGCCTCCGACCGCGGCCTCGGGCCCCACATGACCGATGCAAAAGCCACGCGTGGCGCCGGAGAAGCGGCCGTCGGTGACCAGCGCCACCTGTTCACCCATCCCCTGGCCGTAGATCGCGCTGGTGGTGGACAGCATCTCGCGCATGCCCGGTCCGCCCTTCGGGCCTTCATAGCGGATGACGATGACGTCGCCGGCCTTGTAGGCGCGGTTCTGCACCGCCTCGAAGCCCTCTTCCTCCGAATCGAAGCAGAGGGCGGTACCCTGGAAGCGCAGGTTCTGCATGCCGGCGATCTTCACGATGGCGCCGTCGGGCGCCAGGTTGCCCTTCAGCCCGACCACGCCGCCGGTACGCGAGATTGGGTTGGACACTGGCCGGATCACGTCCTGGTCGGTCGGGAACACCACGTCTTTTAGGTTCTCGGCGAGCGTCTTGCCGGTTACTGTCAGGCAGTCGCCATTCATCAGGCCGGCGTCGAGCAGTGCCTTAAGCACCACCGGGATGCCGCCGATGCGATGCACGTCTAGGGCGACGTATTTGCCGCCCGGCTTCAGGTCGCCGATATACGGCGTGCGCCGCATGATCTCCACCACATCGTCCATGGTGAACCGGATGCCGGCCTCGTGCGCCATCGCCGGCAGGTGCAGACCCGCGTTGGTCGAGCCGCCGGTGGCGCCCACCACCACTGCGGCGTTCACAAATGCCTCGCGCGTGGCGATATCGCGCGGCCGTAACCTACTGTCGAGCAGCGCCATCACCGCGCGGCCGGACTCCACCGCCCAGCGGTCGCGCTCCTCATACGGCGCCGGCGCGCCAGCCGAGTAGGGCAGCGCCAGGCCGATCGCTTCGGATACCATCGCCATGGTGTTGGCGGTGAACTGTCCGCCGCAAGCACCGGCCGAGGGGCAGGCGACGCACTCCAGCTCGTGCAGCTCCGCGTCCGACATGGTGCCGGCGGAGTGGCGGCCGACCGCCTCGAACACATCCACCACGGTAACGTCGCGATCCTGGAACCGGCCGGGCAGGATCGAGCCGCCATACATGAACACCGCCGGCACATTAAGTCGCAGCATCGCCATCATCATGCCCGGCAACGACTTGTCGCAGCCGGCGAGGCCCACCATGGCATCATAGCAATGCCCGCGCATCGTGAGTTCCACGCTGTCGGCAATCAGGTCGCGGGAGACCAGTGACGACTTCATGCCCTGGTGGCCCATAGCGATGCCGTCGGTGACCGTGATGGTGGCGAACTCTCGTGGGGTGCCGCCGGCTTCGTTGACGCCCTTCTTGACCGACTGCGCCTGGCGGGCGAGCGCGATGTTGCACGGCGCCGCCTCGTTCCAGCAGGTGGCGACGCCGACGAATGGCTGGTCGATCTCCTCCTGGGTCAGGCCCATCGCATAATAGTAGCTGCGATGCGGCGCACGGCCGGGTCCCACGGTGACGTGACGGGACGGCATGTGCGACTTGTCCCAGCGGCGGGTCAACATGGGCGTGGTCCTTGTCTCTGGTTGCGTGGCGCGGGTTATAGCGGAGGCAGGGCTGCGGGCGAATGGGGCGCACGCCACGGAACAGCGGGCGGCAGGGCGCCAATAATGGGATCAGCGGCCAAATTTTGCCGTCACCGAAATCGTCGTCTGGACATGCGTCGCGCTCGCAATCCTCGCCGGCAACCTGGCGAACGAGTGGTATGAGCTGCAGACCACGCCGTTGCGGGCGCCGCGCATCGCTGCGCGGGCGCATGCCTCAATCAGTAACTCGGCACTGTCGCATACGGCGTGAGCTGCAATTCGTGCGTCCAGCACGAGCGGTCCTGCGTGTGCAAGTACCAAAATGCCTCGGCAATCTTCACTGGATTGATCAGCAGCTCCGGTCGGTTCTGCGCCTTGGGCAAGGCCCTGGTGCCCGGTGAATCGATGGTGCCGTCTATCACCACGTTGGCTACGTGTACTCCGTGCTCGGAGTATTCCTCGGTCAGCACCTGTGCCAGCGTCCGCATCATCACCCTCGGATAGTAGAGCGACTCTCCCGTCATCCGCTTCTTGCCACGCAGCGACTTGGAGTTGTTGGAAAAGAAGAAGGATCCGGCGCCCTTCTGTCGCATCGCCGGCAACACCTCTTTGGCGACCAGGAACGGTCCGCGACTGGCGATATGGTGGGCCGTATCGAACATCTCCACCGGGATATATTCCAGCAGTTCCTGCCCAGGCGGCAGGTCGCGACCTTCAAGATAACCCGCGTTGTAGATCACTATTTCCGGCTCGCCCGCATCTCGGCGGATGGCGGCAAACGCCTCAGTAATCGATCCCTGCGACGACAGGTCCAGTTCTACGGTCGTACATTCGCCGCGCTGTTCCCTGATTGCTGCCGCCAACCCCTCGGCATTTGCCTCGCTGCGCGTTGTAAGCACGACGAAGCACCCTTCCTGGGCAAATTTCTGCGCGATCGCACCACCAACGCCCCAACGCGCACCAACCGGTATGTGGCTGTCGTCCAGCTCGCGTCCATGCGCCAACCGCGTGTTGCGACCATCCGATTGCCATTTGGACGTGGCCCCGATTACCACTGCGACAGGCTTGCCTTTTATGTTCCGCATGGAATTCTCCCCCTTCACGCCGACCGCTGCCAGCCCCACCAGGCGCACAGCGCTTCTCCCATGACCAGCCGTTTGTCATACTCACTCAGCCACGGCAGTTCCTCGGTGAACATCGTCACGCATTGCCGCCAGGAGCACGGCATCTTGGAGATGTCGGTGCCCCAGAACATGCGCTGCGGCCCGAACGCATCGTAGATCTTCCGTAGATACGTCTGCATCGTCGGAAATGGATACGATTCTGCCGAGTAACCCGGTGCCCCGGTCGCCTTCACCGCGACATTCGGGCATTTCGCCAGTGCCACCAGCTGCGGCATGTGCGTCATCGCCGCATGGTCCTTGAGGGTGGTCAGACCGCCACGACCGCCCAGATGATCAATGGTCAGACGCAGCCCCGGATGACGCTCAGCAATTCGCGCGATGTCCGCCAGCGAGTCGGTTGCCAGCATGGCGATCGGAACGCTGGCCTTCTCCGCCTCCGCCCACAGCCAGTCAATCGTGCCGTCGGCCAACCACTCTCGCGCCGGATCGTGCAGGAATGTGTAGCGCAGGCCCAGCATGCCCGGTTGCTGCCGCCAGGCCCCGATCCGTGCCCGCGACTCTGGCTGGTCGAGCGGCAAAGAACCGAGGATGGCAAAGCGACCCGGATAGTCGCGCACCGCCTTGAATGCCATCTCGGTCGAGCCAGGGTCCCAGCCAGGCGGATGGATGACCGCGCCATCGACACCGCCCTCGTCCATCAACGGAATAGCCTCCTCGGGGGTGAAGTGCGTCACCTGCCAATGTGAGAGGTTGCTCGGCAGGCCAGTTCCCCACAGGTGGATCTGGGCATCGATGATCTGCATGACGCTTCTCCGGACCCGACACTCGCTGCTTCAACAACCCAGCACAGCACGTTGCGCCGAGAGAGGCGAGCCGGGCTTGACCTCGACGCTGCCCGCTTCATGCTTCTGATATGACAGAACACCGTTTCCGCTCGCTCGACCGGTTGATCCGCCAAGCCAATCAGGCGTCATCGCGCAAACCTGGGTCTGTCGAAATGCTGGCCCGGGTGATCCAGCTGGTTACGTCGGACGGCGCCGACCCTTACCTGGTCCTAGGCGTGCTGGTGGAGGGTGCCGTCCATACGCTGGCCGAGCACATTCCACCCGAGCGCCAGGCCGATGCGACCGAGGAACTCGGGCGATTGTTGGTGGAACGACTGAAGGCGCGTGGGCTGACCTGACCAGGCCAGCCCGGTTGCCTCAGCTTACAACGCGCAGGGTCGGCCGCGTGCGTGCCACGAGGCGGCGATAGACTGCCAGGTAATCTTCCGCCATCCGCTTGGCGGTGAAACGGCGCTCGAAGCTGCGCCGCACCACGTCGCGCGACATGGCGGCGGCACGTGGCACGGCCGCCATCGCCTGCTCCATGTCATCCACGATCAGGCCGTTGACACCGTGCTCGATGATCTCCGGCACCGAGCCCCGGTTGAAGGCGATGACCGGAGTCCCGCACGCCATCGCCTCGATCATCACCAGACCGAACGGTTCCGGCCAGTCGATCGGCACGAGAAGCGCAATAGCGCCGCTGAGGAAGCCGGGTTTGTCGGCATCGTTGATTTCGCCGACCATCTCGACATGCCGGCCATCGATCATCGGTCGGATCGTGTCCTGATAGTAGTCTTGGTCCACCCGGTCCACCTTGGCGGCAATCTTCAATCTGATGCCCGCCTCGCGTGCCATCCGGACGGCCCGGTCCGGCCGCTTCTCCGGGCAGATCCGGCCGAGAAAGGCGAGATAGCTAGGGGTCACCGGCTGGGGAGTAAGGAGGTCCTGCGGTAATCCGTGCTGAACCGTTGCGACGAAATTGGCATTCGGCAAGGGGTCGCGTTGCGCATCAGAGATAGAAATCAGCGGAACATCGGGAAGGGAGTCGTAGATCGGCCGCAGTTCCGGCAGGTCGAGCCGCCCATGCAACGTCGTAAGGAATGGCGTATCCTGGCGACTCAGCAAAGAAAACGGCCAGTAATCCAGGTGACAGTGCAGGACATCAAATTCGTCGGCGCGTTGAAAGACCTGCTCCAGCAGCAGCAGATGTGGTGCCATTGCGTCGCGCAGATCGCGGTCAAATCTTAGCGCACGCGGCCAAACTGCGGAGAGTTCGGCATTGGTCTTCGAATCACCACTTGCGAACAGCGTGACATCGTGGCCCATGTCAACCAACTGCTCAGTCAGAAATGACACCACCCGCTCTGTTCCGCCGTACAGCCGTGGCGGTACCGACTCAGTGAGCGGGGCTATCTGGGCTATGCGCATATGAGAGGCCTTCCCGATGATGTTCTTCAAGCACCCCCGATGTGTCGGTCAGTTCAGGCTTTTGTGCGGCAGGACTTTGCCCACTTCACACCTCACGGCGAAGTGAACAGTGTGGCAGCAGCGTGACCGTATCGTTGCGCGTTTTGGTTAACGAGCCAGCACGCTGGTGCGAGGAGGGAAAGTGGCGCGCCTGGTAATCGTGTCCAATCGAGTACCCCTGCCGTCGGAGCGGGGTCCGCGGGCTGGCGGCCTTGCCGTCGCGGTGGCGGATGCATTGCGCCCAGGAAGCTTGTGGTTCGGCTGGAGCGGCCGCCGCTCGGCTGCCAATGCGGACGTGCGGCTGCAGCGTTCAGAGGGGATCAGCTACGCAACGATCGATCTGAGCGAAGCTGAATACCGCGGGTTCTACGTATCGTTTGCGAACGGGGTGCTGTGGCCATTGTTGCACTTCCGTCTCGGCCTGGTGGAATACCGACGCGAGGACTACGAGACTTACCGTGCGGTCAACCGCAAATTCGCCGAAGCGGTTGCGGGATTGCTGCGCCCTGATGATCTCGTTTGGGTGCACGATTACCACCTGTTCCCGCTCGCCGAGGAACTGCGGCGGCTGGGTGTGCGCAACCGTCTCGGGTTTTTTCTGCATACGCCGTTTGTTCCTCCTGCCTTGCTGCACGCTTTGCCGCGTGCGGCGGAAGTGTTGCGGGCAATGTGTGCCTTCGACGTCGTTGGCTTCCACACGCCCTCGTATCAAAGAGCATTCCTGGACTGCGTTCGCGAGATTCTTCCGGTTACCAGGATCCACGAAGGCGGCTTCATGCATGATGGCCGTCACGTTCGTGCCATCGTCGATCCGATCGGGATAGACGCAGACGGCTTCGCCCAGGCAGCGGTGCAGGCTGCGGACAGCCCAGAGACCTTGCGATTGCAGGAGAGCCTGAGCGGCCGCGCGCTGGCACTGGTGGTCGATCGTCTCGATTACTCTAAAGGACTGGTCAACCGCTTCGAGGCATTCGGCAGGCTGCTGGCGAAGTATCCGAAGCATCGTCGGCAGGTCAGCTTTCTGCAGATCGCCGCGCGATCGCGCGAGGAGTCTGGGAGCTATCAGCGGCTACGACGTGAGCTCGACCGACTCGTCGGGGACACGAACGGGCGGTTTTCCGAGTTCGATTGGGTGCCGTTGCGCTATATGACGACCACCGTGCGCCGGCAGGTATTGGCCGGGTTCTCCCGATTTGCCCGTCTGGGTATCGTGACACCACTGCGTGACGGCATGAACCTTGTGGCGAAGGAATACATCGCAGCACAGGACCCGACGGACCCGGGCGTGTTGATCCTGTCGAGCTTCGCTGGCGCCGCCGAGGATTTGTCCGACGCACTGATCGTCAACCCATTCGATGCGGAGGAGATCGCCGATGCCATGCACGAGGGCCTGGCAATGCCGCTCTCCGAGCGACTGCGTCGCCATGCCGCATTGCGCGAGCGCGTCTGCGACACCACGGCCAGCAAGTATTGTGCGACGTTCCTCGCGCATTTGCAGAACGACGAAACGCCAGTACCGCGGCTCAGGCTCCAGGTTGCCTCTTAGTATCTGCAGTTAGCATCGCGCGGCTTGGCCTTATGTGTCATTGCGAGCGAAGCGAAGTACTCTCGCGCGGAGTGCTCCGGTCCGAGATCGCTTCGTTGCTTGCTCCACGCGATGACAGTGTGGCGTAACGCGCTTCACCGCTTCCGTGTATCAGCAGCTGTACAGATCGTGGGCCGCCGACGCGCTGATGTAGCCGTTGCGTATGTCGCATTGCACCTGCTGCGGGTCACGTTGGCGCGGGTCCCCATAACCACCTGCGCCTGACAGCCGGAAACTGACCACGTCTCCGCGGCGAAGCCGGGTAACCTGTTTGGAACCGAGTTCGGTCTCCATACCATCGCGAAGCAGAACAGTGCGGGCTGGCGCGCCCGGTTTGCCACCGAACAGCCCGTAGGGCTGAAACTTGTGCCGCTCGCCAAGCAACGACAGTGTCGCATCGTCGCACAGTAGCTCGATGTCCTTACGCAATCCCGCGCCGCCACGGAATTGTCCTGCGCCTGCGCTGTCCGGGATGAGCTCCAACCTGTGCACACGGACAGGATTGTTGGTCTCATGCACCTCTACCGGTACGTTCGCGCAGTTCATGACCGGTGACAGCGCCTCCGCGCCATCGCTGTCCGCGCGACCACCATACCCCCCAAGCAGCAGGTCATACATGATCCAAGGACGCCCGCTGCGTGCATCGATGCCGCCGATGTTCGGATTTCCCCAATGCGAAAACGCCGCCATTGCGCGCGATGGATCAGCCTGCGCCAGCGCACCGTTGATCGCCTCGAAGATGCGCACTTGCACGGCGGCACGGCCGCCGCATGGTGCAGGCCAGGTCGCATTGAAGAAACAGCCCTCGCGTGCGACCGCGTGAATCACCCGCTCGATGCCGGCGTTGTTGGGGATGTCGATGCCGGCGAACACCCGGACGGCAAAGCTCGCGTAGGCACGCGTATAATTCATGTAGCAGTTGAGCGCCGCGGGCACCTGGTCGCTCGATCGGGAGAAGTCGACAGTCGCCTCGCCGCCCTTCAGCGTCACATCGACAGCGACACGGATCGGTGGAGTGTCAGGGCCGTAGTCATCCAGGTGGTCTTCGAAGCTGTAGACGCCCTGCGGCAACCTGCCGATGAGTTCACGTGCTCGCTCTTCCGATCGCCGGATGATGACGTCGATCGCTTCCGCCATTATCTCGGCCCCATAGGCTGCGAAAAGTTCGCGCAGTCGCTCACTGCCGACGTGGTTGGCATTGCGCTGCGCCATGAGGTCACCGCGCATCTTTTCCGGCAGCCGGACGTTGCCCAGAATGACGCGCAACAGGTCCGGATCAAATTCGCCGGCATGCACCAGCTTCACTGGCAGAACACGAATGCCCTCCTGGAAGGCCTCGGTCACGCCTTGCACCGCCTGAGAGCCTGGCGAGAGGCCGCCGACATCAACGTGATGCGCTGTGGTCACGACATAACCGATGATGGTGTCGCCCGTGAATACGGGCGCGACGAGGAACATGTCGGGATAGTGACCGCCACCGAGGGCTGCGTCGTTGGTGGCGAGCATGTCTCCAGGACGCAGTCGTTCGGGCGGCACGTAGGCCAACACGTTCTGCACGGCATACGGCATGGCCCCGAGATGACCCGGCGTGAAGTTGCCCTGAGCGATCAGCAGGCCAGAGGAGTCGAACAGGCCGGTGGAAAAATCCTGACCCTCACGCACTGCTTCCGAGAATGCGGTGCGTCGAAGGGCGCTGCCCATCTCTTCGGTAATGGAGTTGAGGCTGCCCCAGATGATGGTCAGGGTGATCGGATCGATGGTCACCTGGCGGCTCCTATATCGATGATGAGGTTACCATGCGTTGTTGCGGTAACGCTATCGCCTGGGAGTACCAACGTCGTGCACTCGGGTTCCTCGATCAGCAAGGGGCCTTGCATGGGCGCGCCGGACCCAATGCTGCCGCGATCGTATACCGGTGTTTCCACCATGCCTCCGACTTCCGGGAAGTAGGCGGGGCGGGTTGACCCACTTCTGCCGGCTCTCTCCCGCAAAGGAAGGGCGAATACATCAGGAGTAGCACCGATCGTGGCAACGACAGCCCAATCGGTGACCTCAATCGGCGTCTCGCGATCGACATAGCCGTACTCCTGTCGGTAGCGGGCAAGGAACGCTTCGCGTATCGCCGCAATGTCCGTCACGTCGTCTGGCAGCTCGACGCGGATCTCGAACCCCTGCCCAACGTGATGCATCGACGCTGCACGCGACAGGCAACGAACACCGTCGGGAATCCTTCCCTGCATATCCGCAAAAATCGCGGTGATCGTGTCGCGTGCACTCTCCTCCAAACGCAGCACCCGCGTCAGACTCGCATCCACCTTGTGCTCCGCGGTCAGCAGACCAAGCGCCGATCCAACGCCCGCACCGCATGGAACGATCACACGTGGGATGCCAAGCGCTCGTGCCAATCGCGCGGCATGCAGTGGGCCCGCGCCACCGAATGCGACGAGCGCATACCGTCGCGGATCGCGGCCACGCTCGATCGAGACGACCCGCATGGCGCGCTCCATATTGGCGTTCGCGACGGAATGGACGCCCCACGCCGCTTGATGCAGCGACAGACCAAGCGGCGCAGCAAGATCACGCGCCAATCCCTCGACTGCAGCGTTGGCATCGAGCCGCATGGCACCGCCGTTGAAATAACCTGGATCGAGGTACCCAAGCACCAAGTTGGCATCGGTGATCGTGGCAGTGCGGCCGCCTCGGCCATAGCAGACTGGGCCGGGATCGGCGCCCGCGCTATCCGGGCCGACCGAAATCATCCCCATCCGCGTACGCGCCAGGCTGCCGCCTCCGGCGCCGATCTCCAGCAATTCGATCGCGGTGACGTTCAACGGCAGGCCACTGCCGGGACGGTAATTCACCGCTTCGACCTCGAACGTCGGTGTCACCACCGGAACCCTGTCGTCGATGGCACCAAGTTTGGTCGTGGTGCCTCCCATGTCGAAACTCATCACATGCGAGAAACCCTCCAGCCCGCCGATGCGCGCCGCCATCAGTACACCCGCTGCCGGGCCGGATTCGACGCACCGGATCGGTGCCTCGCGCGCCTGACTGGCCGACATCAGGCAGCCATTCGATTGCATCATCGCCAACTCCGGGCGAACGCCGAGTTCGCTCAGCGCAGCTTGCAGCGCCGCAAGATAGGAAGCGACGATCGGTTTGACATACGCGTTGGCGACGGCCGTGCTGGTGCGTTCGTATTCGCGGAATCTCGGCGACAGCTCGGACGAAAGCGTCACGGCGCAATCCGGCATCAACAAGGCCAGGATCTCCGCCATCTGTCGTTCATGGGCCGGATTGGCATAAGCGTGCAGAAAGGCGACAGCAATGGACTGATAATCTGCTTGACGCAGCTGCATCACCACGTCGCGCGCGCTCTGTGCATTGAACGGCGTGACGATGGATCCATCAGGCGCCATGCGCTCCGACACCTCGAAGATGTCGGCCCGCTCGATCAGAGGAGCCGGCTTGTCGATATGCAGGTTGTTGGTGTCATGGCGCTTCTGCCGGCCGATGATCAGCACATCGCGAAAGCCCGACGTGGTGATCAGAGCAGTGCGGCTGCCCTTACGCTCAAGGATTGCATTCGTGGCCATCGTGGTCGCGTGGAGAACGCGGGCGATGGTCGAGGGGTCGAATGCACCGGTGGCGATCCGCTCGGACAGACTGTCGATCACCGCGGCGGCCGGCGCGTCAGGCGTCGTCAGCACCTTCCACACTGCGAGTGCGCCAGTGTCGGGATCGGCCAAAGCAAAGTCGGTGAACGTGCCGCCGATGTCGAAGGCGAGCTGTAGCATTCAGTCACGGTTCCTTCACACGGTCGTGATAATCAATGCCAAGGGTACGCCATGTTTCTTTGCTGCACTGACTATGAAAAGGAAACACCATGCAGCGTTCCATCGCACTGATCGCAGGCGCACTCGGGATGACCCTGGCGCTATCCGCCTGCACGAACCCTTACGATCCCGGCCAGCGAGCGGTTGGCGGCGGTCTCCTTGGCGCTGGCACTGGGGCGGCGATCGGCGGCCTTGCGGGCGGCGGCCGTGGTGCTGCGACAGGCGCATTGATCGGTGGGGCAGTCGGCGCAGTGGGCGGGGCGGTAACGACGCCGCAGCCACCTCCGCCACCGCCATCGTACTATGCACCCCAGCCCCAAACCTATTATGCGCCGCCACCTCCGCCACCGCCGCCGGGGTATTACACTTACTAGGCGTCGGCGAATACGCCGACCGGTGCACCAGACACTGGCGCGGCAATACGAAACAGGCCGCCCATCGTCGGATGTTGCTGCAGCACTTCGGCGGGGCGGCCCTCGCGCAACGATGTCACGTAGAGGTTCTGCTCGACGAAACAGGGCATGGTGGGGCCTGGCACCGGAAACTGCAGCTTGCTCAACAGTGTCCCGGTTGACGAGAAGCGGTTGACGCACGCGGCCGAAGGACCGGCCGACCAGTAATTGCCTTCAACATCGACTGCGGCGCCATCGGGTCGGCCTTCCTCGTTCGACAAAGTTGCCAGCACACGGTGGTTGGTGAGCGCGCCGGTGCTGACGTCGAAATCCCACGCCTCGATGATGCCCGCCGTCGAATCCGAGTGGAACATGGTCCGCCCGTCGGGCGACCACGCCAACCCGTTCGACACCGCATAGCCGTCGGACTTGCGTTCGACACGGCCTTGCGGCGTGACACGGTACAGTGCGCCCGTCTTCTGGCGTGGCGTGTTTTCATCCATGCTGCCGACCCAGAAACATCCGTCCGGGCCGACTTTGCCATCATTGAACCTGTTGGTGGATGGCTCATTGACCGGTTCGGTCAAGTTCACGAGTTGCTTGGTGCGCGGATCGAACAATACCACCCGATGGCGTAGGGCAACGACGAGCCGACCTGAGCGGCCGAGGCCGAAACTGCCGACCACTTCCGGGAAGTCCCAATGGCTGCGAGTGCCGTCCTCGACCGACAGCACGTTGATGCGCTTGCCGGGAATGTCGCAGAACAGCAGCCGCCGCGTGGATGCGTCCCACACCGGTGACTCGCCGACGCCACAACGGGAGTCCCAAACGAGTTCGAATTCGCTCATGCTCAGCTCCGCCTGATGTTCCAAAATACGGGACTGCCTTGCAGCATGCCGGTCAGGTTCGCCTGGTAAGCGGTAGGAATGAAGTACTGCCCCAGGGGGATGTAGGGAACATCCTCGAACGCCTGCAATTGTATTTGCTCCGCCAGCGCCTTTTGCGCGCCAAGATCCGGGGCGCGGAACCAGGAGTCGCGTAGCTCCTCGATCCTCGGGCTGGTCGGCCAGCCGACGGTGGCCGCTTTGCCATTTCCGCGCAGGAATACATGACCGGCAGGATTGATCGTGTCGAGGCCACTCCAGCCGGTATGGAAAATGCTCCAGCCGCCCTGCTCTACGGGGTCCAGCTTGGCACGCCGTTGCACCAGCGTTGCCCAATCCATCGCTTGCAGCTCAACATTGGCGCCGATTTTGCGCAACCATTCGCCGGTGATCTCTGCCGCCGCCTTCGACCACGGTATGTCGGATGGCATCAACACGACGACCTTTTCTCCGCGATAACCCGCGGCCCCGAGGTCATGCCTGACCTTCGCGAGGTCACGCTTGCTGGTGAGCACCTGCATGCCGACGTCGCTGGCAAGCGGGGTGTCGGGGCAGAAGACGCCGACCTTGTCGCGCCACAGCGTCTCGTCCGTACTGACCGCACCGATCATGTAGTCGGACTGCTCGATGGCCCCCAACATCGCGCGGCGGATCGCCGGATTGTTGAACGGCGGGTTGAGATGGTTGAAGCGCAGCGTCGCGATCGTGCCGGTCGGATTGACCGTCTGGACTTTCAGCCGCTGCTGCTTCTTTAGCAGTGGCAACAGGTCGGCATTCGGCGTCAGCCACCAGTCGATCTCGCCATTCTGCATGGCCGCGGCGACAGTGCCTGCATCAGGCATGATGCGCCATTCGATGCGCTCGATGTGCGCGATCTTCGGGCCGGCGGTACCGTCCGGTGTGCCGCTCGTCCGCGCCACATACTTCTCGTTTCGCTCGTACACCACGCGTGAACCTGGCACGCGTTCGTCGGGCTTGTAGCGATATGGGCCGCTGCCGACCATCTCGCTGACCTGCTTGTACGGGTCGGTGCTGGCGAGACGCTCCGGCATGATCGGGCACATGCTGGGCGGCGTTTTGGCAAGCGCATCGGGTAACAGCGCGAACGGGTATTTCAACCGGAACTGAATCGTTCTGTCGTCCGGCGCGCTGATCTCGTCGGTTGCTGCAACCAGCGCCTGACCAAACCCGTCGCGCGCGCCCCACCGTCTGATCGAAGCGATACAGTCGCGTGCCAACACCTTCGTGCCGTCGTGGAACATAAGGTCTGGGCGTAGCGCGATACGCCAGGTCTTGCCGCTGTCCTCGGCGACAGCGCCTTCCGCCATCTGCGGTTGAGCCCTGTACTGGCTGTCAAGGCCAAACAGTGTGTCGAACACCAGGAAACCGTGGTCACGCGTCTGGTACGTTGTCGTCCAGATCGGATCAAGGACGGCCAGATCGGCCTGCGGAACAAATGTCAGCACACTCGCGCCTGCCCCGCGCGAGATCGCCGGTGCGGCCAGCAACGCGGCGGCAGATGTCAGGAAGTTACGGCGACGCATGAGTGCTCCAGACCAAGCCGTGCAAAGCCCACAATTGCACTGGCAAAGAGCGTCGTCCAATCCTGGGCCACCTCTGATTATGCGCTTGGTCAGCCACGGCCTGGAGGGATCGGCTGCCCAGACCTATCCTGGGGCATCCGGACAATGGCTAAGCCCCACACATCGGAGCCGATACCCGACCACTGGCCCGGCTGATCGACCTGGTGCCACTGACCGCACCTAAGCCGCAGAGCAGCCATAACGAATACACTCCGTCCGGCTGCGCTGAAGCGGCTACTGCTGCCGCCTTGTTTGGCAATCCTCGGAGTAGAACCTGTGGCGAACCATGCACACCACGTCGGAGAACTATTTTGTATCGTCAGGAACGAGGCGGGCGGATGTCATATCAGTGCCAATGTTTTGAAAGATGTTGACAAGCTCGGAGGTCGAGCGCGCTTGGGAAGCGCACGAACTCCCACCTACTTTGTCGGCGAAGAACTTGTTACTGTCGGACGCAATCTGTCGCATAGTGTCACACGCAGAGATTTGTGGCGAATCTGTGCTGCAACTCGATGTTGCAGATGTCGATGCACCATAGGCAATCGAATAGACCCACGTTCCCGCAGCCGCCGCACTTCTCGCCGCCGTTATGGCATTGTGACATTGATTGTTCACTGTGCCCAACGTGGTCCCGGTCGGCATGTTTGCCACATCTATTTTCGCCTGTTGCTTCTTACCATTCCTGTCCAATATGTAGTGTCCGTTCTTGTCCGTCAGGTATACTGGATTTCCTCCTGCGTCCACTTCGTCATACGTTATGCTTTGCGGTGCATTGGCGTCACCATCACTCAACAGGATGATTGCTTTTTGCACGCCCGAGCGGCCGTTCGTTTGGAGTACTGTCTGAGCAGCGGTGATCACATCTGCGAAGAAGGTCTTCACGCCGCCCACAGCGGTGACACCCGCACAATTGGGTTTACCTCCAGCTGCCTTAACCAGAGGATCGGACTGATTGAGCGATCCGGTTTGGGCCCCAGCCGGAACAACCTGATAGCTGGATTCCAACGGGATGACCACGTACTGCGGCGATGCGGCATAGTTTGCGATATCGGAAACCGTGTCGGAGTTCGCGACGTTATAGTTTCCCGTGTTGGACGGTGTCGATGCCTGACAGTCGCATTCGAGCCCGACCGATGCAGTGCTCTTCAATCCCGGATAGATCATCAGGCCAACCTGGTCGACGGAAGGCCAAAAGCCGCCAAGCAGTGCCCGCACTCCAGCCAGCGCGCAGTCCAACTTTGTTGCGTTCTTGAATGAGCAACTAGAGTCGCTGCTGTTCATCGAAGCTGTGGTGTCGAGAATGACAATGGCATCTACTGGCGTGGACTTTCCCCCCTTAGCGCTCGCGGTCGCGGAAGCAGAC
>Ga0170475_108450200_pt1 | contig 16074 bp, 16 predicted proteins | sample Soicark_Litter_5_FD_111474 | JGI IMG/M metagenome (GOLD analysis project Ga0170475, IMG submission 111474) | Avena fatua rhizosphere microbial communities from Hopland, California, USA. Combined Assembly of 48 SPs
AGCCTCCCAGTACGCTCGTCGCCGGATGCTAGTGCAATTGCCCCGGCCAGGGAAACTATCCAGCCTCAGTAGCGGTAGAGATCGTGCTTGAACGGCCCCGACGGCTGAACACCGATATATTCGGCCTGCTGTGGCGTCAGCCTGGTCAGGTTAGCACCGACCTTCGCTAGGTGCAGTGCGGCCACCTTTTCGTCCAACGCCTTTGGCAGCGTATAAACTTGGCGCTCATACTTACCGGCCGGCGCATTGAACAACTCGATCTGTGCCAGCACCTGGTTGGTGAAGCTTGCGCTCATGACGAAGCTCGGATGTCCCGTCGCATTGCCGAGGTTCACCAGCCGACCCTCGCTCAGCACGATCAGCCGCTTGCCGTCAGGGAACACTACCTCGTCAACCTGTGGCTTGACGTTCTCCCACTTGTAGTTGCGGAGTGCCTCGATCTGGATCTCGGAATCAAAGTGGCCGATGTTGCAAACGACTGCCCGATGCTTCATCCGCCGCATGTGGTCCAGTGTAATGACGTCGACATTCCCGGTGGCGGTCACGAAGATGTCGCCGATCGGTGCGGCATCATCCATCGTGATGACCTGGTAGCCCTCCATCGCCGCCTGCAGCGCACAAATAGGATCGATCTCGGTCACCATCACGCGGCAACCGGCATTGCGCAGGGAGGCAGCCGAACCCTTGCCGACGTCGCCGAAGCCGTTCACCACCGCGACCTTGCCAGCCATCATCACGTCAGTGCCACGGCGGATGCCGTCGACCAGCGATTCCCGGCAGCCGTACAGGTTGTCGAACTTCGACTTGGTCACACTGTCGTTGACGTTGATCGCCGGGGTCAGCAGCTTGCCGTCGCGGGCCATGTCGCGCAGGCGATGCACACCGGTGGTTGTCTCCTCGGAAATGCCGCGCACGTCCTTCAGCATTTCGGGATGTTTCTGGTGCATCAGCAGCGTCAGGTCGCCGCCATCGTCGAGGATCATGTTCGGCGTCCACACTCCCCCTTGGCCATCGGGTCCGCGCACCGTCTGTTCGATGCACCACCAGAACTCGTCCTCTTCCATGCCCTTCCAGGCGAACACGGGCACACCCGCCGCCGCCGCAGCCGCGGCCGCGTGGTCCTGAGTGGAAAATATGTTGCACGACGACCAGCGGACCGAGGCGCCCAGCGCCTGGAGGGTCTCAATCAGCACCGCCGTCTGCACGGTCATATGCAGGCAGCCGGCGATCCGGGCACCTTTCAGCGGCTTGGACGCGCCATACTCCTCGCGCGTCGCCATCAGGCCGGGCATTACATCCTCGGCCATGGCGATTTCTTTTCGACCCCACTCCGCCAGCGAGATGTCCTTTACCTTATAATCGGGCGTCGCCATGCGAGGTCACTCCTGCCTGAATGGCGGCGCTATATAAAGATATCTGCATGTTTGGCAATCGCTTCCAACCACGGCATAGGGACGGGTCATGACCGAGCGACAGCGCGTACTCCTGCTGACCGGGGCAAGCCGCGGCATCGGCCACGCCACCGTCAGAGCATTCAGTGATGCGGGCTGGCGCGTCCTGACCATCTCCCGCCATCCGTTCGACGCCCGCTGCCCCTGGGAGGGGGGTGCCAAGAATCACATCCAGATTGATCTGGCGGACATCGATCAGGTCCTCAATGAGATGCCGCGATTGCGCGACATCGTCGGCGCCCGACTCGACGCACTGGTCAACAATGCGGCGATCTCCCCCAAGCACCCCGAGGGCGGCAAGATCCGCGCGCTGGAAATGGCGTATACCGACTGGTTGCACATCTTCAACGTTAACCTGTTCGCCTGCATAGCCCTGGTACAAGGGCTGCGCGCTCCATTGGAGACCGCGCGTGGTACGGTGGTGAATATGACCTCCATCGTCGGCTCGCGCGTGCATCCCTTCGCGTCTGCGGCCTATGCCGCATCGAAGGCTGCGCTGTGGGCGCTGACGCGCGAGCTTGCGGCCGATCTCGGCCCTGCCGGCGTGCGGGTCAACGCGGTCTCGCCCGGCGAAATCGACACCGGAATCCTGTCGCCCGGAACGGAGTCGATTGTCGACAACGACATCCCGCTGCACCGGCTGGGCAAGCCCTGGGAGGTAGCCGACCTGCTACTGTTCCTGTGCGGCGAATCCGGCAACTACATCTCGGGATCGGAAATCCATATCGATGGCGGGCAGAGAGTGTAAACTCTGCTGAGAGGGATCGAAAGCGCCAGGCAGCCGGACTGGCGCGGATAGGTCTATCCAGGCGTTATCTTGCAGTGATCGTGTGGCTTGACCGAGATGGTATCAATCCTGTCGCGATTGGCGGGATCGGGAAACTCCATCGTCGGCCGTCCATCCGCAAGGTCGCCAAGCACGTCTATAGACGATGCACCGAAGAGTTGCGTGCCGCTGGCGCAGACGACCGATAGAGACCCCGATGTCTTGCTGCCGCCACAACCAGTGACCAGCAGAGCGAGCAGCAACAACCTCAGATGAGACATCCGACACCCGTGCGGCAGCCAGCGACGATGCGCCAGCCTATGTGTTCATCGCGTCAAAGAAATCGTTGTTGGTCTTGCTGTACTTCAGCTTGTCCAACAGGAACTCCATCGCATCCACGGTACCCATCGGGTTCAGGATGCGGCGCAGAACCCACATCTTGGACAGCGTGCCCTTCTCGACCAGCAGCTCTTCCTTACGGGTGCCCGACTTGGTGATGTCGATCGCCGGGAATGTCCGCTTGTCGGACAGCTTGCGGTCCAGGATGATTTCAGAATTGCCGGTGCCCTTGAACTCTTCGAAGATCACCTCGTCCATCCGGCTGCCGGTGTCGATCAGCGCGGTCGCAATGATGGTCAGGGAGCCACCTTCCTCGATGTTGCGCGCCGCGCCGAAGAAGCGCTTTGGCCGCTGCAGCGCATTGGCGTCCACGCCACCGGTCAGTACCTTACCGGACGACGGCACCACGGTGTTGTAGGCGCGCGCCAGGCGGGTGATCGAGTCCAAAAGGATCACCACGTCACGCTTGTGCTCGACCAGGCGCTTGGCCTTCTCCAGCACCATCTCGGTAACCTGGACGTGCCGGGTCGCCGGTTCATCGAACGTCGAGCTGATCACCTCGCCCTTCACCGAACGGGCCATGTCGGTGACCTCTTCGGGCCGCTCGTCGATCAGCAGTACGATAAGGAATACCTCGGGATGATTCGAGGCGATCGCGGTGGCGATGTTCTGCATCATCACCGTCTTGCCGGTACGCGGCGGCGAGACGATCAGCGCACGCTGACCCTTGCCGATCGGGCAGATGAGGTCGATGACCCGCGGCGTGTAGTCCTTGCTCGGACCTTTCGCGACCGACTGGAAATTCTCGACTTCCATTCTTAGCCGCTCGTCCGGGTAGAGCGGCGTCAGGTTGTCGAAATTGATCCGGTGCCGCACGGAATCCGGCGGCTCGAAGTTGATGCTGTTGACTTTCAGCAGAGCGAAGTAGCGCTCGCCATCCTTCGGTGCCCGGATCTGGCCCTCGACGGAGTCACCCGTCCGCAGGCCAAAGCGACGGACCTGGCTTGGGCTCACATAAATGTCGTCGGGCCCGGGCAGGTAGTTGGCCTCGGGGCTGCGCAGGAAACCAAACCCGTCAGGCAGGATTTCCAGCGTTCCCTCGCCGTGAATCGCCTGGTCATTCTCGGCCAGGTTCTTAAGGATCGCGAACATCATGTCCTGCTTACGCAGCGACGATGCGTTTTCGATCTGCAGCGATTCGGCGTAGCTGAGAAGGTCGGAGGGTGATTTAGCCTTCAGTTCGGCAAGATGCATGGACGCAGTCCGATTGGTGGTGTGGGACAGACAAGAATGCCCGGTGTGTCGTTGCCAACCATCGCGCAGGATGGCCAGATTCGACCCCGTATGGTGGGAGATTCGAGCGGCGTTGACCGCCGCCGCACAGAGGAAGACTTCACACTAGTCGGGCCAGCCGCCCCCCGTCAACAGCTCAGGTGGGACGATCAGCAGGCAAAGTCAAGAGATTGCCAGGAAACGATGCCTCAGAACGGGCGGACCACGACCATGATTACGATCACGACCATCAGCACAGTGGGAACCTCGTTGACCGCGCGGTAGAAGCGCTGCGGACGGGTGTTGCGGTCCTCCAAAAATTCACGCCGCCACTTGGCCAGCTCCCCATGAAAGCCTGACAGCAACAGCACTGCCACAATTTTCGCATACCACCATCCGGCGCTCCATCGGATGATGCCCGGCGTCAGCACGAGCAATACGCCAAAAGTCCAGGTCGCGATCATTGCCGGATTGATGATTTGCCGAAGCAGCCGATGCTCCATCACCTTGAAGCGTTCGCTCTCGACCGAGCCTGGATGAACGTCGCAATGGTAGACGTAGAGCCGCGGCAGATAGAGCATGCCGGCCATCCAGGCGATCAACGATATGATGTGGAACGCCTTCGTCCACGGGTAGCAATACGCCAGGAATGAGATCGTCATGTCGCCGGCTCAAGCAGTCTCGGAGTGGGACATAAGCCACAGGCCGCGGGACAGAGGCGTTGCCTCGGTCCTCCATTTCTTGCGTGGCGCACCAGCCCGGCGAGCGCAGCGATGAAGGCGGGGTCGCTGTTCTGGGCCGGCATTCGGAAGTAACCCGGAACGCCAAGTCGGTCTGCCAGGCGGCGGTAGTCGACGTCGAGCTCTACCAAGGTTTCGGAGTGCTCCGATACGAAGGCGATCGGCACGACCAGCACGGCCGATCTGTCCTTGGCGGCGCGCTCTATCTCTTGCTCGGTGCTGGGTTCGATCCATCGCTGTGGCGTGGCACGCGACTGGTAACAGATCGTCCAGTCGCACTGCCGGCCGAAGTTCCCGATCACGCCCGCGACCGTCTGCTCCACCTGCCACTGATAGGGATCGCCCACGTCCACAATCCGCTGAGGCAGGCCATGGGCGGAAAACAAGATCCGTAGCGGGATCGCAGGATCCAGGACCGCACGCGCCTTCTCCCACGCCTGACCCAGCAGGCCGGCAGTCGCAGAGACATATCCAGCGTCATTCGGATAGCAGCAGACCACCGATGTCTCGGCAACAAGACCTGCCCGCGCGGCCGCCGCACGCCATTCCGTCAGCGAACTGCCTGTGGTCGCACTTGAATATTGCGGATAGAGCGGCAGCAGGACGACTTCATCGGGAGCCCAACCCCGCACAGCCTTCGCCGTTTCGTCGCTCAGCGGGTGCCAATAACGCATCGCGATGAAACAGCGTACTTCGACTAACGATAGTTCAGCCTCCAACGCCGCTGCCTGCTCCTGGGTCAAACCCAGCAAGGGTGAGCGGCCATTCAGGAGCGCATAACTGGCGCGCGCAGGCTCCAGCCTGGCCGCGGCGATCCGGCGTGCCAGCAGTGGTCGCACGAAGAACGGCACCCGCAGGATCGCGGGGTCGTTGAACAGGTTCAGCAGAAACGGCCAGATCGCTTGCGGTCGATCAGGCCCACCCAGGTTGAAGAGAACGACAGCGACCCTAGGCCGCACGCACCTGCTCCACGAGCTCGGCAACGTGCCCGGGTGGCGTTTGTGGTACAATGCCGTGGCCCAGGTTGAACACGAACGGTCGTCCCTTCGCGGCGCCCAGAATGGCGTCCGTCTCGCGCCGCATCGCCGGGCCACCGGCGACCAATGCCAACGGGTCGAGGTTTCCTTGCATCACCGTCCGGGCTGGAATGACCTGCTTGGCAAAGCGCAATTCCATCCCGCTATCCAGCCCGACCCCGTCGATCCCGGTGGCACTCACATAGTCACCGATCAGCACGCCGGCGAGACGAGGGAAACCGATCACCGGAACCTTGGGATAGGACTGCTTCAGCCGCGACCGGATGGCCTTTGCCGGCTCAACCACGTGCTGGCGGAACTGCGCGGGCGGAAGGATGCCAGCCCAGGTGTCGAACAGCATGACCGCTTCGGCACCGGCATCGATCTGCGCCGAAAGATATCGCACCGTTGCCTCGGTCAACAGCTCTATCAACTGCCCGAACAGCGAGGGCTCGGCATATGCCATCGTGCGCGTTGCCGCGAAATCGCGTGAGCCGCCCCCCTCCACCATATAGCAGGCAACGGTGAAGGGTGCCCCGGCGAACCCGATTAAGGAACATGCGGCAAACCCCTCTTCGGCGAGGCCGCGACGGACCCCTCGGACCGTTTGAAGGATCGGCTGGATCGCAGATTCCATCCGATCCAGTTGCAATGACCCGATGTCCGCCACGGAACGAAGCGGCGGCAGCACCGGACCCTCGCCTTCGCGATAATCCAGACCTTGGCCGAGTGCCCAGGGCACCATCAGGATGTCACTGAACAGGATGGCGGCATCGAAGCGATAGCGACGGATAGGCTGGAGAGTTGCTTCGACGGCGAATTCCGGCGTGGTGCACAGCGCAATGAAATTCCCAGCCTTCGCCCGCACAGCGCGATACTCCGGCAGGTATCGACCGGCCTGGCGCATCAGCCAGATCGGTGGCGGCCAGACCGGATCACCGGCGAACACCTGAAGAAACGGCTTCGCTGCCCTATCCATAGCTATCGCTTTAACAGGAAGAAAAGATAAAGGAATGGGGAGAAGGGATTAGGGGATGTGAATTGTGTGGACCGAGTTGTCCCATCCCTTTGTGTGCCGATATCCACGCTAACCAGAGCACGGAACTGTCTGAATAGGCCCGATTATTCCGCGTACTCCCAATCTCCTCACGCCGACAGCAGGATTCCCTCACAGTACCCGGTGCGGAGCGATTGATCCCCGGATCTCCTGTGCGAGACACCATATTGTGCTGGCGGCCCTCGCTTTCCCCGTTATCCTCAGGGCCATGTCCGACGTCCGCATCAACCTGCACCTCGTCTCGGACGCGACCGGCGAGACGCTGAACGCCATAGCCCGCGCCACAACGGTTCAGTTCGAGCACGCCGACATCGTCTATCACCGCTGGAGTTTGATCCGGACCCGGTTTCAGCTTCATCGGGTGATCGAGGGCATCGAGCATGAGCCAGGTCCGGTTTTGTCCACCCTCGTCGATCGGGCCTTGCGCGGCGAGCTGGAGACGACCTGCCGGCGCCTCGATGTGCCGGTGGTGAACGTGCTGGAGCCGGTGATGAGCCTGCTGCAGGACTATATCGGTGAGGAAGCGGCGGCCCGGCCCGGACGCCAATACGCGTTGAATGCCGACTACTTTCGGCGCATCGACGCGATGCACTATGTGCTGGCACATGACGACGGCCAGGCGCAGCCCGGACTGGCCGAAGCGGACGTGGTGCTGGTGGGTGTGTCGCGCAGCTCGAAGACGCCAACCTGCTTCTACCTGGCCAACCGCGCCATCAAGGCGGCCAATGTCCCGCTGGTGCCGAGTTTGCCGGAGCCACCCGGCCTGGAGACCGTCGAATGTCCCGTGATCGGCCTCACCCTGGAAGCAGAGGCGCTGATTGAAATCCGCCGCCATCGCTTGCGCCTGATAGCAACGGGAAACGCGGTGGCCATCGCCCGTCAGAACAGCAGCGACTACATCGATGATGACGCGGTGAAGGCGGAACTGCTCTGGGCACGTCGGTTATGCAACCGGCGGGGCTGGCCGGTGATCGACGTAACGCGTCGGTCAATTGAGGAGACCGCGGCAACCGTACTCCAGCTTATGGAGGCTTGGCACACCCGTCGACGCAATGACGCCGGCACCCCTGCCTGATGCTGCAAAGGCCAAATCCATCCCTTATTCTCGCTAGCGCGTCGGCTTCCCGCCGTGCCTTGCTGGCGGCTACGGGTCTCGAATTCGCGATATCGCCGGCGGACATCGATGAAGCAGCCGTCAAGCGAGAAGCGCGAACCCAAGGCGCCACGGCCGAAGAAGCCGCCTTGCGGCTTGCGGGTCTCAAGGCAGCGGCGGTTGCGCGCCAGCTACCGGAAGCAATGGTCATTGGCGCGGACCAGATTCTGGTTTGCGACGGGGCCTGGTTCGACAAACCGGCCGATCCGACGGCGGCCGCAGCACAACTTCGGGCCTTGCGAGGACGAACCCATATCCTGGCGACCGCCGTCGCGTGCCACCGATGCGCTGCTCCTCGGTGGGAAACGGTCGTCTCGCCGCGCCTTACGATGCGCGACTTCAGCGATCGGTTCTTGTTCGATTACCTTGCACTGGAGGGGGACACGGTTACCACGACAGTCGGCGCCTACCGGTTGGAGGGCCGTGGCGTGCATCTCTTTTCGGCAGTGGAAGGAGAACATTCCGCCGTGCTTGGTCTTCCGCTTCTGCCGTTGCTGTCATTCCTGCGGGACGAGTGTATCCTCGTTGAGTGAGGTAGGCGGGCGCTTATCCATGCGCTGTGCCAGGCAGGAAGTTGGCAACCAGCTCCTCGATCTTTTCCGGATCCGACTGATCCATGATGCGGCGTGCGAAGCGGGCGCAGTCGTCGATGGCAACAGAGCGGACTGCCTGCTTGACGCGCGGTACCGCTGAGGCGGTCATCGAGAAGCTACGGAGCCCAAGCCCGAGCAGTAACGGCGTCAGCCGCGGGTTCGCCGCCATCTCGCCGCAAACCGACACCGGCATGCGCATGCGCAGCGCTGCCTCGGTCGCGAATTGCACCAGCCGCAGTACCGCTGGGTGCAGCGGGTCATACAGATCGGCGACCTCTGTCTCGCCCCGATCAACTGCCAGCGTATAAGCCGTAAGGTCATTTGTGCCGATGGCGAAAAAGTCCGCCTCGAGGGCCAGCGCGTCGGCCGACAGGGCCGCACCAGGCGTCTCGATCATAATACCTAGTGGCGGCAGCTTCTCGGGGATGCGCTCGCCGCGACGTCGCAGGCGTCGCCCGACACGCTCGTATATCTCACGCGCCGCACGCACTTCGCCAACGGCGGTTACCATCGGCAGCATGACGCGGACGGGCCCCGCGTGGGCAGCCCGGAGGATTGCAGCGAACTGCGTTTCCAGCAGATCGTGGTGGCGCAGCAGCAGTCGGATACCTCGCAGACCGAGTGCCGGGTTGGGGTCGGCAACCTCGGGCACGATCCCCGCGATGGATAGAGCCTCGATATCCTTCTCGCCCCCCCAGTCCAGCACACGGATGGCGACGAGATCACCGCCCATTGCCTCGATGATGCTGCGGTAGGTTTCGGTCTGCGTGTCCTCGTCCGGTACCGTCTCCCGGTTCATGAACAGGAATTCCGTGCGCAGCAGTCCAATACCCAACGCACCCGACTGGGCGACCAGCGGCAACTCCAGCGGCAACTCCAGGTTCGCCTGCAGCTCCACTGTCTCCCCATCAAGCGTCTCCGCAGGCAGACGGCGCAATTTTCCGAAGCGCTGGCGTTCGCGCGCATAAGCGGTGACGGCGCGGCGTGCCGCGGCCAATGTTTCCGACGTTGGGTTGATCACGATGGTGCCGGCCGAGCCGTCGACCACGGCTAGGTCGCCCCGCGCGATGGCATGGGCAATGCCAGGAGCACCAAGCACTGCGGGAACGCCCAGTGCACGCAGCATGACCGAGGTATGGCCTTCGGCGCCGCCCTCTTCGGTGGCCACGCCAGCCAACCGTGCCGGGTCCAATAATGCGGCGTCTGATGGTCGCAAAGACTCGCTGACCAGAACAGCACCCTCCGGCAGCCCGGCGAAGCTGCGAAACGGAGCGCGCGTCAGGTTTCGTACCAGTCGCCGGCCAATCTCCCGCACCTCGTCGGCACGGCGCACCAGACTGGCTCGGTCCTCCGCAGGCATACCTGGCTCTGCCTGAGCCAGGATAGCTCCGGCGATTGCCTCCGCCTCGTCCACCGCGGCGCGTTCCGCCGATACCAGTCTTTCTTCGATCCGCTGTCGTACTCCTCGTATCATCCGGGTCGATCCCAGCATTCGGATGTAGGCCTCGATCATCGGGGACAGCTCAGCCTGGGTTTCCTCAGGCAAGACGCTGAGCCGTTTGCGCAGCTTGGTAAGTTGATTGCGCGACTGGGCGACGGCCGCATCGAACCGTGCGCCTTCGGCGGCACAGTCAGCGGCAGCAATCCGCTGTCGGGTGACCTGTGGTGTCGGCTCGGAGGCGCGAAACACCGGACCGATGGCCACGCCAGCGGAGACGGCGATGCCGGCGAAACGAGTTTCTGTCCGGCCGTGCTCGGGGCGCTGCCGTTGCAGACGCCTATGCTGGGGCGGCGGGGGGCTAGCCTTGCTCATCGAAGCCGGACTCGACCAGCGCCGCCAGCGCGTCGAGAGCTTCCTTGGCGTCCCATCCCTCGGCACGCAACTCGATGGCTGCGCCCATTCCCGCGCCCAGCATCATCAGTCCCATGATCGAACGCGCCGGCACCGACTGCCCATCGCGGATCACATCGACCGAAGCGCCGAACCTTTCCGCCAGCATGACGAACTTCGCGGCCGCTCGCGCGTGCAGACCACGCTTGTTGGGAACGACCACGCTACGGCTAAGGACTGGCGCAGGCGGCGAGGATTCGGAGGGCGGTGTGTCGCCATCCTGCGGCGTCATTCGCAACAGCGGCCGTTGCCGTTCGGCCTGCATCCGTGCAGCACATGGGAGGCTGCGGCGATGTACTTGCGCCCCGCCTCTTCGGCACAATTCACGGCATCGGCCAGTGGCTGCTTGGAGCGCACCTTTGCCAGCTTCACCAGCATCGGCAGGTTCACACCGGCAATTACCTCCACACCATCCCGTTGCATCATGGAGATGGCCAAATTTGAGGGCGTGCCGCCAAACATGTCCGTCAGCAGGACCACACCGTCCCCCGTATCACACCGGGTGATACATTGCTCGATTTCAGCACGGCAGTTGTCGATGTCGTCCTCGGGTCCGATACAGACGGTATCGACGTTCCGTTGCGATCCTACCACATGCTCCATGGCAGATCGCAGCTCCTCGGCCAGCCGGCCGTGAGTCACCAGCACCATTCCGATCATTGTCGGAAACAGGCTTCCCTGGCAGAAACTGACATTCGTGTACTCATGACCTGTTGTCAGGCCTCCTGTGCCTGAACCGTCGCGGCAGTCGCGGCCGCGTCGCGCAGCTCCGAGGCGTTCGCCGACCGCAGCGGGCGCCGCTCGGCCAGATAGGCTGCCTCATGCCCTTCGCGAGCCAACTCGCGGTGCGTGACGTGCAACCGCCAGCCGAGCCCATTTGCCCCCGGAACCTCCGCCGCAGCGATCCTGTCTGCCAGGTGTTGCGCCAGCTTTTCGACCAGGTAGACGGAGCGATGCCGCCCACCCGTACAGCCGATCGTGATCGCCGCGTATTTCTTGCTCTCTTGGACAAATCTCGGCAAGAGCAAGTCGATCAGATCAGCCATTTTGGCGAAGAAGGCCGGGAGGTCGGGGTCTTGTTCGATGTATGCGCCGACTTCCGGATCGAGCCCGGTTCGTGGCCTTAAGATGGGATCGTAGTGAGGGTTTCGCAAAAAGCGGGCATCGAATACCAGATCTGCTTCGCGCGGCAGGCCTTGTCTGTAGGCAAATGAGATCAGCGACACCACCAAGCGGCTTTCCTGAGCCTCGCTGCCAGTTCCGAAGTGGACGTCGATCAATCGCCGCAGCGAGGCCAGCGGCAGGTCCGAGGTGTCGATCACCAGATCGGCGGCCTCACGCAGGGGTTCAATGACGGCCTGTTCCTGGATGATGCCGTCCGTCACCCGACCCTGCGGCGCGAGCGGATGCCGCCGTCTCGTCTCGGTATAGCGGCGCAGCAAGGTGGTTTCGTCGGCCCAGGCATAAACCAGTTCAAGCCGTAGCGCCGGATCCATTTGCAGGCGCTGCAGCGTCTGCAGTACTTCGCCGGCGTCAAACCCGCGCGTGCGCGCATCGACGCCGATTGCCAGCGGTTGTTCGCTGCGGCTGACCATCTCCTCGATCATCGGCAGCGGCGGATTGTCCACCGCCTCGTAACCTAGGTCCTCCAGCTCGTGCATGACGGAGCGCTTGCCGCCACCCGACACGCCAGTCACCAGCACCACGCGCTGACGATTGCCGGTCATGGCGCGAATGCCCCGGCAACCTGTGCCACCTGGCCCAGGGCGCAATCGAGCGCCAGGGTCACGCGCTCCGGCGCCGAAGCGACATGCGGGTCGATCATCGCCACGGGCAGACCAAGGTCCTCGTCTCGTGCGGGGCTCGGCATTCGCGCCAATGGCTGACCCAGTTGCGCGATCAATGCAAGCCGGGTTGACGCTACGTGGGGCAAACGAACGATCCCAAGTCCGCGTACTTCGAGCAAACCGGCCAATGTCGGCACGGCCCGGGCGATGCCGTCGGCGATCTCGGTCCGGTCATCTGAAACCAGATCAAAACCGCGGGCGAGCAGGCGCAGCAGTAGGTCGGACTTGCCCGAGCCTGGCGGTCCGACTAGCAGCACCCCGGCACCTCTCCGGCTGGCGCAGCTCGCGTGGATCTGCATGGGGCGCAGTGTGAGCCGGTACGCGCCGGAGGGGAAGCCGCTTGTCCCGGGCCCGGCGAAGTGCAACCGTGGCCCGGTATGATCAGCCGAAACGATATAGCTGTCGCGGCTGCCCGTATCGGTCCGCACGTCCGCCATACGCCGGTGCTTCACCTCAGTGCCACAGAGTTGGGCCTCGGATTCCCCGTCACTTTGAAATTAGAACTCCTGCAGCACTCAGGGAGTTTCAAACCACGTGGCGCGTTCAATCGCTTGCTGTCCACGCCGCTGCCGGCGGCCGGGTCATAGCGGCTTCAGGCGGGAACCATGGAATGGCGGTGGCATACGCGGCCCGCTCCCTCGGCGTGAAAGCAGAAATCTTTGTTCCGACCTTAACGCCGGAAATAAAGGTCGCCCGGATCGCCAGCTATGGAGCCCGCGTCGTGCAGATCGGTGCGACCTATGCCGAGGCGCTTGCTGCCTCTCGCGAGCGTCGAACGACGACCGGCGCGCTGGAAGTGCATGCCTACGATCATGCAGATGTGCTGGCGGGCCAAGGCACTGTTGGGCGGGAATTCGAACATGACGCGCCCGGTCTGTCGCATGTGCTCGTGGCGGCCGGCGGCGGCGGCCTGATCGGCGGCATGGCAGCTTGGTATTCGGGCAGCACTCAGGTGATCAGTGTTGAACCGGAAGGCTGCCCCGCCTTGCACGACGCTCTTCGCGCCGGGAAGCCGGTAGAGGCGGCCGTCGGTGGCTTGGCAGCCGACAGTCTCGGTGCACGCCAGGTCGGCAGGCTGATGTTTCCTATCGCCCAGGCGTGGGTCGCCACGACGGTTCTGGTGGCGGACGCCGCGATTGTCGCCGCACAGCAGCTGATTTGGGATCGGCTGCGGCTTATTGCCGAACCGGGCGGTGCCACCGCGCTGGCCGCGCTGCTGAGCGGGGCGTTCAGGCCGCCGGACAAGGCCAGGGTCGGCGTGCTGGTGTGCGGCGCAAACACTGACCCCACCAAGGTCATCCGGACATGAGCCATGATCGTTTCCTGCTCTCCACCGACGAGCGGGGGATCGCGACGCTGACGTTAAATCGGCCGGACGTCGCGAACGCCTATGACGAGGACCTGTTGCTTGCCATGACGCGCGCGATGGATGGACTGGCACGCGACGCGTCAGTGCGTGCTCTGGTGGTCCGCGGGGCGGGCAAGCATTTCCAGGCAGGCGCCGACATCAATTGGCTGAACCGGTTGTCGCGGCAGGGGCCGGAGGAGAACTACCGCGCCTCGATCGTCACGGTGCGGTTCAGCAAGACACTCCACGAACTCCCGAAACCGACCATTGCAGTCATCCATGGCGGCTGCTTCGGTGGTGGTGTGGGAATAGCGTGCTGCGTCGACTTGGCACTTGCGACGCCTGGCGCGCTGTTCGCAATCAGTGAGGTCCGGCATGGCATCGCCCCCACGCCGATCTCGACGCATATGGTCAATGCGCTGGGCCTGCGACAGACGCGACGCTATGCGCTCACCGGCGAGCGCTTCGGTGCCGACGAGGCAGCGCGCATCGGACTGGTGCATGAGGTCGTGGCGGCCGAGCGTATCGAAGCCCGCCTGTGCGAAGTGCTGGATGCCGTCCTGCTCGGCGCGCCGGGCGCGATCGCGCAGACCAAGCTCTCATTCCTTGGGGCGAACGGCATGTTGCTGGATGAGCGCGAGGTCATGCTCCTGGCACATGAAGGATGGATGCAACGGCAGTCGTCCGAGGGTCGGGAAGGGACGTTGGCATTCCGCGAGAAGCGCCGGCCGGGATGGCATAGCTTCCCAACCGAATAGCTGGTGGTTGCGTCATGCGCCAATGTCGCTGATGAGGAACTTTGGCGACCCCGGTCCGGGGCCCGCCCGGGCGGGCGCGGCGTGCAATCAGGCGAGATGGAGGCGTCTCGCCCGGGGCTGCGTTGACGCACTCCTTCACGTCTCTCGACGGGTTGACGCCCCAGCGCCAGCGCCGGCGCCGCATCGCCACCCACCGGGAAAGTTCATCAATCGGTAAGTCCAAAAAACCCAACTCCACCCGAGAAAGTTCATAATTCATTTACCTGCCGTTCCTAATATGTCCGACAGCGGATCCCCACGATCCGACCCCTCACGATCCCACTCATGGCGAAAAATTCGCTCGGGCCGATGCCCCTGCGAACTCCAGGGCCGGTCTTTTGACCCTCTGCGAGGTTGCCATGGCGAAAACGTACCGCTCGGTCCAGGTATCACGGCTCAACCTCGATGCCGACGGTAATGGCCTGTTAGCCAATCTACCTATCGCCAACGAGCCGTTCCTCTTTTCATTCAGCTGCACGGCCGGGGTCCACACGGTGATGGCTGGCGCTTCGCCGATCACCTACCTCGCCGCTGCGCTGCCCGCCACCGTGAAGGCCACGGCCACCCTGACCCAGGTGTTGTACCTGCAGGAAGCGGGCGACACGTCGGTGATCAGCGTCCGCGACATACACCAGGGCCAGAAGAGTGACTGCTTCGTGCTGTCCGCAATCGGCGAGCTCGCCCTGTTTCACCCCGAAGCGATCATGAACATGATCACCGTGAATGCGAACGGGACCGAGACCGTCACGCTCTATCTTGATGCCTGGGGGCGCCTGCCGACCTTCGGCACGACCTCGTTCAAGCCAGTATCCATTACCGTAAGCAATGACTTCCCCAGCTATGCCGTCAACAATGGCGCGACGCAGGATGTCTTCAATGGACAGAAGGAGATCTGGGTCCAGGTCCTGGAAAAGGCGGTCGCGACGCTGAATGGCGGATACGGCGCGATCACCTACGGCGGTAACCCGATGATCGCCATGGAACAGCTGACCGGCCAGCCTGCCACGTGGATATCGCCTTCCTCGCTGACCCTGCAGGCGCTGCAGGGCTACATCGCCGCTGGCGACCTGATCGTGATGGACACCGGCTCGTCGAACAGCCTTCCGTATGGGCTCGTCGCCAATCACGCCTACATGTTCCAAAGCCTGTCGATGGTCAGTGGCACGCCCATGGTGCAGTTGGGCAACCCATGGGGCTTCAACCAGCCGTCCCTGATTCCACTGTCGCAGCTCTCGTGCGGGATTGCCGAAATCGACATCTGCCACTTCGTCAGCAGCACCCCCATCGCCAACACCAACGTCATCCTCGGTGGGCTTGGCAACGATACCAAGACGCTCGCTGCCGCAATCGTCAACGGCACGGTCGATCTGTACGCCGGGAAGGACACGTTGATCCTGGCGAACGGTACGAACTCCGTGGCAGTTGCGAATACCGAGACGATCCTCGGTGGGACCGGCGACGATGCCATCGTCCTGTCCACGGCTGCTTCCAGCACCAGCATCAATCTGGCCGGTGGCAACGACAAGCTGACGCTGGGCAACTTCGCGAATACGGCGACCGTGGCCAATGTGGAGATGATCATTGGCGGGAGCGGCAACGACAACATCATCCTTGCGAGCGCGCGCTGACCAGCGCGATGCAGGTGGATCTGGGCGCAGGCGGCAACAAGCTGGCGCTCGCGGCCGGCGCCAATGTGGGCACTCTGCGCAATGTCAACACGCTGACCGGCGGCAGTGGTGCCGACACGATTACGCTGGCGACCGCGTTGATCAACGGGAGCGTCGATCTGGGTGCCGGAACTGAC
>Ga0170475_121306346_pt1 | contig 16063 bp, 1 predicted proteins | sample Soicark_Litter_5_FD_111474 | JGI IMG/M metagenome (GOLD analysis project Ga0170475, IMG submission 111474) | Avena fatua rhizosphere microbial communities from Hopland, California, USA. Combined Assembly of 48 SPs
CGGTGTGTTGACCTGCAAGGTGAGTGGATCGCTGAAGGGCGCGTACGTCCAAGAGGTGTTGGTGAGGTAATTGCCATCATACAATATGACCTCGGGAACCAAGGGGAAATCTTGAGGTGCGTAAGGCAGTGTGGAAGTTCGGATCAAATAGCCACCTCGAAGAAATTGAACGTGAAGGTCGTCTGTCACGCGCAATTCAAACAAATCTCCAACATTGTAATGCCCCAAGTAGTAAGTGGTTGCCCCCTTTTCCAGAATGGCGATGAGTCCACCACCAAAGAGCCAGAATCCAAAGTCCATCTCCAAGTTATACGATGATACATCATTGGAAACACGGTTCAAACCAAAATAAACGCGATAGAATGGATTGCCTGCGCGGAACGACACTCCGCGATTTGAACTTGTCGGCGAATATATCACGCTTTGTGCGGATGCTCCGGGGCCTGTGTTTGAACAAGTCGACTGGATTTTGGTGGTGATGGGATCGTAGGCGATGCATGTATCATACCCAGACCACACCAGAGTGGTGGATGTCTCAGATGAGCGCGCAGTCGCAAACATGGTGCTGTCAAGCCAAGTCACATTGTAAACACCAGCCAAATAGTCTGGCAAACCAAGCACAATGCTGATTGGATAAGCTGATGCCAAGATCAGATCGGATGTACCAAGCAGGAAATTGTTGCGTACAACCTCGCCTTGATTGTTTGCATTGATGCGAATCTCAAACACATCGCCTTTGGAGTACACACCAACGACGCCAAGAGAAACACCGTTCTTTTGCAACTGAATGCGACGGTCATTTCGCAAATACACTCCCCAGTCCAGCTCACTCAGTCCATTGGTGCTGATGGGAGTGAAATCAAAGCCAATGAAGACGGCGGTTGCAGAATTACCGGCAACGAAGCGAATTCCGCGAATTGTGTCGTTCAGAGTGAGTTGCTGTTGAGCAAGAATGGCGTTGTTTGACAAATCATTGGCATTGACAGTCTTTTGGATCGAACCAGAGGCACTGTCAATTGTCACAATACTTCGGTCAATGATGCTGCTCCATGTGAGTGCACCGCCTGCGCCTTGATTGCTCACCAATGAGCGAGTGCTTCCAATCCAAGTCATATTGGTCAACGACGTTGTTGTGGAGATTTGCAGTTCCACCAACGCAGGCACATCTTTCCAACTCATTGGCGCCACGCATGTGTACAATGAACGGCCATCAACCACAAACTCGACCTTGTTGTCGCTATTGATGCGCACCTCATGATAAGAATTGGTGGTATAGCCTCCAATGTAGCCCAAGATCAACACACCAGCATCGATTGCTTGAACGCGACCATTGCTGTACAATCTCATGCCATAATCAATCTCTTGGAACAAATTGCTATCGGTGCGAGAATTGCCAGAAATTTGATTCAAACCAATGTAAAGGTCCACATTCGTTGGAGTGACAAACGAGAACCCACGAACGCTTCCATCCAAGGTCATAACGCGATCGAGAGAAAAGGCATAGCCATTCCAATTGCCGTTGCTGCTTGTCTTGACGATGGTGGAACCGCTGCTGGTGATAGATGTTGTGAGCAAATTTGCGCCATTCCAACGAATTGGATCACCAGGGACCACAGGAACAGCATTTTGGTAGATCAGATCGCCGATCCAAGTCACGTTTGCAAAGCGCTTGCCATTGTCAGCAAAGCCTGTCCAAGCATACAATGGAAACACGCTGGCTTGGACTGTGATCGCAGACTGATACATCAATCGGCCATTGTGAACATACTGCATGACGTTGTCAGGAGTCTTGATGCGAATCTGGAACACATCGCCCTGGGAATACCAACCCATGTTGGAATATTGAACAAAGTTGTCATAAATGTGGATGCGGTTTGAACCATCAAAATAAAAGCCGAACTGCTCACAGTTCACACTAAAACAATCTTGCAAGTGCATGCCATTGAGAGAAACGAATTCATTGCCATTTGAGAAATCAGTAATAAATTGCACTCCTTTGACGGGATTGTTCAAATCTGGGATGTTCGCCTCGGACACTGGAAAGTACACGTTTCCCCACATGTCATTTCCACCAATTCGCGTGACACTTCCAAACTTGTCTGTTGTCACTGTGTTGGGCAGATATCCAGTCCACTTGATCGGATCACCGGGTCGTGGGAATTGACAAGCTGCGCAAACATCAAGACAACCAGTGGAGGTTTTGGGATGTTGAGCAGTTCCTGCCAATACACATCGTCCAGTGCAATCTTGGGTGTTGACAACATCGATTTCATATCCAGGATAGCAAGCAACGCAATTGCCTTCTCCTTGCACTTGGGCGGCAGTGTCACCAAAGCCGCACATGAAACATGCACTGGAATTCGTGGTTGCGTTACCAGCGAAACAATTGGGCGTGTAGGACACCATGTTCCAGCAAGGTTCGTAAGGGCACGTCGTGGGAGCTGTGTTGGCCTGCATGTCGAATCGAGAATACGATCCCAACCATTTTGCCTCAGTCACCGTGGCTTGGTTGTCATCGGGGTAAAACTTCATGCCGACGGCAAAGTCAGTGGATTTGAGCACATACAGAGATCGATACAAAAGCACGCCATTCTTCACAAACTCAAAGTGGTTTTGCAGATTGATGCGAATCTCAAACAAATCACCAGCCAAATAACCTCCCCCATATCGCTCAACCTTGGTGGCCGACGTGTAATCACGAATCTTGAACTTTCCATAATTGTACAAAATGAATCCAAAATCGGTGTTGACATCATAGTACCGCTCAAAGCCAAAACGGAAAGTGTGGGTGTTATCGATTGGCCTGAAGTACGCGCATTTGAGCACACTGGACAGGCCCTCAATGCGAGAGTCGCTGCTGATGGGAGCAGCGCCAATGTCCCAGCCACCATTGCGATACACACCGCCAACTGAATTTGTGATCACTTGAAGAGGATTTGAATTTCCGACCCAGCGCAAAGGAACACCACCACGCACATCGACTGTGGCATAATCAGCGGATGTGATAAACACCGCATCTCGAAGTGCCATGGTCGGGTTGTAGCACCAATCCCACCAATTCGTGGACCCACACTTCAGCATCCGAGCCAAGAAAGCCATTGGAAAGTCACGGTCGCTCAGTGTGCTGGATGTCACCACAACAACACCGTTCATGGCAATTTCGATCTTGTTTGTGTCGCTCACACGGACCTCAAAGTATGAATCGCGGTTGTACATGGTCACAAATGTGCTTGAGTCGCCATACACTCGGAAGCAGCGAGCGCCTGTGTCGCAGTAAAGGTACACGCTCGGGTTTGGCCACGTTGAGCTGACCGAGGGTCCAAGCTTCAGGAATCCAAATATGACTTCATGATCATTTTGGGCCATGCGGAATCGAACACCTCGCACAGTGTCAGTAATCGTTTGAATTGAACCCTGCGAAATAACTGGGTAGCTCCAGATTTCAGTGGAGGCTTGTTGTTGGACCAACACACCTCCAGCAGAGTACGTCACCAAGTCGGACCGAATGGTGCCGCCAAACAACACTGGATTGCCACGGACTGCACTCACTTGCGCATCAAAGTCCTGCGCTGAAACCCATGTTGTATTCACAATTGCACCGTTGCGTGTGGCGAAATCGAGGTTCAGAATCAACGGGAATTTGTTTCGATCCAGAGCGACCTTGGAAGTGTACAACACAAATCCATTGCGCACCCACTCTACTTTTGGTCTGCATTGATGCGCAATTGGAATTTGTCCAAAGGAGAGAAATATCCAATTGGCTGAGAACTTGCTGCGTTGTCATTTTGTTGATCAACTTCGCGGACTCGGATTGCGGCCCGAGAGCCATCAAGCTCAAACGCATAATCGATAGCGTTCACATGCGATGATGACCATGTGAAACCAGTGGTTTGGAATCCAATCTGAAGATATCTGTCGTTGTATCGACCATAGAAGGAAACTCCTCGAATGGCGGTTGGCGAAGAGAGGGAGCTGTAGGTGATGATGTATTCAGAACTGGCCCAGGCTTCGGACCATCCATCGCTTTGATAAGTCTTTTCAATGCACGTGGAATTCATGTTGATTCGCGAGGCAATGGATTGAGGATAGCGCCAATTGACAATGCTGCCTGACGCAGCAAGGTTGAATGACATCCTTGTGTCAATGAGCTGTGTATCCTTGATGATGTACTGCGTGTTGTAAATGTTGGCCATCAACACCATGGGGAAATCCACTTTGGTGATTTCGGTGGTGGTGGTGTACAGCAAATAGCCGTTGCGATAGAATTCAATGTTGCCAAACGTGTTCGAAATAATCTCGAACACATCACCAGCAGCAAATGTGGCCATGTTCGTGTTCTCAACTGCGCGATCAAAGATTGAGAACTTTGCGTCTGTGTAAAAGTAGAACCCAAAATTGATGTTGTTATACGCTTTGCGGGTGCCAAGGCTCACAAGACCAATCGTCGCAAGCTTGCTGTTTTGTTGCACGGTGAACCGAACACCGCGGATTGTGGAGAAATTGTCAAATCGATATCGAGACGCAGCCTGTTGCAGATCCATGTTCCAAGTATTGGCGTCCACAGTCAAATACAAGGAGTGATCCGATGGATTGTAGTTCATCTTGTTTGTTGGGTATCCAGTCCACACCACGAAGTCATTGACAAGAGGAGAGGTGGTGACGAATTGCGATGCAACAATCCATGCGATGCTCTGCACATACGACGAGCTCTTGCCAACGTCATCTGCAGCAAACGCCAACGGAAAGAACGCCGAATCAACAGGATTTACAGAAGTGTAGATGAGGTATCCATTGACCAAATACTCCATATACCCGCCAGCATTCAATCGAATCACAAACACATCCATTGGCAAGTAATGGCCACGAATGCCAATCAACACATTGTTGTCATAGATGTGCACCTCGCGAGTGCTTCTGATCCAGAACGAATAGTACGGAGCGGTTCGCGATGTTGCACGCGTGGTGAAGCCCAATCGAGCATCCACATTGTTTTGTATGGGCGTGAACGTCACTCCACGTTCGAAGCTGCTCAGGGATTTGATGTCAAAGTCAGAGAAACCTGTTCCCAAGAAATTGACCGTCGCACTTTGGCAAGAGATTGGGACGGATGCCTGCCATTGTCCTGTGGCATTGCAAGTGTAAGTGGCTGTGTCACCAGCATAGCCAATGTTGCAGTTTGCCACGCACGCAGATGTGTACGAAAACACACGACATCCTTGGAATGCGGCGTTTTGGCTGGCTGCATTCGGTACTCCACAACTGATGGGAAGACACTCCAAGTTTGTTGGGGTGGACCACGATCCAGCAGCTGTGCAAGTGTACGCCACTGAGCCGTTTTGTGCGGGAGTGTACCCAGCGCGGCATGTTGCATTGCACACTGCACCGTAACGAGTCGATGAACACTTGTTGTCCACTTGAATCGAACCGGAAATAATCGAACTGCAGTCCACAGGCGAGCAAGTCAACGCAGTTGTTTTGGGTGACCATTTCTCGTTGCGATCACAAGTGTACGTGCGGGAGCCACCAGTATAACCTGTATTGCATGACACGCTGCAATCAGCTTGATAGAAGTTGTCAGTGCAGCTGGAGAACGAATTTGAGACGTTGGCCATTGCAGGACATTGAACTTGACGTGAGCAGTCAGCTTCCACCCATCCAGCCACACAACAGCACGTGTTGGGAGCGCAGCAAATTCCACTGTTGTTGCAGGCCTGATTGCATTGCGGCTGGCAATACAAATCACCGAGCGAGCTGTCCGTGGCCACCCAGCGACCAGTTGCTGCACAAGTGTAAGATGTGGACCCATTCAAGTACAAATACTGAGGATTGTTGCATGAGGCACTGCACGTGGAGTTGTACAGCGTGTTGGTGCATCCACTGAAGGTGGCACCCACAATGGAAGGCGTGCTGCAATTGACAGACAACAACCATCGTGGCTGACTGATGTATCCATTTTGTGTGTTGATCTTGAGCTCCGCAATCAGTGGGAAGTCTGCGGAAGTCAGTGTCGCAGTGGAAGTGTACACCAAGGTCGCACCATTGTAAAACTGCATCACTCCAGCTTGCGAGATTTGCATGGACAAGGAACTGCCAGCAACATATGTCAGGGAAAGACCCTTGGAAACACCATTGTCGTAAATGTTGAACGTGGATCCAGTGCTCTTGATGTCAAAGCAATAAAGGATTGTATGATCAGCGTTTATGGTTGAGCCAGACACTTTATTGATACCAATCATCATGGCAACATTTGTGGCTGGCACGCTGAATGAAATGCCACGAACACTCGAATTGAGAGCTGGAATTTCAAATGTGGAAGACAACACAGTCCAAGCAGCCGCGGCAACACGAGTAACAGTCCCTGCAGTTGCGTTGATGTTGTAATCAGCCACTGGATATCCAGTCCATCCAATCAGGTCCCCGATTCCAACCGTACGCACAGGCGCAAATTGAGTCGAGTTCAGCCAAGTGAAATTACCAAGTGTTGTTCCAACTGTTCGCAAATGTACGCTCACACGAAGTGGGAAGTCAGTGGTGCGCAGTGCCGAAGCAGATTCGTACACAATGAAACCAGAGCGAGCAACTTGCAACTTGAGGGCTGACGTGACACGAAGCTCAATGGCTTCGCTCTGCATATTGTACGAACCCTCAATCACTTCACTTGAACCTGGCGTGGCAACGAACATCTTGCCCGTGGTGGTCAGATGCACAAACCAACCATCGGTGCTTGTATCAGTGAACATTGTTGTGCGTGGATACGTGTTCAGTCGGACATAAGCAGTCATTGAACCAAAAGTGTTGAACGAAACGCCGCGAATCGAAGTGGCCAAGTCAATCTTGTCTTGTGACAACAACGAATTCAACGTTCCAGCGGTTGTCACTGAGGATGTGATATTGCCAGCGCTGACAAATATCTTAGTTGTGTCATACCCAGTCCACAAGACCGCCTCACCTCCAATTGGAGAGATGTAAGTTGGCGCGCTTGCTGTCCATTGCACGTTGGAAATCGATGCACCAGCGGTGAAGAAGTCGACGCGAGCAAACAACGGGAAGGTCGATGCAATCACAACTCCCGTGGATTTGTAGAGCACTTCGCCATTGCGCATGTACAGCATCGCACTGGTGTAAATGTCCATGATGAGCGCAAGTGTGTCGTTGGCATTGTATGCACCAATGTAGCCAATGTCCGTCCTACTGTCGATGGCCTTGATCTGTCCATCATTGGTCAGACTCAGTGCAAAGAGTGGAACTGGTGGACTTGCGTACGCCAGCTTGTTGTCCAATCCAACCATCATTTGTTGAACGTTCGATGATGGGCGGAACTGAAATCCTTTCACCGTGTCTTGCAGAGCCCAAAAAGCGCCTGAAGAAACAGCCGGTGGATTCCATGCTGAAGTTGACGCAGCGTTGGTCAATGTGACATTGGAATAAGTGATCGGGTATCCGGCACCTCCAGCAAGTGCAATAAAGTCTCCGGCCTGCACAGTGGTCTTCAATTCCGAGCCACCCAACGTGCCCAACCACCTCACATTGGCCAGAGTGTTGGACGTAGTTGAAAACACCAATTTAACGGTCAATGGGAATGACGATGAAGTCAGCGGGAACACAGTTCGATAGATCACATTGGAATTGTGAACAAAAATGACGTAGCTGTTATTATCCAATCGAATCTGGAAGGTGTCCCCAACGTTGTACCCAATCGCATTGGCATACATGGACGAAGTGTCCAGGTTTTTGTCCACAATTTTCAATCGATCATACACATTTGTCTTGTCAGCGCGAGCAATGAACCCATACTCAAAGTTGGTCGTCGCGGCGCTGAGATACTCTGAGTCCACGCCCACATTCAAGAAACTAACAGCAAAATAAGTTGAGCTGGCAGTTGGTGAGAATGCTACTCCCTTCAAGGCACTCGAAGCGCTGTCGATCGTGACTGTCGACGAAATGGAGTAACTGCGAGCGTTTGCTGGGCAAGCAGATGCGCTGTTGAATGTCACGTTTCCTGACGCTGCATCAACTGCAAAACTGGAACAAGTGTCTCCAGTCCATGATGTAATGACAGTTCCAGGTGCAGGAAGCGGTTGTGGCTGCGTGAATGTTGTTCCGATCCAAGTCAAACCAGAAATGCTGCTTGCTGCTGAGAAATAGAAAAATGCGTACATTGGGAAGTGCACCGCATCACGCAAGAGAGTGGTCGATGTGTACAGGACAGACCCATTGCGTGCGAATTGCATGAAATAATCTGGAGTGATTCGAATTTCAAACACATCTCCGCCCGAATATGCACCAATGGGAGTGGTTTGAACCACACCGCTCAGCACAACAAAGCAACGACCACTTGCATTGAACATGATGCCAAAATCAATTTCGCGAAAGTCTGTGAATGATGTGGCAGCATCCAGTGTGTGGAAGCCAGCGTATGTAGTTTGGTTGTTCTGCATGACCATAAACCTCATTCCCTTGACATTGCCATCGCGCGATTCCAGCACTCCGTATGATGCAGTGGCTGATGCACCTGTGGCACGTACAGTGGTTCCATTGCCCGGATTCTGCACGGACACAGTCGTTGCATACAAATCAGGAATCACAACAACGTCAGTCTCGGGTGCAACATGTACAGGCACTGTAAAGTCAGGCACCGCGAGCCATTGAGCCCAGGTCATGTTGGATGCTGTGTCTTTGATCTGCATGTTCAAGGACAATGGCAAATCCACGGGCGATAGCGCAACCGAAGCAGTGTAGAGCACAAATCCATTGCGAGCAAACTGCACCAATGAATTGCTGACGCGAATTTCAAACACATCACCAGCTGAGTAGATTCCTTCACGACCAACGAGCACAGTTCGATCGTAAACCCAAATGTATCCATCCACATCACACTTGAGCGCAAAGTCGGTCTTAGTGGACACAGATGCCCAATTGACTGTCTGGAAGAACACCCACACTTCCTTGTCATTGGTCGCCAAGGAAAAGCGAACACCCTGGATTCCGCTGGTTGCAGTGACACGGCCTTGGGCAATGGGATAGGTCAATGCAGACCCGGAGAATTTGACGATGCCGCCATTGCCAGTCGTGCGAACGGTGGAAACATCAAATCCAGTCCAAGTCACATAATCCGATGGTTGCACACTGATGGTGGCAAAATCCTCACTTCGTAGCCAAGTGGCGTTGCTGACAACAGAGACATCGCGGAAGGAAACCTCGGCAACCAAAGGCAAGCTTCCTGCATCCACCTTGAGGAACGAAGTGTAGATCAAGTCACCATCCACAACATACTGCAAACTACCATCGCTGAGGATGCGCAGGTCAATCGCTGAGCCTGGTGTGTAACCGCTGATAGAACCCGACACCAAGCGAGTGTTGGTATCCGCATCCACAGCCTGGACGCGACGGTCGTTGGATAGATAGAAACCATACATGAGTTCACCAATCCCAGTGCCGGATTCCGAATTGGAGCATTCCTGAGACACACTGATCAGGCCAACGTACATGGTCTTGTCACTTTGCTTTGGACGGATCCGAATTCCACGAACGCTTCCATCCAAACTTGTCACGCGACCAAGCGATGCAATCACCGAGTATGAACCAACTGCAAATGTCGCTTGGCCGTATTGTCCAAGCGCAGACATTCGTCCTTCGTCCAGACCTCCCCACACGATATCATTGCCAGGCACCGCCACATTCGTTGCCATGGGAGTTGAAATCCATTGAACTGACGAAAGCGCTGCGAACGCATCCGTCGCAACAAAATCAATAAAAAACGGATACATATCGTCCACGCCTTCAGGGCTTGTGTACAACAAATATCCGTTGTTGCGCAACTCAACATGGCGACCCGAATTGATCAATATTTCAATCGTGTCTCTTTCTGAGTACACACCATAGCAACCAGTGTACCCCTGGCGAGTGATGCGACCTAGCGCCGAGAACATAAACAAAAACACCGGAGTTGTGAGATCGGCTTGGTAGAATCCAATGGTAAACCTCCTGTTGTTGCGAATGGGCTTGAAGCTGAAGCCTTGTACAGCGGAATCGCTGCGCAGCAATTGTGCTGACCAAGCTTCTCGACTGTTTTGCAACGCAGAGATATAACCAGGCTCGAATGAAAAGTCATTGGTTGAGTAATGTGTCCAAACCACATAATCGCCATGCTGCAATGGTGGCTGCTCCCAATACAAGGAAGGGTTGGTCCAGCTGCCGTTGTAAACTTGGGCAACAGCGCCATTGATTCCGGCTTTCAAAACCAAAGGGAAGGCTGTCTCCTCTTGCAACGGTGTCTTGCCACGATACAGAAGATTGCCGTTACAAGCGACTTCAATGTGCCTCTGACGACTGAGGCGCAATTCAATCACAGCATTGGGATTGCATCCACCAACTGTTCTCACTGGAGCACCCACACCCCATGTGGGATCTTGGACTTGAATCGTGTTGCCAACAATGTAAATGAAAATGAAATAATTCCGGCCTCGATCGGCATACAAATTCTCGAAGCCGACTTGGTACTGAATGTCGGAACGGTCCACCTGAAATCGCACACCAGTTCGTTTGGTGATGTTGAAATTCATGATGGGACTACGAGCCATAGCCGGCCAATTGTAAGTCCGGACGTTGCCGGCAATGGTGGTGAGAGTTCGAGTTGATTCAGTGAATGTGATGTACGACGGGTAAAAAAGCTTGCTCCATCGGATAGTATCCCCACCGGTACACTCGCTGCGAAGACTCACAAATTCGGCCTCTGAAATCCAACGAGCATTGACTCCACCACTACCACCGGTGCTGCTCAGTATCAATGGATAGTGCAAACGCTCGATCGGCCTTGCAGTGACGTGAATCAACTCGCCATCGACCACGTATTCCATTTGACCCTGTCGATTCAGTCGAATCTGTATGATATCGCCGAAATCAGAAGGAGCAGAAAACAGCGGTACAAGATACTCGCCAACGTATCCAGAAGGATGGATCTGATAATCAATGATGGTGACAAAGTTCCTGTCGTCGCTGCCTCGTTGCACATACAGTCCATACAGAATCAGGCCCGAGTTCACCTCACGGAAACCAACTTGCATTGAATAATCAAGAGCAATTGAAAATTCAACACCGCGGACAAGGGAGTGCTGTTCGATGCGACCAAGACTCCACACATCAACCCAGGAGACTGGAGTTGCCGGAACGAGAGGACTGAGAACAGGTGGTGTGCCGATCCACTTCGCATAGCCTACATCGTAATAATTGTCAATTCTGGCAACCGCTTTCAAAGGAAAGTCGCCCAAAACTGTGGGCTCTGGACTGACATAAATCAACTCATTGCCACGAGCAACATGGAAGTAACGATTCTCGTCAAACCACAATGAAAATACGCTGTAGTGCTGCCGTGCGACTAATTTGCGTTGAAATCCATGATCGTAAATAATGACAGAACCACTACCACCAAAATACACCCCATACATGTAATCACTCGTTGCCGGGGAAAGGGTGATGTAACCAATGCGCGCTTGGTCGCCAGCTTGAAACTCAATTCCAATGACTCCCTGATTGAAGCTCATCATGCCTCCTCGGGAAATCAGAGTGATAGTTCCAAAATTGTTGGTGTGCAACGATCCATCCGTGGTCCCCAAGCCATGACGGACTGGGTTCAAATAGCCAGTGTCAAGAATGGACCAAGTGTACGTGTTTAAATAAACAACGGGAGTTCCCGCGATGGAAGCCATGTTGGAAGTGCATCCCGTCCAATCAACATATTTGTTTGGAGAAATATATGTCAGTTGCGCAAATTGAGTTCGATTCAACCATTGGGTTTCAGAAATCCATCCAAGGGAGGAACCAGCCGTAAAATGAATGCGGAAATACAAGGGAAAGAAGGCATCTTCCAACGGAGCAGTTGTGTACACCAGCTCGGTTCCAATCACAAACTCCAATTGATGGTTTGTGTTGACACGAATTTCAAACCAGTCGCCCTCAGTCCAACCGCCAACCTCATACAAGGGAGACGAAGTGATTATGTCTTTCACCGAGGCACGAAGGCGTTGGTAGTTGCTGCCTGTGTAGATGCAAAAGTCTTCAGTTGAGTAAATTCGCTCAACACAAGCGTATGTGGAAGTCGCATGCATCATTCGGAACTTGATGCCTTGGAATTGTCCATTGTATGACATGGAGCCAATGGCATGAGCGTACAAATCCTTGTTTGTTGTGTCAATGCGGCGAGCAGTTCCATCCTGAAACTTGGTTGCGTCCCAAAGGGTGGGATCTGAAATTGATACGAATTTAACCAAGCTGTTCACTGCTGAAGCTTTGGCAAAGTTACCCGAGTCCAACCATCGAACGTCGAGAAGACTGGTGATACGCGAGCACAAAGTCATGTCACAACAAAGGGAAGCACGCTGTTGTCGATGGGCGCTGACGTGAACGCCACGAACCCGTTTTGCACAAATTCAATGGAATATGTTGAAGGCGAAATTCTCATCTCAAAACTGTCGCCCAGAGAGTAATATCCGGATGTGAACGTATTATCAGCGACCGCATTGTAGTGACCATCACTGTACAGCTCGAATCTCCATTGCATTTCAACGCCATCACCATAGTTATCGCGAACTTGTGAGAAGCCAAAATAAAGTGCGGGTCGGCTGATCGTTGTTGATGAGACAATAAATCTCACACCCCGAACTGAGCCATCCAAGTCGCGAATGTAAAGACTCGAGGATGCTCCCGTATCACATCCGTCCGAGGCATAAATCTTGGTGATGGACCCAACGGTGTTATTGAATTGCACGAGCCCATCACTGAACGTCACAAAGTCCACAAATGCCATTGGCACTGGAACGCTGCTTGAACTATCGTTGCCGTCAATCCAAGTGAGATTGGTGATTCGCTCATTCAAATTGGTAAGATACACAAATGCAAGCAAAGGATAGCGCTCCGGACCAATGGCATTGCGTGAAGTGTACAACATGGTGTCATTGCGTTTGATAACGAAGCGACCCTCTGGGTTAATGAACAGCTTGAATACATCGCTGTCTCGGCGAGCTCCAATTGGAATTCCGATCGGCTGATTATTCGAGGCAGTGCCCAGCTCGTACACGTACAAATTCCGGAAACTCATGACCAACCAAAAAAGGTTTTGCTGCGTGTAGTAATTGCAAAACCCTAATCCATTTGTGCCGAGTGAGCGGTTCACAGAAAACGAAAAGCCCGATGCCAGACTATTGGCATGGATGATGTATTCAGAATATGCAGTCCGCTGAGCATTGTCCAGCAATTTGGTCAACGACCCATCGGTAATATTGGGACTGAGGCGCAAGACATCGTAGTTGACAAACTTCATTTTCTGGCCAACCGAAGTGTTGATTTGTTGGCTGAAGTTGGCAGGCGCAATCCAGACGGCGGAATCAATCAGTGGCGAGTTGTAGTCCCACGTTGTCACCTGCACATAATATGACGTGTTGGGATGAACTTGATCACTGACATGCATAATCCGGCCATTGCGAGTAAACTCCACGAAACCTTGGTTGTTGAATCGAATCTCAAGCATATCGTTGACTTCGTAAGCGAAGAAGTTGTCGCCTCGAATTCGAAGGTAATTGTCGGTTATGGATATGGACGACGACAGGAAGTAGCCATATGCAAACTCGCCCTCATCATTCCAGTAACCACGGTCTCGGTCGGTGGGGACAAGGCCAATGTAGAATTGGGTGAACGTCAGGATGCGAAAGCGAAAGCCTTTCACAAGTTGATTGGGAACCAAAGCATCTTTGGATAAAATGCTGAGGCGATTCCCATTGTTGTAAAGTCGGGTTTTGCTGACGGAGCTGTTGGTGTTGTCAGCAGTGTAGTATGTGAAGACTTCGGTGCCTGCTCCCGACCACTTCACCGGAGAAAGCGGGGAGAGCGGGGAAGGATTCAAGGCCGACATGCCGAGCCACGTCACATTCCGAATCGCAGTGGTTGTACTGAAGTACACATTGAAGACCAACGGAAATGCGTTTGCAGGAAGGGGTTGACGACTCGTGTAAATCAGCTCGTTTTGCTTGTAGTACTCCACGTGCTGAGTGATTGGATTCAGCACCAATCGGAAAACTGTGTTGTCATCATGCATTCTGATGTTCGTTTGACCAAACGAGCCATCTCTGACGTAAACCCAATAATTGTTGTGCAACAAGAAGCCAAAGTCGCTTGCCGATCCTCCTCCATCTCCGCTCAGCACGGAAAATCCAGCGTACACGATGGCATTGCACGAGTCCTTGTAAAACTCCACACCTTTCATAATGCTGTCGAACCCAGTGACCACAGCTGTGGATGCCAAGTTTGCATTGCTAACTGTCGCAGTGACAACTCCGCTGTTGGGCGATGATGCCAGTGTGCTCGAATCGTACCCAGTCCACAAAACAGCCTCGCCCGGGTTTTGTGTGAATGGAGCACGCGTCGAAGCAAATGGATCATTTACCCACACCACGTTAGTGAACGACACAATGTCGTACAGCACAATGCGAAGGACCAAGGGGAAGTTGGCACTGTTCACAGGCTGACTCTGTGCAATCAATTGATCATTGCGAACATAAACAATGGTTCCGTTGACAAAGCGGAGACCAAGACGATCAGAAGGCATGAAACCACCCGAATAGCCTTGACCCATCACATCGCGAATCACAACACGTCGATTGACGTCCAAGTACATGCCGTAAAGGATCTTTGTGATTGTGTTCATCGAACTGCCTGAGTAACTGTCGGTGGCATCATCAAGGACTCGTGCAAGACCAACAAAAGCTCGAATGGTGTTGGACGGCACAACAAAGTCCATCCCATTGACTGGTCCAGTTCCCGCAAGCACAGCAGGAGTGATGATCAAATCCGAGGCTGTGATGGATCGGAATCCAACCGACAATCGATTTACAGTCGTGGTGGAGAACGAGAAAGCAGTTGGATCATACGCAGTGAACCGAATTGCGCTTTGGTTTGACGGAATTGGATATCCCACCGTCGGAATCATTGCAGACACAAAGTATGCGCTGCTGAGCAATGCTTGATAGCTGTTTGCTTTACACGACGCAAATAATGGGTAGTAACTTTCTGCAGGAACAGAGCTCACGTAGGCAAGAACGCCATCGCGATAATATTCAACATTGCCTGACGAAGAGCTGATAATGAGCTCCAGTCGAGTGCCAGCGCCAAACACACCAATGAATCGTTGCTTCACACCGCCCGCGTCAATTGGCATAATTCGGCCGTCAGATTGCAAGGAAAATCCAAACAAAACTTCGTCTGCAATCGATGATTGTGACGAACTCAATCGATCTCGATTGACCAGACCAACAGTCATGATCTTGAGCTCGCGTCCAATCAAGAAGGAAACTCCTCGTGCTTCGCTTGTTGCTGTGATTGCTTGATTTGACAATGCACTGCCTGTGTTCCAGCCTGCACTGTTGATGACCTTCTCAAGCGATCCAATGGTGGCATTGACTGCGATGGAAGTCGAAGCGACGGTGATGCCAGTCCAGCTCACAGCGGTGCCATTGGCCAGACCGAGCGGCGAAGGAATCTCAGAGGAATTGAGATATTGAACATTGTAAATATGAGCATTTTGCGTGTTCATCTCGACCTTGAATCGCAGCGGGTACGCAGAAGCGGCGATGGTTGGTCCCACATCAATCACGACAGAATTTCTGCGATGTTCAACTGCGCCTTGAGCAGTCAGCACAAGATCAAAAACATCACCAACTTGATAACCAGCACGATAAGATCTGGTGTATCCTGAATGAAACAGAGAAACTCGCTGGGAGGACTGGAAATCAAAGCCAGCAAGAGTGTGGCCTGAAGAAAGGCGTGTCATGTCACTCGAGTAATCAGCATTGCCAATGAATCCAGCGCTCAATGTGTCTGAAGATTTGGCAATCGTAAATCTGAAGGCCATGCTGGACCCAGCCGCAGGAATGGTCAGGGCACTGAAAGCACCAGCATTCCAACTCGTGGAAGCGCTGGTTTTGGTGAGAAGCCCTGACTGCGAAATTGAGACGCCAGTGGCAAAGGAAGTATCCCAAGTCACATTGAAGGCACCCCATGGTGCTGTTGCAAGCAA
>Ga0170475_105374164_pt1 | contig 16050 bp, 10 predicted proteins | sample Soicark_Litter_5_FD_111474 | JGI IMG/M metagenome (GOLD analysis project Ga0170475, IMG submission 111474) | Avena fatua rhizosphere microbial communities from Hopland, California, USA. Combined Assembly of 48 SPs
CGAGGTGGGAGGCAGAGGCGTACGGTTATGGGCATGCGGAGGCTGACAACATTATCTTCTACTCTTGCACTGACTCTTAAAGGGTAAACGACGCGTATCTGAGCCGCGTTTACTGCGGGTCGACGGATCTATGGCATTCGACCGGGTTTCTACGCTGGTTCTTCCGGGTTCTGCGAGGTTTACCGGGTTCGGCTAGGGATTGTCGCGCTTGCGTTCGTACTCGTCGACAATGCGGCGGAGCGCGTCGCGTTCGGAGCCCTGGAGCCGGTCGGGTCCATCGTTGTTGACGCGTTGCACCACGATTTCATATTCACGGTCGTCCTGAATCGATCCTCGTGCCAGCACGATGGGGGTCGCTCTCCAGACCCCGAGCGGCTGCGACCAGACGAACAGTTGATATTCGCGATCGTCGATCACCAGCGGCGCGGAGTGGCCGGTGTCGCCGCGCTCGCGCCAGCCTCTCGTCCGTCCGTCGGCCGATCGCCACATCAAGAGGCGGTCGGCGAACAGTTCATCGAGAAACCGGATGACGTCCCTGGCGATTCCCTCGATCGCTTCGGCGGTGCCGCGCTCATCGTCGTACGGGTTGAAAAAATGGTCGTACGCGATATCGCCAACGGCGACGTCGGCGGACGTGCCGCGATCCGAAATCCGCACTTCACCGACGAGTGGGTGAGCCGCGGGAAAGACGGCAATCGGGTCCGGAGGCTCACCGAGCGTGAGCCCACGATCCTTGAAACGTTCCGCCAGCATCGGGACCAGGACGTCGCGGATCGTCATGCCGGGGCCGGCGCCTCCGTGGGTCTCGCGTAGTGATAGCCGTCCGAGATCTCCACTGACACCGGACGCTCGAACAGCTCGCTGAGTCGCGCGGCGGTCAGGTTCGCTCTCGCCGATCCGTCGGCGAGGATACGTCCGCCGCGCAGCAGAATCACCCGCTGAATCTCTGGAAAGATCTCCTCGATGTGATGAGTGATGAGGACGACGGTGGTCCCGTCGCGAGCGAGGCGCCGCACCGTCTCCATGAACGCATGCCGCGCGACGAGATCGAGGCCGGTCGTGGGCTCGTCCAGGACGAGGGCACGCGGTGAGGTGACGAGCGCTCGCGCAAGGAGCACGCGTCGTGCTTCCCCACTCGACATTTCGTCCAGCGGCCGGTCGGTGAGCTGTGAGGCCCCTGCGGCCGCGAGTGCGGTAGCCGCACGCTCGCGCATCGCGTCAGTCACCGTCCCGTAGCGAAGGATCCCGTACGAGCTGAGGAACGCCGACAGCACGGCCGCTTCGGCGCTGATCGACCCTTCACTGTTCCCGCCGACGAAATGCTGATGCAGGTCGGCGGAAATAATTCCAAGCCGCGAGCGGAGTTCGAACAGATCCCACGTGTGCTTCCCGAATACGCGCACTGGAGGTGTTCCGTTGACCGGGGCCAGTGGCCGCTGTTCCTGTGTCAGGAGGCTCACCAGGATCGATTTTCCTGCGCCATTCGGCCCGATGATCGCGGTGTGCTCCCGCGGTTGGATGGTGAGGGAGAGGCGATCGAGCACGCGGCGTCCGTCCTTGATGACGGTCGCGTCTGCGAGTTCGAGTATCGGGACCTCGGCGGACATGCGCTCCAATTGTAGTCATCCACTGAAGCAACGCAATTCAGCGACCGTTTCACCGTCGCGCGGAACGCTCCTCCGCGTGGAGCTTGTGCAAGAGCCGGTGCAGAACCGGCGCGCTCAGGGTGGCGAATGCGATAATGAACGCAAGCCCCGCATAGAGCGCGAACAATCCGGCAAACACTTTTCCCGCATCTGACTTGATGTCCCCGACCGGCCCCATTCCACCGAGCAACATTGCCGAATTCAGATAGGCATCGAGCCACGTCTGCAGCGCGAGGACATGAAATCCCAGCATGCCCACTGCGATGGACACCATAGCCAGGATCAAGACGAACCCGCCGTGGCGCAGCATCCGACGCACAAACACAGGCCAGGGAAGTACCGGAGCGGTTCGATGTTCGTACATGGTTGTGATGTACCGGTCAATGACGGCTTCGCGTCAGAAGACGCTCGAGCACGACTGATTCGCTGCCGCGGAGGCCGCTTAGCGTCGCGTCCATGACAACCGGATCGTCGCCATATCGCTCGAGCACTTCGACCGCAGCCGACTCCCTCGCCCCTGAGGGCAACGCACCGAGCGATGCGGCGAGCTGTTGATGCACGGCCCAGTCCGGATCGTCGAGTCTCTTCAGCACGGCCGCCTGAATGGGATGCGCGTTCTCGCCGAGCCAGCGTTCCGCGATGCGTATCGCCGATACTCGCACATCACGGTTGGAATCCTGGAGCGACGCCATGACGACGGCTGGCTCGATCGCATCAAGGCCATCGAGCGTCCACAACGCGTGAAGTCGCGTGCGCCAGTCGCCGCCTTGCGTCGCCAGGTTTGTCAGCCTGGAGACCATCGTCCGCGCACCGCGCTCGACGAGCAGCCGCTGCGCGGTGTCGCGCCGCCATCCATTTGGATGTGTCAGCGCGTCGACCAGTTGCTCGGGAGTCGCCCGCGCGAATGGATTCGACGTGTCGCGGCTGGTCGAGTCGTGCACCACGCGGTAGATGCGTCCATAGCCAGTCGGTCGATCCAGCGTGCGGGCCTGAATCTGATCGCGCAAGTACTCGGTGACCGATATCCGATGTTCGATGATGCCGCGATACATATCGGCAATGTAAAGGGTGCCGTCTGGCGCATTCGTCAGATATACCGGACGGAAGCGCTCGTCTGTCGACGCCAGGAACTCGCCGCGATCGTACGCCTTCCGCGCCCGCAACATTGTCCCGTCGTCAGACACAATGAGTCGGCTGACCAGGTTGGCTGCAGGTTCAGCGACGAAAACGTTTCCGTACAGCTCCCCGGGCAACCGATCACCCCGATAGACGAGCGGCGCGCACACGGACGTGAATTTCGCGAGCGATCCATCTTCCCGATCGATGCCGAGCTGATACGCTCGGTTTGTTCCCGGGTTGGGGCGCACAGGCCAGACGTTGTTCAGATCGGGATTGTCGTCGGCGAGCCGTTCGTAGCTGCCGCGTGTCCGCGCGAGGTTTGGATTGCGCGCGTAATACGACGTCTGCACGAGATCGACATGAAGCGCAGACTCGTTGGTATTGCGGTAGGTTCGTCCCGAGTCATCCTGGCTGACGCCCCATTCACCACGAGGCAGTGTCGGTTGAACTTCGAAGACGCCGTCCTTCAGGCGAAGCTGAATGTTGGATTGCCCCGCCGTATACATCCGATTGTCGAGGCCCCAGTAAAACCCGTTGGCGTTGTTCTGCGGGTCTCCTTCGAATCGCCCGTACTGATCCGTGATGCGTTCCTTGGAATCGCTGCGCAGATCGCCGTTCGTGTCACGCATCAGCCAGACGTTTGGTGGTTCGGCGACGAGCACTCCGCGATCCAGGATCTTGATCGAGCGCGCGAGAACAAGGCCCTCGGCAAACACGGTGCGCTTGTCCATGACCCCGTCGGCGTTGGTGTCCTCGAGAACGACGACGCGGCCGATCGGATCGTGCTCGTTCGATCCGCGGATGTCGGCCATGAACCCCGGCATTTCAACCGCCCACAATCGTCCATCGAGGTCCCAATCCAGCGCCACCGGTTCCTGGATCAGCGGCTCGCTGGCGACCAGTTCGACGTGATACCCGGGAGGCATGTAGAACGTCTTCAAGGCGTCTGCCGGGGAAAGCGCCGGCGATTCGGCCGAAACCTTCTGAACGCCTGGGGGCCAGGGGCGATTTCCGGGTGAACCCAGCGGGCTCTGCCCCGCGGCGCTGACCACGAGCAGCGCGACCAATGCAGACGAGCGGCACACAGCCTCGAACATTGGTGCAGAATATCCCGCCATGAAGCAACCCGAAAGCTCTTCGGTCGTGTCCCGCCGCGGTTTCGTCCTGGGTATGACGACCGCGGTCGTCGGGATAGTGGCCGCTGGTACGAGGCCAGGCGCCGCGGACGAACCGGTTATCGATATTCACCAGCATCTCGGTTATAGCGGCCGGCCAGATGACGTGTTGCTTCGTCATCAACGTGCAATGGGGATTACGACGACGATTCTGCTGCCGGCCGGGCGCAGCGTGAGCACGCCTTCGACGCACGACGGGGTGTCCAACGGCCTGCAGGCGCAATGCCTCGGAAATGAAGCCTGCCGGCAGTTTGCGACGCGGCATTCAAAGGCATTCCGGTTCGGGTCGAATGAAGTGCCTGACGTCGATGGAGCGACACGCGAGATCGAGCGATATCTCAAGCTGGGCGGCGTCGTCATCGCCGAGCAGAAGTTCGGTGTGGAATGCGACTCCACGGAGATGCAGGCGATCTACGCGCTGGCAGCGGAGCATCGCGTGCCGGTCCTCATGCACTGGCAGTTTCAGACGTACAACTATGGTTTCGAGCGGTTTCACCGGATGCTCGAGAAGTACTCGACGGTCAATTTCCTGGGCCACGCGCAGACGTGGTGGGCCAACATCGATCGCAACAATGGTGACCAGAGCGTCATGTATCCGAAAGGCGCGGTCACCCCCGGTGGATTGACCGATCGATATCTGAGCGACTATCCGAACATGTTCGGCGATCTCTCCGCGGGATCGGGACTCAACGCGTTGACGCGCGACGAAGACTTCGCCCGCGACTTCATCGCGCGGCATCAGGACAAACTGGTGTACGGCAGCGACTGCAGCGATCACGTCGGATCGGGCACCGCATGTCAGGGCGCGCAAACGATCGCGACGGTACGACGCCTGTCGCCGAGCAAAGCTGTTCAGCGGAAGCTGCTCTATGGCAATGCGAAGAAGTTATTCCGATTGTGACGCCGTTCACTGTCGCGCTGAACCGGGCCGACGGCTTACGTCTTCGAACCTTCGATGTTTCAGCGTGGCTCGTGCAGCGCCGCTGTGAATGACGTTGAACTTAGATCCGACCGTAGTAACCCGCAACGCATCTATCCAAGACCCATGACGTCCGCGCGGCACTTTCCCCGGTCGAGGGGCACGTCCCGCGGCCGCGCAGTTCGTCGACGATCGTCTGAATCAGCGGCTGATGCACGTGCGGAGGGTTGCGCACCTCTTCGATCGTCTTCACGGTCCCGCGTTTCATCAGCACGCCGGTATCGCTGAAGATCGGCGTCGTCAGCTCACCCGCTGAGCCGATGAATGTCATGACGTCGACTTTCTCGGACGCGTTGAAGTTCCACACGCCGGTGCCGAGCGACCCGCGCTCGAACTCGAAGGCGGCCACGGTCACGTCCTCCGCCGAGTACGCGCCTGCCGTGTTGATCGAATGACCGTCCACGCGCGTGATGTGGCCCACCAGAAAATCGAGAAGGTCGAAACAGTGAGAACCGAGATCGAAGAACAGTCCGGCCCCGCCGACCGCCGGATCCATGCGCCAGTTCGTTGCGTCAGCACCGGTCACGAGCGGTGCCGAGACGTGAACCTGAACCGAGGTTAATCGGCCAATGGCGCCGTCGCGCAGCCGATCGTGCACGATTTGAAACCGCGGCAGAGCGCGCCGGTAATAGGCGACCCACAGCGGCAGGCGGCGGGACTCGAACGTACCAACCATTCGCAGGCACTCGGCGTGATTGAGCGCCATGGGCTTTTCGACGAGGCACGGTTTGCCGGCTGCGGCGACCCGAAGCGCGAGTTCGCAGTGGCTGGACGGCGGCGTCGCGAGGTAGACGGCATCGACCTCGGCGTCCTGAATCAGATCGTCGGCGCGATCGTAGGCGCGCGGCACACCGTGCCGTCGCGCGTAATCGCGGGCCTTGTCGCCGTCCCGGCGCATGACGGCGACGAGCGCCGAGCCTTCCGCCTTCTGAAATCCCGGACCGCTCTTGACCTCGGTGACGTCGCCGCACCCGATGATCCCCCACCGAATCGTGCGCATGCGCCGCTTCTAAGCGAGCAGTTTTTGGACGACGTTGCCGTGGACGTCGGTGAGCCGGAACTCGCGTCCCTGGAACTTGTAGGTGAGCTTCGTGTGATCGAGTCCCATCAAGTGGAGAATGGTCGCATGGAGGTCGTGCACTTCGACCGGATCTTCGACGACGTTGTACCCGAGATCGTCGGTCTTGCCGAGAGTGATTCCCGGTGTCACGCCGCCGCCGGCCATCCAGACCGTGAACGCCCGAGGATGGTGATCGCGTCCCATCAGCTTCGAGCCGCCGCGCGCTTCGTTCATCGGCGTTCGCCCGAACTCGCCTCCCCAGACAACGAGCGTCGTATCGAGAAGCCCTCGCTGCTTCAGATCGCGGACCAGCGCGGTCGCTGCTCGATCGGTTTCGCGGCAGAGTTCGGGCACTTTCGTCGCGATGTCGGTTCCGACACTGGCGCCGTGGGTGTCCCAGCCGCGATGATAGAGCTGGACGAAGCGCACGCCGCGTTCGACGAGCCGTCGGGCGAGGAGACAGTTATTGGCGAACGACACCTTGCCGGGTTCGGTTCCATACAGAGCGTGAATCGACTCAGGCTCGCTCGAAATGTCGGTCAACTCCGGCACGCTGCTCTGCATCCGATACGCCATCTCGTACGACGCGACGCGCGTGTCAATCTCGGGGTCGCCCACGTCGGCGCGCCGAGTGCGGTTCAGATCGGTGACGAGATCGATGGCTTCACGTCTGGCAACGGCGTCCACGCCGTCCGGATTCGAGACGAACAGGACGGGGTCCCCTTTCGATCGGAACTCAACCCCCTGATAAACCGTGGGAAGAAATCCGCTGCCCCAGCACGATTTCCCTCCGTCCGGTGCGTTCTCACCTGACAGCAGGACGACGAATCCAGGCAGATCGCGGCTTTCGCTTCCAAGTCCATACGTGAGCCACGATCCGATGCTCGGCCGGCCAAATACCTGGCTGCCGGTGTTCATGAAGATCTGGCCAGGGGCGTGATTGAACTGGGTCGTGTGAACCGACCGAACGATCGCGATGTCATCCGCAATGGTCGCGAGATGCGGCAGCAGTTCGGAGAGCTCCGCGCCGGATTGACCGTAACGCTTGAACGTAAACGGCGACCCGAGCAGACGCGGCGTTCCTTTGATGAACGCAAAGCGCTCTCCTTTCGGGATGAACTCCGCGGGAATCTCCTGTCCGTCGAATCTCTGAAGCGCGGGCTTGTTGTCGAACAGGTCGAGCTGCGTCGGCGCCCCGGCCATGAAGAGGTAGATGATGTGCTTTGCCCGCGGCGCAAAGTGCGGCGCGCGTGGGGCAAATGGTCCCTGCACCTGTTGGGCGAACAGCCGGTCGTCGAGCAGCGCCGATAAGGCCACACCGCCGATGCCGAAGCCTGTCTGCTTGAAAAAATGGCGCCGCGTGATCGCGCGGAGGGTTCGGTCATCCATCGATGCGTCCTGCCTATTCCTTGGTCAGCGCTTCGTCGAGATTGAGCAGTGCATTCGCCACGAGCGTCCACGCGGCCTGTTCCGCGGCGTCCACCTCTGCGACCTCGTACCCTTTGATGGTTTTCGCGGCCGCGGATCGATCTTTCGTGAAGCGCTCGAGCTGCCGCTGATAAGACTCGAGGATCCGATCGACTTCCGCGGACTTCGGCGTTCTGGTCGCGACCAGCCGAAACGCGTAGATCGCGCGCGACGCACGGTCCGCTTCCCTCAACACTCTCGCAGCGAGCGCTCGCGCCGCCTCGAAGTACGCATCGTCGTTCAGCGTCGTCAGCGCCTGGAGCGGCGTGTTGGTGCGCACACGGCGGACGGTGGTGTGCTCGCGGCTGGTGGCATCGAATGTCATGAAGCTCGGATAGGTGGCCGATCGACGGATGAAGACGTAGAGCCCGCGTCGATAGCGATCCTCCCCTTCGCTGGTCGTCCATTTTTCACTGCTGTACGGAATGTCCCAAATGCCGTCTGGTTGCGGAGGAAACACGCTCGGGCCGCCGATCTTCGGACTCAACAGGCCGCTTGCCGCGAGGACGCTGTCGCGAACCATTTCCGCTTCCATCCTGAATCGTGGTCCGCGTGCGAGCAGACGGTTGTACGGATCGCGGTCGACAAGCGCCGAGGTCGCGTCGGAAGATTGCCGATATGTCGCCGACGAGACGATCAGCCGGTGGATGGTCTTCTGACTCCATCCCTGATGCATGAATTCGGTCGCGAGCCAGTCGAGCAGTTCCGGATGTGACGGCGGCGATCCCTGGGTGCCGAAATCCTCGCTCGTTTCCACCAGGCCTCGTCCGAAGAACTGCTCCCACGCACGGTTGATCGCCACGCGAGCGGTCAACGGGTTCTCCTCGTCAACCAGCCAGCGCGCCAGACCAAGACGGTTCGGCATCTGATCGTCGCGAAGCGAGTGCAGCGTGGCCGGCACGCCGGCGTAGACCTGCTCCGCTTTGTCCATGAAGCTGCCGCGCCGCCTGACAAAAGCCGACGGGCGTTCGTAGCCAGTGTGCTCGCGCATCACGAGCGCAGTGGGAATGCCGACGGCTTTGAGATCCTTTTCGAGCTCGGCGATTCGATCGCGAGTGGGTTTGAGCGAAACCGCAACCGTTCGATAGAAGTTCGCGAGATCCTTTCGCTGCTGCTCGGTTCGCTCCGGAGCGGGCATGTCCAGAACCGGCCGAAGTTTCGCGGGGATTTCAACGATGCGCTGCGGCGTCGTGCTGGATGTGACCGACAGGCGGAAGTGGCCGAGAGACTGTCCAACCGCCGCGCCCTGGTGCTTCACGCGAATCGTCAGCCCACCCGCCGAGTCGACCGGGTGGTCGAGAGTGAAGACAATCTGCCGGGGAACGCGCTTCTCTTCGCGGCTCGCATCGATACGCCAGCCCCGCGGCGCAGTTGCCCCGCGCGGCAGGGATTTGGCGGAGAACGCATCGAGACTCGTTCCGCCAACCGCCTCGTCGGCCCGAATCGATGCGATCGCGGCACGCGAACCGGCCGCGTCGATCTCGATGCCATTGATTTGGAAATTGCCGTATGGGTCGCGGCCGGGACCACCTTTCGGCAACGACGGATCCGGCAGCGCCTCCAGTCGGATCGCCGTGATTGCGGGGAGCAGTGTATTCCCTGCGATCGTGTAAATCGCTTCTCCCGGGTTTGCGCCGGACGCGAGTATCGACCCATCCGGTTGTGGCGTCAGGATCACGTCGCCGTCCGCCCTCGCCTGCTTCGGCATCAGCACGTGCCAGGCGGTCGAAGGGTCCAGCCGCATCTCCTGCTCCCACACCGCCTGCGCGCGTGCGAGAGCTGGCGTATCTGCCTTCAGCTTCACCTGTAAGGTGTCGATTTCCTGCTGGATGGTTTTGCGCCTGGCCTCCTGCTCCGGTGTGGGCACGTCGATAGTCGTTTCGAAATACCGCGTGCCGTCGCCGAACGTTTTCGAATCGTAGTCGCTGTTCTGGAAGAACGCCATCATCCGGTAGTAATCCTTCTGCGTGAAAGGATCGTACTTGTGGTTATGGCACTGCGCGCAGCCGAGCGTTGTCCCGAGCCACACGGTCGCGGTCGTGTTGACGCGATCGACGAGCATCTCGTAGCGCGCTTCTTCCGGATCGATGCCTCCCTCCTCGTTGGTCATGGCATTGCGATGGAAGCCGCTGGCGATCAACTGATCGACCGTCGGATTGGGCAGCATGTCGCCGGCGATCTGCTCGATGGTGAAGCGATCGAACGGCATGTCCTGATTGAGCGCGTTGATCACCCAGTCGCGATATTTCCACATCACGCGCGGCAGATCTTTCTCGAAACCCTGCGAATCCGCATACCTCGCAAGATCGAGCCAGGGACGCGCCCATCGCTCGCCGTAATGCGGAGACGCGAGCAACCGTTCGACCAGCGAGGCATACGCCGCATCCTTGCCGTTGCGCTCCGCCTCGGCGACAACGGCGTCGACTTCAGCCGGTGAAGGCGGCAGTCCCACGAGATCAAGTGATACGCGGCGCACCAGGACCTCGAGAGGAGCTTCTGCCGACGGCGACAGGGCTTCTTTTTCCAGCCGGGCCAGTACGAACCGATCGATCGGCGTTTTGACCCACTGCGAATTGCGCACCTCGGGGAGCGCTGGACGTGCGGGACGCCGGTAGGCCCAGTGCACTGCCTCCTGTGGTGCGCTGTCTTGCGTCGCCGCGACCGCCTCACCGCCTGGCCACTTCGCGCCCTGATCGATCCACGATCGAATCAACGCGAGGTGCGCGGGGGGCAGCGGGTCGCCGTCCTTCGGCATTCGATCGTCGCCGTCGAGCCCGAGTATGCGCCGGACGATCAGACTCTGTTCGCTCTTGCCGGGGACGATGACGGGGCCCGTCTCTCCGCCTCTCGCGATCCCCGCCGGCGAATCGAGACGCAGGTGCGCCTTCGTTTTCTGCGGTCCATGACACTCGTAGCAGTTCGCCTGGAGGATCGGCTGGATGTCTCGCGCGAAATCGACCGCGCCTGGCGGTGGGGGTGCAGGAATTTGAGCGGCAACGGAAATCGTCAACGTCGCCGTGATGGCTGCACTCGCAAGACCCGGAATGTGTCGGCGTGGCATGGGTCCCTGTAGCGCTGGTTTTACGGTCCTTCCAGCGAACAGAGACTAACACAGACTCCGCCGCTACTCCCCCCTCAGCACGATCACGGGATCGACCCGCATGGCCCTACGCGCGGGCAGGTAGCTCGCCAGGAATGCGACAGCACCAAGGAACATTGCGACGACCGAGAAGGTCAGCGGATCAAAAGGGCTGACCTTAAACAGAAGCGACCTCGCGGCTGGCATCGCTGCGCTCGCCAGGAGAGCACCAGTCACGATGCCGATCGCGGCCAGCACCAGGCCTTGGCCGACGACCAGCTTCAGGATTTGCTGATGATCCGCCCCGAGCGCCAGGCGAACGCCAATCTCCTGCGCCCGCTGTGACACCGAGTACGACAGCACCCCATACACGCCAATCCCCGCAAGCAGCAGCCCGACGACGCCGGTGGTGCCAAAAATCCAACCATAAAGTCCGTACTGCCAAAAACTCAACCGCCGGAGTTCGACTCCCGTACGAACCTGTGCCATGGGCAGATTGGGATCGGAGGCGCGAATCGCTTCCCGCACGGCAGAGGTGACGGATGCGGGATCTCCATCGACGCGAATGGTCAGGCCCGTGTTGAGAAACTGCTGATATGCGAACGGCACATATGCGACCAGCGGCGCTCGTTCGTTTGCGGGATCGACCGCATATAAATTGATGTCTGGTGTGACGCCGATGATCGTGTACCACGGTGCGTCGGGCTCATCGAGGTGGAATCGTTTTCCTATGGCACTGACATCCGGCCAGAAGCGCGCTTTCATTCTCTGATTGACGATCGCCACCGGCGAATGCGACCAACCCTCTGCGTCCGTGAAGTCGCGCCCTTCGACAATTCCGAGTCCCATGGTGGGATTGAAGTGCGGCGTCGCGGCGATCACCGAGATACCGTTTTCCTGACCCTTTTCAGTCGGCCGTCCATCGATGATTACCGAGCCGCCGCCTCCGCCGCCACTGAGCGGAACGAAATTGGAAGCATAGGCGGCACGCACCGCCGGCAGCGCCTCGACGCGGCGGACGATGTCTTCCACGCGCCGGAGTTTTGCATCGGTCTGCTCGTACGTCGCACCTGGCATGTAGAACCGCATCGACATCAGCGGCCGAACATCGAACCCGACGTTGAACGCGCCGAGATTCAGGAAGCTTCGTACGAACAACAACGCGCCGACCAGCGCGACCAGCGCGAACGCGATCTGCGCCACGACCAGCGTGCTGCGCAGGAATGATTTCGTGACCGTGTTTCCCCGAGTGCCTTCTTTCAACGTTTCGTGGAGATTGCCCCGCGAGATCTGGAGCGCCGGGAAGATTCCGAAGACGACGGCGGTGCCGGCAGCGACGACAATCGTGTAAAGAACCGCGCGCCAGTCAACTTCCCAGTGAATGTAGTACGGCACTTGATCAGTCGGAATGCCCGAGGCAATGAGTCTGGTCCCGACGACGGCGAGTAGTATTCCGAGTGGCACGCAGAGCAGCCCGAGCACGAGACTCTCGGTCAGGAGTTGGCGGATGATTCGAGCGCGGCCGGCGCCGAGCGCCGCGCGCACCGAGATTTCGCGCCGACGGCCGGCCGCGCGCGCGAGCAGGAGATTCGCGACATTCGAGCACGCAATGAAAAGCACGAGAGTCACGCCCGCCATCATGAGTAGTAGGACCAGCGGCACTTCGGGCGGAAGAAACGCCTGTCTCAGGGTTCGAAGACGCGAAATCCATCCTTCGTTCGTGGTCGGGTACTGAGTCGCGAGACGCGCGGCGATCGCATCGAGTTCCTGCCGGGCACGATCGATCGTCATGCCGGGCTTCAGCCGCCCGAATGCGAAAAGGCCGCGCAACGTCCGGGGGTCTTTCGCCACCAGCGGCACGAGCGGTACCCAGATCTTTTGGTTGTTGGGAAACGCAAAACCTTGCGGCATGACGCCAACCACCACGTGCGGCTTGCCGTTGATCAGCGTCGATTGTCCAACGATGTCCTCACGGCCAGCATAGCGATGCATCCACACGTCATAGCCGAGAAGCACGACGTCGGCTGCACCCTCACGGTCTTCCTCGGCTGTGAAGTCGCGGCCGCGAATCGGGTGCGTGCCGAGAAGCGGAAACAGATCCCAGGACACGCCCGCTCCGAGATACCGTTCGGGCTCGCCGCTGCCGTCGGCCACCGTCAGGCTGCGGCCGCTGACGGCCGCGATGGTGGTGAAAACGGAGTTCACGTCTTTCCAGTCGCGCATGTCGAGATACGACAATCCCGCTTCATCGGTATTTCGGCGCTGTTCGCCGACAACCACGATGCGGTCCGGATCGGTGTAGGGATATGGTTTCAGCAGGACGCCATCAATCAGGCTGAAGATCGTGGCGTTCAGGCCGACTCCGAAACCGAGACAGAGGATCGCAACCGTCGCAAATCCCTTGCTGCGCGCGAGATTGCGAAGCGCATAGCGGACGTCCTGGAAGAGCATTGGGGATTAGACGAGTTGCCGGGGTGAGTTGTTGCGGGCAAAGAGGTAACAGAGGGAACGCCGCTCCCCCTGTTACCTCACCGTCCGGTGACACAACTTCATCGACTGGCGGTCGTCGACGAGGAGCCGGTCAGCGCGCTGCGACAGAACTCAACGCACTTCCGGACCTCCGTGACCGCATCCGAGCCTTCCGGAATGTCGTATTCCAGCTCGATCGAACCGGGCATCTTCCATTTGTTCTTCGCGACCATCTGCAGGATCTCTTTAATCGGTGTCTCGCCGGTTCCCCAGGGCAGGTTCAGTGAGCAGTGCTCAGGGGTGGTCCGGTCCTTCAGATGGAAGCTCGAAATGCGGGCGTGGTACTTCTGCAGAAACTGCATCGGCGTTCCGCCGACGTTTCCAGCCGCAACCCAGTGCCCGAAATCGACATTGGCCATGTTCCCCTTCGAGAGTGCGAAGGCCTTGTCGAACGCCGTCATGCTGCCCTGCATGTGCGTGTGATACGCGGCGTAGATCTTCTTTTTCATCGCGAAGTCGCCAATCCGTTTCAGCTGGGCATCGTCTGTCGGCAACTCCAGCGTGGTGTGCGTGCAGCCGAGCGCTTCGGCGACGTTGAAGATGTATTCGAACTCTTCGTCCGACATATTCGCGCTGAGCTGTTTCCATGCGTAGATCGTCACGCCCGCGTCGTTGTACATCTTGCGAAGCTGCTTGAACTTGTCCATGGACACGGAGGTGCGCCAGGCCTTGAGCTTCGCTTGCGCTTCCTGCTGCGCCGCCTGCTGCTCGGGGGACGGCTGCCCGCGTCCACCACCGCGACGACCGCCACCTGCCGCATCCGCCCCCGGCGCCGGGATGACGCATTTATGTCCATTCCACTCGCCGATCGTCGCTCCCGCAGGAATCTCCGAGGGGACCTCGCCAGCCGCACGTCCCCGCCGACCTGCGCCGCCCGGCGCACCGTCTGCGCCGCGTCCGGCGCCTGCTGGTGCATTGGCTCCGCGACCGGCACCGCCTCCCCGACCTGAAGTTGGCGCACCGGCGAAACTCTCGACCGGGTCGCCCATCAGTTCGATCGCGCTAATCCCCGAATCGAGGACGTACTTCAGCGTTGCTTCTGCGCTCTGGTCCGGCATGCTGCGATAGCTGTACGTAATCGTTCCTATATGCACGCCGTTGATCATTGAGTTCGGCTTCGGTTGCGCGAACGCACCGAAGAGCGACTCGCTGCTCCCGAGCACCGCCGCTGCCGGCAGTCCCGTCAGCGCAAGCTTTCCGAATTCCCGTCTCGTGTACGACATCATTCTCTCCTCTAGTTGATCCCGAACGCGGCAAGCATATGATCGACGACCCCGTAGAGCGTAGCAGACCTGCGGAAGACCTGGCGAACCTGGTCTATTTACCTTCCGTCAGGGTGTGCTGACGATCGATCGCCAACTCGCTCCAGCTCTCCTCCACTCCACTGGGCCAACGCACGACGACGCGCTCGATCGCCTTCGCGTCTCCTAACCCGAACTGCAGCCGCAGGTCGTTCTGTGAGTAGTAGCTCCCCCCTCCCCGGACCTCCTGGCGCTGTTCGCCCTCTGCCGTGATCACCCGCACCAGCGATCCGATCGCGCTGCGGTTCGACTTCGTGCCGATCAGTCGCAGCGTGATCCAGTGGTGCTTCACCGTCTGGTCGAGCCGAAACAAATCCAAGGTGTCGTGAACATTGTTGACGACGATGTCGATGTCGCCGTCGTTGTCGAAGTCGGCGAAGGCTGCTCCGCGGGACGCTTTTTCGGTGGTCATCGGGGGACCAAGTTGTGCGGTCACATCGACGAAACGGCCGTTGCCGAGATTGCGATAGACCACCTTTGGCTGCCTGTACGCGGCCTCTGATTTCAGCGAATCGACTTCAGGGTAGACGTGCCCGTTGACCAGGAACAGATCGAGCCAGCCATCGTTGTCGAGATCGATGAACCCCACGCCCCAGCCGAGCCAGCGCGTGTTCACACCGACGCCGCTGGCGAACGTGCGGTCTTCACACCAGCCATGACCGGTGTTCGAGTACAAGGTCGACGTGTCGCCGGCAAAGTTCGTCTTGAAAATGTCCATGGTGCCGTTGCGATCGTAGTCGCCGATCGCGATGCCCATGCCTGACTGCGACCGGCCGTCCTGACTCAACCCACACCCGGCAGTCACACCGATATCGGTAAACGTGCCGTCGTGATTGTTTCGATACAGGGTGCTCGGATTCGAATCGTTCGCGACATACACATCGATCCAACCGTCGCCGTCGAAGTCCAGCGTCGACACACCCAGAGCGTACGTGCTCTTGGTGCGAGCAACGCCCGACTTTTCCGAGACATCCTCGAACGTCCCGTCGCCGTGGTTGCGATATAGAAAGTTTCTACCGCCCGGGAGTCCTGGCGGTCCGCAGGCGACGGCAAGTCCCTTGTAGCGGCACAGTCCCGACGATGGCAGAGGCGTCGTGGAAAGATCGAGATCGATGTAGTTCGCGACGATCAGATCGAGGCGGCCGTCGCGGTCGTAGTCGAGAAACGCACAACTGGTGCTCCAGCGGGACGTTGGATACGACAGCTTCGCGGCTGACGTGACCTCGTCGAAACCGCCGTCCCCGCGATTGCGATACAGCCGATTCTGCCCCCAGTAAGTGACGAACAGATCCTCGTCGCCGTCGTTATCGTAATCGCCTGTACAGGCGGCCTGCCCCCAGCCGTTCGCGACGAGCCCCGCACGCGCGGTCACGTCCTCGAATGTGCCGTCGCGGCGGTTGCGGTAGAGATGATTCGTGGGTTCGTGGCCTTGCGAAAAGCCGTCGAGAGTCGTGCCGTTGACCTGAAAGATATCGACCCAGCCATCACCGTCGTAATCGAACGCCGCAACGCCTGTCCCGGTTGTTTCCAGCAGATAGGTATTTGCGTCCCGGCCGCCGTAGACCGTGGGGGCCGACAGGCCCGCTTTCGCACCCACATTCGTGAACGTGAATCCGAGGTCCGCGCTCGCGAGAACGTCGGTAGAGTGCATGACGTGCTCGCCTGTGAGCCACGCGCCCAGAGCGACCGCACACG
>Ga0170475_100251925_pt1 | contig 16049 bp, 11 predicted proteins | sample Soicark_Litter_5_FD_111474 | JGI IMG/M metagenome (GOLD analysis project Ga0170475, IMG submission 111474) | Avena fatua rhizosphere microbial communities from Hopland, California, USA. Combined Assembly of 48 SPs
GGCGCCTGTCCAGGCGCAAAGCGCAGCCATAGCCAGGGCTATGGCGAGCATTTGCAACGACGAGCAGGGGTCTTTTGGCGTGATGAGCGGGCATGATCGAAATACTCTCAGCCTCTGACGCTGCCGTGTGAGAAAGCCGTTCCGCGGAATGGCTTCGCGGTCGTGCCATTTGTCGGTGCAATTTCCGCTTGGCGGGACAGCGCGCAAAGCGCAAGGGTGTGCCGCCTGCGCACGATGTAAGAGTTGACAGGGTGACGGCCCGGGCCGAGCGTGCGAGAGTTGGCATCACAGAGCCTGACGCTCGGGAGGCCAAGACAATGATCGTATCGATCACGCGCGAACTCGCTCTTCGCGCGATGCGCATCTGCCGTGATCGCATGCACTTGCTCAAGGATTCCGCGTGGACTCGCACGCTTCGGCGCCTTTGCTGATCTGCCGCGTGCAGACCCGGCTGTGTGCGCTGCCAATGCAATACGTCGTCGAGATCATGCGTCCGCTGCCGGTCGAGGCCATGGCGGATGCGCCGCAGTTCGTGCGCGGCCTCAGCGTGCTGCGGGGTGACCCAGTGCCGGTCGTCGATGCAGCGCGCCTCGTCTGTCATGCGGACAGCCAGCCCGGACGTTTCGTCAGCCTGGTGGTCGGCGAGCGTCGCGTCTTGCTGGCCGTCGATCAGGTGCTCGGCGTGCGTCCCGTCGCTGCAGGCACGTTGCGTGTCCTGCCGCCGCTGCTCGCCAATGCTGGGGCCGACTTTGTCGATGCCATCGGGCTTCTCGACGAACAGCTGCTGCTGATATTGCGTGCGGTGCGGCTGCTGCCCGAAGAGCTCCACCTGGTTTCGCAGGAGCAATCATGAGGCCCTCGGTCGAATTGCCCCTGGTCGAGCGCTTCAGGCTGCTCATTGCTCGACGGCTCGGCCTTCAGTTCGAGGACGCGAAGAGGGCGTGGCTGGCCGACCTGCTGGTCCGTCACGCCGAGTCGGCACCCTGCGACATACCGACCTATCTCGCGCGACTGGAATGCGGCGCTGCCCGCGACGAAATCGGCGCGCTGGCGCAGGAATTGACGGTCTCGGAAACCTACTTCTTTCGCAACATCGAGCAGTTCCACGCCTTGCGCGAATGTGTCGCTACGGATCGCCTGCGCGCCCGCGCAGCAACCCGATGTTTGCGCATCCTGTCGGCTGGCTGCGCTTCGGGCGAGGAGGCGTATTCGATTGCGATGACGCTGCGCGACATGCTGCCGGACCCGTCCTGGGAACTCGTGATCCACGCCATCGACCTCAACCCGGCCATGATCCGGAAAGCGCAGTGCGCCCGCTATTCGAGCTGGGCTTTGCGTGAGACGCCCATCGACATGCAGCAGCGCTGGTTTCGGCGGGACGGTAGCAACCTCGTGCTCGACGACACGATCCGCGCGGCGGTCCGCTTCAATGAGCGCAACCTCCACGACGACGATTCTGAATGGTGGCCGTCGGATTTCTACGACGTGGTCTTCTGTCGCAACGTGCTGATGTACTTCACCCCGCAGGGCGCACGTTCGACAGTGGCGCGGATTGCCCGGGCACTCGCCCCGGGCGGCTTCTTGTTCCTCGGTCACACAGACACTCTGCGGGGCCTGTCGCAAGACTTTCACCTGCGACACACCCACGGCACCTTCTACTACCAGCGCAAGAACCCGCGTGAGTCCGCGGCAGCGGACGCGCAGCCCGAGGACACTTGCCTGTCTGACGTCACCTCGCCCATGATTTCGAGAAGTGAAGAGGGCGCAGACGATTGGGTCGAGGCCATCGGCAAGGCCGCGGAACGTGTGCGCATGCTGACGGCGCAAGCGATGCTCCCGTCGTCGCGCGGCACCGCGTCATCCGCAGGATGCGACTCGCATCTCGGGCGAGTGTTCGATCTCTTTCGCGAAGAGCGCTTTGCCGATGCATTGGGTCTGGTGCAGGCCCTTCCGCCCGAGTCGGCGCAAGCCCCCGATATGCTTCTCTTGAACGCTGCATTGCTGGCGCACAGCGGGCAATTCAACCCTGCGGAAGCCGCATGTCAGCGGCTGCTGGCCATCGATCCGACGAATGCCGGGGCGCACTATGTGCTGGCCCTGTGCTGCGAAGCCGCTGGCGATCAGATCGGCGCAAGAGGAGGTCATCAGCGCGCGGTCCACCTGGACCCCGGCTTCGCGATGCCGCGCCTGCACCTGGGGCTGCTTGCCCGCCGCAGCGGCGACCTCGATGCGGTGCGCCGCGAACTCGGCCAGGCACTGCTTCTTCTGCAGCGCGAGGACGCTTCGCGTCTGCTGCTCTTCGGCGGGGGGTTCAACCGCGACGCACTGCTTGCGTTGTGCCGAGCCGAACTGTGCGCGAGCGCGGGAGTGCTCTGATGGGCGCGAACGACACCACCCTGGGAATCTCGCAGAAGGCACTGGAACTGCGGCTGGCATTCGACCGCGCGTTCGCGGAACCGGCACAAACCTCCAGCGCGGCGCTCGACAATTTTTTGGCCATCCGGATAGTCGCCGACCCGCATGTCGTGCGTCTGTCCGACATCTCGAGCCTTTTGCCGTTGAAGAAAGTGACGCTCCTGCCCAGCCCGCTGCCGGCACTGCTGGGCATCACCGGATTCCGCGGTGCCGTCATCCCGATCTTCGACCTGCGGGTGCTGCTGGGTTATCCGGCAAGCGAGCCGCCCCGGTGGACAGCGATCGCAGCGGACATGCCAGTCGGGCTGGCCTTCGACGCCTTCGATGGTCATCTGCGCTCTCCGCGCGAAGCCAGTGTGCAACCCATCTCTTCCGAGCTCACGCGGCCGCACGTGCGGGAAGTCTTGCGCTGCGACGACGTTCCGCGCCCGGTGGTATCGGTGTTCTCCGTGCTCGAGACGATCCGGCAGGGACACCCACACAACATTTCATCAAAGGAGTGAGGCCATGTGGACCTTCGGACGAAAGATCGCGCTCGGATTCGCGGTTTCCTTTCTGCTGCTCCTGGGAATCGGCATCGTGGCCTATCGCGGCATTGATTCGCTCACCAGGACGAGCCACCTCGTCACGCACACGCACAACGTGCTCGAGCACATTGCGGGGCTGCTCAGCCAGATCAAGGATGCCGAAACCGGCCAGCGCGGCTTCGTGATCACGGGCGACGAGGCCTACCTCGAGCCCTACCACTCGGCCATCGGTTCGACGACCAAGCTGATCAAGGAGTTGCGCGATCTCACCGCGGACAACCCCAACCAGCAAAAGCGCATCGACACAGCCGACTCGCTGGTGGCGGCGAAGCTGGCCGAACTCAAGCGCACGATCGATCTGCGCCGGCAGGCGGGCCTGGAGCCGACGATCAAGGTGGTGGGGGGCGGCGAAGGCAAGAGGGCCATGGACGACCTTCGCCGCGTGGCGGAGCAAATGGAGCACGAGGAACGGGAGCTGCTCAAGCAGCGTGCCGAAGAAGTCGAAGCAGCGGCAGGCAACTCGCGCTCCACCATCGTGTTCGGAACCGCCTTCTGCCTGCTCTTCGTCAGCGGCGCGGGCATCGTGCTCACGCGTTCGTTGACCACCCAGATCGCAGCGGCGGTGCAGCACGTGCAGCGCTCGTCGACGGAGCTGCAGTCCGCGGCCAACCAGCAGGCCACGGGGGCACGGGAGTCGTCAACGTCGATGAACGAGATCACGACGACGATCAGCGAACTGCTCGCCACGTCGCGACAAATTGCAGAGAGTGCGCAGCGTGTGGCCGGCATTGCCGAGCAGACCGTCGGCGCTGCGCGTTCTGGCGACGGCACGGTGCAAAAGGCCAACGATTCGATCGTCGGCATCCGCCAGCAGGTGGACCTGGTGGTGAACCACATGCTCGAACTGGGCAAGAAATCGCAGCAGATCGGCGCTGTGCTCGACATCGTGTCGGAACTCGCCGAGCAGACCAACATTCTCGCCATCAACGCAACCATCGAGGCCACGGGAGCCGGCGATGCAGGCAAGCGCTTCAGCGTGGTGGCCGACGAAATCCGCAAACTGGCCGATCGCGTGGCCGGGTCGACCAAGGAGATCCGCACGCTCATCGACGACGTGCGCGGTGCCGTCAACACCACGGTGATGGCCACGGAGACCGGGTCCAAGGCCGTTGACGCAGGATCGCGGCAGTTCGATGAGGTCGCGTCTTCGTTCCGGCAAATCGCAAGCCTCGTCGCCACGACGACCGAGGCGGCGCGGGAGATCGAGCTGTCCACCAAGCAGCAAACCACGGCCGTCGAGCAGGGCAACGTGGCCATTGCGAGCACAGCCCAGGCCACCCGTGAAACCGAGGCAAGTTCCGGACAGACCTTCCAGACCGCATCGCAGCTCGCTGGTCTGTCCAAGGATCTGCTGCGTCTCGTGCAGCCGCAAACCGCGGCCTAGAGGCTCTCAGCCTCTGAACCATGGCCAAGGACCCCTACCGTTACTTCCGCGTCGAGGCGCGTGAACTGCTGGAGCAGTTGGGGCGCGGCGTCCTTGACCTGGAGAAGGGTGCAGGCGAGCTGCAACTGGTGCCTCGGCTTCTGCGCCTGACGCACACGCTCAAAGGTGCCGCGCGCGTGGTACGCCAGAGCGAAATCGCCGACCATGCCCACGCCATCGAAGACGCACTCGCGCCGTTCCGCGAATCGACGCAGGGTTTACGGCGCGAGCACATCGATGCGGTGCTTGGCGGGCTGGACCGCATCAGCGCTCACATGGCAACGCTTGCGCCCGCGCCCGCTCTCGCGGCCGAAACCAACACGCCGGCGCCGATGGACGGACTCTACATTGCACGGCCCGACTTTGCCGAGCTGGACGTCCTGCTCGATGGGATTGCGCAGACCCATGCCCAGATCGCCGCGTTGCGCCGGCATCTGGGCGTGATGCGACGCGTGAACGACATGGCCGACCTGCTGGCCGATCAACTGGCGCCACGCCGTGCGGGTGGCGAAGGCCGTTCCGCTGACATCGCGGCCCGCGCATCGCGCTCGACGGTGCAGGAGTTGCGTGAACTCCTCGGCCGGTTCGAGCGTGGACTGGCCTCGCCCATGGAACAGATGGACCGCGAGCTGCGACAGGTGCGCGACACTGCCGAGCAACTGCGGCTGGTGCCGGCGGCCACGCTCTTCACGTCGCTAGAACGCACGGCACGCGACGTGGCGCATACGCTCGGGAAGAAGGTCCTCTTTCAAGGTCATGGCGGCGGGGTGCGCCTGGACGCGGAAGTGCTTGCCGCCATGCAGGGGCCGCTGCTGCAGATGGTGCGCAATGCGGTCGCTCACGGCATCGAAACGGAGGGCGTGCGAACCGCTGCGGGCAAGCCGCCCGAAGGCCGCGTCACGCTGGACGTGGCGCGGCAGGGGCGGCGCGTTGTCTTCCGCTGCAGCGACGACGGCGCAGGCGTCGATCTGGATGCGGTGCGCCGTGCAGCGCAGCGCAAGGGTTGGTTGGCGACTGTGACGCAGGACCTCGATGCGCAGGCACTGCTTCAACTGCTCTTGCGCGGCGGCTTGAGCACGGCTGCTGTCGTGAGCGAAGTGTCCGGGCGAGGCGTCGGACTCGATCTGGTGCGCGAAGCCGTTGATCGCCTGGGCGGCGAGGTGTCGGTGTGCACCGCGAGCAGCCAGGGGACAACGCTGACTTTGAGCGTGCCGCTTTCGCTCGCGTCGCTCGATGCGCTGGTGGTCGAATCCGACGACGCCGCTGTCTCGATACCGCTGGATGCCGTGCGTTGCACCGTGCGCTTCGACGCGCAGCAGATCGCGCGGACCGCACAGGGCGACGCCCTGCTTCACGAGAGCGAGGTCATGCCGTTCGTGCCTTTGTCGCGAGTTTTGCGGAATACAACCCGACCGAGCACCGCCCGTTTTGGATCGGCGGTGATCGTCGAGGGAGCCGGCGGGGTCGCAGCGATTGGCGTCGATCGGCTGCTGGGCACTGCCAACATCGTGCTGCGCGCGCTGCCTGAGTCGGCGATGGCCAGCCCGGTGGTCGCCGGGGCAACGCTAGACGTGGAGGGCTGTCCGCAAATCGTGCTCGACCCCGATGGCCTGGTGAACGAGGCGCAGCGCGCGGGCGCATCGGCGCCGCAAGTATCCGCCGCCCGGGTGCCAGTGCTGGTCATCGACGACTCGCTGACCACGCGCATGCTGGAACAAAGCATCCTGGAGTCCGCCGGTTACGAGGTGCACTCGGCGATGTCGGCGGAAGAAGGCTTGGAGCGCGCGAAGCGGCGACGCTACGCGCTATACCTTGTCGACGTCGAGATGCCCGGCATGGACGGGTTTTCATTCGTCGAACAAACGCGTGCCGACCCGGCCATGCGTGATGTGCCCGCGATGCTCGTCACGTCACGTTCGTCGGTCGAGGACCGGCAGCGCGGCGAGGACGTGGGCGCGCAAGGCTACATCGTGAAAAGCGAGTTCGCGCAGGACGACTTCCTGAGGGCCGTGCGTCAACTGACGCAGGTGGCATCGTGAACGGCGTCCAAGCGTTCGCTGAACGCGGCGACCGCACGGTGCGTCTTCGCGTGCTCGTCGTAGAAGATTCCGTCACGGTGCGCAAACGGCTGTGCGAAGTGCTCACTGCCCATCCCGATTTCGACGTCGTCGGCGAGGCCGGGGACGGCAAGCAGGCGATCGAGTTGTGCCTCGCCCTGCGACCTGACGTTGTGAGCCTGGACATGATGCTGCCGCTGATGACCGGGCTGGCTGCCACCGAATACATCATGGCGCACTGCCCCACGCCGATCCTCATCGTGTCGTCATCGACGAATCGGGGCGAGCTGTTCAAGACATACGACGCGCTGGCCGCGGGCGCGATCGACGTACTGGACAAGCCGGACGGCGCCAGGCCCGACGGCGACTGGGAACGCGACTACGTCGCGGCCTTGAAGATGGTGTCGCGCATCCCGGTCATCACACACCTGCGGGGGCGTCGCACCGCGGCCGGTCGGGCTGCAGTGCCGCAAGCACTGCAGCAAACGGGCCAGCGCCGCTGCTCGCTCATCGCGATCGGAGCGTCCACCGGTGGGCCCGGGGCCATCGTGCAGGTTCTGCAAGCACTGCCGCCGCGAGCCAGTGTTCCTGTGCTGTTTGTGCTCCACATCAACGAACCCTTCGGACGCTCTTTTGCCGAGTGGCTCGATGCGCAGACGCCGCACCGCGTGGCATACGCGCAGGACGGTCAACGGCTGGCCGCGCTGGGGGCGGAGTCGTCATGGCGCCGCCTGATCGGCACCTCGTCGTCAGCGACGCAAGACTGCGCCTGACGCACGATGCCGAGCGGCATTCCTGTCGTCCGTCTGTCGACTGCCTGTTCGAGTCCGTTGCGCAAGACTGCGGCGCCTCGGTGGCGGCCTGCCTGCTCACGGGCATGGGTCGCGATGGCGCGGCGGGCCTGCTGGCCGTGCGGCAGGCCGGCGGTGCCACCATTGCGCAGGACGAAGCCACTTGCGTGGTCTACGGCATGCCTCGCGAGGCCGTCATGCTGGGTGCCGCCGAACGGGTCTTGCCGCTGGGCGAAATCGGATCGGCGCTGACCGGGTTGACGTCCGTGCCGATCGGGGTTCAGTCGTGGGGGCCGTCATGACCACGGTGTTGATCGTCGACGACAGCCTGACGGTACGCATGGACCTGCAAGAGGCGTTCGAGGCCGCGGGGTTCCATGCCGTGGGCTGTGCCACCGTCGCCGCGGCGCGAGAAGCCATCGGGCAGCATGCGGTCGACGTGTTCGTGCTCGACGTCCTGCTGCCGGACGGCGATGGCGTGGACCTGCTCGAGGACGTTCGCGCGTCACAGTCCACGTCTCACGCGGTGGTGCTCATGTTGTCCTCCGAGGCCGAAGTCAAGGACCGCTTGCGTGGCCTGCAAACAGGGGCCGACGAATACGTCGGCAAACCCTATGACACAGGGTACATGGTTGCCAAGGCACGCGAACTGCTGCGAATGCGGCACACCGGGAGCGGCTCGCCGTGTTCGACGATCCTGCTGATCGACGACAGCATGACCTTCCGCCAGGCGCTGGCCCAGGCGCTCGAACAGGCCGGCTATTCAGTTCTCGTGGCAAGCAGCGGCGAGGAGGGGCTGCGCATGGCGGCTGTCTCGCGCCCGGGCGCCGTCATCGTCGACGGCATGCTGCCTGGCATGGACGGTGCCACGGTCATTCGCCGCCTGCGCCTGGACGCAGCCCTGCGCGGCATGCCGTGCCTGCTGCTCACTGGTGCGGAGGATCGCGAAGCCGAACTCAGCGCGCTCGATGCGGGGGCAGACGCCTTTGTGCGCAAGGAAGAAGACGTGGAGATCGTGCTCGCGCGGCTCACGGCGGTGTTGCGCAGCGCAGCGACGCCCGTCTCCGACGACACGGCGAGCCTGCTCGGTCCGAAGAAGATTCTGGCCGTTGACGACAGTCCGACCTTTCTGGGCGAACTGGCGTCGGCGCTGCGCGATGAAGGCTACGACGTCGTCCCGGCGCGTTCTGGCGAGGAGGCGCTCGAGCTGCTGGCGGTGCAGAGCATGGACTGCATCCTGCTCGATCTGATGATGCCGGGCCTGAGTGGCCGTGAAACCTGCCAGCGCATCAAGGCTGCGCCCGTGGTGAGAGAGATTCCGCTGATCCTGCTGACCGCGGTCGAGGACCGCACTGCGATGCTCGACGGGCTGGACGCGGGAGCCGACGACTACATCCAGAAATCCGCCGAATTCGAGGTGCTGAAGGCACGCGTACGTGCGCAGATTCGACGCAAGCAGTTCGAGGACGAGAACCGGCGCATTCGCACCGACTTGCTCAAGGTCGAAATCGAAGCGACCGAGGCGCGCGCCGTGCGCTCACTGGCCGAAAGCCGTGCCGATCTTCTGTCCATCCTGGAACAGAAGAACAGCGTGCTGCAGGCAGTCAATGCCGAACTGCAGGCGCGACAGTTCGAGGTGGCGCAGACGAACCGGGAGCTGAGTGCGGCGAGCCAGGCCAAGACCGAGTTTCTCTCCACGATGTCGCACGAGCTGCGTACGCCATTGAACGCGATCATCGGGTTTTCGGACATCCTGAAAGACGGCCTTGCGGGCGAGCTGACGCAGCGCCAGCGCGACTTCGTCTGCCATATTCACGACAGCGGCGGGCATCTGCTGTCGCTGATCAATGACATCCTGGACCTCTCCAAGATCGAAGCAGGCCGGGTCGAGATCGACCTGGAAGCCGTCGATCTCGACGGCTTGCTTGCGGATGCCTTGCTGGTCGTGAAGGAGCGCGCGCTTGCCCACGGAATCCGCCTCGAAGTGTCGGGCCTGGACCGCGCGGAGCCGCTCAAGGTCGATCGACGACGGCTCAGGCAGATCATCTACAACATGCTGTCCAACGCGGTCAAGTTCACGCCTGACGGCGGCGAGGTTGCGGTTCGCGCTCGCCTGGTCGATCGGAACGAGGCATCGACCGCGCTGCCGGGTTTCGCGACGGGGGTCCGCATGCCGCTGCCCGACGGTCCCTGTGACACCTTCGCGCAGATTTGCGTGTCCGACACCGGGATCGGCATTGCACGCGCCGACATGGATCGCCTCTTCACGCCGTTCACACAGATCAAGAACCCGCTGACTCGAAAGATCGAAGGCACCGGATTGGGTCTGGCCACCGTGTCGCGACTGGCTGAGTTGCATGGCGGCTGCGTCGCGGTGACGAGCGAGCCCGGTCGCGGCAGTTGTTTCAGCTTGTGGTTGCCCTGGCAGATCAGCGACACGATTCCGGCAGCGCTGCCTGTGGTGGCGCCGTGGCAGCCCCCCTCGGCTGCACCATTCGCACTGGTGGTCGAAGACGATGAGCTGGCCCTGGAGCTGATGCGTATCCAACTCGAGGCACTTGGCTTCGAGGTTCGCCATGTGAGATCGGGGGAGGCTGCGCTGGAGTTGGTGGGCGAATGCGTGCCGGACTTGATCACGCTGGACATCCTGCTGCCCGGCATGGACGGGTGGGATCTTCTCGGCCGGATCAAGAGCCTGCCTGGCTGGCGCGATGTACCTGTGGTCGTGGTCTCAGTCGTGGCCGACCATGAGATCGGCCTCTCGCTGGGCGCGTCGGCCGTCCTGCAGAAACCGGTCGGTCGGCACGAGTTTTCGCGCGAACTTGATAGGCTGGGGGTCAAGCCCACGTCGACGCACGAGGTGAGCGTTCTGGTCGTGGATGACGACCCGAGCGCGGTGGAGCTGATGGGGGCTTATCTGAGCAAGCCTGGGTACAAGGTGCTGCGCGCCTATGGCGGCCAGGACGGGATCGAGCAGGCCAGTCGCTGCCTGCCGGACCTTGTCGTGCTCGACCTGCTCATGCCCGACCTGGGAGGCATCGAGGTCGTCGAGGCCCTGCGGCGCGAGCCGGCGACGGCGCAAATCCCGGTGATCGTGGTGACCGCAAAGCAGTTCAGTCGAGAAGACCGCCTGCTGCTGAAGAGTCACATGCTCAACGTCATCGACAAGAGCGACTTTCGCCAGGACCGCTTCATCGGCGAAGTCAGGCGGGCCTGTGGTCGGTCACTGCCGATTTCATAACCTGGACTGCGTCCAGCCTCTCAGCCTCACCCCTTTCAAGGTCTTTACACAGTCTGGTATTGCTCCCTCTCCCTCTGGGAGAGGTTTGGGGTGAGGGCCGTGGGCGGTGAATGCGGACATGGGGCATCGCCGCAGCCCCTCACCCAACCTCTCCCCAAAGGGGAGAGGAGCCAATGCACGACCTTGAAAGGGCTGCCTCTCAGCCTCTCACTCGAACTTGTCGAGCACCGCCCCCGAGCTGGCGCTCGACGCGCACATTGCGAACTTCGCCAGAACGCCGCGGGTGTAGCGCGGTGCGGGTGCTTTCCAGTTGGCACGTCGGCGTGCGAGTTCTTCGTCGCTCACGTTGAGTTGAAGCGTCAAGGTGTGCGCATCGATGGTGATCGAATCGCCTTCCTGAACCAGCGCGATGTTGCCGCCCGCATAGGCCTCTGGCGCGACATGGCCGACGACCATGCCCCATGTCCCGCCGGAGAAGCGCCCATCGGTGACGAGGCCCACCGATTCGCCCAGCCCTTGCCCGATCAGCGCACCCGTGGGGGCCAGCATTTCCGGCATGCCCGGACCGCCCTTGGGCCCGAGGTAGCGAAGGACCATCACGTCGCCAGCGGCGATCTTCTTGGCCATGATGGCGGCGAGTGCCGATTGCTCGTCGTCGAACACACGTGCCGGGCCGGTCATGACCGGATTCTTGAGGCCGGTGATCTTGGCGACGCAGCCTTCGGGAGACAGGTTGCCCTTGAGGATCGCGAGGTGGCCTTCGGCATACATCGGCTTGTCGATCGAGCGGATCACGTCCTGGTCGGGCGACAAGTCCGGGACGTCAGCCAGCGTTTCGGCCACCGTCTTGCCGGTGATGGTGATGCAATCGCCATGCAACAACCCGGCCTTCAGCAACACCTTCATCACGGCCGGGATGCCACCCGCGCGATGCAGGTCGACGGCGAGGGATTTGCCGCTCGGCTTGAGGTCGCACAGCACTGGCACCTTCTTGCGCACCCGCTCGAAGTCGTCGATGGTCCATTCAACGCCGGACGCGTGCGCGATCGCGAGAAAGTGCAGCACCGCGTTGGTGGACCCGCCGGTGGCCATGATGACCGCGACCGCGTTCTCAATTGCCTTCTTTGTGACGATGTCGCGCGGCTTCAAATCCTTCTTGATCGCCTCGACGAGCACGCGCGCCGACTCCTTCGTCGACACCACTTTCTCGTCATGCACGTTCGCCATCGTCGAGCTGTAGGGCAGGCTGATGCCCAGCGCCTCGAAGGCCGAACTCATGGTGTTGGCGGTGTACATGCCGCCGCAAGAACCGCTGCCGGGAATGGCGCGACGCTCGATCTGGCAGAAGTCTTCCTCGCTCATGTTGCCGGCGCTGTATTGGCCCACGGCTTCGAAGACGCTCACGATGTTGAGATCCTGGCCCTTGTAGTGGCCGGGGAGGATGGTGCCGCCGTAGACGTAAATAGCCGGCACGTTGGCGCGCAACATGCCCATGAGGCCGCCGGGCATGTTCTTGTCGCAGCCGCCGATGACGATCACGCCGTCCATCCACTGGCCGCCGACGCATGTTTCGACGCAATCGGAGATCACCTCGCGCGACACGAGCGAATACTTCATGCCTTCGGTGCCCATGGCCATGCCGTCGCTGATGGTGGGCGTGCCGAACAACTGCGGATTGGCTCCCGCCTCCTTGATGCCCTCGACAGCTGCGTCGGCCAACTTCTGCAAGCCCGAGTTGCACGGCGTGATGGTCGAGTGGCCGTTGGCAACGCCGACCATGGGTTTGCTGAAGTCGGCCTGTTCGTAACCCATGCCGTAATACATGGAACGATTGGGCGCGCGGGCGACGCCTTCGGTGATGTTCTTCGAGCGGCGATTGAAGCTCATGATGATCTCTCGGGTGAGAGGCTGAGAGTATTTCGAGCGTGTTCGAGCAGCACGTCAAAAGGCGCCTGATCTAGGCGCAAAGCGCAGCCATAGCAGGGCTATGGCGAGCATTTGCAACGACGAGCAGGGGGCTTTTGGCGTGATGAGCGGGCATGATCGAAATACTCTCAGCCTCTGAGACTAAAAGGCAGCCTGTGATGATATCCGGCCCCCTTATCATCGCGCCTCAACACTGAAGCCCACGACGCATGCTCGTCCATCCGAAGTTCAACCCCGTCGCCCTGCAGATCGGCCCCGTCGCAATCCACTGGTACGGCATCACCTACCTTGTCGCCTTCGGCCTCTTTCTGTGGCTGGCATCGCTGCGGGTGAAGCAGCCGCAGTTCGCGTCGCGCGGATGGACCCGGCGCGACGTCGAGGACCTGCTGTTCTTCGGCGTGCTGGGCGTGGTGATCGGGGGGCGGCTCGGCTACGTGATCTTTTACAAGCCGCACTACTACTTGCAACACCTGCTCGAAGTCTTCATGGTCTGGAAGGGTGGCATGTCGTTCCACGGCGGACTGCTTGGCGTGATCGTGGCCATGGGTTTGTTCGGATACTTTCGCAAGCGGCACTTTCTCGAAGTCACGGACCTGATCGCGCCCTGCGTGCCGACGGGGCTTGCGTCGGGGCGCATCGGAAACTTCATCAACGGCGAGTTGTGGGGGCGTGCGGCAGACGCCACCCTGCCGTGGGCGATGCAATTTCCGCCCGACCCGACGCCGCGCCATCCCTCGCCGCTCTATCAATTCGCCCTCGAAGGCCTGTTGCTCTTCGTATTGCTGTGGCTGTACTCGCGCAAGCCGCGCAAGCTCGGCCAAGTCTCGGGCGCGTTTCTCGTGGGCTACGGCATCTTCCGCTTCATCGCCGAGTACTTCCGCGAACCCGACGATTTCCTAGGGCTGCTCGCTCTCAACATGAGCATGGGTCAGTGGCTTTGCGTGCCGATGGTGCTCGCGGGCATCGCGATGTGGGTGTGGGCCACCCAACGTGAACCCTCCGCGGGGGGCGTGGCCGCATGAGACAGATTTTCCTGGACACGGAAACCACTGGCTTGAGCCCAGAGTCTGGTGACCGCGTCATCGAAATCGGCTGCGTGGAGATGGTCAACCGCCGCCTCTCGGGGCGCAACCTCCACTTCTACCTGAACCCCGAGCGCGCCAACAGCGAAGACGCGGTAAAGGTGCACGGACTGACCGATGAGTTCCTCGCTGACAAGCCGTTGTTCGCGGCCGTTGTCGATGAATTCATCGAATACGTGTCGGGCGCGGAAATCGTCATCCACAACGCGGCCTTCGACGTGGGATTCCTCAACGAAGAGTTGCGACGTGTGGGGCGTCCGAAGTTCCCCGAATTCGTGAGCGGTGTGAGCGACAGCCTCACCATGGCGCGCGAAATGTTCCCGGGCAAGTCGAATTCGCTCGATGCGCTGTGCAAGCGGCTGGAGGTCGACAACTCGAACCGTTCGCTGCACGGCGCGTTGCTCGACGCAGGGCTGCTGGCCGAGGTCTACATCAACATGACGCGCGGGCAGAACTCGCTGGTCATCGATGCGAACGAAGGTGCAAGCGGTGAGATCGCCATCGCGGCGATCGACTTCAGCGCCTTCACCTTGCCGGTACTTCTCGCCACCGAGGAAGAGGCCGCCGCCCACACCGGCTTGCTCGGCGAACTCGACAAAGCCTCAGGCGGCAAGACGATCTGGCGAACCGTTATGGCATAATCCAAGGCTTTTCCGGCCGCGTGAATTCTTATCAAGAGTCACCCCGGCACACCGCATTCGGGTGGTTAGCTCAGCGGTAGAGCACTGCCTTCACACGGCAGGGGTCACAGGTTCAAACCCTGTACCACCCACCAATCTGCAAAGCCTGCTCGTTTCACCGACGGCAGGCTTTTCTAATTTCTGCGTGGCGCTCGACACGATCTTGCTGAAATACTTCTGGGGGTCAGCCCACGATCAGCGGCCCTCGGTTAAAAAGCAACTTCCGCACAAGGAGGTGTGGGGCGCCAAGGCGCATAAGTCAAGCCCTCACACCGACCAAATTCCTCCGATGACTTCCCAGCGCTTGCACGTTCCGCCGCTCAAAACGGCGGCGCTCATCTCACTCGCCGTGCTCGGCCTGGTTTACGCCTGGTTCTGGACGGTCATCTCGCATCGCATTGCAGGCCAGCCGTATTCTGGTTTTGCCAGCGTCTTCGTGACGGGCTGCGGCGATTTCGAGCACTTCTATCACGGCGCCCGCGCCATGCGCGACGGCACCGATCTCTACACCTCCGGCGTGCGCGGTTATATCTACCCGCCATTCATCGCCTTCCTTTTCACACCGCTCACCTACTTTTCTGTGCAGACGGCGGCGTGGATCATGCTCGTGATCAACCTCGCCCTGGGCCTCGCCTGCGCGTGGGGCATGTCGGTCGAGGTGATGCGTCGACTGGACATGGACATCTCGTTCGACAGCGTGATCGTGACGGTTGCGATAACGACGCTGCTGTCTGCGACCAAACTGCGCAGCGAGTTCCAGATGTGGCAGACCAACATCCTGCTGATGACGGCCCTCGTGTACGCGCTGCGCTTTCTCGACGAGCGTCCGCGCTTGGCCGGCATGCTGCTGGGGCTGGCCTTCAACATCAAGTACCTGCCGATCGTCTTCCTGCCCTACCTGCTGATGCGCAGGCGTTTCGCGGCGGCCGCCTGGTTCGTGATCGGCATCCTGGCCTTCGCATTGGCGCCCGCACTCGTGTCGGGCTGGAATGAAAACCTGCATCACTGGGCGGTCGCGCTGTCGGGCATGGCGCACCTCGTCGGCATCACGACGACGGTCGCCGAGGTGGCGAACGTGGACCCGATCACCGCGGGCCACAGCATCTCGATCACAAGCGGGCTGTCACGAATCATGAGTGCTGATGCATCGCCGTCCCGAGCGCTGATATTGGCCGGGGGAATCGCCATCGCCACGGCGGTCGTGCTGTGGCGAATCTATTCCGACAAGTCCAAGCCGCTCTTTGCGTGGCCAAGCGCTACCGAGCAGACCGCGCAACCCTTTCGCGGAATGATCGCCCTCGAATGGGCTGCGCTCATGACCTTGGCCCTCGCCTTCAGCCCGCAGACCAATCCGCGCCACGCGAGCATGCTGCTGATGGCCTTCGCGCCGCTGGCGGCGATGCTGTGTTTCCCTAGGATTCGCTCGACCCGTTGGCCGGCGATGGCAGCGGCCGCGATCCTGTACTTCGGCATCGCCTTTCCGCCGAATACACCAGAGTTCCTCACGCAGCTCGTCTGGTGGCGCCATGTCGGCGGCGCGGGTTGGTGCATGTTGCTGATGCTGCCCTTCTACTTCGTCGCCGGTTTCGGCCACCTGGACGCGCTCGCAGGCCTGCGAAGGAGCGCCGAACCGCTCGTGCCACGCATGGCGATGGACCTGTCGGCGAAGTAGGAATCGGCTTCGAAACATTCTTCGGCGTGTGTTCCGGGGGCCGCTTGCCCTCCGCTGCGACCCCCGTTCGAAAACGGTCGAAGGTGAGGGTTTTCATGCGGCAGCCCAGTCAACGGTCGCCGCCCGACGCCTGCCCCGCCAGGAGCGCCATCAATTCCTCGCGGTTGATGTCGGA
>Ga0170475_110650198_pt1 | contig 16049 bp, 15 predicted proteins | sample Soicark_Litter_5_FD_111474 | JGI IMG/M metagenome (GOLD analysis project Ga0170475, IMG submission 111474) | Avena fatua rhizosphere microbial communities from Hopland, California, USA. Combined Assembly of 48 SPs
ATCGCACACATCGCACGCCGAGTCTTCTGGTTATCACTCGGGCTCGCGGTGGCCTGGGGGCCAACACTCGGCCGTTTTGGCGTTGGGTCGTTGCTCGCGGAAATTTTCGGTTCGAGCGTGCTGGCGTTGCTGTTCGCGTCGATCATCGGCCTTGCTGTTTGGGCCCCCCCCCCTGGCCTTGCCAGGCGGTTCTACAGCACGCGCTTTTTGTGCTGGATCGCGACCTACGCTTACGGTCTCTACGTGCTGCATCAACCCATTCGGATTCTATTGCAGCGCGCGCTACCATTCGAAAAACTCGGGCAATACGTGCATTCCTATGGGGTTGGTCTGTTCCTACATGGCTCGCTCACCGGAGTTGTCTCCCTTGTCTTTGCGTTCCTCAGCTATCACGGTTTCGAAAAACACTTTCTGAAGCAAAAAAGGTTCTTCGAGCGGCATACGCACTGTGGCAAGTTGGCGATGGCTTCAAGCGGGCCGGCAGAAGGCCGCGATCAGGGTTATTAACGAGTCCAGAGAACGACTTCCTCAATGCTATTCACCGAGCCCGCGTTCCTCTTCCTCTTTTTGCCGATCACGCTGCTTACGCATTGGCTGACCCCCGTCAAATGGCGAAACACCCTTCTCGCAATGATCAGCTTGATCTTCTATGGCCTGGGCGAGATCGGATTCGTTGCTTGGCTCGTGCTCTCAATCGCCGTCAACTACGTGATGGCGCTTGCAATCGAGCACGCAGGAGGGGAACGGCGGCGTAGATGGGTGCTGGGGATTGGGATCGCGAGCGACTTGATCCTGCTGTTGGTGTTCAAATACGCGGGCTGGCTGGTGAGCAACCTCGACGCTGTGTTGGTCCGCTTACAAGCTAAGCCGTTGCCGATCCCAGCCTGGGCACTTCCACTCGGGATTTCCTTTTTTACCTTCCATAAGATCTCCTACAAAATCGACGTCTATCGCGGCGTAACCCGAGCCCAGCGAAACCCGATAACGTTAGGGCTCTATATCCTTTTTTTCCCACAACTCATCGCTGGGCCCATCGTTCGCTACCATGACATCGCAGACCAGCTTTACTCTCGGGTCATCAACGACGAGGATCGTATCGAGGGTGCTCGTCGCGCAATCCTCGGATTGGCGAAGAAGGTCATCCTGGCCAACTCCGTAGGGGTGGTGGCGGATCGTGTCCTCGACCTTCCGCTCAGCCAAATGAGTTGCAGTGCGGTATGGCTCGGAATTCTTTGCTACACGCTACAGATCTACTTCGATTTTTCCGGGTACTCGGATATGGCAATCGGGTTGGCTCGCCTTTTTGGCTTCCGGTTCCCAGAGAATTTCGACTACCCGTACTCGTCGCTCTCTGTCACCGAATTCTGGCGTCGTTGGCACATTTCACTGTCACGCTGGTTTCGCGACTACCTGTACGTCCCCCTTGGTGGCAACCGGGTGAGCAGGCGACGCACGTATTTCAATCTCCTGCTCGTGTTTTTCCTGTGCGGCCTGTGGCACGGCGCCAGCTGGGCGTTCATTGTCTGGGGCCTCTTCCACGGGTCGTTCCTCGTACTCGAACGGCTGGGCTTCGAACGGCACCTCCAGCGAGCGCCTAGACCACTTCGGCACGCCTATACGCTGCTCGTAGTCATCGTTGGCTGGGTGTTCTTTCGGGCCGGCTCGCTCGGCAACTCACTGGCCTTGCTCTCGGCAATGGCCGGCAGTAGCGCTGCCGTCGGCAATTCGGCGAGCGCGTATTTGGACCCCTGGATCCTAACAGTCCTTTCGATTGGCGTGCTGGGCTCTTTCCCGATGACGGTCTTAGTTGTTCGGCGGTTTGGCCTGGCCCACATGGATTCAAGATTTATCGGCGCTGCACCCTGTCTCTCGGCGGTCGGGTTGGGCACGCTCCTGCTACTATCACTGACATTCATCGCCGCAGCCACTTACAATCCTTTTCTCTATTTCCGATTTTGATCCGAGGCTCGAGTTCGTGTCCTTCTCGCGCAACGTCAATCGTACCTTCCTCGTTGTTCTAGTTGCCGCGTTGTGGGCGCCGCTAGCCGTCTTGGTCTTCCAATTGGGCGATCAGCGAACTTCACTTGCGTTCGAAATGACATCGCCACGGCCCTCGCAGCCGAAGACCCTTCGAGCGCTCAGCCAATGGCCTAATAGCTATCGACGCTACTTCAATGCACACTTTGGCCTGCGCGCGTGGTTGATGAAAGCGCACGCTACCTTGAAAATCCAGGGTTTTGGCGTTTCCAGCTCGGACAAGGTCATTCTGGGACGTGATGGCTGGCTGTTTTATGCAGGCGGGGGTGCCTTAGACGATTTCAGGCACGCCCGGACTTTCAAGCCAGACGAGCTTTCGACTTGGCTCGCTGCACTCGAAGCGCGGCGCAACTGGTTGCGGCGACGAGGTATCGAGTATCTCTTCTTCATCGCGCCGAACGCGCAGACGATCTATCCTGAATATATGCCGGCCGAGATTCGCCCGGTTACTTCGCTGTCGCGCCTTGATCAGCTCACGACATATGTGCACACCCACTCGGACATTCATATGGTCGACCTTCGCCCGGCACTGCTCACGGCAAAGCAGTCTGATCGACTATATTTCAAGACCGATACCCACTGGAATCAGCTCGGAGCGTTCGTCGCCTACGGCCAGCTCGCACCGCAGCTCAAGGCGATGTTCCCGCGCTGGCGTCCAGACGAAATGGCGAATTTCGAACGCGTGGAAACGCAAGGTTGGTTCGGGGATCTCGCAGCTATGTTGGCGACAACCCATTTCCAAGAAACACGAATCGAGCTGATCCGAAAGCGCCCGGAGGTTGGCGGCGACCCCATCAGTTCCGCGATCGAACGGCAGATCACCAATCTGACGAGTGCTCATGGCGAGCTCCACTCGTTGGTTGTTTTTCGAGACTCGTTCTTTGCCGCACAAGCCGAATACATCGCCCGACACTTTCGGCGCACCGTCCTCGTGAGCACCACCGATTTTGACACTGAAGTCGTCGAGCGCGAGCGCCCCGAGATCGTGATCCAGGAGTTCGTCGAGCGTTCGCTCATGTCGACCAAACCCAGCGCCCCCGCGCCCGACCGGAACGATCAGGCTGAGGACCGGTAGCCCTTTGGTCGAGCGTGTGCAGCATCGAGTGATCTGCGGTCCTGCGCGTGACTTCGACTTGTAGTGGTTTTGGTAATCGATAGACCGAGCCGGTCTGTATGGCCGCCGGGCAAAAGTCTTGGGCACTCCGCTCAACGCGCGACCGGGCTCCGCAAAGCACGCGCCATGGCTGCGCGAGGGGGGCAGATGCACTCAGGAAACTCAACTCCGCGTCATGACAACGAGTCCGGGGCAACTGAACGGAGACAAGAGATCTGTAGTCAGCGCCTCACGCGCGCGGCCGACAAATCATCCATTCCATTGCCACCGGGCGGTACTCATCCATTGCATGCATTCGATTGTGTTGAGGCACGAACCAAAACGCAGAAGGAAAATCCCGGGATAATCGGGGTGCCGCAGACACAACCTGGATCTCATGGCTTGGCGCCAGCGCGTTCCGCAAACGGGAGCTGATCAGCGGCCCATCAGACTTGAAATCGTGCACCTCGATAACGAAAGTCGCCTTGGCAAGATCTCGTGAAGAAGCGGCTTCAATCAACTCTGCCTCCGCCCCTTCTACATCCATGATCACCAACACGGGGCCCGGGCGCTCATGCAACACCTCTGCGAATGCTGATGCGGTGCATTCCCCACGAAGTTCGATGGAGTCTACGACCTTATTCTCCTCTGCATTGGCCGTTAGCAGGGCCCGCCCATACGGATCCATCTCATAAGCCAAGACGGGCACGTTGCGGAGCCGGCGAGCGAAGCCAACCGCGTAATAGCCCTCGGCGGCACCCACATCGATCACGGCGGACCAGCGCGCGCTGGCTAATTTTTCGATCTCTGATTGCAACTCGCGCTCATAAGTACCAAGCAATTTAGGCACCGACGCGCTGCAGACGGCGCCGACGCGATATTTGGTTCCCGCAAACGGGCCCGACCAGATTTTGTGACCGGCCCTGTACCACAGCAAAGCGCACATTCCCTTCCAGTAGAGACTGCGTGCCTGCGCGTAGATAGACTGAGGGAGGATATGGGGCGCTTCGCTCGCGATTGACATTTGATCTCGTGCCCGCAGGCTGAAATTCGGGGCCATCATCCGTGAGGTGCAATCATCGTGAAACGATTGCGGCGAACGGCACCGCTAGCGGACGACTGACTGTCCGGGTGGGATGAAAATCTTCGCCTTGGCTTTGAGGAGTGCGAACCGTGACGCTTGCTTTGCCAGCAGCGCGAGACTGCCGGGTGAGATGCGTCGCAGCCAGGTGCGGCGCGCGCGCGGATACTGCTTGCGCACGGTCTCTGCCCAGCGCTCGTGGAACAGCTGTCCATGCGGGAGCACCATTGCCTTGTGCTTGTCCGACGGCATCTTGCCGAGCGTGCTGCTACCCAGGTGAGTGAACGCGCCAAGGCGCTCATAGCAATGGGTGGCGACCTTGAACCCCGCTTCGCGGATTCGATACGCAAAGTCCGCTTCGTCCCATTCGATTGGGCAGAATGCTTCGTCGAGGGGCCCCACCTTCTCCACACACGCGCGCCGCACGACCCAAGGACGAATCACGATGTCCACTTCGGACAGCCGTATCCAGTTGAGTGGCCCGTCCCCGATGCTCGTCACCATGTGCTTCGGATCGTGAAGATCCTCCCAACGTTCGATGGGATAAGTGAGCGGGAACAAGTTGAGACCACGGATCAGACTCAGCAGCCCAATCTCCGGGTAAGCAGCGAATGTCTCGATTAGCTCCGGTACGAACCAATCGACTTCTAGGAACATGTCGTCGTCCCAGACCAAGAACAGGGGTGCGCGCGCCTCGGCGAAGCCCCGATTGTTGCATTTGACCTGATTGACGTCGTTCTCGTGGACCCAGCGTAGAAATTTTTTCCCCCAGGGCGTCTCGCACGCCTGTCGCAGGTAATCCGGGGTGCCGTCTTTGCAACCATCTTCGATCACGATCAGCTCGACGGGCTGATCGGATGCCCACGTTTCCCAACTCGCGAGGCAGCGCTTGAGCACCTCGAGGTTATTGAAGGTCGGAATGATGACCGATAGTGCGGGAGAGCCGATGGTCATGTTCGTAGCGCTCTCAGATGGTGCCTTCGGCGATCTCTTTTTCGATCCACGGGATCACCTCATCGAGCATGGCGTCGAGGAGGTCGTGGCCTGAAAACCAAGCACCTGAGTGGTCTTGCGCACGTCCGGGACGCGACGCTGCACATCGTACTCGTAAGGGGTGTCGCTCACGAACCTAAAAGGCTTTTGTCCCTTGTGGATCTTATTCCAAATGGTCTTCGCCAGATCCAGCACGCTGCTCGATTCGGCGGTGGAGACGTTGAAGTCCTCGTTCAATGCCTTCGGATGCTCGACGCACGCACGGATGCCCTTCGCGAGATCGGCACCGTAGGTGTAGTGACGCACCTGACCGCCATCGCCAAGAATATGCAGCGGGTCTTGGCCCTTGAGGACCTTCTGCACCAGGTCCGGCACCACGTGGCTCATCGCAAGCTTGACGTTGCCGCTCATGATCTCGGCACCACCAAGCGCTCTTCGCTCGCCCGTGCCGACACAATTGAACGGGCGCACGATCGTGTAGGGCAGCTTGTATTGCTCGTGCGCGCCGCGCGCAAAATACTCGCAGGCAAGCTTCTGGAAGCCATAAGTGCTGCTCGGCGGTGGGCAGGCTCGCTCATGCCCCTCAGGCGACGGAAATACGGTCGCGTTCTCGTAAACCATGCTGCTCGAGAGCACGGTGATCTTCTTGAGCTGACTCTCACGAAATCCCCAGATCGCCGCGTCAAAGCTGGAGGCCAAAATACGCTCGTTATCGGCCAAGAGGTCGTACGCGTATTCGTGAAAGTAAGAGATCCCGCCTATGCGAGCCGCACCAGCAACGAAGTGATCGCAGCCTTTGACGAGCTGTTTCATCAGCGCAACGTCGCGGCAGTCCCCCTCGGTAAAGCTGTAGCGGGGATGCTGATCGTAGCTCTTCGTGACACGGCCATACTTGGAGTAGTTGTCGATCCCGACAACGCTGTAGCCGTGTTCGAGGAGCTCTTCGACCAGATAGCCAGCGATGAACCCTGCAGAACCCGTGACCAAGATCTTCATGCCATTGCCGCCCATTTGCGATTACGCCTATCCTAAAATGTTCCAGATGTCCATCACGACCATGCCAGGGCGAAGCTTGTCTTTCAGCGCTCGGTACTGATTGTGCGGCGTGCCGATGATCACCGCGTCGGCTTCGCTCAGCACCTGATCGAGCGGCACGAGCGTCGGATCTTTCACGAACGGATCGGTTGTGAGCACCCGGCGTGCTTTCATGTTCAGAATCTTTTTGACCTTGTAGGACAGGCTGCTTCGCGGGTCGTCGGTCTCCGCCTTGAAGCCCATTCCAATCACGCCGACGGTCTTGCCCTCGAGCGACATCTTCTTTTCGAGCTGGTCGACCACGAACGCTGGCAGGCCCTCGTTCACGAGCATCGCCGAATGGCCCAGGAAAAACTGGTTTTGGCTGAACGCGGCCAACTGCATCGTGTCCTTGAACAGGCACGGGCCGGCCGCAAACCCAGGCGCGGGGATCGACGCAAGTCGCGGATAGTTGTGCTTGCTGCCTTCCAGGATGCGGTTGAAGTCCAAACCGTTCTTTTCCGCGATCATATAGAACTGGTTGACGGTGGCGAACTGGATGTAGCGCCAGGCGTTCGTGATCAACTTGGCGAGCTCGGCCTCCATCGGTTGCATCACCACCAGATCATCCGTCAAGCACCCAAATAGGTCGCTCACTGCCTCGAGTCCTCGCTCGTCGAAGGCGCTGATGATCTGAGGCAGCTCCGCAAATTCGCGCAGGCTGTGACCTTGCGCAACGCGTTCCGGGCAGAACGCGACGCTGGTCCCGAGCCCATGATCCCGCAACCAATCACGCACCTTGGCGCTGGTGCCGGGGTAGACCGTGCTGCGCAAAACGATGATCTGCTCATCACGCAAGTACGGGAGGCACTTCTCCAGCGCCCGCGGGATCGCGTCGAAGGATGGGTTTAGATACTCGTCTACGGGCGTGCCAACGATCAGGATCAGAATCTGACACTGAGCAAGCTGGCTCGGATCGTCCGTACAACCCAATGTCCCGGCTGCCAAATCGGCGGCCAGCAGTGCCGCTGCACCGTCCTCCTCGAACGGCATGCGCCCGGCATTCACCGCGTTCACGGCCTGCGCATTGATGTCGTAGATGAGGACCCGTTTGCCCTTGCTAGCGATTAGAAGGGCGAGCGGAAGGCCCACGTGGCCGCATCCGCCAATGACTCCGAGTTGGTACTGAAATTGAGATGAAGCCATGCTGCTCATTGGTGAAGATCAGGTCCGCCTGCGGATGACCGACGATCGCGGCAACGGCCGCGCCCGTCAAGGGGTCGGTTGCCCGCCGTTGCACCGAAGTTCACGAAAACGCGCAAGGAATGCATAGATGCCTCGGTTGGCGGGCCCTACCCCACTCGGGCGTGTCACCACGTTTTCCGTAAGGCGCCGTACAGCTGTTCGCGAGCAGTCGAGAGCTCGAAAAAAGCCTTGCCAATGTCCACCGCGCCCTGCGCCAGTTTACGCGCGTAATGTGGGTCCTGGGTCACCCGAATCATCGCGTCCGCGACAGGTTTTGGGTCCGGATCAGTGAACAGCAGCGCAGCGGCCGGGTTGTCACGCGCCCAACGAGCAGCAGAACTATACGCTGGGCCCCAGATCAGAATCGGCAGGCCGATGCCTGTGTAGTCCGCGAGCTTGCTCGGAAAAAGCGTGCGCTCGTGCGTTCTGTCCTTTTCGTCGAATGACGCGGTCAGAAACAATGCATGCGCCGTAGCCGCGACTCGGTCTGCGAACTCCCGGGCTGGGAAATAGCCGATGCGACGAACAGCAGGGCCGGCAAGCCCAAAGCGAGCCAAGTCGGCGTCATTGTGTTGGGTGTACAAATCGAGGTACCCGCCGAGCCGTTCGAGCTCCGCGGCCACGTCCGAAGCAGCGCAGCGTTACCGGCGAGATGGATGAATCCGGCGTGCGCAATCGTTGGTGGCCCGGACGCTTCGTTGCGCACGCGCACCACGGGCTCGGGGCTGTCCTCCCCGCGGTTCGGATAAAGCACCTCCGTCTCGAGGTCGTACCGAGCGCGGAGCTCATCAGCCATTCCAGGGCTGACGCTGAAGCGCGCGCCCGGGCGAGCAAAGATCGGACGAATCAGCTGGCGCGCAGCCGCCATAACGACGTCTCGAGCCGCGCCACGTCGATGAAGCGTGATGAGCTGCGGCCAATCTTCGTGTACGAACAAATGCAGCGGGATATCGAGCTGCTTGGCCACGACGTCAGCGGTAAACCAAAGGTAGCCATTGGCGACACTGATCAGCGCCTGCGGTCGAAAATCCGCCAAGCCGCGCCGTACGGCTCCGGCGTAGAGCCGCATTTGATAGGCGGCGGCGACCGGTCCAAGGGGGTTGAAGCGAGTTTGCAAGAGCCGCGAGAAGCGGTAATCGACATTCTGATACGAGATACCGGGCAGGCGCACGCCGGGTGTCGAGCTCGCGTGCCCGGGATTGCAAAAGATGCGCAGCCGCTCGCTCGGATAATCCTTGAGCAATCGATACAGCAAGAGCGCACCCGCTCCCGTGCGCTCCACGCCGACATCGCTGATCACGGCAATTCGTGGCAGCCCAGCAGCGCTTGGCTCGGTCAAGTCGCGAGCCGCTGATGCCATGCTCGTGCGATCTCGTCGAAGATGTGATCCAAGGTTCGCGTGATGCCCCAGCTCGGGTAGTGGCTCTGCATTTTGCGCAGATCACTGATGTAACAGACGTGATCGCCCTCCCGGTTCTGATCCACGTATTCCGAACGCATCGTTTTGCCGGTAACGCTTGCCGCGCGCTCGAACGCTTCGATGATGCTGCACGAATTTCCTCGCCCGCCGCCCAAGTTGTAGACTTCGGCACAGCGAGGCGCGGCCACGAAGGCTTCAATGAACGAGACCACGTCGTGCGAGTGAATGTTGTCTCGCACCTGCTTCCCCTTGTATCCGAAGATACGGTACAGCCTCTCCTCGAGGTTGCACTTGACGAGGTAGCTCAAGAACCCGTGCAGCTCGACGCCGGAGTGATTGGGACCGGTCAAGCAGCCGCCCCGTAGCACGCACGATTTCAGCCCGAAGTAGCGGCCGTACTCCTGCACCATGACGTCGGCGGCGACTTTGCTCGCGCCGAACAAGCTGTGCTTGCTTTGATCGATCGAGAAATCCTCCGCGATTCCGGCGGAGAACTGAGGATCATCGTAGTCCCAGCGCGTGGCGAGTTCGCGGAGTCGAATGCTGTTCGGTTTGTCGCCGTAGACCTTGTTGGTGCTCATGTGCACGAACACCGCATCACCCGCGAAGCGACGCACGGATTCCAGCAAGTTGAGCGTGCCGACCGCGTTGACGTCGAAGTCGTCGAACGGGCGTGACGCGGCAAGGTCGTGACTTGGTTGGGCCGCGGTATGTACGATCACCGATGGCTTCAGCTCTTGCACCAGTTTGCCGACACCCGTGCGGTCTCGAATGTCGAGCTCCACGTGCGAAAAAGAAGGCAACGTCTCGATCAGACGTTGCTGATTCCAACGCGTGTCTCCCTGCGGTCCGAAGAAGTCGGCGCGTTGGTTGTTGTCGACACCAAAGACGCGCCAACCGTGCGCGGCAAAGTGCGAAACTACCTCAGAACCAATCAAACCCGACGAGCCCGTTACGAGTAAAGTGCGAGCCATTTCCTTTTTGTCCTCGACCTAGAGAGGCTGCCTGAAGAACACGGCGTCGGCCCACATGAAGTCCGATGCCGTGGGATGCATGTTGATTCCGGTCAGACCAGCGAAGTGCAGGCCCGCTCCCTCGAGCAGCGCCATGACTTCGAAATATTGGGATTGTCCCTCGAATAGCGCCCGAAAGTTCAATTCCACCAGCGCGCCTTCCATTCGGTTGAGCAGCGTTCCCATGCCCCGCAAGGCGGGTAGTTCGTAGCCCTGAACATCGAGCTTGAGGAACAGCTTCTTGCCCGCCAAACGCGAGGCCCCCTCCCACTCATCGAGTCGCACGACTTGTACCGGTTCCGTGCCTACCTCGACCGTTTGCGGCATCATCTCCACGTGAAGACGGCCGATCGGGAGTAGCGAGCTACTCGGCGAAAAACCCGAAACGTGCATCTGAATCGTCGCGGCTTGGTCGCCTAGCGCCAAGCGGTGGCACTCCCAATTTTCGACCCCCAAAGTGCGATTCGACAAGGCCGCAAAGACCTTCCGCTGAGGTTCGAAGGAGATGATCCGATTCGCGTAGCCGGCGGCGCGCAACTTATCGACGAACTGCCCCTCGTTCGCGCCGACGTCGAGCACGATATCCGGACGCAACGCCGCGATGCGGCGAAGCGCGAAGCTCTCGTCCGCCCAAGGCGATAAGACTGGCGGTTCTTTGAGGCCGAGGCGAGACATGAGCTCGCGTCGCAAACGCCCCGCGACGCGGCGCTTGAAGTCCTTCGCCCTGGAGAAGTGCCCGCTCTCAGGAGCCAAGACGGCGGCGCCCTTTTTTTGCAAGCCTAAGCAACTTTCGGGGTAAAGACAGCGGCTCTTGTTCGTCGCTCGGGCGCGCGGCGATGTCGCGCATGAAATCGACGAGGGCTTTTTGTTTGCTGAGGGGAACTCCGACGATCACGTCCTCGAAGATTGCCGCGTAACGTGGGGTCGGGCCTTGGCTGAGCTTGCTCGCAACCTCCAGCAAACCGGGCCAGTCCTCGAAGGCGTGGGGCAACGGAGGCGGTGCGACGAACAACCGCGCGTCATCGATTAGGATCACGTGCTCCGGATGCGACTGATTCACGCACGCTAATTCGTCGAGCAGCGGGCATTCCGCAGTCGGGCCGAAGGTCCCCTCCCCGCACCAATGGGCATCGAGCCAGAGCACGGCTGGCTCGTTGAGTTTGTCCAAAACTGGGCCTAACAAGGCGCGGCTATCGCCGTGTAAAAATTCCAGATTGGCGAGCTGCCCGTGGGCAGCCAGCGCCGCCTGATACAAGCTTTCTTGGCCTTCTATCGTCACCACCTTCGAGAAGTGACGCGCCGCCCAGACCGAGGTCTGGGCACGATTGGTCCCGGTCTCGACGAAAGTTCGAACGTTCAAAGTGTCGCGCGCCCAGAGCACCAGCTCCTGGGGAACGCCAAAGCGCACACTACCCATGCCCAATCTCACTTTCTAGTTTACGCGGGAGCTTTTCGAACTGGAGCACCGGGGCGTTGAGCCCAGGTCGAGCGATCATCCAAAAAGGGGACTTGCTCAGGCCGCCGCGTATCGACAGCCGTAACTGTGGGGCATTTTTCCCGGGTTGGCTCAGCCATTGAATGAAATGGAGACTGACGATCAACTCGATCACGTAATCCCCCTCGTTCAAGAAGTGTTGCGGCAGCCATGCGACGAGCCGATTGTCGCCGAGCGCGATGTTGGGCCACACTTCCTGGTCCTGATCAGTCGCAAGTGACCAATACATGAGCTCGCCCGTCCCAGCCGTTACGGCGAAGCCCACAGTCAACGAGCTGTGCTCTTGCCGCGCTACGCCCTCGATCAGCACGCCAACTCGCTCATCGGCGCCGACCGTGCCGCTGAGCGTGTCTAGGTTGCTGTCTACCAAGGCGAAGCGAGTTGGATCGAAGAAAGGGTTCACCAATTCTGAACCGCTAGCGTTCGGCACCCAATCCGACTCGCCACCGTGTTGCGCCAAGTACCGTGTGACGACGCCATTGGTCTCCGCAAACTCCACCACCTGGCCATCCGCCAGCCAGAGGGCTTTGGTGCACAAGGCTTTGACCGCATCATTTGGTGGCTGACAAAAATCACCGTGCGGCCGCCTTCTGCTACTTCCCCCATCTTTCCCAGGCACTTTTTCTGGAACGCGGCATCGCCGACGGCCAGCACTTCGTCCACCACCAGAATTTCGGGCTCGAGATGTGCCGCTACGGCAAAGGCGAGCCGCATGTACATGCCACTCGAGTAGTGCTTCACCGCGGTATCGACGAACTTCTCGACCTCTGCAAACGCGACGATTTCATCGAACTTGCGGATAATTTCGCGGCGCGGCATGCCGAGAATTGCGCCGTTGAGAAAAACGTTTTCCCGTCCGCTGAGCTCCGGATGAAAGCCCGTGCCAACTTCGAGCAAGCTGCCGATGCGGCCGTGAATGTCGGCGCCCCCTTCAGTGGGTTCGGTGATCCGGCTGAGTATTTTGAGCAGCGTGCTCTTACCGGCGCCGTTTCTTCCGACGATGCCGATGACCTCGCCTTTTTGAAACTCGAACGACACCCCTCGCAGCGCCCAAAAGGTCGGCCGTTCAGCGCGCCCCCGGCGCAGTGAGCTGAGCGGGCTCTTGACCAGCTCTACCAACTTCTCGCGAAGCGTTTGGTACCCGCCCTGCGCGCCACCCAGCTCGTATCGCTTCCCGATCGCGTCGACTCGAAGTGCCAGCTCCGCCATGATCAAACGAGGTCGGCGAAGCCGCGTTCGACTCGCCGGAAGTAAAAGAGGCCCGAGATCAAGAGCAGCAGAACCATGGCCAGCGAGAGGGCAATCATCAGCCAGTTGGGACTACGTGTGCCTAAAATCCCCCAGCGAAACCCTTCGACCACGCCGGCCATGGGGTTCAAGCCATAGACCGCGCGATACTTGGCGGGCACGAGACTGCTCGCGTAAGCCACCGGTGTCACGAAGAGCCACATCTGAGTCAGGAACGGGATTACGTAGCGAATGTCTCGATACTTCACGTTCAGCGCCGACAGCCAAATACCGACCGCAAGAGCGGTGGCCAACGCCAGGATACAAAAAACTGGCAACGCCAGAAGACCGATCCGTAGTGTGAAATGATACCAGCCCGCGCAGTGAAAGATGATCACGGCACCCAGCGTGAGTCCAAGCGCAATCAAGAAGTCCACCACGCCCGCCATCACGGATGCCATGGGTACGATCAGGCGTGGGAAGTAGACTTTCGATACGAGTCGCTGTTCTGCGACCAAACTGTTGCTCGACTGGCTCAGCGCGTAAGCGAATAACTGCCACGGCAAGAGGCCGACCAGGGTGGAGAGAGTGTACGGCACGCCATCCGAGGGCAGGCGCGCAAGCCTACCGAAGAGCAGCGAGAACACGAGCACCGTGGACAGCGGTTGGATAACCGCCCAGGAGACCCCCAGCGCGGTCTGCTTGTAGCGAATCTTGATGTCGCGAACCATCAAGAACCAGAGCAGCTCACGGAACTGAAATATCTCTTTTACGTCGAGCGCCCGCCAGCCCGCAGTGCTTCGAATGCGAAGCAACGGAACACGCTCGTGGCTGAGCCCGGTTTCCGGCCGCTCGATGCCTGGGCTCGCTGCTTTCAAGGTGGATGTGGCTTGACGGTTCAACCAAAAGCTCGTGACGCGTTAGGAGGCGCCTTATATCCCAAGCAGCAGATGCAGTCCATCCGACGACCCAACATTCCGGTTTGGTTTCAACCGGCTCGCTGCTCGATAAGCCGTTCGACGCGATGGCGTTCGCGCCACAGCTTGGGAAGGTACTTGATCACCCATTTGTAGGCGGTGAAATGAATCTTCAACTGTGACCGATTTGACGCGGCGGTGCGGGCATCGGCCAGGACCTGGCGTAAGAAAAACTCGGGAATGACTGCCCGGGGAGCATGAATCAAGTAGGTCGCCATGAAGTTCTTCGCGCGATGAAACCCGACGAAATCGGGGGACGGCCCAGGGGAGCGTGCGGCGTGACAAACGCGTGCGTCGGGAACCACCCTGATCTTGTAGCCAGCCTTCAACACGCGAAGGCAAAGCTCGACATCCTCATAGTACAGATAAAAGTCGTCGTTGAACGCGCCGATGCGACTGACGACATCTCGCCGCGCAAAGATAAAGCAGCCAGGGACGAACGATACGTCATACGCTGGCAATCGCGCCGACGGATCGAACTGTTCTTTGGCGCGAAGAAGCTGTACCCGATAGACGGCATCGAGCGTCACCATGCCGCCGGCGCAATTGATGGTGCCGTCGGGATCGAGGATCAAGCCGCTGGCAAGTGCCACGTCCGGATTTGCCTCGAGATGTTCGACCAGATGCTCGATGCAGGCCGGATCCATCTCGATGTCGTCTTCCGTAAAGTGCACGTATTTCCCGCGCGCGAGCGCGAAGCCTTGGTTCATCCCGCCGGTAAAGCCGAGGTTTTCACGATTTGCGAGGAACTTGATGCGCGGCTGCTCCAGCATCATCGCCGCGATTTCGTTGCTCGAAGCGCTGAGGTTGTCGATTACACAAACTTCTATATGGGGATAGCTCTGTGCGAGCACGGATGCGACCGAGACCGCCAGCAGCGAGGGCCGATTGAAAGATAGGATTACGATCGAAACGAGTGGCCGTTCGCGCGCGCCCGTTGCGCGCGCGCTGCCGTCCGTCACGTCAGTGCTCATCGGGAAAAGCTACTACCTCAGCTCTGCCGACCCCGCCAGCCGTCTGACCGCACGGGGCTCCTCCGCTTTCGGCCGGCGTAGCTACGCCGGCCCCGAGTCAATCGATCAAGGCGCGCACGTCCTGCGCCATCACTTGCCACGTTCGCTTGCGCAGCTGCACGGACAATTGGCGAGCCGCGCCGAGCAATCGTTCGTGATGAAATCGCCAATTTTTGCAGGCCGCCGCGAGTTCCCCCGCATCCTCGGGATCGCGCAGCAACAACTCGGCCAGAGCGGAGGGATAGCGCTCCGCAACTCCTGCCGTCGCGCTGACCAACGCAGGAAGACCAGTGCAAAGCGCTTCCTGCACACCGAGCCCGTAGGCCTCGTAGCGCGTCGGAGCAACCAGCGCGTCGCAGGCCGCAAGCACATCCGGCACATCGCTTCGGAAGCCCAAAAATCGGATTCGCTCCTGAATGTGCTGGTCGCGCGCTCGCTGCTGCCAAAGCGGGAGCTCCGCACCTCGCCCCACGACGATCAGGTCACAGTCCCAAGCTGGATCTCGGCATAAAGAGGACCACGCGGCGAACAGCGTATCGAAGCCTTTTCGACGATCGCCCAAGGCTCCCACGAACGCCACCTGTGGCCGGTCGGGAAGCCCCAGATGCTCGCGCAGTCGTCGTCGACGTTCGTCGCTCGGCGGCGAAAACCTCTCGACATCGATCCCATAATAAACCGTACGGATGAGGGAATCGTCGATTCCGAGCTTTTCGGTGAGGTCACGCCGAGTGCGTTCGGAGTTGGCGATAATCGTACGTGCCTTGTGCAGGGCGGAGCGTTCCTGGTCGATGTTCAGCCGATGGGCCAGCGCGTGCTGGGCACGACGAAGCGACGACGTGGCTGTGGATCCTCGGTACGCCGCGTGAACGTAATGTACCCAGTTCACGTCCCCGACTTGGCAGTTCCCGCCGTTGACGATGACTCGACCGCCACTTTCCAGGCATTTTCGGCCAACTTTGCGACCCATGTAATCGAGCAACGGCAAGCCAAGCGAGTACGATCGCATTGGTTTGGGAACCCTGCACCAGTCGACGTTCGAATGATTCGCAAGCTCATCGGCGATCCGGAACGCCACTAGTTGCACTGAAATGCCACAGTCGGCGAGGTACTGCGCAACGGCGAAATTGGGCATATCCATGCCGCCAGTCCTCACGAAGTCTCCCGAGATCAGCACCACGCGTTCCATGGGCCAGCGGATATACAAGCTCGAAGCATTTCGGTCACGCGTACAGTGCAGCGAGAATGAAAGCGCATGTGGGTATAGACGATGTTTTTCTTTTGAGTTAGCGTCGCCTGCGTTCGAATGTGGACGCGCGGAGCCGCAACGAACGTACGGTCTCGGGAACCGGCCAATGAAGAGTTACGTCGTAGCCTGTCTGATCTCGCTCATGCTGAGCGTGCTCGTGACGCCTTTGGTTCGGCGCCTCGCATTGCGTATCGG